>Ga0334890_1001129_pt1 | contig 38358 bp, 29 predicted proteins | sample GraSluR1_MG_3_FD_207220 | JGI IMG/M metagenome (GOLD analysis project Ga0334890, IMG submission 207220) | Sludge microbial communities from methane-producing bioreactor in Wageningen University, Netherlands - Granular Sludge_31_08-R1 | ecosystem: Engineered > Bioreactor > Anaerobic >... | reverse complement strand
CTATCTTTTTAGAAAATGAAGAATATTTTTTAACAACATCTAAAGCATTTTCAATACCACCATATAAAACAATATGATTATCTTTAATCATTATAGCATCATTCAAATTCATTCTATGCAACACTTTCACAAACTCGGTTTAATTGATGCTTAGCTTCTATATATGGGAGTATTCATATGTAGTAATTCTCTTTCTTCATCAAATATGGTAGAATTAAAGCAATTCTTAAATTTAGTAAATTTACTATTGAGCTTAACATAGGCATTACTGTAAAAATTCATAAGTATAAACATTAAAAATTGATAAGGCGTTAGTGCGGCCGAAACCGGTATTCTGCAGTTTTTATACTGCCCCAATGTTAGGTGAGATATTGGGTGTGTGATCGGTTTTTGCGTTTTTTCATTCGCATCATAATCAAATCTTATTGGAACTGTAACAATGCGTTTATCCATAATATCACTATATAACTCATCATCAAAATATAAATCCGGTTCATTCTGAAAAGCCTCTAAATCAGGTGAAGGAAAAAAAGATAGGCGACTGGATATTAGGCATTTTTGCTTGAATCTGTACGATAGCGAAATTAACGCACCATCTATCATCTTCATATTATACGTCTTTGTTTCAACCAATTGCCTGAACATTTCGGAATAAGGGATATTCTTCAAAAAGATGGAATAGTCATTATGGCTTACACTTATTTCCTCTATATTCCCAGAGGAGCTTTTGAGGGAAGGGAAGTTTTGGGCCTCGCAGAGACTTGATTCGATTAGTTGGACAGTTAGAACTTCAATTTGTTTATAAATTTTAGAAATAGGTAACAAGCCTTTACTCCTCCTTTGCTTGCAAGAGTGTGCGGAGGCGAGCTACTTGATCTCTTCCTAAATCCTCAAGATATATTTGACCATTTTCCAGCTCCTCAATTAAACTTGCAAGATTTCCTTTGCTTTTACTAACTCTATTTTTTTCGGCTTCACTCATGTCACGATTTACGATATTCATAAGATCTCGCTGAGCTTTTGTTGGATATTTAAAATCCAATGTAAAATTGTGATCCTTTACTTTTTGATATTCGGCAATAAGCCCACGCATGTTTTCACCAATTCCAACAACACGTATCCATGCTTTACTTCGTGTAATCGCCGTAAACAACTGGTTTCTGATCGTTGCCATGTCAAAAGAAGAGTTATAGCAAGATTGAGCATTTATAACATACACCATTGCCGCTTCATTACCTTTAGCTCTATAGATGCCTGTGAAAGCAACAGATTCATTTCCATTAGCAAAAAACACATCAGGGGCTGTATCAACACCAGCAGTATGCGAATCAATACCATACTGATATAACTTTGCTCTTATTGGAGCAACCAATTTTTTTGTTGTTAAGGGATTAGGATTGATAACAATAATATCATCTGGTCTTAACTCTTCATGCTCTAAATCGTACTTTATTTGTTCAGCTACCCAAGTGTCTTGAGCATTTTGATTATCAAAATCCTTAAAAACAATTAAATCATCAATTTTAGAATGCTTCTCAAGAAATTCGGGGCTACTTTGATTGGTTCTTTTCAGAGAGACGCACTTCCCATCTTCCAAATTACCCTTGGCAATCTCATATCCAATATCATTCCATAGAGAATTATGCTCAAACATTTGGACTAAGCCAGATTCTTTCCCATCAGGAGGATCCCTATATATGCCAAAACCTAAAGCGTGTGCGGTTACTAATGCAGGACGTGAATTCCGGTAACACTTCTCTAAAATGATATCCTGCTGAGGCTTTTCTTCTTCAGTAGTATTAAAATTTACTCGAGGAGTGCCATCAGAAGATGTACCAAAAATTACTTCAGGTGAGGGCAACGACTGTGAACGTAAATTTTGCAACTCATCATAGGCATAGACTAATCTTTTAGGATGACATAACATTTCATAACAAAGCAGCAAAAAACTGGGCGAAAAATCTTGTGCTTCATCAATTAATATAGCATCATACGTTTGTTTTATAGAGGCAGCCTCACTAAGTGCTTTATTACAAATTTCACCAAAGGGGTCAGATACCCCATATTTTTTTCTTGCGGACATATAGTCACTATATTCAATATTGTTCAGTGCACAAAATGTATAGTACATACCGTTTCTTTCACCACCACCTGGAGCCCCCCATGCATGAATAATCTGTAAGTTATCCCAATCAGGCTCCTCGTTGGTTTGTTCGATATAAAATGTATTGATTAATTGTCTAAATTGCCCTTTGAGAGAGCGCGTATTAAAGGTAACCGCAATTTTCCACTCAGGATGTTGTGCATGTAAATATGCAGCTTTAAGAGCCAAAACAATTGTTTTACCTGATCCAGCAAGTCCGCGTATTCTTTGAACACCTTCTACAGTTTCAATAACTGCCCTACTTTGTCGATTATCAAGATTAGCAATAGAATCCTCCAAAGCACGTAACTTTGCTCCTCGAGATTCAGGATTTATAATTGATCTTCTTTTCTTTCCTTTTCTAATTGTGGATATAGCTTGAATAACAGAAACTAAACTTTCATAATATTCAGATTCATCCCAAGAAAATTTATCAATGACAGTGCTTAAAGTGCTTTCATTGCAAAGAGGATAATCCTCATCAAAATCAGGAATACGAGTTACAGCAGGAGCGAATGTAACTACAAATATTTTTACGCACAATCTCCGCTTTTGCATTAATTGCTTATATCCCTTTAATTTCGCCTCTACTTTATTAGCACCATCGTCTTGAGCATCATTGTAATCATCAGCGATATCTTTTCCTTCAATCAAATTAAAGATTACAAGACCTTTCTCAGGGGAAACCCATAAAGCATCAATAGGATAAGCACCATTAACCGTGCCTATAATTGGATATCCAATATATAAATAACCTGTTAATTCGTTATGAACATGAAAATAGCTTTTTAATTGCTCACTTGCCATCGGCTTATTAGTAGTACCTGTAATAATTTTAACCATCATCATTCTCCTAAGAATCTTTTAATATCTTTGATGTATTTGCTTACTGATCCTCTGTTCAATCCTAACTCTTGACTTATTTTTATCATTTTTCCTTCCTCCTCCATGATTTTTTTCATATCCTGAAGATTTTAATATTTTGTCTCTTTTTTTTCAATGCTTAATTCTCATCTGAATTTTCGCTTATTTATTTGGTTCTTTACATAGTTATTGAAAAAGAACTATTTCATTCAATTCATGTTCAAGAAAAAATTATTTTTTTATCTTATATAAAAGAATATTCAAATATAGCATATTTAAATTGTAATAAATTTATATTTGGATTTCAACAACCCGGGAAAGAACCATTTATTTTATACTAATTACAAATCATCGCGACCTCCATAATATCAACACAGTAAACAACATTGTTGATAATAATATTATACACTCTTGTATAGAGAATGTCAATCTGAAAAGCGAAAAAAAGTCCGTAAAAGCAGCTTTCTCGACATTTCTGCGGGTTTTTTTTCATTGTTTTTCCTATATTTCCACCATTACTTCACTAACCTCTCTAAAAGTTACCGCCATTTTACTTTGGGAATGCACAGTCACCGAATCGACAGTAACAAGCCAGAGTTTTTCGTCAATTTCAATAAGCAGCTTATTGTGGTGTAAATGGTAAAATAAGAAAGGAATAAAAAAGCAAATAAATTGTTTGTTGATGTAAAATTTACGTATAATGAAGTTTTTAGAATGAAACTTAATAATCTTAATCAAATTTCAAAATTCATTAAGAAAAAATTATTATAGCAATTCATTAAAAAATAAGAACTCTTTCGAGTTCTTATTTTACATTTAGTGAAAAATCTAAATATTTAATTTCTGAAGTAAGTTTTCCCATAGAAATAACATCAATATTTTTATCCGCATAACATAAAAAAGAATCCTCTGAAATTCCACCAGAAACTTCGACACAAATTAAAGGAGAAATACCTTTAATCTTAGCGGCAGTTATTTTAGCATCTTCAGCATTGAAGTTATCTAACATTATAATATCCGCACCCTTTTTTGCCGCTAAAAGAGCTTCAACTTCATTTTTTGTCTCTATCTCTATCTTTTTAGAAAATGAAGAATATTTTTTAACAACATCTAAAGCATTTTCAATACCACCATATAAAACAATATGATTATCTTTAATCATTATAGCATCATTCAAATTCATTCTATGCGTATCACCGCCACCATTAATAACAGCAAGCTTTTGTAAATAACCAACGCCGGGAATAATCTTTCTTGTAGCAGCTATTTTCGTACCCGTATTTGTATTTAAAAGTTTTTCAGCCATTAAATTAGTCTTAGTAGCAGTAGCAGACATCAAAGACAAAACATTTAAAAACGTTCTTTCGCATAAAAGAACATTATACGCATCACCTTTAATTCTACCAATTAAAACATTATTTTCATCATTAATTATTTTATCTGAATCAGAAAAATAAAACTCAATATGAAGCGAAAACTCTTTCATAAGAGCATTTAAAACATCAACCCCAGATAAAATACAATCATTTGATTTAAAAATAATCTCTGCCTCGCAAACATTATTTCTTAAAGCATAAGCAGAAAAATCTATAAAAGACTCATCTCTGTATATCCAATCTTTTAATATCTGAATTTCTTTAAAAAACATCATTTCACCTTCATTATATCAAACATATTTTTTATAGGCACAACAGCTTTCAAAGCAATATCTTCAGGCACAACAATTTCAAAAGTCTCATTTTTTAAACACTCTAAAACATTATCTAAAGAATTTTTTTTCATATTAGTACAAACAGCATTTTCATCAAGAGCATAAAACTTTTTATCCTTAAACCTATTTTGTAAATGTTTAACCATTTCAACCTCTGTACCAATTATATATTCAAGAGAATCATCTGTTTGTGGAATCTCAAACATCTGACCAGTACTACCAATAAAGTGAGAATTTTTTCTAACCTCTAAATTACACTCAGGATGTGTGATAAACTTTGCATTAGGATAAAACTCCATTTTTTCATAAACCCTTTCCTTTTGAATATTTTCATGAACACAGCAAAAACCATCATCACCAGGCATTGGAATAACCTTTTTTCCAGTTTTTGCAGCAACATGAGAAGCCAAATTTTTATCGGGGCCAAATAAAATAACATCATTCTCAATATTGCTTACAACCTCAACAGCATTTGCTGAAGTACAAGTGTAATCAGCTTCAGTCTTTGATTCTGCCGTGCTATTAACATATAATACAACAGCAGCCTCTGGATATCTAATCTTAAAATTAATAATAACCTCTCTACTTAAAGCATTAGCCATAGGGCAAGTAGCAGATTTTTCAGGAACTAAAACCCTTTTTTTAGGATTCAAAATTTTTACCGTTTCGGCCATAAAATCAACACCTAAAAAAAGAATATTTTCAGACTCTATTTCAATAGCCTTTTTTGCAAGAGCCAAAGAATCACCCGTAATATCAGCAATTTGAGCTAAATCATAATCAACATAATTATGAGCAATTATAACAAAATTTTTTTCTCTTTTAAGTTTTAAAATTTCTTCTTTTTTTAATAAAATAGAATCTTCTTTTGAATTACTGCCAAATAACGATATCAATATTATACACCCACCTTAAAATTATTATTTAATTTGTTAATCAAACCTATTATAGATAAAGGAGCTAATAAACTCGTTTTTGCATTATCTGAAGGATAATTTTCTAAATTTAAGCTATATCTTCCAATCTTTGATTCGATAGTTATATTATGTGAATTGCTTTTTACATAAGGATCAGCAGTAATTATCACATGAACCTTTTCAAAATCTTTTACAGCAAGAGCCAAAGTTATCGCAACATTTATATTTTGAGGAAACCTTTTTATAGCCTCTTTGCAACCCCCTTCAAAAATAATCTTTTCTTCAAAAGTATCAATACCAAAACTTTTAGGAGACTTTCTTGTGTTTAAAACAATCTTTTCAACCGAATCACCAAGAGAATGAATCAAATCAATACCACCAACAGCACCAGAAGGAATAAAAACATTACAATTTGAAACATTTAATTTTTCCATAAATCTTTCTCTAAATAAATCATCTCCAAAAGCTCCAGAACTAATAATAACATAATTAGTATTCAAATCAAGAATTTTTTCAGAATATCGTATAACAGCATCAACACTAGCACATTCAATTACATAATCAATATTCAATTTGTCAATATCTGAAAAATCTGAATAAATCACATTAGAATAAACCTTTTTTAACTCTTCAACCTTTTCTTTTGAAGAATCAAAAATATAAACATTTGAAACCTTTGAAAACAAATCTTTTGCAATAACATTCGTACAATTACCAGCACCAATAACGAAAAAATTCAATAAAATCACCACCAATATATACTGTATATACAGTATATATTATATACTATAATCATATTAAATCAACACACCATAATGTTAAGAATTACGAAAACAATAATTATTTTTATATAAAAAACCGAAAGCAAAAAGCTCTCGGTTTTTTATGTAAAGTTTAATCTAAATCTTTCTGATTTTCAAGCTGCTTTTATTTTCAATTTTGCTTTAACTCTTTGATTTTTTTGAATTTCAACTCTGTTTTTAATCTTTATTTTTTTTGCTTCTAATGTAGTGTAACAGCCACGCGTTTTCTGCACGGCGTTACAGTACAGGCAACAACATTTATAATTAATATATAAATTCAGGAAAAACATAAAGCCGTTTTTCATTTTTAAGTTTTTGACGTATAAATAAAAATCTTTTTGAATTTCAATTCTGATTTTAATCTTTATTTTTTTGCTTCTAATGTAGTGTAACAGCCACGCGTTTTGTGCACGGCGTTACAGCACAGGCAACAACATTTGTAATTAATAGAAAATTTTAGGAAAAACATAAAACCGTTTTTCATTTTTAAGTTTTTGACGTATAAATAAAAATCTTTTTGAATTTCAATTCTGATTTTAATCTTTATTTTTTCACTTCTAATGTAGTGTAACAGCCACGCGTTTTGTGCACGGCGTTACAGTACAGGCAACAACATTTATAATTAATATATAAATTCAGGAAAAACATAAAGCCGTTTTTAATCTTTGATATTTTTTTGATTTTATTTTTATGTTTTTCATTTTTTCGCTTTGTATATTCCAATTTTTTAGAATTCAGACTAATTTTAAAATGATTTATTAATCAAAATATTCGTCTAAATTCCAATTTTTAGGATTATTTTCAATATATTCTCTAATTTTATTTAAACTGATTTCATTTCGTATAATATGATCAAAAAATCTTTTTTGCCAGATACTTTCAATATTAAATTTTTTCTTAATATCTTTTGTAACTGAGGATTTATAATATCCTATTATTTTGGCTAACGCTATATTTTTTAAATTATGCTCTTCATATAAATTGATTATTAAATGTATATGATTCGGCATTATAATATATGTATCTATTTCAATAAAATCAAAGATTTTAGGAAGTTCTTTTAACTTGAATTCTAATATTCTTCCAATATCATTTAAATGTATTGAATTATGAATAATTTTGCAAAAAATATTTTTTTTATTTTTTTCACACAATGTAATAAAATAAGAAGCTTGATTGGAATAATCAAAATTAATTAATCTGATATTTTTTCTTTTCAAATGAATAAACACCCCACAATTATTTTAATATTGTAGTTAAATGAAGAATAAATTTAATAAATTATATCATGTGTTTTGGAAAGAATTACAGAAATAAAATTTTAATTAAAGCGGCTTGAGCCCTAAAAAATGGAAAATAGAAAGCAAAAAAAGCAAAATACGCACAAATGAAAAAATAATTAAACAATTTAAAGAAAATCCGAACATGTTTATATATATGCAAATATAATTGCCAGTGCAGTAACGCCGTGCAAAGTTCAGCGTGGCTGTTACACTACATTAGAACATAAAACATTAGGGCATAAAAACATGAAATCAAAAGAAAAATCAAAAACTATGTATAATGAATTTCAATTCTGACAATAAAAATATCGAAATTATTGCCAGTGCAGTAACGCCGTGCAAAGTTCAGCGTGGCTGTTACACTACATTAAAACAAAAAAACATTAGGACATAAAAACATTAAAACATAAAACATTAGGACATAAAAACATTAAAACAAAAAAACATTAGGACATAAAAACATTAAAACAAAAAAACATTAGGACATAAAAACATTAAAACAAAAAAACATTAGGACATAAAAACATTAAAACATAAAACATTAGGGTATAAAAACATTAAAACATTAAAACATTAGGACATAAAAACATTAAAACATAAAACATTAGGGCATAAAAACATTAAAACAAAAAAACATTAGGACATAAAAACATTAAAACATAAAACATTAGGGCATAAAAACATTAAAACAAAAAAACATTAGGACATAAAAACATTAAAACATAAAACATTAGGACATAAAAACATTAAAACATAAAACATTAGGACATAAAAACATTAAAACATTAAAACATTAGGACATAAAAACATTAAAACAAAAAACAGAATCGAAAACAAATCCAAAATCAAAATCAAAAAATCGAAACCAAAAACCAAAAACTATGTATAATGAATTTTGATTCTGTCAATAAAAATACCGAAATCATTGCCAGTGCAGTAACGCCGTGCAGAGTTCAGCGTGGCTGTTACACTACATTAAAACATTAAGACAAAAAAACAAAATCAAAAGAAAAATCAAGATCAAAAAATCGAAACCAAAAACCAAAAAAAACAAAACCAAAAAAAACAAAAACCAAAAAAACAAAATCAAAAAATAAAAATATCATTTAATACTCTAAAAAAATTAACATGAAAAACATTAAAAAGAAATAATAAAATAAGATAATATTAGAGACCGCACGGTCTCTAATATTATCTTATGAGGTGAAAAAGTATGAAAAAATCAGAATATATGTCGATTCAAATAGGAAATGATATTTTTGATTTAGTAAAAAGTGGAAAAAGCGAAAAAAAATTAATAATAATACCAGGATTATCTGATGGATTAATCAAACCACAAGTATTAAAAAATATCAAAAACTCACTATTTAAAATTTACGAGCCATATTTAAAAACACATGAAGTATATACAATCTCAAGAAAAAGAAATTTAAATAATTCTGAAACCACAAAAACTATGGCAGATGATTATATTAAATTAATTAAAAAACTCGGAATAAATAAAATAGACTTAATGGGATTATCTATGGGAGCAGCAATATCTCAACACATAGCAGCAGATTATCCAGAATATGTAAATAAATTAATTTTAGTCGTTAGTCCGGGAGATGAATCAAGTCAAACAACAAAAAGATTAGTAAAAGAATGGATTCAATATGCCCAAAACAATAAAATGTATAAAGTGGCTGTTGATAGTACAGAAAACACCTATACAGAAAAAGAATTGAAGAAAAAGAAAATTACCTTTCCATTATTAAGATTATTTTCAAAAACTTTTACGAAAGAAAGATTTATAATTCAAGCAAATGCAGTTTATACACATAACGCATCTGATAAAATTGAAAAAATAATTGCAGACACATTAGTAGTATCGGGAGAAAAAGATAAAATATGTCCTTTAAAAAGTAGCTCCGAATTATCTAAAAAAATTAAAAAAAGTAATTTAGTAATATTTAAAAATCAAGGCCACGCACTCTTTGAAGAAGAAAAAGAAAAATTTGACGAATTGATCTGTGAATTTTTATCCGGAGAAAAAGTATGAAAAAAGCATTTTTAAAATTAAGTGAAGAAAAAAAAGAGCTAATTTTAAATATAGCGTTAAAAGAATTTTCAGAAAACGGGTATGAAAACTGCTCATATAATGATATAATAAAAAAGTGTGAAATATCTAAAGGTGGAATGTACAAATATTTTGAATCTAAAGAAACATTATACAGATACCTCGTCAAAAAATCTATAGATAAATATTTAGAAATATACAATCAAATATTTCTTCAAAACTTAAAAGAAAAAGATATTTATGATGTATTTATAATTATCGCAGAATTAGAATTTGACTTTTATATTGACAATCCAGAAATATACAATTTTTTTAAAAAAGTCTTTGTAATATCAAATGAAAAAATCAATTTAGAAATAAGAGAAGAATATATAGAACAATCTCAAAAATTTTTAAACGTTCTTTTTGGAGAAAGAAAAGAAACAGAACTAATAACAGTTATGTTGTGGATTTTGGAAGGATACAACAAAACATATTTCACAAAAGAAATAGTTGAAAATAGCGATTTAGAAAAAATAAAGAAGAATTATATAAAAATTTTAAAAAAATATTTTTCATTATTAAAAAAATAGTTCTGCTTTTTTTTGATTTGACTATTAAAGATTATATAGAAATTATATTTTTATATATTACAAAATAATATTTTCGGAAATAATATATAATTGTTAATATAATAAAATATAAAATTTTGTTTTTTTAAAAAAAATAAGGTATAATAATAGAAAAGAAGTTATGGAGGTGAAAAAATGTTTGTTTCGATAACAAAGGATTCTTACATTGCAGCAGAAAGAGTACATTCTATTATTCCGCAAGAATATCTTCAATTTAGAAGAATTAAAAAAATTTATCAGGGTTATGATGTAATTGAAGAAAAAGAAAAAGACTCAGAAAATAAAAATAAAGGAACTACAGATTTAATCGATATTACTTATGGAAGAAGCGTAGAAACTTTAATTTATATGGATAGCGGACATTTAATTCTTACTTCTTTGAATTCTTCGAAAGTTATTGAAAAAGTAAAAAAAGGTAAATAGAGGAGGACTTTTTATGAGTATACCAATGCCAGTAGTTATTGAATCAGATGGAAGATATGAAAGAGCTTATGATATTTATTCGAGGCTTTTAAAAGATAGAATAATTTTTTTAGGAACAGAAGTTAATGATATTGTTGCAAACACTATAGTTGCTCAACTTTTGTTTTTAGAATCTTCTGATCCTGATAAAGATATTAATTTATATATTAATTCTCCAGGAGGATCTATAACAGCGGGACTTGCTATTTATGATACAATGCAATATATAAAACCTGATGTATCAACTATTTGTATAGGACAAGCAGCATCTATGGGAGCAGTACTGCTTACAGCAGGAGCAAAAGGGAAGAGATTTTCTCTTCCGAATTCAAGAATTATGATTCATCAACCTTGGGGAGGTTCGCAAGGAACAGCTTCAGATATTGAAATACAAGCAAAAGAAATTTTAAGAATGAAAAAAGATTTAACTCAAATTTTGAGTAATCATACAGGAAAGACCGTAAAAGCAATTGAAAAAGATTCAGATAGAGATTTTTTCATGTCTGCCCAAGAAGCAAAAAATTATGGTCTTATTGATACTGTAATAACTTTGAAAGAAGATTTAAAGAAAAACGGAGATAAAAAATAAAACGAACAACAAAAATAATAAAGGGCGCAATGCGCCTTTGTTTTTAGTTTTTTTGAAGGAGGTTTTTTTATGACTAACTTGACTCCTATGATAAAACAATATATTGATATAAAAGAAAAATATAGTGATTCTATATTATTGTTCAGATTAGGAGACTTTTATGAAACTTTTTTTGAAGATGCGGAAATTTTAAGCGATATTTTACAAATAGTGTTAACAAGCAGAAGTGGTTATCCTATGGCAGGAATTCCACATCATGCTTTAGATAATTATTTGAAAAAAATTCTTGATTCTGGTAAAAAAGTAGCTATATGTGAACAAATGGAAGAAGCAGGCGAAAATAAAGGAATTATAAGAAGAGCAGTTACAAAAATAATTACTCCGGGAACAATAATTGATGAAAAAATAATTGATGAAAATAGTAGGTATAGTTTACTTATTAATAAAGTAAAAGAAAAATATGTAATAGTAATTTTTGATTTTACAACAGGAGAAGTATATTTGGATACGCTTGAGTTTAATGAAAATGAATTAATAGATTTTATAACTTCATATGGATTTGTACAAATTTTGATGAATAAGAATATGAAAGATATAGCCACCCATATAAAAAATATTCTTGGAAAAATTTATATAGAATTTTTAGATGAATGGTACTTTAATAAAAATTTTAATAAAGAACTTAATGAGTCGTATGGCGTTTCAACATTAGAACATCTTGAATATTCTGAACAAGAATATCAATCATTAAATGCAGTTTTCAAGTATTTAGAAACAACGCAATTTAAAAAAATAACTCACATGAAAATTCCTAATAGAATTAAAGATAAAAACTATATGTTTTTAGATGTTTCAACAATAAATAACTTAAGTCTTTTGCCTGAAAAAGATCAAAAAGGAAAAACGCTTTATGATATTATTAATTGCTGTAGAACTAATATGGGTAAAAGACTGTTAAGAGAATATATTTCAAGACCTTTACTTGATAAAAATAGTATTTATGAAAGACAAAAAATTGTAGAAGCTTTTTATAACGATAGAGATTTAATTTATAATTTAAAAGAATTTTTGAATAAAATTAAAGACATTGACAGAATATCAACAAAAATTTCTTTAAAAAATATTAATCCAAAAGAATTAATAGCACTTAAAACTTCTTTTGAAGTTATACCAAAATTAAAAGAATTATTAGAAGAAAACAACTCTTTAAAAAAATTTTTTGAAGAAAAAGATTATTTAAAAGAGTTAGTTGATATGATAGAAGAAAATATTTTTTTGGAATGCTCAAATGATGTAGGTAAAGGAGAAGTAATAAACTGGAAAGTTTCTGAAGAACTTGATGAATATCGAGAATTGACAAAAGATATAGACACTTTTTTGAAAAAAATTGAAGATGAAGAGAAGCAAAAAACAGGCATTTCAACTTTGAAAGTAGGAAGAAATAAAATATATGGATTTTATATAGAAATATCTAAAGCAAATTCTTCAAAAGCACCCGAATATTATGTAAAAAAACAAACACTAACTAATTGTGAAAGATTTACAATTTCTAAACTAGTTGAAATTGAAAGAAAGTTAGCTGATGCAGAAAATAAAATTAGAAATTTAGAGAAATTAATTTATAATGAATTTATAGATAAAATATCATGTTTTATTAAATTTATTAAAAAAGTTTCTGAAAAAATATCTAAATTAGATATTTTAAGAGGATTTGCTGAAATTTCTATTGAAAATAATTATATTAAACCAGAATTTATAAATAATAACTCTGTTTTTATAAAAGATTCAAGGCATCCATGCGTAGAAAAAACTGTGGATAATTTTATTACTAATGATTTTATTATGGAAAAAGACAAAAAGCTTATAATACTAACAGGACCTAATATGAGTGGTAAATCAACATATATAAGACAAATAGGAATAATAAATGTCATGGCACAAATTGGATGTTTTGTTCCGGCAAAAATTTGTAAAATTCCAATTTATGATAGAATATTTACAAGAATAGGTGCGAGAGATGATATTGTTACAGGCAAATCAACATTTTTAGTAGAAATGCTTGAAATGTCTACTATTTTAAACAGGGCTACAGAAAACAGCTTAGTTCTTTTAGATGAAGTTGGGAGAGGAACAGGCACTTTAGATGGGATATCTGTAGCTTGGGCAATTTCTGAATATATTTTTCAAATTTTAAAATCTAAAACAATATTTGCAACACATTATACAGAGTTAACAATGCTGGCAGAAATGTATTCTGATGTTATGACTAAAAGAGTAAAAGTAATAGAAACCAAAGAAGGCGTGCTGTTTCTTCATGAAATTGAAGAAGGTATAAGCGATAAAAGTTATGGAGTAGAAGTTTCAAAACTTGCGGGATTTCCTGTGGAAGTATCAGAAAGAGCAGAAGATATTCTTGAAAAACTTTCAGATAAAATGGACCTTGAAAGAAAAATTGAAAAAATCAAAAACATAAAATCAAAGAAATATAAAATACCAGAAGGGCAGTTAAAAATGTTTTAAAAAAACATCTAATTTATTGTGAAAAAATAATAAAACGTGGTATAATTTAGTAGAGAAAATAAAATGTATTATTATATCCTAAAAGAGGAGAGTGAAATTATGACTATTAGACAAGAAAATAGTTTTGGAGAAATTACTATTTCTGAGACAGTATTGAGGGACATAACTTTTAAAACAGTAGAAAAATTTTTAACAGAAAAAGAAATATATTCTAATAAAATTCAAAGAGAAATGCAGAAAAATATAAAGATTAATCATAATGATGATGGAAGTGTTGGTATGGTGTTAAGAATACCCGCAAAATATGGAGAAAATGTAGTAGAGTTTTCAAGAGGAGTTCAAGCTAATATAAAAGATGAATTAGAAAAAATGTCTGAAATTTATGTAGCAAATATAGATATTACCATTGAATCTCTTGAACATCCTATTATAAAAGAGGAAGAAGAGGAAAATGTAGTAGAATCGATTGAAAATGAAGAAACTGGTGAAGAAATAAACAATGAGTCTGAATCTTTTGAAGAAACCAATACAGAAGAAGTGCTCGAAATAAATGAGGAAGAAACAGAACCTTATGAAACTGAAGAAGCAAAAGATGAGTTTAATGATGAAGAATTAGAAGAGGTTGAAAAAGTAGACTCTTATGAAACTGAAGAAGCAAAAGATGAAAATATTGAAGAAGAGGAAGAGGAAGAAAGAAAATATGAATAAAGAGAGATTCATGAAAAAAAAGATTATAAGAGAAATAGTTCTTGAAACTTTATTTCAATTGAATTTTTCAGATAAAACTTATGTTGAAATAGTAGAAACTTTTGAAGAAATTACGAATAGAAAAGTAGAATTAAGTTTTGATGAGAAAAATGAAATTAGTGAATATCTTGAATATATACAAAAAAACAAGAAAAAACTTGACGATAATATAAAAAAACACTTAAAAAATTGGGATTTTAATAGGATAGGAAATGTAGAAAAAACAGTTTTAAGAGTGGCTTTTTTTGAATTAATCAACAAAAAAGAAATACCTATGAAAGTTGTAATAAATGAAGCGATAGAATTATGTAAAAAATATTCAGAAGAAGACTCTGGAAAGTTTGTAAACGGAGTTTTAAGTTCCTTTTGTAAAGAGGTAATTGAAGAAGAAGGAGTTTGATTCGGTTATGCCGGAAAAATATTTGTATAAAAAATTAAAAAATATGAATTATAAAGAGCTCGATGATTTTGCAATGCAAATTAGAGAGCGTATTTTTGATGTGATTTACAATAACAATGGACATTTATCTTCAAATCTAGGTGTTGTTGAACTTACTTTAGCTCTTTATAGAATTTTTGATCCTTTTGAGGATAAAATAATTTGGGATACAAGCCATCAATCTTATGTTCATAAGATTCTTACAGGAAGATGGCAAGAATTTGAAAACATAAGAAAAATGGGAGGAATAAGTGGTTTTACAAATATTTTTGAATCCGAATCAGATGCATTTGGTACTGGCCATGCAGGCACTTCCATATCTGCGCTTCTAGGTTATTTTATTGGAGATAATTTGAGGGGATTAAAAAGAAATAAAATAGCTATTATAGGTGATGGAGCCCTAACTTGTGGGATGGCATTAGAATCTTTAAATCAATTGAAATCTTTGAATAGTAATGTTAAAATTATTCTAAATACAAACGATATGGCAATTTCGAATAGTGTTGGAAGTCTTTCAACACTGTTTTCAAAAGTTAGAGTAAAAGAGAATTATATGAAAATGAAAAAGAGATTAAAAAATACTTTAAATGAAACTGATATTGGGCACGATTTTGAAACAGTTTTGAAAAAGATTAAAGATGGTTTTAAATATAGTATATACGAAGAACCTGTAGGTTTTTTTGAAGATATGGGAATAAAATATTACGGTCCAGTAGATGGACATAATATAAAAGAACTAGAAATATTTTTAAATGGAATAAAAAATTATAATGAAGGACCCATCTTACTTCATGTTTTAACAACAAAAGGAAAAGGTGTAGAATTAGTAGAAAACAATCCTTCAAAATATCATGGGGTATCAAAAAAAGCCGGAGAAGCTATTTCTTTTAGTGAAATAGTAGGGTATACTTTAAAATATTTAAAAAACTTTGAATTTATTGCATTTACTGCAGCAATGCCAGATGGAACAGGTCTTAACATATTAAAAAAAGCTTCTCCTGAAAAAGTATTTGATTTAGGAATTACAGAACCAAGTATAGTTACTACAGCTGCTGCAGTATCTATAACAGGAATACTTCCAGTTGTAGATATTTATTCAACTTTTATGCAAAGATCTTTTGACTCTATAATTCATGATGTAGCTCTTCAAAAACTTCCTGTACTTTTTTTACTTGATAGGGCCGGTCTAGTTGGTGAAGATGGTTCTACACATCATGGTGTTTTTGATATTTCTTATTTAAGATTAATTCCAGATATTGAAATATTAGCTCCACAAGATGGTAAAGATCTTGCTAATATGATTTATACTTTTATTTTAAAAGGCATTGAAAAACCAACTTTTATAAGGTTTCCAAAAGAAACAGAAAAGTTAGATGAAGGTGAATTGATTTCAAATTTTAAAATAGTAGATAAAAAGTGGAATTTTCTAAAGAAATCAAAAAATAAAATATATATTTTAGCAGTTGGTACAATGACTAAAACAGTCATGAAAGCGTTAGAATACGAAGATGTCAATATAATTTCGGTAAGAAGTATTAAACCGTTAGATAATTTTGTTATTAATGAGTTATTAGAAAACGCAGAATATATTTTAACTTATGAAGAAGGTTCATTAAACGGAGGGTTTAATGAAGAAATTCATAAAAGAATAAAAAATGCAGAAATACATTCTTTTGGAATTGAAGATAATTTTATTACTCATGGTACAAGAGAACAGTTATTGGAAATTTGCGAATTGGATTGTAATTCGGTGAAAAAACATTTTGAAAAAATAAAAAATAAAATTTTATGAAAGGAAGAATAAAATGAAAAAAATTACTTTGATTCTATCAATTTTAACGGTTTTTGGGACAATCTTTTCTTTTCAAATTTTTATTGATACATCATATCATTTAACAACTTCAATCAAATCATCAGAAGGGTCAGGAATAAATTTTGGAGATGATGATAATCTTGATTATATGGGAGGAAGAATAAGCTTTTTAATCCCTACAGAAGATACAGAAGATATATTATACGGACCTTATATAGGGTTATTTTATAATCATATGATTATAGGAAATGAAAAGTTTGATGATGTAAATAATAATAGAAAACCTTATGGGATATCTTTAGGAATAAACGCAAGATACAAAGCAAAAATAATTAATGAAATTAACTTTGCTGTTTTAGGATATGGAGGAGTAAATTCTTTAGATCTTTTTGGTACTTTTGCAACGGAAATATTAATTAAAGTGGGATTGGTATATAAAAATATGTATTTAACTGGAGGATACGAAACGAGATATTATAAAGTTTTAAATAATGACAATGCTAATGTTACTGTTAATTATATACCTATATCTGTGGGGGTGAATTTTTCATTTTAGATAAAACTGTAAAAGATTTAGAATTAAAAGAAATACTAAAAAAAATATCGAAATTATCTCATACTAATTATGGTTCTGAATATATTATAAAAAATATAAAAATGTTTGAAGATATAGAAAAACTAAAAAAAGAGTTAAACATTTGCTCTTTATTTTTTGATATGTGGAACATGGGTAATTATATAGATTTGAGAGGGTTACCAGACATAAGAGAAATTGCTTATAAAATAAAAGAAGATTTTATGGTATTGCCTAAAGAATATCGAAACATAGCACTTTTTAATGAGCAATTTTATAATACTTACAAAGAAAACAAAAAATATATGGTAGAAGAAATTGACTACATATTTCAAAGATTTAATTTTCAAAGAGAGTTAACGGCAAAAATATTAAATACGATTGATGAAGATGGTAAAATTGTAGACAAAGCAACGCCAAACCTTTATGAAATTAGAAAAAAACTAGAAAAAATAAAATCGAAAATATCGAATGTTATAAGCACTTTAGTAAATAGAAACATGAAATATCTTGCGATTGAACAACCAGTTTTAAGAAATGAAAGAATGTGTTTAGCAGTTAAACAAGAAAACAGAAAAAATGTACAAGGTTTTCTTGTTGGAAAATCAGATTCTGGTTCAACTTATTACATAGAACCAGAACAGATATCAAATCTGAACGAAGAATATGCATTGCTTTTAGATGAAGAAAAAGCTGAAGTTGCAAGAATTTTATCTCAAATAGATTTTGAGCTTAAAAATAAAAGCAATATTATTGAAAGTAATATTGAAGTAGTATCTTATATTGACGCAATAACAGCAAAAATAGTATATAAAACTAAAAATAATTTTGATTTTGTAATTCCTAGCATTAACAATAGCGAAATATATCTTGATGGACTTAAACACCCTTTAATTCCAGAAGATCAAATAGTCCCATTGAGAATAAAAATGAGTAAAAAGGCTTTAATAATAACAGGTCCAAATACAGGGGGTAAAACAGTATCTCTTAAATCACTTGGTATAGCTTTCTTTTTATCCCATTCAGCATTTCCTGTTCCGGCATATACAGCAAGATTACCGTTTATAAAGAATATATATACAGATATAGGTGATGAACAAAGTATTTCACAAAACTTGAGTACTTTTTCTTCACATTTAAGAAATTTAAAAAGTATAATTGACGAAAGCAGAGAAAATGATTTAATAATAATTGATGAACTAGGAACAGGAACAGACCCTGTCGAAGGAGCAGCATTAGGAAAAGCTATAATAGAAAGATTATTAGAAAAAAACACTTATCTTTTTGTAACTTCGCATCTTTCTGAAATAAAAACTTATTCACTTGAAGACGAAAGACTATCATCTGCATCTATGTCATTTGATTTAGAAACACTCATGCCAACGTATAAATTTTTTATGGGAGTGCCAGGAGCATCTCATGCAATAGAAATAGCTCAAAGGATGGGTTTTGAAGAAAAATTAATAGAAAATGCTCGAAATAACATAGATGAAGATTTTATAAAAAGTGAAAGAATTTTTTCGGAATTAACAAAATCTTATGAAGAAATGGAAAAAGATAAAGAGTATCAAAAAAGAGAAAAATTCAAACTAGAAAAATTAAGAAAAGAATATGAAGACAAATTTGAAAAAGTAAAAAATAAAGAATTAGAAAAGGTAGATAAAGAATTAAAACAATTGAAAGCAGAAATGAAATTAATAAAAAAAGATTTAGAAGTATCTTTACAAAAAATAAAAGAAGCAGAGAAAGAGTCTAATAAAGAAATTTTAAGAGAAGAAATGAAAAAAATTCAGAGCTTATCTGAAAAGTCTAATGATTTAAAATTAGGAAATTCTCAAAAGAAGAAAAAATTTCATGAAATTAAAGAGGGAATGGAAGTTTTAATACCAGGCGGAAGTATAGGAATTATTTCTAAATTAAATGGAGAAAAAGCAGTTATAAAATTAAAAAACAATCCTATAGAATTTACATTTGAAAAAGATGAACTTACACCTGTAAAAAAAGAAAAAAAAGCTGAAAAAAATTTTAATTTGTCTGTAAAACCTTCAAAAAAAATGAATATAGAGATTGATGTTAGAGGATATACAGTTTCAGAAGCTATACCAGAAGTAGAAAATCTTATATCCGAAATAATTTCTAATAACTATGATTTTGGATATATTATTCATGGTAAAGGGACAGGGAAATTAGCTGAAGGCATTTGGGATTATTTAAGAAAAACAAAAAATATAAAAAGTTTTAGAATAGGGAAAACAGGAGAAGGCGGCACTGGAGTCACTGTTGTGGAGGTGTAAGGTAGATGGTTTTTGGGTTAGATGTCGGAACAAGAACTCTTGTAGGTGTTTTGGCAGAATTTGATGATAATGAAAATTTAATAATAAAATATGCTAAAGTTAAAGAACATGAAAATAGAGCAATGGTTGATGGACAAATACATGATGTGAATAAAGTTTCTAAAACTATTTCTAAGCTTATTAAAGATCTTGAAGAGGATTCTGAAACAGAAATAAAAGAAGTTGCAGTAGCTCTTGCAGGAAGGTTTTTAATTACATCTGAAGGAGAATGCATATATAACATATCTGGTGAAGGATATTTAACAGAAAATACTGTAAGGAAAATAGAACTTGAAGCTGTAAAAATGGCTACAGATAATATAGAAGAAATAAAAGGAATGTATTGTATAGGATATTCATCGTTATATTATGAAATAGATGGAGAATGGATAAAACATCTTGAAGGTCAAAAAGGAAATCAAGCTAAAGCTAAAGTAATAGCGGCTTTTTTACCCAAAAATGTTGTAGAAGCTATGTTATCTGTATTAGAAAAAAACAATTTAAAGCCTGTTCATATAACGCTTGAACCTATAGCAGCGATGAACGTAGTTATTCCAGAAGATTTGAGAAATTTAAATATAGTTATGGTAGATGTAGGAGCCGGAACAAGTGATATAGCTATTTCAAACGAAGGAACAATAGTAGGTTATGGCATGGTTCCTATGGCTGGAGATGAAATTACTGATGCCATATCAAAAGAACTGCTTATAGATTTTAAAACTTCGGAAGCAATAAAAAAAACACTTTTAGAGAAAGAAAATTTTAAATATAATGATATACTTGATTTTGAACATGAAATATCAAAGGAAGAACTATTAAATATTATTGACCCTCATATAGAAAAGATAACAAAAGAAATAGCGGACAAAATAATGGATTTAAATGGCAAACCACCTGTTGCAGTTATGATTGTTGGAGGCGGGGGAAAAGTATTAGGTTTTTCTGAAAAATTAGCTAAAAATTTAAATATACCGAATAACAGAGTTGCTTTAAAAGATTTAAAAAAAGTAAATTTTATTAATTTAGATGGAAACGAAAATTTGTTTGGGAGCGAATTTATTACACCAATTGGAATAGCATACGTAGCTTTAAAAAAAGAAGGAAATGTGTTTAATACAGTATCAGTTAACGGTAAAAATGTAAATATGATGATGATCGGAACTGATATGAATGTTATGCAAGTTTTATTTCAAGCAGGTTATACGCATTCACAATTTGTTGGTGCAGCGTCTCATGCAATCACTTTTGAATTAAACAACGATTTGAAAATAATAAAAGGTAATTTAGGTAAAGAAGCAGAAATAAAAATAAACGGATCACATGCAACTTTAAAATCTAAAGTTAAGCCGGGAGATAAAATCGAAATTGGTGAAACTAAAGCGGGAGAACCTTTAAAAGTAAAAGTAAAAGAAATTTGTGATTATATTAATTTCTTTGTTAACGGTAAACCTGAAAAAGTTTTTCCAGAAATTTACTTAAACGGCAAAAAAATAAGCGGTGAAGAATATTTAAAAGATGATGATAAAATAATTACAAAACCAGTTAAAGTAAAAGAAGTATTTAAAAAATATACTCAATCAATATATTTTACAATTGCTGGAAATCCTTATGAAATACCTTGTGGAGTAGTAGTAACTAAAAATGGTGAAATTATAACAGAAGATTATGAAATAAAAGAAAATGATTCTTTTGAAACAACAGAAGTAAATATTCCTAAAGTTAAGGATTTTATCGAAATAGAAGCAAAGAAACAAAAAGTAATTTTCAATGACAAACCTATTTATCTGCCAGTAGAACAAATAATTATTAAAAACTCAGGAAAAATTATTGATAAAGAAAGTGAAATTAAAAACGGAGCAAATTATTTAATAGAAATAGTTGAAAAAAGGCCTTCTTTAATAGAATTATTTGCATATCTTTCTATAAATACAAAAGATATTAAAGAATTCGAATTGACAATCAACGGAGAGAAAGCCGAAAGTTTTATGCAGCCTATTCCAGAAAACTCTACAGTTAAGTTAAACTACTCATGATAATTGGAACAGGGGTGGATATAGTAGATATATCCAGAATGAATGAAAAAATTTCAAAAAAGATTTTATCTGATAAAGAACTATTAATATATAATAGTTTTTCTTCTGAAAAAAGAAAAAATGAATATTTAGCGGGACGATTTGCAATTAAAGAATGCTTAGTTAAAGCATTAGGGAGATCTTTAAATTTTAACATGATTTCTATAATCAATGATGAAAATGGGAAACCTATTTTAACTGAAAAAACAATAAAATATATTAATGAAAAATTTGGTCGTTTTAGAATTCATTTAACCATTTCTCACGAAAAAAATTATGCAATAGGTTTTGTAATAATAGAAAGTGAAGGGTGAAATAATGCTTTTTGCAAACGAAGAACAAATAAAAAAATATGAAAAATTAAAAGAAAAAGTTAAATATTATGCAGAAAAATATTATACAGAAAACATCTCTGAAATATCTGATCAAGAGTATGATTTTTTGTATAAAGAATTAGAAAAAATGGAAAAAGAACATCCGGATTTAATTGAAAAAGATTCTCCTACACAAAAAGTAGGGGGATTAACTCAAAAGGAAATCTTTAAAAAGGTAACCCATACCTTACCAATGCTATCACTCGATAATACTTATAATGAAGAAGAAATAACTGATTTTCATTTGCGATTATTAAAAAATGTACAGAAAAACAGTGTGGATTATGTATGTGAACTAAAAATTGATGGTCTTTCTATATCTGTTAGATATGAAAAAGGAAAGATGAAACAAGCAATAACAAGAGGAAATGGTTTAATAGGTGAAGATGTAACCGAAAATGTTAAAATGATAAAAAGTGTTCCAAAAGAATTATCAGAAAAAATTGATATAGAAGTTAGAGGCGAAATATATTTACCTAATTCTGAGTTTAATCGCATAAATATAGAAAGAGAAGAGAATGGATTACAAATATTTGCTAATCCTAGAAATGCGGCATCCGGAACTTTAAAGTTGCTTGATTCCAAAGAGGTAAAAAATAGAAATTTAGATTGTTTTTTTTATTATATTTTAAATTCTGAAAAGTACAATTTAAATACTCAAAGTGAAGCAATAGAATTTTTGAGAAAAATAGGATTTAAAACAAATGAAAATAATAAAACTGTCTCAAACATTTCTGAAGTTATTGATTATTGGAAATATTGGGAAACTAACAGATTAAGTCTTAAATATGAAATAGATGGAATTGTAGTAAAAGCTAATGACTTTGAAGTACAAAAAGAATTAGGAAATACAGTAAAATCACCTAGATGGGCTATTTCGTTTAAATTTAAAGCACAACAGAAAGAAACAAAAATTAAAGAAATAGTACTTCAAGTAGGAAGCTCAGGAATAATAACTCCGGTAGCAAATTTAGAACCAGTTCATCTTGAAGGTAGCACAGTAAAAAGATGTAGTCTCCATAATTTTGAACTTATGAAAGAAAAAGATATAAAGGTAGGAGATACAGTTATAATTCAAAAGGCGGGAGGAATAATACCTCAAATTTTGAATGTTGTAAAAGAAAAAAGAACCGGAGATGAAAAAGAAATAAAAATACCCGAAAAATGTCCTGTATGTGAAGGTGAAACCGGTAAATTAAGTTCTCTTGAAGTCGCAGTAAGATGTTTAAATCCCTCATGTCCAGAAAAAAAATTCAGAATAATTGAAAAATTTGTTTCAAGAAATGCTATGAATATAGACGGGTTAGGACCAAAACTTATAAAAAGATTTATAGAAAATAATATTATAAAAAATATTCCAGATATCTATGAATTAAATGAAGAAAAAATTAAATCATTAGGTTATGGAATAAAAGAAAAAATAACAGAAAACCTTTTAAATCAAATAAAAAATTCAAAAAATGCGGGATTAGATAAAATTTTATATGGATTAAGTATACCGCTTGTTGGTAAAAAAGCAGCTAAAGATTTAGCAGATAAATTTGAAACTATAGATAATTTAATAAATGCTACAGCTGAAGAAATAAAGGATATAGAAGGCATAGGTTCAGAAATCGCATATTCTTTAGAACGATATTTTAAAAATGAAAATAATTTAGAAACAATAGAAAAATTGAAAAATGCAGGACTAATTATGAGAGTCCCAAAAAGATCTAAAAAAGATGGGATTTTAAATGGAGAAACGATATGTCAGACGGGTTCTCTAACAAAAATGACGAGGTCAGAATTTGCTGAATATGTAGAAAATTTTGGAGCACAATTTACTAATACGCTTACGAAAAAAACGACATTTTTAGTTTATGGTGATAACGCTGGTTCAAAATTAGATAAAGCAAAAAAAATGGAAATAAAAATTATGAATGAAAAAGAATTTTTCGAAAAATATTAAAGGAGTGGAAAAAATGTTAAAAGAAATATTAAAAGAAGATTTAAAGAAATATATGAAAGAAAAAAATAAAGTAGCTCTTGATACAGTAAAAAGTGTTAATGCTGAAGTTAGAAATACTGAAATAGATTTAAAAAAAGAATTAGAAGATGCAGATATTTTATCTATAATAAAAAAGCAGATAAAAATGAGAAAAGATTCTTTAGAACAATATGTTTCGGCAGGAAGACAAGATTTAGCTGATAGAGAACAAGAAGAATTAAATTATCTTGAAGGATATTTACCAGAACAAATTGATGATGAAGAACTTGAAAAAATTATTAAACATACAATAGAAGAATTAAATATACAATCTCCAAAGGAATTTGGAAAACTAATGAAAACTGTTATGGAAAAAATAGAAGGAAAAGCTGAAGGTTCAAAAATTAGTTCAATAGCAAAAAAATTGTTGTCATGAAATCATTTTTAATGATTATATTTGTTTCCATTATTTCTTTGAATGTATATTCTTTTTCTTTGAATAGAATATACGCAAATGATCAAAAAGAAACTTTTATATCAAGAGCTCTTTTGGAAAAAATTAAAGAGCTCTCAGTTACTTATTATATTTGGGAAACAGATATAAACAAACTTGAAGAAAATGATGTTATTTTAAATATTTACCATGAAACCGAGTTAAACATGATGAAAGTTAACGGAGAATTTAACGGTGGAAACTTTGAAATAGAAACTGAAATACAAGATAGACAAGAATGGGTGTTATTTTTTTCTGTTCAAATTCTTGAAAAGATAGCTTCTCAAAGATTTTTATATGACAACACATGGGAATTTTTGCAGTTAACATTTTGGAATGGAGTGGATGAATATCCGATTTTTCTTAACAATAAAATATACTATGTAAGCAATAGATATACAGGTAATAGAGGGATACACATATGGGATTTAGAAACTGGAGAAAAAAATAACCTTGACTTAAAAAATTCTTCAGAATATTTTCCTGACATATCACCAAATGAAAGATATTTAGCTTTTCAAACATCTTTATTTGGAAAATGGGATATAGTTATTTATGATATAATAGAAAATACTTATAAGAGAATAACTCCTGCAAATGGAAGAAGTGCATATTCTCCATATTTTTATAATAACACTTTAATGATGTATGTTATGGACTCAAAAAACGGTAGAACAACTGAATTTTATATTTATGATCTTTTAACAGGAGAAAGCGAATTATTTTTTGCTCAAGAAAATTTAATGAAATTTAGACCGGCAAGATGGAATTCTAATAAAATAGTTTTTTATGCAATTGACTTGGAAACAGCAGTAACAAATATTTATTATATTGATGAAAATAAAAAAGCTGTTCCTTTAATTAAAACTGAAAGAAACGAAGTTGACAGTTGGTCCGATAGTTCAGATTTAATTGTTTTTTCAAGATTTGAAAATGGATATTATAGAATATTTGCATATGAAAATGAAGAAACAAGAATGATAACAAAAAGCTTAAACAACGATGCTTATTATCCTACGTATTCACCTGACAAACAATTTATATTTTTTACTCATTATTATAGAGAATTAGATCCAGATATTTATGTTTATAGAAATGTGAGAGAATAAAAATAAAAAGTGATTCTATGTATTTTTTTTGTGAGTTAAATATATTAGTTGGTAAGGAATAACGCTAAAACAAGCTTTTGTACTTAATTCCCCTCTTGAGGGGTGGACAGAATATTGTAAAAGCATATAATAATGAAGTGGTAAACATTGGATAAAATAATAAAGTTGGAAAGTAGATAGTCGAACAATGGTTAAACAATAGTTAAGCAATGGTTAAACGATTGCTTAACTATCGCTCAACTATCGTTCCCAAAAACGAAGTGGTAAACATTGGATAAAATAAACGCGAACAAGATCAAATTTTCTAAAAAACAAATTTCGCTCGGTCAAAAAATTCGGAAAATAGCAAACTCGCTACGCTCAAACATGCTATTTTCTTACGCATTTTTTGATTCGCTCAATTGTTTTTTTGACGAAAATTCTCAATTGCTCGCTACTTTATTTCATCCATATTTACCATCAAAGCATTATAATAAAAAAATTGTCTAAAAGATCGCTAATTAAACATTTAAACAATTAAACGTTTTTTGTTTTTCCTGACCAACCGACCAACTGTCTACTGGCCAACTTTAAAAGCATTATAATAAAAAAATTGTCTAAAAGATCGCTAATTAAACATTTAAACAATTAAACGTTTTTTGTTTTTCCTGACCAACCGACCAACTGTCTACTGGCCAACTTTAAAAGCGTTATAATAAAAAAATTGTCTAAAAGATCGCTAATTAAACAATTAAACGTTATTTGATTTTCCTTACCAACTGAATTTGAATTAATTCCCCTCTTGAGGGGTGGCAATCGAAGATTGACGGGGTGGACAGGTTTTAATGTAGTGTAACAACCAAATGATTTGTGTGCGGTGTTACAGCACACATGATAATATTAGCGAAAACAAGAAAGTTTTTGGAAATAAAAATAAAAAGTATTTAAATATTTCACTAACCAACTTTAAAAAAGGAGTTGAAAAACTTGAAAAATCTATTTAGAGATTATACAAATGATTTTTTTGATATTTTATACCAAAGAAAAGAAGTATGGAATGATTTCTGGAACAAATTTGAAAAAAAGAAAAAAGAAATTTTTTCAGAATATTTAAAGCAAAATAATTATACTAAAGAACAAACACTTGAAAAACTTGAAAAAACAGAAAGAAGATTTATAGATAAAGCTTATTGGTATAAAGAAGAAATAATTCACGAAATAAAAAATAAAGTTGTACATATGCTTACAGAAAATGTAGAAAAATATAATCTTGGAAGAGATGACTTTGTTATTCATATAGAAGCTTTATTTGGGGAAAAACCTTATTTTTATGTTGAAACATATAAAGCTACAATAATTGTTATAGATTATATGCACTATTATATCAATAAGGATAGTCAACCATCATTAGAAAAAGTAATAGATGAAGCAATTTTAAACTTTATAGAAAAAACACAAACAGATAAAAGAAAAGGTTTTTTCTTTGGACTTATGGAAGATGCAAAAAAAATAATTTATGATAATAAAAATAATAAAGATAAAGCATTAACAAAAATTTGTGAAATGCTAGATAAAAAAGTTTCCTACTATAATTGGACAGGATTTTATTTTGTATCAAAAGAAGATAAAAATATACTTGAAGTAGGCCCTTATATAGGCGAGAAAACTGATCATATAAAAATAGAATTTGGCGAAGGAATATGTGGACAAGCAGCTTCAACAGAACAAACATTTATTATTGGAGACGTTTCAAAAGAATCTAATTATTTATCCTGTAGTGATAAAACAAAATCTGAAATTGTAGTTCCTATTTTCAATAAAGAGGGTAAAATAGCTGGAGAAATAGATATTGACAGTCACGTGATAGATCCTTTTGATGAAAAAGATAAAATGTTTCTTGAAGAATTAGCACAATTAATTACGGAATATTTCTTTTAAAAATAAGCAGGCTTTTAAGTCTGCTTATTAATTTGTATGAATTAATAAAATTGTAATTATGAAATTAAACAATTATGTTATAATAGTAAAAAAAATGGAGGGTTAATAATGGATTTATTGAAGTTTAAAAAAAACATAGAAGAAAAATTACAACTCACAGAAAAAATGTTAGGGGATCCAGAAGTTATTTCTGATTTGGAAAAACTACAAAAACTAGGTATGGAACATAAAACACTTACAGATTTAAGTAACCTTTATAACACATATGAAACTAAACTGAGTGATATTGAAGAAATAAATCAACTATATAATGCAAATGAATTAGAAGAAGAAGAATATACTACAATGATAGATGAAACGGAAAGAAGTATTAATAAACTAAAAAAAGAAATAATATATTATATAGTACCTAAAAGTGAATATGATGAAAGAAATATATTGATGGAAATTAGATCAGGAGCTGGTGGTGATGAAGCAGCGTTGTTTGCCTCAGAGTTGATGAGAATGTATATAAGATATGCGGAAATAAAAAATTGGAAATACGAAACTATAGATTTAACAGAAAATGAATTAGGCGGTATAAAAACAGCAGTTTTAAAAATAAAAGGTGAAAAAATATTTGAAAAATTAAAGTATGAAAGCGGAGTACACAGAGTACAGAGAGTTCCGCAAACTGAATCATCTGGAAGAGTACACACATCAACAGCGACTGTAGCAGTTTTGCCAGAAGTTAATGATATAGACGTTGAAATAAACGATTCTGACTTAAAAATAGATACATATAGAGCAGGAGGAGCAGGAGGACAACACGTTAATAAAACAGATTCAGCTGTTAGAATAACTCATCTTCCCACAGGTATTGTAGTAGCTTCTCAAAATTCAAGATCTCAGCACCAAAATAAAGATGTAGCTATGAATGTTTTACGAACAAAGATATTTGAACTAAAATTTGAAAAACAACAAAGAGATTTTTCAGATGCAAGAAAATCTCAAGTAGGTACAGGAGACAGAAGTGAAAAAATAAGAACTTACAATTTCCCTCAAAACAGAGTAACAGATCACAGAATTCATTATACATCTCATAGAATAAATGAAATAATGGATGGAGATATAGATGAATTTATTAATGCACTAACAGAAACAGATTTAATGAAAAAAATAGAAAAATTAGAATTATAAACAGGGGTGAAAAAATGATAAAAATTACATTGCCGGATAAGTCGGTTAAAGAATATGAAATTGGAGTAACACCAGGAGATGTAGCGAAATCTATCTCGGAAGGACTTTATAGAAATTCAATTGCAGCAATTTTAAACGGAGAACTAAAAGATTTAGAAACAAAAATTGAAAAAGACTCCACATTAAAAATAATAACTTTAAAAGATGAAGAAGCACCAGTTATATATAGGCACACACTCGCACATATAATGGCACAAGCAGTAAAAAGAGTGTTTGGAAAAGAAAAAGTAAAATTAGCTATAGGTCCAGTAATAGAAAATGGATTTTATTATGATTTTTTTATAGAGGACTATAAAATATCTACCGAAGATTTTTCTAAAATTGAAGAAGAAATGAAAAAAATTATCAAAGAAGATCTTAAAATTGAAAAACAAACAATTTCAAAAGAAGAAGCAAAAAAAATATTTGCTGAAAACAAATTTAAAATAGAATTAATTGAAGACATAGAAGACGAATATGTTTCAATATATAAACAAGGTGATTTTGTTGATTTGTGTAAAGGGCCACATTTACCGACAACAAAATACGTTAAACATTTTAAATTACTATCAACTTCAGGAGCTTATTGGAGAGGCGATGAAAAAAATGAAATGCTTCAAAGAATTTATGCCACAGCATTTTCAAAAAAAGAAGATCTTGAAAATTATCTTCATATGATAGAAGAAGCAAAAAGAAGAGATCATAGAAAAGTAGGGCCTCAACTCGATTTATTTATGATAAATACAGACGTTGCAGCAGGGATGCCAATATTTTTACCTAACGGAAAAAGCATGCTCAACAAGATGTACGAACTTTCAAGAGAAATACACGCAAAATATTGTTATACAGAAATAGAAACTCCACAAGTACTTGATGTGAAACTGTGGCATCAGTCAGGGCATTGGGATCATTATAAAGATAATATGTATTTTATAGAAAGAGAAGATCTAAATATGGCAGTTAAACCTATGAACTGCCCTGGTCACATTCTTGCATATAAAAGAGACGTAGTGAGTTACAGAGACCTTCCTATAAGATTATTTGAATTTGGAAAAGTACATAGACACGAAAGAAGCGGAGTTTTACACGGATTATTCAGAGTAAGAGTATTCACGCAAGATGATGCACACATTTTTTGTACTCAAGAACAAGTAGAAAAAGAGATAATAAATGTAATGAATTTAATTAACGATATATACAGTGTTTTTGGTTTTAAACTTGAAGCGAGATTAAGTACAATGCCTGAAGATCATATGGGAGATTTAAAAACATGGGAAATCGCCGAAAACTCATTAAAAAAAGCTCTTGAAGGTTCTAATACTAATTATATAATAAACGAAGGAGACGGTGCGTTTTACGGTCCTAAAATAGATTTTTATATAACAGATTCATTAGGAAAAAAATGGCAATGTCCGACAATACAACTTGACTTTCAAATGCCAGAAAGATTTGACATAAATTATGTTGGAGAAACAAATGAATTATTAAGACCAGTTATGATACACAGAGCGGTTTTTGGATCAGTAGAGAGGTTTTTTGGAATACTTATAGAACATTTTGCTGGAAATTTTCCAACATGGCTCTCTCCAACACAAGTATCAATCGTACCAGTTGCTGACAGATTTAATGAAAAAGCATTTGAATTAGCAAATATACTTGAAAAAAATGGAGTTAAAGTACACACAAACACTTCAAAAGCTACAGTTGGATATAAAATAAGAGAAGAACAAATGAAAAAAGTGCCATATATGATAGTATTTGGAGAAAAAGAAGAAGAAAGCGGATTAATAAATATAAGAACAAGAAATGGCAACACAATAAATGAAGTTAATGTAGAAGAATTTGTAAAAAATATAGTAGAAGAAATTAAAAATAGAAGTTTAGATTTAAGTTATTAAATAAAAAAAACAAATAAAATAACAAAAAAAGAGCTTTAAGCTCTTTTTTGTTATTTTATTAAGTAAAAAAATGCTATAATTAAATCAGATCAGACATAAAATGAAAAGAATAATGTAAAAATTGTGGTAAAATAAACATATACAAAAATTTAAAAAAATAATATTTAACTAATCGAAGAGGTGAAAAAATTGACTGAAAACAAGTTAAAAATATTTGAAAATATACAAAATAAATTTAAAAATAGAGAAAATCATATTAGGAAAATAGTTTTATGGATTGATGAAGATAAAGATTTCAAAAATATTTTTGATGAAATAAACATAGAAAACACAAAAAAAATTGAACTAAATCAAAACAACCAATTTTATGTAAAATACATATTATTTCACGAAGATGCAAAATCAGATTATTTAGTTTATGCCGATTACAAAGTAGAAAACGATGATTTTGTAATTGACATATGCTTCCACTCGGAACTATTTAGGGCAGATATGCCCTCATTGATTCTTTTAGAATTAAAAACACAAAATACGCCCGAAAACAATAATTATGAAATAATAAAAAGCAAAATGAAATTTTTTAAAACTAAAAAATCTGAAATATTAAAAAATTATGATATAGATTATTCATTAAAAAACAATCTATATCATGGAATCCTATACGCTATAATCGATTTAAAAACACCTGACTTTGAACAATTTATTATAAAACTTTTAAGTAATGGATTGGAAGAAACTAACGAACACTATAAAAAAATTTTATATTACCTTGAAAAAGAAGAATTTTGGCAAATCATAGAAAATTATTTCGGATATACCGGAGAAAAAACATTAATAAAATTTACCTCATTTCTTTTTATTACATCACTATCATTTTCAATAGATAAAAATAAATTATCTAAATACGATGAATACATCTCTAAAAATAACACAAGCAATATATTAGTATTTTTAGATCATTGGAAAAGCAGAAAAGACATAACAAGCTTTCAAAACATATCTAAATCAGTTGAAGAATATCTTGAATTAAACGATACCTTTCAAAATTATGATATTGAAATAATTAAAGAAACAGATTTATTTGAAATCTGTGATAAATTAATAATAAAAAAAATAATTTCGTTATTAAACTCAAACATAAACAAATACGATTACTTTAAAAATATTATAAATTTGAGAAGAACATCAGCATGGAATGATAACTTTTTTAGCTTCTACAAAAGTTTATATTATTATATTGAAATGCTTGAATTTAAAGAAAAACATTCAAATGAATTTAATTTTAACTCTTTTGAAGACGGATTTAAAAAATATGAAACTATATATTATAAAATGGACTTTTATTATAGGAAATTTTATTATTATTACGATAAAAAAAGAAATTCAGACCTATTAAAACTTTTAAGTGATAACGTTGAGAACATATATACTCAATGGTATATACCGACACTCGATAACGCTTGGGTAGAAAAATTAAACGAAGAAATAAACGATATAAACAAAATAAAAATAAATCCTCAATGGACTTTTTTTAACAACATAGAACTTTCAAAAGTAAAAACAGTAGTAATAATTTCTGATGCATTAAGATATGAAATAGCAAAAGAATTTCAAGAAAAACTGAATAAAGAAACACGAAGCAGCACGGAATTAAAAACAAGATTAGGAATAATGCCTTCAATTACAAAATTAGGAATGACCGCATTACTCCCACATAACAATAAAATAATAATAAACGATGATTTTAAAGTTATGATAAATGAAATATACACTGACGACATAGAGAAACGAAACAATATCTTAAAAAAATCAAACGAAACAAACATAGCTTTAAAATATGAAGAATTTATGCAAAAAACAACAGAAGAAAAACAAGAAATAAAAAAAGAAAACGATTTAATCTATATATACCATAACAAAATCGACTCTACAGGAGATACACCATCATCTGAAGACAACGTTTTTAATTCAGCAGAAGAAACTATAAACGACCTCTTTAACATAGCGAAATCCTTATTAAACATAGGAATTACAAACATCTATTTTACAACTGATCATGGATTTTTATACCAACGCTCAAACATAAACAGTTATGACACAATGCAAAAATATAAAATCGATGCAATTTGTTATAAAAGAAGATACATAATAACTAAAGAAAATAAAGATTTAGAAGGATTAATAAAATTAAACCTTGATTATATAAACAACGAAAAATATTATGCTTACTTTCCTAAAGGAAACATAAGATTTAAAACTCAAGGATACGGAGAAAAATTTGTTCATGGTGGAATCAGCCTACAAGAAATAGTGATACCAGAATTACTATTTAAACCAATCAAAAGCACATCAAAATATTCGGAGTCATATGAAGTAAAAAATGTAGACTTATTATTAATAGGAGAAAACCGAAGAATAACAAACACTTATTTTTCATTAGAATTTTATCAAAATAAACCCATAGGAGAAAAATACATATCTGCCGATTTTGAAATAATGATGATAGACGAAAAAAATAAAGAAATATCAAACATAATAACAATAGTTGCAAACAGTAACGAAGAAGAAAACAAAAAAAGAACATATAAAGTACAATTCACATTAAAAAACAACACATACACAAAAAATAAAAATTATTATTTAATAATTAAAAATAAAACTAAAAAAATAATATCGCACAAAGAGAAATTTATAATAGACATACTATTTGATAACGATTTTGGATTTTAAATAGGAGGAAAAAAGATGAATGAACTTGATTTAGACAACAAACTAAAAAAACATTTTAGCGGAAGAATCGTAAGAAAAGACATTACAAAATCGATAAAAGAAGGAATGAACGTACCCATTTATGTTTTGGAATATTTATTAGGCTCTTATTGTACAAGCGATGATGAAAACGACATACAACAAGGAATAAAAAAAGTTAAATCAATACTATCAGATAACTTTGTAAGACCAGACGAATCTGAAAAAATAAAATCTAAAATAAAAGAAAAAGGCATATATAAAATAATAGACAAAATATCAGTTAAACTAAACGAAAAAAGAAACCTCTACATAGCCGAATTCTCTAATCTTGGAATAAAAGATGTAATTATAGAAAACACATACATACACAACTATGAAAAACTGTTAGGCGGGGGAATATGGAGCATAATAGACATAGAATATTTTTTTCAAGAAAACTCAAAAGAAAGTCCGTTTATAATAGCAAACTTAAAACCAATTCAAATACCTAATGTAGACATAAACGAAATAAAAGAAAACAGAAAACACTTTACAAAAGAAGAATGGTTAGACATATTAATAAGATCAACAGGAATAGAACCAACACAATTAGAAGAAAATCAAAAATGGCATTTTTTATTAAGATTAGTACCACTGATTGAAAATAACTATAACCTTTGTGAGTTAGGACCACGAGGAACCGGAAAATCACACATTTATAAAGAAATATCGCCCAACAGCATATTAGTATCTGGAGGACAAACAACAGTAGCTAATTTATTCTATAATATGGCAAATAAACAAATAGGACTCGTGGGACTATGGGATACAGTAGCATTTGATGAAGTAGCAGGAATAAAATTTAAAGATAAAGACGGAATACAAATAATGAAAGACTTCATGGCATCGGGATCTTTCGCAAGAGGAAAAGAACAAAAACAAGCAGATGCATCTATGGTATTTGTTGGAAACATAAACCAAAGCGTAGAAAATTTAGTAAAAACATCGCACTTATTCTCACCATTCCCAGAAGAAATATCAAACGACTCTGCATTTTTTGATAGAATACATTATTATTTGCCAGGGTGGGAAATCCCAAAAATGAGACCAGAATTAATAACGAATAAATATGGATTTATAGTCGACTATTTAGCCGAATTTTTAAAAGAAATGAGAAAAACATCGTATTCTGACGCATTTGAAACATACTTTAAATTAGGAAATAATCTAAACCAAAGAGACGTAATAGCAGTAAGAAAAACAATTTCAGGAATAGTAAAATTACTTTATCCTGATGGAAATTACGATAAAGAAAACATCAAAGAAATATTAAAATATGCATTGATAGGAAGAAGAAGAGTAAAAGAACAATTAAAAAAAATAGGTGGAATGGAATTTTACGATATACACTTTTCTTACATACACAAAGACACCCTAAACGAAGAATATATATCATTACCAGAAACAGGCGGAGGGAAATTAATCCCTGAAGGACAAGGAAAACCAGGAGACGTTTATGTAGTTGGAAAAAATGAATCAGGAATGTTAGGAGTATATAAATTAGAAAACCAAGAAGTAGTTGGAAACGGAAAATTTGAAAAAAAAGGAGTAGGAACATCATCAAAAACTAAAGAGAGCCTTGACATAGCCTATAGATATTTTGTATCAAACACACACAGCATAAGCAGCTCAATCTTAACAAAAAACAAAGACTATTTAATGCACATAACAGATTTGCAAGGAAACAACTTAACAGACGAATTAGCAATTGCTGAATTAATCGGATTAGCCTCTTCAGCATTACAAAGAGCAGTGTTACCAAGTACAGTAATATTAGGAAATATGACAATAGGAGGCACGATAAAAAAAATAGATAATTTTGCTAACGTAATACAAGTATGTGTAGACGCAGGAGCAAAAAAAATATTAATACCAGCCTCTTCAGTATCAGATTATCAAACTGTGCCAACAGATTTATTAGTAAAATTTCAACCAATATTTTATTCAGATGCTATAAATGCAATATTTAAAGCATTAGGAGTAGAATGAAAAAGGAGACATTGAAATGAAAAAATATAGTGCAGGACTAACAGGAGCACCCTTTTTATACTTTGAAACAAACAAATGTTTAGAACTCAAATCACAAGGACTATCAATAGATGAAATTAAAAATAAAATCTTTAACGAAAATTTATTTAATTACAAAAAAACATCAGCAATAAGCAGAACATTTTCAGGAATAAAAAAAAGAATAGAAAATTTAGACGAACAACTATTAAACATATACAACGAAGAATTTATAGAAACAAAAAAACAAATAATATTATATCTAATATGTAAAACAGAACCAATACTATTAGACTTTTTAAACGAAATAATAACAGAAAAAATTAAATTCTCTGATTATGAAATAAAAAACATAGATTTCATAAAATTTTTAAACAACAAAGCAGAAAATTTTGAAGAAGTAGCCAAATGGACAGAAAACACAAAAAACAAAATAATAAGCGTAATGAAAAAAATATTATATGAAACAAACATAATAAAAGATAAAAAATATACTAAATTGCAGAAAATAGTTTTAAACCATAAATTTGAAAAATATCTTGAAGAAAAAAACGAGAAAGAATTTTTAAAAATATTTTTGCAATTATAAATAGTGAGGTAAAAAAATGTTGAAAGAAAACATAAATAAAAAATTAGATAAAATAATACCCAAAATATCTAAAGACGATTTTTTAGAAATGAAAGGATTGGCAAATGAAATTGCCTTTTACATATTTGATTACGAACCAAAAGAAGAAAAAAATGTTGAAGAACACATCCCTAAAATAATAAAACACTTCAATTATGAAGGCTCAAGAAGAAAAATAATACAAATCAACTTATATGAGATACTAATAAAAAACCTAAAAAAAGACAATATATTAGAAAAAATATTTGAAATACAAAAAAATACAAAAAAAGAACAATTTTATGAAATGCTAAAAAATTACGCCCGAAAAGAATTATTTACAAATGAAATAAAAACCCAATCAATAAAATATGACATAATATTTATAACAGGAGTAAGCCACATATACCCAGTAATAAAATCACACGAATTACTAACAAAACTACATGAAGAAATAGGGGATAGAAAACCAGTCGTATTGTTTTATCCTGGAAAATTTACAGGAGATGAACTAACAGCATTTCATAAAAATAAAAAACATAATTATTATAGAGCAAGACCATTAGTTGATTAGATTAGAAAGAAAAAGATGAATGCACGCAAAGAGCGGCGATGAGGAATGCGAGAAAAACGCTCTAGATGAATGCACGCAAAGGGCAGCGATGAGGAATGCGAGAAAAACGCTGCTGAAAATTCAAAAACATTAAAAACAGGAAAAAAATCATGAAAGGTTTTATGTAGTGTAACAGCCACGCGTTTTGTGCACGGCGTTACAGCACAGACAACAACATTTGCGTGAAATATGAAATCTTATATAAATTAGTAGTATTTTTTAAGTTTTTATTTTTAATCTTTTTAAAAAATTCAAAGGTTATTTGTATGCTGTAACGCCGTGCAAAGGGCAGCGTGGCTGTTACACTACATTAGAACATGAATCAAAAATGATAGTGAAAAGATCAGAAGGAGGAAATGCAAATGAAACGATATAAATATCCATATGGGATATCGAATTTTGAAACGGTAAGAACAGAAAATTATTATTATGTAGATAAAACAGAATATATAGAAAAACTAGAGAATGATGATAAATATATAATGATATTAAGACCAAGAAGATTTGGAAAAAGTCTATTTTTAAACACATTGGACTATTATTACAATAAACTATATGCAAATAAATATGAAGAAGTATTTAAAGGAACATATATTTATGATAACCCAACACCGTTAAAAAATAAATATATGGTACTTAATTTAGATTTTAGTGGAATAGATACAAGTACATTAGAAGAAACAGAAGAAAGTTTATTATTTCATCTTAAATCAAGCATAAAAAAATTTATGAAATTAAACATACAATATTACAGCAATGAAGATTTTAAAATGTTAAATCAATCTAAAAAACCAGTAGACACATTAAAAGTTATTTTTGATAGATTAGAAGAAGAAAAAGTGTATAAAAATTTATTAGTATTAATAGACGAATATGACCATTTTGCAAACAACATATTCGGACAAGGGAAACAACACTTTGCACAATTAGTAAAAACCGAAGGATTTTTAAGACCATTTTTTGAAACATTGAAAGTAGGAACAAAAAGTGTAATAGACAGAATAGTAATAACAGGAGTATTACCAATATTGAGGGATTCATTAACAAGCGGATTTAATATAATGAAAAATAAATCAACAGATAAAAAATATAACGCTTTATATGGATTTAAACAAGAAAACATAGATGAAATATTAAAAAATATAAATGCAGAAGAACATAAAGAATTGGTAAAAACATATTATAACGGATATGTTTTTTCATCACAAGCAACTGAAAAAATGTATAATTCAGATATGGCATTATTTTTTGCAACAGAATATGATAGTGAAGAAAAAATTTTACCAACGAATTTAATAGATTACAATGTAATAAGTGATTACACAAAAATAAAATCAATAATAAAAATAGCAAATGAGCAAATAGAAAAAGAAGTACTTGAAGAAATAATATTCAACGAACAAATAGAAACAACAGAAATAAAAGA
>Ga0334890_1001126_pt1 | contig 38459 bp, 22 predicted proteins | sample GraSluR1_MG_3_FD_207220 | JGI IMG/M metagenome (GOLD analysis project Ga0334890, IMG submission 207220) | Sludge microbial communities from methane-producing bioreactor in Wageningen University, Netherlands - Granular Sludge_31_08-R1 | ecosystem: Engineered > Bioreactor > Anaerobic >... | reverse complement strand
GTGGCAAAGCCGTACCAGATGATCCCCCGGCAGTACCACACGCTCCATGACTTCAAGGCAGAGGCAGTGAGGGCCCGGGATGGCGACTGAGGTCACGGTACCGGAACTCCAGGTCCTCCTCAACCTGGTGAAGGGCCAGGTCGCGATCAAGTATCCCCTCTACGACTTCGATATCGCGACACTCAGGGAGTCGCCGGCGGGCTTCGTGCTTGCCGGGATGTGCACACGGGACGACTTTGAAGAGGAGTCCGGCCGGTTTGGCGAGCTTGCATATGATATGCCCTCGTACAATGACGTGCTCCAGTCGGTCCTCTCTGCAGGCATCCTCTCGTACCGCAACGCAGACGACTTCGAGTCGCTGAAGACGGTGTACCGGAAGATGAACCGGGATGTCATGTTCTCCCTTGACACGAACATGCTCTATGACGGGTTCTGCTCTGCCGCACAGATCAACCCCTACCTGTTCGTGCTCGTGGACCTTGTCCGGCAGGAGATCGAGAGCGCCCTCAACACGAAGTACTCCCCGCAGGCCATCTCTCTTCTGAAGCGGTCGGCCATGTACGAGGGAGGGCTGCTCGACGAGCTGGTGAACCAGAAGATGAAGCGGTCACGGCTTGCTGCCTACGGTGCCCTCGCAGAGTTCCAGAAGATACGCGACCAGGCACGGATCGTCCCCGGTGTCGGGCCGGGAAGCACCGATACGGAGCGAAACGACCTCCTGATCGTGCAGTCGGTCAAGGCCGCCGAGAAGGACGTGTATTCGCTTCTTGTCCACCTCACCGCCGATATCAACGTCGCCGATCTCTGCATGGCGGAAGGCGTCTCGTACTTCCTCTTCGAAAAACCGCATGCGATCGACGCCAGGGATTGCACGCCCGCCCAGGCGGTCGACCTCGTCTTCCGGCTTGCGGTCGCCTTCGGCGTCGTCAAGGTCGGCCCGGCGTTCATCTACGGCGAGTACCGCGGGAAGGGGAGCAAACGGGAGAGCCTGAAGGTTGTGATCAGGAATCAGGAGATGGAAGGGGAGTTCGTGCGGGAACTTGAATTGTGCAGGAAGCTTTCCGGGCTTGGGATCGAGAGGTGATTGGATGAGATTATCGGGAATAGTGCCCCGAACGGAACCCATAACCCGGCTGGCTCCAAACAACTCACACACCAGAGAGGCAGACACCCAGACCATGATCATACCATCCACACCCCGGACCATCACCGCCATCCTCTTCGACATGGACAACACGCTCTTCGACTTCGTCGAGGCAAAGATCGCGGCCTGCAGCCAGGTCAACCGGATCCTCGGCCTGGACCGGGCCATGGACCTCCTCGGCTACTTCCTCAGGAGGGACGGGTGGGGATTCGAGGACTGGAACAATATCCGGGACTTCATGACCGACAACGGCGTCTACTCCGACGAGCGGTATGCCCGGTGCTGCCAGGCGTACGAGGAGTGGAAGATCCGCGACCTCGCACCCTACCCGGGCATCGAGCCGACGCTGCAGGCCCTGAAGGACCGTGGTCTCTCGCTCTCGATCGTGACCGACGCCCACCTCAAAAACGCCGTCTCCCGCCTGGAGAGGACCGGGCTCTATCCCATCTTCGACGAGATCGTCACCGCCGACCTGTCCGGGTCGCACAAGCCTGACCCGAAGGTATTCCGGTATGCCCTGGAGCGGGTCGACCGGAACCCCTCCGAGGTCCTGATGGTCGGAGACAGCCTGAGACGGGATATCGGGCCGGCGAAGCGGATGGGGATGATGACTGCGTATGCGAGTTATGGCGACCGGAACTTCCACGAGGACCGGGTGGAGACGGCGGACGTGGTACTGAGGGATATCCGGGAATTGTTGGGGGTGTTTGGGTGAGGGGGGTGTGGTGAACGGACGAGATGGTATGAAAGAATGTGAGTTTTTTCATCTCCGACGAATCGTCCCTATGACATTTATCTTTCTAAAGTGTGGAAGAGGCGGACCTGATGCTCGCCATAGATAAAGAAAAAGCAGGAATAGTTGCCCCAATTCTCTACCAGGCATTTCTATCGGAAGGAATTCATGGACGGAGGGATATGCCTGAGGACCGACCGCCGGCAGGGGTGAAAACGGGCAGCCTGACACACCTGCTCTTCCTGACGCTTACAGTGTCTATTGATTACCAGAGAAATGCTGATGCTCTCTGGGAGAGCGCCAGGGGGACATACGAAGATCCTGATACCCGCTATCTCTTTGATCCATCACTTATCAGGCATGTTTCATTCGGGAAAATGATAGATGACATGCAGCGATACGGCCTCTCCAAGAAGATACGGAATGATGCCTTTATCTGGCGTACAGTTGCGTTATCCTTCCTCAAAAAGTGGGATGGTGATCCACGCAACTTTCTCGCATCTTGCAATTGGGATGCTCCGACGATACTTCGTCGTCTTCGTGAGGATCAGCACTTTGACGGCAGGAGAATAACATGGGATTTCCCATTTCTGCGAGGCCCGAAGATAGGTCCTCTCTGGGTTCGAATGCTCCGTGATAATGGAAAAGTCGGGGATATCAAAAATCTGGAGGAGGTTCCTATCCCGGTTGACGTCCATGTTGCACGAGCGACACTTGCACTGGGAATTGTAAAAGGGAGTTATCAGGGTAGTCCTGAAGGGGCATATGCAATTATCCGTGAGGCATGGAAGCAGGGCGTTCGTGGTATCCAAACAGGAGAACGTCCAATGATTGCACTGGATGTTGATGAATCGCTTTGGCATCTCTCAAAGTATGGGTGTGCAAAACGTGACGATATCACAGGAGAATGCCCTGTCAGAGAGGAGTGTGTGATGAAGGAATATTGTATTCCCGGAAAGATACGGTTTGAACGAGATGGCTTAATCATTGAATCAGGAGACCCGGCGAAGACGAAAACCGGTAACGTCCATATGACATCATCCTCTAAAAACGGAAAAAAATGGATCGCAACAGTGACCCTTGAATCCAGTACATACAAATATCCTGATAACGATCTAGAGAAAAATGCCCGGAAAAATGAAGACAGGATGGCGGCTCTCTTTCAAATTACCCGGAAACTAGCGAGCACTTATTCCGGACAGGGGATTATACTCTTTCCCGGAGGATATTTCCATTCCGGAACAACGGAGAGTGCTGCATATATCCCGCAGATAGCTGATAAAATTAGTCCGCTATTACAGGAGATCTACAAAGATACCTCCGCGTCAATTATTATCTGCCTTGGAATAGACGGCAAGGTCCTGCTTGAAGACGGTCCGTTGAACAGATATGATGCCAACCAGGTCGCAATTGTAATTTCAAAAGACGGCCTAATTGCATATGCAAAGAAATTTCACCCGACTGATGAATCTGAAGCGCAGGTTCTGGACCTTGCGAGAGATTATCTCTCGCCAGAGCAACTGGGAAATGCGTCATATACACGATTTTTCACCCATGCAGGAAGATGTTTCTATATTGCAGTATGCAATGATATCAAAGGCCTGAAGGGGTTGCAGAGACCTTCTTTCGTTGACGGTATACTAAACTGCGTTCACGGCTGTTACAACAGGGGTGACGGACCTACCTGTAGTTACTTTGTGCGATTGAATTTCGCCGGGACATCACAAGACTGGAACTGCCCGGTGTTTGGTGCAGTTGTATTTTTCAAACGGGTTATTGCCGAGAAATGGAGGACCGGAATCTTCTATCGGATGTGGGATAAGGCCCCTATCCAGTGTGATACCGATGAAAATGCTCTCGCGCCTGTACAAACCGATTCGTCCGTTTCATTGGAAGAAGGACTGGCACAGGTTGATGTATACGATTTGGATACGGTTTGTTCTAAAAATCCTCAATATCGGATAAAAACTGACTATATCCAAAAATCCACGATGGATACAACAGTAAGAAAAAAAGAGAGATTAACAGCACCCTCTCCTGAGTCCGGCATATACGAGCAGATACGTACTACACTTGATCAATCCTTTAGCTGCCCTGTTATTGAACAGAAAACAAAGGTCACCTATCGTGGCAGGAATACAATTGGGTATCCAAATAAGACCGAATTGGATATGATCTCGCTCTTCAGACCATCAGCAACAAATCCCTCATCGATAAAATTCCGTATTTACCCGTATGTTCTCGCCGCCCATCTGGGAATAAAGAACCCGGAGGAGATTATTCGGTACCTGCCTTCAGACTCTGTCATAAGACAAGAGCGGGAGAACCCACACCCGGCTGAAATATTTATTGCAGGGGTTTTTTCGAGTATTGAAGAGATTGAGAGTTTTTTCACTCGTATCAACATGGCAAAGAATTAACCGGTCCCGGGATTAGTGATCACACATGGAACAGAAAATATGCCCATTTTCACTTGCGGGAACGACAACGAGGAATTGCTTGCAATCCGAATGTACTCTGTGGGTGAATAACAGATGTGTCTTCATTGAAATACATAATAAAATTGACAGAATCATTCCCGAAATTGAAAAAATCAATCAGCGAATACATATTCTGTGAATGATAATTCATGTTGGGAATCCTTTTCTTAAAAGATAAACGGGATAGCTAATATTGCTATTATTATATCTTGTGAGAATTGGAAATCAGAAAAACTTTCATGAATAGGGACCTATTGGCTTTGTATCAAAGGGTGGCACCAGTGAAACGTTCAAAAAAACAAGTCTTAAAATTCATCCATACTGCCGATCTCCACCTTGGAAGTACATTTCACGGGCATGCTCAGTACGATGATAAAACTGCTCAATTGTTATCAAATGCAACGTATAGGGCTTTTAAAAAAATTATTGAGTTATGCATCCATGAGGATGTCGACTTTCTGTTGATCTCCGGTGACATATATGACAGCCAGGATAAAAACATCAAAGCTCAATTGAATTTCAGCCAGGGCCTCAGGCAATTAGATGAAAATGGAATACGATGCTTTATTGTGCATGGGAATCATGACCCGGTGTCTTCCTGGTCAAAGAAAGTAAAACTGCCGGAAAGTACAATTCGGTTTTCCTGTACTGAACCTGAAGTACATTCGTATTATTCTCCCAATGGTAAACATCTCGCAAATATAGTTGGAATGAGTTTTGAGACTGAACTGGTCTTCGCAAATTTATCGAAATATTATCCAGAAAAAGAAAAAGACTGGCCTTTTACAATCGGGTTACTTCATTGCAATGTCGGATCAATAGAAGGCCACGATCAATATGCGCCGTGTAATATTAACGATCTAAAAAGATGCGGGTACGATTACTGGGCTCTTGGCCACATCCATAAACCTGGTGTCATTAACGAGGCCAGACCCCTTGTCGCGTATTCCGGGAATCCTCAGGGGAGAGATATGGGGGAGACCGGTCCGAGAGGGTGTTTTCTTGTCACTATTGATCGTTCGGGCTCGATTAAAAGGAAATTCATAGATACTTCGTCCATCCTCTGGGATAAGATTCAGATTGACACTGGAGAAATCGAGAGTCTTGAGGATCTCGATTGTTTGATACGGGAAGAGCTGTCTGACCTGAGTTACAGACAAAAGAAAGACATTATCTGTAGAATAGAGCTCGTTGGAAATAATCGGATATATGATGAAATTATTGATGAGGATGCAATAATCGAATTTACGAAAAATCTCAATGAAGAACCGGTTTCTTCCAAAAACCGGGTGCTTGTTGATAAAATAACAAACAATACCCGGCCTGTCATCGACCGGGAGGAAGTGAAAGAAAGAAATGATATTGTGAGTGACATCTGCACAATTGTTGATGAGATTCCTCATTCCAGCGAAATGCTGGAACAAATCAAAGAAACTGTCGATGATCTCTATAAAAATCCAAAATTACGCCATCTTTTGCAGTATCCGGATGACGATGAATTGCTATCATTGATCTCCCAGGCCGAATCATTTCTCCTTTCAAGAATGGTGGGGGGGTCTCCATGAAGATCAGGGAGATATACATTGATGGCTTTGGGCATTTTCACGACTTGAAATTTGTTGATCTGTCTGATTCGGTCACGATATTCCGCGGAAACAACGAGACCGGAAAGACAACACTTCTGGAATTTTTGAGAAGAGTCCTGTATGGTTTTCCAAGCGGGAGAGGACGTTCAAGCGAGAATCTGTACAAGCCATTATCCGGAGGAGAACATGGAGGGAGATTAAAGATCATATCTTCAGATGGTTCGGATTTTATATTCGAGCGAAAATCAGGAATGAAAACGCCTCTTATTTCTGATCACGATGGCTCATCGGTATCAGATGTATCACCTCATGATCTTCTTGGAAAGGCTGATGAGACTTTTTTTAAAAATGTTTTTGCCATTGGCCATTCAGAACTCCGTGAATTTTCCACACTGCAGGAGGAGAATATCCGTGACAGGATGTTTAGTGCAGGTGCTGGCGCAACAGCGGTTCCAATCATCGATTTACGAAAGGAGATAGAAGAAAAGAAAGGAAAGATCTTCACAAGCAGGGGTCGTGTCCAGAAGATACCTGGATTGTTAACAGAACTTGATGGGGTTGAAGATGATATTCGAAATATTTCAGAATACCAGGAACAATTCGACAGCTTCAATGAAGAACTCGACCAGTACCAGAGAGAACACAGAGAAAGTCTTTCCAAAAAGAATGTTCTCCTCGGTGAGATCTCCTATATTGAAAACCTGAACAAGGCATATGAAGATTATATAGTCCTGAAAGATGCTGAAAAACAACTTGAACAATTACCACAAATCTCAGATTTTCCCCCGGATGGGATTTCAAGAGTTGACAGAATTTGTGAATCAATCAGATCCATCAACGAGGATATCGACGATTCCAACCAGAATATTAAGGATTTGAATCGGGAACTTGAGAGTAAACGCACTAATGATGAAATCCTGAAATACGAAGAAGAGATTCGGGCACTTGAACGCGGTATTGAAAAAACCCGGTCCGGAGAAACTGATTTACACGCCTTGTACATCGAAAGAGAGAACCTTCAAACAGATTGTAATACCCAGAAAATGGAATTGGGTGACGGATGGGACGAGGAGAAGATACTCAGCTTCGATACTTCAACCTCGACGCAAAAAACACTCTCAAAACTGAAAAAACAATTACATGATGCAAAAGACTCTCATTATGAAGCAAAAAAATCATATGACAATGATTTTGAAAAATACGGCGATATTCAAGGAGAAATTGAACGACTTGACAGACAGATAGATGAAAGCAGACCGGTATGTGATAAAGAACAACTTGATAAAAAGATAAAAGATATTTCCATTTTGAGCGGATTGATTACAAAATGCAGAGAACAACAAAGTCATGTCCAGCAATTAAGAGAGAAGGGGATCCTCCAGAGCGAAATATTGAATGAGATATCCCGGGGTAATCAACCATCGATGATGCCACTGGCACTGATTCTCCTGGCAGCATTTGCGGTCCTTGTAACAGGTTTTGTCTTCTCTGCACTCATTCCCGCAATGATTGGATTTTGTATACTGATTCTCGCTGCTCTCATCTATTACATCTCAACGAAAAAGGGTAGCGGAAAACGATATGATCTCGTAGAATCAAGACCAGAACTTGATATTTCCCGTAAGGGTTTCACCGAACTGAATAAAATGTTTGCTCAAGAACGGGAGAAACTGAAAAAAATACAAAAAGATGTGATCCAGTTAGCCAGACAATGCGGCTTTCAGGCAGTTCCAGACCCCATCGCGCTTTCGACTTCTGAATCTGATTTACGTGATGAACGCCAAAAGGCAATTACCCATGAATCACTGTTGAAGAGAAAACGCGATCTCGATGAAAATTACAGAGACGTAAAATCACGAGTAAAAGAGAAAAAAAATTATTTAGAAGAGCGTGAGTCGGATCTTGCAGAGGCAATACGTGAATGGAAAGCGTGGCTCTCTTCCCTCGGGATTGAAGAGAATCTGGAGCCTGACGTTGTATCGGACCTGCTGACAAAGATCCATCTCGCCCAACAGAAATATTCCGAATTAACGAAATGTGAAAGAAAAATTCAGAAATTAGAACAATCCCTGAATGATTACGCACAAAGGGTTGATCAAATCACCAATACGATTGATTTTGAAAAATCAGATACTCCTGACTTAACTGTTGAACTGTTAGCAAAGGAACTGAAAGTAAACCAGAAGATCTCTGGCGATAGAGAGAATATCAAATTACAAATCGATCAGGAAAATCAAAAACTCGGAAGGTTAAGTCAAAAACTGGACTCAAACGAGCAGACAAAGTCCGAACTGCTTTCTGAAGCTACTGCAGCAGATGAATCTCAATTCAGAGATTTTTCAGAGATTGTCACAGAACGGGAAGGACTTGAGAAGATAATTCAGCAGAGCAGGATACACATCAGGACCATATGCGGGGATACTAAGTATGAGCAATTCATCCAGGACCTGGCCAATACAGATAAAATATACATTGAATCGGACTTAAAAGAAAAGAAAGGTGAATTAGAGACAATAGAAGGCGAATTGAGCGAGATCAGTGAGAGAATCGGAGAACGACGAAATTCGATTAATGAGCTCGAAAAGGATAATGACCTGTCGGCACTTCTTCTGAAAGAATCAGCATTATTTGAAGAAATAAACGATTATTCGCGACAATGGGCTATCTATTCCATTGCTGAAAGAATTCTGAATAGCGCAATTGAGCTATACGAGAGAGAGCGACAACCGGTTATTATTCAGGAAGCCCAGGATTTTTTCACAGATATTACCGGAAAACGATACCAAAAAATCATCTCGCCCCTTGATTCAAGAGAGATTATTGTCGAGGAATCGAAAGGTAAAAGGAAAGAAATAGGAGAATTAAGCCAGGGGACAGCGGAACAGCTGTATCTCTCGTTACGATTTGGGTATATCAGGGATTACAGCAGAAACGAAACCGCACTTCCGGTAATTTTCGATGATATTCTTGTGAACTTCGATCCAGTTCGTCAGAGAAATGCCTGTCATGCAATAAGAAAACTCAGCGAGACGAATCAGATATTATACTTCACCTGCCATCCGGAGACTGCAGAGATGTTGCAGGCAGCAGCAGGTGATGTGAAAGTTGTTGATCTTGATGGGTTTTTATAAAATTGTATAATAAAAACTATTTCCGATTTTTGCCACAAATCAAAAATGTTTATGCGAGTTACGAGGACGCGCAAGTGGTGGGATTAAGATATCCTATTTTTTTTTATCCATACTTGACAAAATTCTATATTTATTGTCGATTTTGAAGGAATGCAAACCTCAATTGACCAAAAACCCAATGCCTTGATATGATTTATATGAAAATATAAATTTATAAACTTCATACAACAGGGGAACTTATGAAAAAAGAAATAAGTTGCTTTGTAAAATAATGAAAATTAAAACAAATATGGAATTCTCTAGAATGATTTTTTTAAAATATTTTTCCCTATCTTTAAAGGTACGTACTCCTCTTGATAAAGAGGGCCTTCATCATCAATTCTTTCGTCATTATAAGAATTTTTTTCGCCTTCAACATTTCCTTTCAAATGGATATTTTGGTAATAAACAGAAAATAATTCTTTAAAAAATCTCTCATTTATAAAATGTACTTTTTCTAAGACTATAGGATCTTGTATATTCATACATCTTTTAATTAAACTAGCAAGATTTATAATACAATTCTCAACTTCAAGAACAGAATTCACTCCAATTTTAATTTGTTTGTCAATTTTTTTTAGAGTTTTATCGATGTTTTTTGGAGATAATATCCTTTTTCCAACATTATCACTTTCCAATAATGATTCGGAGATTTGATTATAAATCGATTTTGAGAAAAGGATTGGAATTGGCCCAAATGTAGAATTTATAAAAAATAATTGCTTTGTTGAAAGATAAAGGTAACATTCATATGTAGGTAATCCCCACAAATGACTAATCAATTGGGAATATTCAATAAGATTCTCATTTTTCGGTAAAATTTCAATTTCATCATAGAATTCTACAAGCAGTTCTTTCCAATTGAGTAAACTAAAACCAAAAAAAGGATCAAATATCTTTGCTTCAACGGGGATGGGAACAATTTTGAATGAAAGTTCAGAATTGTGTTTAAGTAAAAATCCTTGATCAAATAACGTTGTTGAATCCATCAGTCGGGAAATTTCGGAAAATATGCCTGGCCCCACTATTCCATATTTTTTTGCTAGTTTGGGAATTGGACAATAATTGGCCATCAAATCGTTAATTATCAATTCATTTAATGGTTTATCAAGGATATAATAACTTTGAATAATATATTGATCCGGTGATTTTAGTATTTTCCCGTTTGCAATTATTCTGCATTCTTTAATTAATTGCTCAACCGAACAATTATGATTAGAACAATAATCGCGTTTAATGGTCTCGAAAATTTGTTTATTTGTTTTTTTAGTTTTTATTAAAAATGTTTTAATTCCTTCCTTTCTATATTCTTTTCGAATTATTTGATCATTTTTCAATAGATAATCAATAATCCTTGAACATTTGCGGCTATCAATTTGGAGTATTTTCCAGAGTTGGCATTGTAAAATGCCTTCTGGCTGAGAATCTATAATTTTTAAAGTCTTTTCGATGGTATCTTCCATTAAAATGAATTGACAAGAAGATATCTTAACACCATCTTTGGTAGCGTACCGATTTTTCTGTAAAAGCGATCAACCCGGTATCCGCACATGATCATTCAGTCTCCATTGACAAATATCTTCTGCCGGTGATCCATTCTTCATTCACATCGATCAAAATTGAAACTACCAATCTCAACAATGACTCCTGATTTGGAAATGCGCCCACAATTTTGGATCTTCGTTTCAGTTCCTTGTTGATTCTTTCCATCGCATTAGTAGTTCGAATCTTCTTCCAATGAGACTGAGGGAATTCTTTGAAACTCAAAACATTAGGGAGGAATCGCTCAATCGTATTCGCTGCTTTCCGATACCCTCTGTCATTCAGACAATCGGCCATCTTCTGAACTTCAGCCTCATTAATGAGTGCCTCTTTGAGCGATTCGGCGATCTCCTTCTGATGCTTCTTTGGGATATTCCTCAATACTGCCCGAATAAGATGGACAAGACACATCTGCCATGATGCACCCAGGAATGAGGTTTCAACAGCCCTCTGGATCCCTTTATAGTCGTCTGAGACTACAAGCTGGACTCCGTCCAATCCTCTCTCCTTCAGTTCATCGAACATCCCAGACCGGAACTCTGCAGTCTCCCAATCAGCTATCTTTTCTCCGAGGATCTCACGATATCCATCGTCTCTTACCCCGGCAGTCACAAGGAGGGATTTGTTGACATAGCGCATCCCATCACGGACCTTGAAATAACTCGCATCAACAATGAGATATAAAAATCTTGATTCTATCGGTCGATTGAGGAATTCGTGGACGTGTTCATCTAATTCTTTTGAGATTCGGGATACACTTGATGGCGAGATCTGGTCTATACCCAGGTGAGAGACGATTGTCTGGATCTTCCTTGTCGATACTCCCTGTAATTACGATTCGGCGATGGCATTCACAAGTGCTCTCTCGACTCTTGCATATTTCCCAAACAGCTCCGTTTCAAATGGAAACTCTCTGAACTGGGGCTTCTTTAAACTTATTTCGCCGTATCTTGTCTTTAGGGAGCGATCTTTGTAGCCGTTCCTTTGAGATTTCCTGGACTCAGTTCTCTCGTACGGATCGGCTCCAACCTGGTGGAGCGCTTCAATCTGCATCACAAGGTTCAAAAACCAGGGGAGAAGTTTCCTCATCCCTTCTTCATTGTCGTTAAAATAATCTTGTACAAACTCTAATGGAATCATACCCCTGTATCTCCTTGTTCCAAATCAATGTTGGATACAGGGCTTCTTACAATTTAACAGAACTTTCGTCACACTGCCGAAATGTATCTATTCCGGACAACGAGGATATAAAGATCGGACTGAATATCTATCGAAAAATCTAATTGGGTGATCCCCGGTGAAGTGTTCGACCGGATCGCGGAGAGGGCCCGGCCCTCTGCAATCCACTTCTCCCGAGCCAGTGCAGCTACGGGGTCAGGGATGTGGTCGAGGGCTTCCTGAGTTATTTCTCGCATGTTCGTTTCTCCTGTGCAGGTTGAATTGTGATTGCCTGCACGTCACAGAATTGCGGGAAATGAGTCGATAAACAGGAACCTTGCTCGATGAAAGAAGGAATGAAATAAGACATCTCAAATGTATTATAAGTAAAAGTGGGGTGGGACGAGGCAGGAGCGGGTCGGCCGGAACCCCTCCGAGGTCCTGATGGTCGGAGACAGCCTGAGACGGGATATCGGGCCGGCGAAGCGGATGGGGATGATGACCGCGTACGCGAGTTACGGCGACCGGAACTTCCACGAGGACCGTACTGAGAAGGCGGACGTGGTGCTTAGAGATATCCGGGAATTGTTGGGGGTGTTTGGGTAGGGAATAACTGTTGAATGGGCGTACAACCGGAGCAGATCATGGGTCAACACACTATCTCCTCAAGTACAATTAGATCAAAGAACCAGTGTATCACAGCCCGGACATCATTAAACCATTCCAATACCTAATCGGAGGAGACAACCTCTGTTGGCCCCTCAGTTTTCATGATGAATACCAGGTCCATCCAGGTTTTCCGGGCCTTTTGTGAAGGGATGCAACCCATACTGCGGTACCAGGGATATTCGTGTTAAAGTCACGATTTCGTCCTCGCCCTTCCCATGTGCTGTAAATAGGAGGCCCCTGGTTTGCCGATTAAAAAATCCGAGTCTTTTCCAGGACCTTGATGCCAACCCTACTTTCGTAGACGTATGCAAACAGCTTATCACAGATTATAATATGTGGGATAGCTCAACATTTTTCCCGATGCGACACGGGGTATATCGAGAAGGATCGAGTCGAGGACTTCCTTGACTCAACGGTTGAAACTGACCTTGGTCATCAACCTTAGTGAGGACTAGCAAAAAATGGAGAAGTACTGATATTTCATTATTAGATCGCAAATCCTTTTATTGAGTATTCCATATTGATAAAACTAGAATACATAAATGACTTTACAGCACCGTAATCCAGATTGGGAAAGGGTAGAATTAATACTCGCATTAGATCTTTATTTCCGAAAAAATCCATCTTCAATTAGTGATTCAGATCCTGAAATAATCGAATTGAGTAATCTTTTAAAGAAATTACCAATCCACGAAAATGTTGTTGATCCTGATTCTTTTCGAAATCCAAACTCAGTTTATATGAAATTATGTAATTTTTTAGTTTTGGATCCCGCTTATAAAGGAGTTGGTTTAACAAAAGGAGGAAAAAAAGATCAAATAATATGGGACGAATTTATAGAAGACCGTGAAAATCTCAATAAACTCGCAAATGATATTAAAAAATTAATAATTGAAGGAAATAGCGAGAAAATTATCCAGATTAATAAAAAATCAAAATACCCTATTAAAGCCTATTCTTGGGAATGGGTCTCAGATAATAAAGCAATTAAGAGGTTGGACCGTTCAGCCATTCTATATAATGGTTCAGGTATTCCAAAACAATTGTTTGATTTTTTTAATATCCAAGATTTTAAAGAGATTTTATCTAATGAAGAAATTGTTCCTATAATTTTAATCGTTAATAATCAGGAATATGAAGGAAAAATGGCAAAAGAGAGACCTCCAGGAAATAGTATTTACATATATTGGAAATCAGATTTAGCAAAAATAATTCAGAATAATTTTTCCTTTTGGAGCGAATATTTACAAAAAACTAAAGAAAAACATGCAAAAGCTCCCCAAATGATTTTTTATAAAACAGATAAAAATAATGTGTTTTCCCTTCAATTTTCCGAGAATATAATTTTAAGATTTTTCCCATTGATTGAAGATTTTCATTATGTAATTAGAGCGACAACCCCTGATTTCTGGGTTGGGGTTTATCAATCAAGGTTTGAAGAATTACAACAGAAATATCAGGATAATTTCAATCTTATTATTTTTAACCTCTCAGAAAATGTACCACAATTTTATTCGATTCCATTTCAATTTTTGAAAAAATATTTTGACGTAAACCAATTGGTAAGTGAGAAAGGGAGATGGATAATTCATATTGAAAACGATAATATGCGAATCAATTCTGGTCAGAACTCAATTAGCGTTGACGTCTCAGAATTCAAAGAAAATAATACAAATATATCACAATTCTCAGATACATCGCTTTTATATAGCCCTAAAATCATTCGACCAGGCCTTAAAATTGAAGAAATAAACTTTCCAGAACTTTATGAAAAAGTTGAAGAAAATAAAATTAAAGATGAAAAACTTGAAAAAATAAAAAATCCTGAAAAAATTACAATCAACGAAATTATTAAGAATTGTTCTAAAGGGAAATGGGTATTACCGCAATTTCAAAGATATTTTACTTGGAAGCAGGATGATATTCAAAATTTTTTAGATGCGGTATTTCGTAATCATTATATTGGGTCGTTTTTATTATGGAATGTCGGAAAAGAAACACCAATTGGGATTCAATGGATAAAAGGATTAATTACCAATAAGGAACAGCCTTCGGAATCTATAATATTGGATGGACAACAGAGGATTACATCCTTGTTATATGCGATTTATTCACCTAAAACTGAATATTTTTATGATTTAAGACAGTGGGAAAACACAAATATTGTAAAAGTGCATCCATTATTTTTTTATATCAACTTTGGTGAATTCTTGAAAAATCCGATATCTAACGAAATAATCTATGTATCGTCAAAAAAATTGGATGATGAAACCTGTTTCAATTACTTCTTGTTTCCTTTCTACGAATTTGATAATATTTTTGAGTGGATTTCCAACTTTGAAGGACATTTACGCGAGACTACTAATGATCATAATAAATCTTTCATTATTAAAAATATAATTCATAAAAAATTGGATTTCATCTGGGATAAATATGAAATTCCATATATTACTCTTGACTCCTCAAAAAGTTTAGATCAGGTTACAGACATCTTTCTTGGTGTTAATACCAAAGGCATTCCTCTTGGTGTTTTTGATTTATTAATTGCAAAATTTTTTAAAAATAACATAGATTTTAAACAACTATGGGAAAAAACTCTTGCAAATTATCCATCAATCAAAATTTATTCGGATGTTTATAAGAAAGATAATAAATTACCTGTTTACATTTTACAGGCTATTTCATTATATTACGATAAAAATTCATCAGCAAAAAGGGCAGACGTATTAGATATTTACAATAATTTGTTTGAAAATTCAAATTTAGATTTTGAGGAAGAATGGTTTAAGTTCTCAAATTATGTGAACAATGCAATTGACAGGTTGGAAAACCTAAAAGAAAGTGGATTTGGAGTGAGAACCGCAAAAGAGATACCATATGCTCCAACAATCCCCATAATTGCTGCCCTATTAAAAGTCATTGAAGATTGCCCGAATAAGATGCAATGCAATAAAAAATTGGCAAAATGGTATTGGTCATCCATATTTACAGTCTCTTACTCTTCAGCGGTTGAGAGTACGTTATCTTCCGATTTTAAAGAAATGAAAAAATGGTTTAAGGATGACCAAAAAATTCCAAAATCTGTGAATAATCTAATAAAAGAGATAGATTCAATTGATTTCAAGCCAATTGCCACCGATTCTAATACAATTTATCGAGGAGTAATGTCTTTAATAGCTAAAGAGGGAGCAAAAGATTTTGATACGGGATTAACACTTGAGATTGCACGAAAAAATGATAAAGATCATATTTTCCCCAAATCCAATAAAGATTTCAAATTAAATAAATATATCAATTCTGTCTTAAATATGACTTGGAATTCAAGTGAAACCAATCAAAGAATAAAAAAGGCAAAAAGCCCGTCTGTATATATTAATCAATTGATTACTGAAAAATATGAAGGAAATGAAGAAGAATTTGAAAAAATCCTTTCATCACATTTGATAGATTCAATTGCTTACAAGTTTTTACAAAACAATAATTTTGAAGGTTTTATTCAGGCACGTGAAAATCTTATCAGAAATAAAATAAAAGATATTTTGGAGATACCTCCTACTATAAGGAAAAATAAATCTTTAATTTCTCCTGAAACTCCTTATTCTAACAAATTGATTATCATCAATAAATTGAAAGTATGTGATGATTACATTGTTTGGATTGATAAGTATTTTTCAAAGGTTGGTTTGGATATTTTAATTGAATCGGTAGAGACTGAGAGAATTAAAGAAATAAAGATTTTAACTTCATTAAAGAATTTAAATGAGAAATTTAGGGAGGAATTTAAATTATTTCAAAGAGAATTAAAAAATAAAGGAATATATGCAGAATTACGAGTAATTATTGATAATAAAATTTTCAAATCATTTCATGATCGGTGGATAATTTCAAAAAATATCAATTATAATATACCTTCTCCTGACATCATCGCAAGAGGACAGTATAGTGAAATAAAAGAAACTGAAAACAGGCCACCATTTGAAATGTGGTGGGATACTAGTAAAGATATTATAAATGATTGGAATGAGATAAAAAAAGCAATTGAAGAAAAAATTTTTTGAATCCATAATAAGGGGGTCAGATGAATATCACCACTATTGAAGTATAAAAAATGGAATTATTGGCCTTGTAGAATTCATCTATGAGAATGAGGACACAAAATAATTTCATTAATCTTGAAAAATTACAGGATATAGTGGTATTCTCGATCCTTTTATCACTTGGCTCGCAGTGTCAACAAACCTGATATACTTGTTCGTTGACAATTATATCGGCTCATTGTTGTTCTTTTGCACAAAATGTTCAAGGAGCCCTCGTACCTTAGATCTTTCGGTCTAATTCTCATTTTCCGCTAAAAATAGGATTTCTACAGGGCCCGAATTTACTGCAAACAATTTCAATATTCTTGCAGAAGGATACGTTGAAAGCGACGCGATTCCATGCGCGAGTTCTATGGGGAGTAACGCTCCTTCATGCCGGTTGCTTAATATTTTTGGAAGGGTTGCAAATATTCTCTGATGCCCTATTAAATCCTCTAAATTAGGATTTGCAACGAATTCTCCAAATGGAATATTGAGAATCATCTTATGGTAATCATTCCATTTCAGGAATATTTTGGCACCATAATTGGTATCGAAACCATATTCAGCACCTTCTAATGGTCTCTGCTGAATTTGTGTTTTCACGTAAGCGTCGGAGGGAATAAACAAGGAGCGATCCGGAGCTTCATTTCCGATGAATTGAAAATGATCAAAGAATCTACCTGATTTCTCCTGACCAAGGAGATGAACAGGAAGACCTTGATCCTGGGAGTAGGCGAGAAACTGGCGAATGGGTTGTACTAATTTGGAGTATTGTGCCCTGATCGAGAGAGGGCCGTCTTTTACAAAGAGGCATTCGGAAAGGATTTTTGATTTTTTCTCCCAGTACGTGCGGATTGCAGTAAACAGAAGTAGGGTTTCATGAATGTTCATGTAAGTCGTCGCAACAGTGTCCTGGGCAGACTCCTCTCCCATCTCCTGGTGAAAGCCAAGCCAATCGGTGATAAGGAGTTTCTTCCCACAGTGTGGACAGGTCCCTTCCTGTGCATCAAAGGGGAGGGTTGCATTCCTGCTGTGGCAATGGGGACATTCAAAGTAGGTGAGTTGATCTTGTTCATCAGTCCATTTTCGATATGCCAACCACTTGTAAGTCTCCATGATTTGTCCTTCCATCTCCGGAGAGTTGTCGTTGATGGATTCGTAAAGAATTTCCCGGATTGCGTGGTAATTCGTCAGACCACGAATGCCGATATTTCTCAATGGAAATGCTGTTGCATGGTAAATTGCTGAATCCTGGAGGATATCCCGTATCACGTAAGGATGAGGAGAGTCCTTGTCTACCTTTGCCAATTCATATTGATCAATCTTTAACAGGGCTGTTTTCACAAAACCAATCGTGGAATACGGTGATGTATCGGATCGAATTATCTGAGTGGAACCATCGACCCCAAAAATATACTTAAGGCTGTCTGCGTCGGTATCGATCGGTTGCCAATCCAAATTCTTGCATTCTCTTGGGATTTCAGGCTTTTGAAAATTTTCACATAATTGTCGCACAAGAGGACTTTTCAATACTTCGAGATGTCCTATCCGGCTGGCTCGTTCTCCGGGAAGACGGTTTCCCGCTTGATAGGGCATGTTATCCTCCAGTGGGGGTCACTGAAATTGGAGAGAATTTCTTCGCCTGGACTGGGACAACAAACCTGTGCGACCTTGTAAGCATCCGGATATATCCCGGGGTCTTGGCCTGAAGAATATCTTCCTGGAGATCCTCATATGCAATATTCAGATTCGCGAGTGTTTTGACCTCATTTCTCGAAGACATGTGGGCTACAAAGAAATTTTCAGTCTGGGCAAGAAGGTCACGATTGATGGTGCTTGGAGATTGAGTTGAATATACCATTCCAATATGATATTTGGCCCCCTCCTTGGCAAGCCTCGCATAGATTCCTGTGACATTCTCATCTTTTGGAAAGAGGTTATGGGCTTCTTCAAAGTAGAGCTGCACGAACTTATTGCCCAGAGTATTAGAGGTGAACTTCTCCATCTGCGATTTGAATACTTCCCAGCTCAACTGCTCGGAATAATATTGCATGACGCCAGGGTCGGCATTTCCAAGATCAAGAATGACGGTTTTTCCATTTTGGAGAGATGATATGATCTGATGGAAGATATGCCCCGCATTTTTATCGTGGTAATCGCGGAATGGGTAAATAATGGCAACTCCCGCACCACTTGACGGTCGCAGGAAATTAAGGAGAGCTTTCTCGGTTGCTTCAAACAAGGGTCTCTGACTCGTTCCCGATGATTGCATCAGTGGATCGGTGTCAGGTCTATTCCGAATAAAATCCGCGATTTTTTTGAATTCATTAACCACATCATCGAGAGAACGAAGTGAAGGCGGAGTGTCTGGTTGATAGATTGCATCACGGAAATCTCGCCGGTAACCGGGATCAAACGCAACCATTTTTCTTAATTCCTTTTCTTCAACATCATATCCGGCATGCTTTAAAATGGCCCAATACATCAAGATACGTCTTTTCGCTCGTTTTTTATCCCCTTCTCCCATCTGATCAAGTGATTCGAGAGAGGGAATTTCGGCCTCGATGAAATTTTTTACATAGATGGAAGTCCGTTTGGCACTCTCAAGGAGATCGCGAAGAATTGCATGAGATCTTTCCGGATTCTCATAGAAGTTCATCTTCAATAATTTTGCTGTAGTGGTTTTCGGGCGAAACGCATACACCTCACAGATGTCAGGATAGACGCTCGCCAACGATTTGCTATCATCCTGAGGATTATCATTGGCATACTCCCCATTCATATCAAAGATAATCTGCCCCACCAACTGCTCTTTTGCTGTAGTCTCGATTAGACTCTGGGCTATTAATTTAATGACATTACTCTTCCCTAACCGTGTCTTTCCAAACATGGCGGTCCTTGTCCCCATGAAGTCCCGGGTAGAGACATTGACATTTACTTTGGGTTGGGGTCTGTCCGGTAGGGGGAGACGACATTCTGTGAGCCGGAGATGGCCAATCGGGAACCGGTTCTGTGTTGGAACGAGCGAGTTGATTATGAGATGGAGAAGCTCGTCATCGGGTGAAAATACACGGTATTTATGGGCACTGACAAAATTATTCATATCACCCGAGAATTCCAGAGCTGATGGATCATCAGGGTGGGGGTAATACATTCCCAGTACGGATGTTTTCAATGCTCCCCATTGCAATTCGCTCTGTGTAAATACGTCGAGTTCGGGCATCGATTTCTTCTGCAATTCAAAGTAGGTTTGCTGGACTTCTTTTGAGAGCGGGGTTGGGGCAGTTTCGAGCACACGAAGAAGTGTAAAATGCGGGGGAAAATCCCAAAAGTTGGACGGGATCATGATTAGAAGAGAATTCCGGGGAATCCCGCCAACAGCTCTTTTGAAAGGATCTGACGTGATAATGGTGGTAGTGTCGTATCCTATCTCAAGGACATACCCCACGAATCGCCAGTTGGTATAGTCTTTTGCATTTTCTTTCTGATCTTCTTTTTTCACGAAATCTGTGAGTTGTCTGAGTGGATTGAGTTGAAATGCTGCATCTTCAAGAAATTTTTTCATAGCGATCCCTCTGCATAGTTACGGATCAAAACTTCATTTGGTGAATTAACCATGTGACCAATTTGATTACCAGTCCCTTTATCCAACGATGAGATGTGGCAGCCAAAATAGAGTTGCAGGATATCTGGATGTGATGAGTTAGTCATCGCCCAGTATACCCCGCGCCTGGTCGCTTCATGGAGCACCCTGGCAAGTCTTTTTTGGTCTTTGAATCGGAATGTGCCGAACCGGTAATGATCATGGATTTGTTCCCGATCTCCTGGTCGGTATGGCGGATCCAGAAAGAGATAATCTCCTTTTGTGCTGTTCTTGATAATATCCTCAAAATCCGAACACATGATTATGGTATTCTGTAATCTGTCGGATATCTCCCGAAGATGTTCAAGCGTGATACACCATCGTCGATCCTGGCCTCCGTATCCCACATTGAAATCTCCTTTTGCATTATGTCGCCACATCCCTTTGAAGCAGGTCCGGTTGAGATAGAGAATTCGGGCTGCCCGGTAAGGAAGATCCATGATGGAAGGATGAATTCCTCTTACTGTGTAATATGCGAATTTTGTTTCTGGAACACTCCGATAAATCTCCCAGACTTCTTCAGGGTGGTCACGTATTCCCATGTACAGGTCAATGAGTTCGGGGTTGATATCTGAAAGGATTGCCCGACGAGGATTCACATGGAAGAATATTGATGCTCCTCCGACGAAGGGCTCAATAAACGATTTTGGAATTTTATCGCCGGATGGTAAATGGTACGCAAACGAGTCTAATTGCCGTTTTTTTCCACCAGGATACCGTAAAAATGTGAGGTTTGCAGTGCTCATATCCAATCGTCACCTTTATTCAGCATTGCCCTATTGACAGGCATATCAATAAATGATTCGTTATCAATGCACCATGGAGTGGGCCGCCTTCCATTTTTAATAAAATGAGATTATAATATCCTTAAGATATGGCATGAATTCTACAAATCTCCTTGAAACGATTCTTACCGAACCTCGGGAACTGTCCCCCCCCAAAGAGAAGCGGTGCTTTGTGAGCATAGGCATATTCGTGTGATTGCAGGGGCGGGTGCAGGCAAGACCGAGACCCTGACACGACGCATTGTGAAATTATTGCTCGTTGATGGGGTGGATCCCCGCCATATTGTTGCCTTTACCTTTACTGAAAAAGCGGCCCAGAGCATGAAAAGCCGCATTTATGAACGGTTGAGATGCCTGGGTGGCGATGAGATATGTGCCAGGCTTGGCGAGATGTATGTGGGAACCATTCATGCCTTTTGTTTCCAGTTTCTCCATGATTATTGCAATTATGGTGCATACGATGCCCTCGACGAGAACCAGGAGATGGCCTTCCTCTTGCGGTTTGGATGGGGGATGAATTTACTGGGAGGAAGAAACTACTCAGAGCATTGTGAGCTGTTTCTCCAGAGCCTGAATGTTGCGTATTCAGAGATGATTCCAGATGATGTTTTGGACAGGAGGGCTCATGTTTTTTCCCGATCGAAGCGGCAGTATGAGGAGATTCTCACTGCCCATCGGCGCCTCACATTCAATCGGATGATTGCACTCGCAGTTCATCACATTGAAGAAAATCCAGGTCTGGTTTCGCAGATACGTCATCTTATTGTGGATGAGTACCAGGATATCAACACGGCACAGGAGCGTCTCATTCAACTCATTAGCGAGACCGGAAACATTTTCATTGTTGGTGATCCCCGCCAGACCATTTACCAGTTCAGGGGATCAAATGCACAGTGCTTTGAGAATTTTGCCCAAGTTTACCCGGATACGACGACGATTTCCATTTCGCAGAACCGGAGGAGTGTTCCCTCCATTGTGCATCTCGCAAACCATTTCGCCGATCATTTCGAACGTGAACATTATAACCACCTTGAGGAGGTCCGCACTGAAGGTGGCGGGGTTTATTTAGGGGAGTTTGTATCTGATATCACCGAGGCAGAATGGATTGCAGACCAGATTCAGGAATACGTTCGGACAGGACGATGTAATTACGGGGATATTGGGATTCTTTTCAGGAGCGTGAACACCTCCGGCCCCGTATTTATTGACATCTTCAGAGATCGGCATATTCCCTTTATTGTGGGGGGCAAGGTAGGACTATTCCGTCGTTCAGAAGTGCAGGCTGTGGGAAAACTGGTGGCATGGGTTGCTCGTGATGGGTTCTTTCAGAGGAATAAATTCGACTGGAGGAATCAGACTCGCGGTGATGATCTGATTGAGAGTGGACTTGCAGACTGGAGAGATGCTGTTCCGGAAATACGACTCCCTGATGATGTTCAAAACCTGCTGCAGGACTGGAAAGCCACGGTTCAAGGAAGAGGGTTCCCCCACATTACCGCAATGTATCACGATTTGCTGACGGTTCTCGGGTTTCAAGAATTGGATCCCGATAATACCGAACATGCGGTTATCATGGCGAATCTGGGGCGTTTCGGGACCCTCCTTACTGATTTTGAGACTGCAAACCGACTCGGCGGACGTGCATTGAACTGGGATGGCGACATGAACAGTCTCTGCTGGTTCATGAACACTTACGCCATGGGAGCATATGAGGAACATTCCGGCGATGATGTGCGGGGTGTGAATGCGGTCCAGTTGATGACCATTCACCAATCCAAGGGATTGGAATGGCCACTTGTATTCCTCCCTTCAGTGGTGGCCGGCAGGTTCCCTTCCCAGATGACCGGGAGACAGAAAAAATGGCGGATTCCACGAGAACTCTTCGATGTGGCACGCTATGAGGGTGATCTGGAGGGCGAACGAAAACTGATGTATGTGGGCCTTACCCGGGCACGTGATGTACTGGTCGTGAGTGCGTTTGCCTCGATGAATGGAAGGCGGAAAGGTCAGAGCGAGTTCATTCAGGATGCGCTTGATGTCGAGGGGATGGAGCGGATCACGGAGAGAGAGCGATTACCCCTCCACGAACTTGTCCTGCAGGGCGACCCCGATGAGATTCAATCTTTTTCCGCAGGAGAACTCCTGCAATATGGGAAATGTCCGTTTCTCTATCGGATGAATCAATTGTGGGGATTTCAGCCGGGTCTCACCGAATATCTCGGATACGGAAAAGCCCTTCATTTCTGCATGCGGGTAGCCGCGGAACAGATGAAAGAGGGATATTCACCAATAAGTGCAGTGGCGAATGCCGTCGATAAACAATTCTTTCTCCCGTTCGCTGAAGAAGGTCGGCATCACAAGTTGAAGGAGACTGCAAAACGAAAACTGATTCAATTCGCCCGAGAACGGGAGGATGATATGCATCGTATCAGAGAGGTGGAGACCCGGATTGAGTATCCGGTTCAAAGGGCGACAGTCGTCGGAAAGATTGATGTGATTCTTCATGATGAAGGTGGCATTGAGATACGGGACTACAAATCATCGGATCTGGTGACTTCCCAGGAAGAAGTGACGATGCAATTGCAATTATACGCCAATGGTTTAACCCGACTTGGGGAAACGGTCACACGGGGATCGGTGGCATATCTCGAGGATGCAACGATTGCACCGGTAGAGATAGGGGAAGAGACCATTCGAGAGGCTGAAGGAGTTGCAGAGCGACGAATCGATGGAATTATGCATAGTCATTTTCAACCTTGTCCAGGCAGTGCCTGCGGACGCTGTGATTACGGGACAATCTGTAAATATTGTAGAGGATGAACCATGCATGAATTCTACTTCTCTTTTTGGAGTGAATGCACTTGTTGTGCAAATGGGGGTATCGCGGTAAGGGAGTTGAGGCACATTATCGAGAATGAGGCGATCTGATGGCTGAAGATTATACGAAGAAACTCCAGTCGCTGCTCCGAAAACTCTTCCAGTTCGAATCCGCGGATCTCGACTTCGGCATTTATCGCATCATGAATAAGAAGCGGGACGTGATCGAGAAGTTCATTGAAAAGGACCTCATTGCAGCGGTTGATGATGAGTTTGGAAAAATATCTGAGCTAACGAAGGATTCAGCCCAAAAAGAGATCGATGAGTTGAAAATTGAGATCCAGAAGAAACTGGGATTATCAGCCCTTTTACCTTCAGGTGAATTCAATCCAAAATTCATTGATACGCCAATCGGTGCAGATTTCGCAAAGCAGTTAAGAGAAAAGACGGAGAGGTACAACTCTGCATCAGCGTCGGACGACCACAAAGCCGAGATCTTCAACCACATCTACCAGTTCTTTTCGCGTTACTACGACAATGGGGACTTCATGAGTATGCGTCGGTACTCCTCAAAGCAAAAGTTCGCCGTGCCCTATAACGGCGAAGAGGTTCTGCTCCACTGGGCCAATAAGGACCAATACTACATCAAAACCGGGGAGCATTTCTTCAACTATGCATTTCGTGTCGGCGAGTACACAGTCCGGTTCCAAATCGTCCATGCCGAGACTTCGGTGAATAATACCAAGGGGGAGAACCGGTTCTTTATGCTCACATCGGGTGATGGTAATATCACCTATGATGCAAAGGCAAAGGAGCTAATTGTCCTCTTCGAATACCGGGCGTTGACCGAAGCCGAGAAATCTTCGGTGGGAACCCGGAATGTGCAGGATACACTGAACGAATTGGCAAAGGAGGCAATTCTTGCTACCATCCCCGATGCAGGATTAAAGGCTGGACTAACCCGGGAGACAAATGGAAAGACGCCACTCGCAAAGCACCTTGCCACATACGCGAAGCGAAATACCTCAGACTACTTCATTCACAAGGACCTTGCGGGATTTCTCACCCGGGAACTGGACTTCTACATCAAGAATGAGATGTTCGATCTCGATGACCTGGGGACCAACAAGGAAGTGCCCATCGAGCAGTATCTGAACCGGGTCCGGGTGATGAAGGCTATTTCCCTGAAGATTATCGCGTTCATTGCCCAGATTGAGGATTTCCAGAAGAAACTCTTTGAAAAGAAGAAATTTGTACTTAAGAGCGATTACTGCATGACCCTGGATCGGGTGCCTGAATCCCTATATCCCGAGATTGTGGCAAACGAAGCCCAAATAGAGGAGTGGAAGGGACTCTACAGCATCGGGGAATCAACTAGTCAAGCAACCCTTAGTGGTTCGAGAGGTACTATAATCGATATTGAATTTTTAAAAAGTCATCCCTATCTCGTCCTTGATACGAAATTTTTCCCGCAGGGGTTCAAGGACCGGCTTCTTGCCTCATTCGATGATCTTGATGACACTACCGGAGGACTCATAATAAAGTCCGAGAACTGGCAGGCGTTGAATTTGTTGCAGGAACGGTATCGGGAGCAGGTGAAGTGCATTTACATTGATCCGCCGTATAATACGGGAAATGATGAATTCATTTATCGAGATAATTATCAGCATTCATGCTGGATAGCAATGATTCAACAAACATTCGCTCATATATATAGAAATCTAACCCCAGATGGGGCCTTTTTTTCCTCAATCGACGATCACGAAATACATAATTTCCGTATTTTATTGAACGATCATTTTGGAGAGAGTAATTCCGAGATTTATATTTGGGATGTTCGGGAAGAAGGCAATATGCCAAAAACAGCAAGAAATACAGTCCGAAAGGAGCATGAATATATTTTAGCAGCTTTTAAGAATAAAAATTCGATAAAGTTCAGCAAATATGAAGAATTCAAATATAGTGATAACGAAGATTGGGGAAATCCTGATGATGATCCAAGGGGAGATTGGATGTCAGGAAATATTTCACGAAATCAGATTACTTCGACAACTGGAAAAAAATATTACTCAATTAAAACTCCAACCGGAAGAGTTTATACACGAAATTGGACCTTGGATGAGGAAGAATTTAAAAGACTCTTAGAAGACAATCGAATATATTTTGCAAACAATGGGGATGGGGTACCACGAAAAAAAATATTTAAAAACGAACCAATTGAGGTGATTCAATCCTCTATTTTTGAGGATCTTTCTTCTTCACAATCAGGAAAACAACAAATTATCGATTTATTGCAGAAATCAGAACTTGACCATCCAAAACCGGTTCCTTTAATTAAACGCATAATACAGGTTTCTACTGAAAATAGTGGATTAATCATGGATTATTTTTCAGGAAGCGGGACAACTGCTAATGCCATACTTAACCTGAATCGCGAGGACAAAGGTAACCGAAAATACATGCTCGTTGAAATGGCTGACTATTTTGATACCGTCATGAAACCGCGTATACAAAAAGTTGTCTATTCTTCCGAATGGAAAGATGGCAAACCCCAGAACACTGACGGGATCAGCCATATCTTCAAATACCTCGTCTTGGAGCAATACGAGGACACTCTCAACAATATCGAATTCAAAGAGGCGGGTACTGTCCAAAAGACCCTCATGGACATGGAAGGATATCTCCTTCGTTACATGCTCGATCTCGAGACCCGGGACAGCCCCTGTCGAATGAACGTAGTAAAACTCGAGCGGCCTTTCGAATACACGCTCCGTATCACCCGGGATAATCAACTCCACAACGAGACCGTGGACTTGGTTGAGACCTTCAACTACCTGCTCGGGTTAAAAGTAAAACGAATCAGGACATTCAAAGAGAACGGGACCATATACCGGGCAATCCATGGCGAAACTCTGGCGGGGCAGTCCACGACATTAATCTGGCGGACCACGGTCGGCCTTGACCTAAAGAAGGATAAAAAATACATCGAAGAAACGCTCCTGAAAGATCCGAAACTTAAAGCCGAACGGGTCTATATCAATGGAGATTTCCATGTTGAAGGCGCTCTTCCCATCGAACCGGAATTCCAGCGGCTCATGGGGGCGTGAGGAGGATTTCCATGGCTGCAACAAAAAAGAAAACGAATACGAAAGGGAGAGCAAAGCCATCGACACGGCTTACTGAGCACCTCATTTTAGCAGATTTCATGCACGGCCTCTTTGGAAAGAAGAGTTTCGATGAGATGCAGACACTTCTCCGCGACGTCCAGGAGGGCTACGATGAGGAAGGCAAGAGTTACCTGTTCCATGCCCTCATCTCATGGAACGGTCTCGATCCCCGGATCCGGGTGAATCTTGAGACCTACGACAGCAGAATCCGTGGATATGTGGACCGTATCAACCGTCACCGAGATCTGCCGGTTACCCTCACCTACTTTCAGCACCTGGGGCTTCTCTACACTGAAATCTTTCTCGACCGATATTTCCAGAGTCCCCAGAGATTCCTTGATGAACTGAACGAGTATGCTTATGATCTTATCGAGAAACAAAACCTCCCGACCGATTTCCTCTTCAATGATGACGATCTCCGCAAAATCGCGTTCTGGATGGCAACCGGCAGTGGCAAGACGCTCATTCTCCATTTCAACTACCTCCAGTTCATGCATTACAATACCGGACCGCACCGGATCAATCTCGACAACATCATCCTCATCACCCCGAATGAGTCTCTAACCAATCAACACCTTACCGAGCTTGCAAAGAGCGGGATCCCGGCAGAAGCCTTCCAGATCCGCGGCGGTCTCTTCGCCTCGACCGTGACTCCCACAGTCGTCCAGGTCATCGACATCAACAAACTTACCGAGAAGAAAAAAGGTCAGGGCGTCTCAGTCGATATCGCCAGCTTCGATACAAAAAATCTCGTCTTTGTCGACGAAGGACATAAGGGCAGCGGTGGAACCTCCTGGATGGACTTGCGAAAGAAGATCGCTGTCGATGGATTCACATTCGAGTACAGTGCAACCTTTGGGCAGGCTGTCGCTGCCGCAGGGAAAAAAATTGAAGAGAATAACCTGCTCACAGGGTATGCAAAATCCATCATCTTCGATTACTCGTACCGTTACTTCTACCGTGATGGATACGGCAAAGACTATCGGCTCCTCAATGTCAAAGATGCCAGGTTCGACCAGAAAACCAAGCAGATCGTCATGCTTGCTAATCTCCTCACGTTCTACCAGCAAAAAATTATTTTCGATGAGAATCCCGAGATTGCACAAGAATACAACCTGGAACCCCCTCTCTGGATCTTCGTTGGCAGCAAAGTGAAAGGAAAGACCGGCGAGTCAGATCTCCTTGAAGTCATCCGGTTCCTTTCCACCGTCTTGAAAAACAATCAGGGCTGGGCAGTGAACACCATCCGCTCCATTTACGAGGGAAAATCCGGCCTCTATGATAAAATCTCCGATCGAGACCTCTTCTCTCCCAGCTATCCCGAACAAAAACTCGCCTATCTCAAGGCTAAAAAACTCTCCCCCGAAGAAACCTACAAGGACATACTCAAGAAAGTCTTCCACGCCCAGATTTCGGCATCACTCCATCTGATTAACCTGAAAACTGCTGCCGGAGAGATTGCACTCCGATGTGGAACAGAAAAACAGTATTTTGGGGTAATTAATATCGGCGAGGATACAGGATTCATAAAACTTGTCCAGGAAAAAGAACCATCCGTTAAAACCGGTGATGATGAGATCACTGCATCCCTTTTCAATAGTATCCGGGAGAGGACATCGCCTGTCAATATCCTTATCGGTGCCCGCAAATTCATTGAAGGTTGGGACACCTGGCGTGTCTCCACCATGGGGCTCCTTAACATTGGAAAAAAAGAAGGAACCCAGATTATCCAACTCTTCGGAAGAGGAGTCCGGCTCAAAGGGAAAGAATTCAAACTGAAACGGAGTAGTGCGATTGATGAAGCCCCTCCAGCGTATACACCTGTTCTCGAAACCCTCAATATCTTCGGGATTGACGCCAACTACCTTGAGCAGTTCCGGCAGTACCTGATAGAAGAGGGCATTGATGTTGACTCCCGCCTCGATATTCCCCTCAAGATTCGCATCAATGAAGAATATCTCAAAGAGGGGCTCCTCATCCCTCATGTCGACAAGCGTCTCTTCAAGAGAGAGGAGCTCTTCGCACTTACCATCGATGAGAACATCTACGCCGATGTAGATCTCATCCCCAAGGTTGACATCGAAGACAGCAGGAAAAAAGAGTACAGTCTCGATGCAGAATCGGAATTCCCGCTTCGTTACCTCAATCCCGCACATATTGACGCACTCGACTGGAACCGGATTTATCTCTCACTCCTTGAGACGAAAATCCAGAAGAACTGGTATAATTTTGTTTTTGCCCCACAAGATCTTAAAGAAATTATCAGAAAACAACTCTATCGTCTCAAATGCCCGGATTATTTCATTAAACCCACGAACTTTGAGCAAATTCGTCTGGTTGAAGATGTGACTATCGCCATCCTCAAAAAATACTTGCAGAAATATTACGATAAAAAGCGGAACCTTTGGGTCAAAAACAACCTCCAAATGAAAGTGTTGGATAAGGGTCATGGTAACTTTGATTTCACCTATCACATCCATGTAAACGAAAAAGAACAGGACCTCATTGCAGCGATTGAAAAACTCGTAAAAACAGACCTTGAAAGTCTCTGCGAAGGATCACACAATCTCCATCTTATCAATATGTTCTTCAGTAGGCATCTTTACCAACCGCTGCTCGCAAAATATGGAGACCCACAAAAAATTGTCATTCAACCGGAGGGCCTCAATGAGGGTGAAGAACTGCTTATCCAGGATCTCAAGAAACACTTGGAAAATAACGCGGCCTTATTCTCCGATAAAAAGGTCTTTGTCTTGAGAAATTTACCCAAGAAAGGCGTTGGATTCTTCGAGAGTGTAAACTTTTACCCTGATTTCATTGTCTGGATTGTTGTTCGCGATTCACTCCAACATATTATCTTCGTTGACCCGCATAGCACTGCATATGCAGGCTTCGAAAGCGAGAGAGAATTGCAAAAATTGACGTTTGGAAAAGAGATCAAAACTTATCAGGACCGATTGAGACAGAGATGCCCGGATAGAAACTTCACACTGGATTCGTTCATTGTTGACGTAACTCATCGTGAATATTTAGGTTCAGTAAAGGAGAAGCAACACATCTATGGGCAGGATTCGGAAGGGAGGTATATCGAAAAGATAATTCACGGAATCATCTCTTCATAAAGACAACCTTTACTATTTTCAACCACTATCCCTTTATCATGGTTCAACGATGGCTCTGTATTTCTACCCGTGCAAATGATGAAGTCACCAGGAAAAAACAGATATGGGGGGTGGCGAAACGGTTTGTCAATACCATTTCTCGGGTCAAGAAAGGCGATACGCTTCTCATGTATACCATGCAGGAAATTGTTGATGGCAAGGTAATTCCTTCAGCGATTACGGGGACCTATGAAGCAGCATCAGAATTCTATGAGGATGAATCCCCAGTTTTCGTTACCCCAAAAGCCCTTGGAAGTGAAGTATTCCCCCTTCGGATAAAAGTGAAACCGGTAAAAATCTTCAAGGAGCCGATTCCATTCAAGCCCTTTGTGCCGGAGATGACATTCATCAAGAATAAAACGATGTGGTCAGGTTCAATCCGAACGGCAATGCGAACAATACCAGAAGAGGATTATCTGACGATAATGCGTAAAGGAAAGTGATAACGGACCAAAATGATTACTCCACAATCTCTTGCTTTTTTGTCCAGGAAATAACAACCCCGCCATATCCTTCGGAAAAAGTAAACTGATTTATTCTATCAGAATCTATTTTCAAGAATGGGACGATTTGCGCACATCGCCGATGCACATATTGGCGCCTGGCGGGAAGACGTGTTGGCGGAGATTAATATGGAGGCTTTTCGCCAAACTATGGAGCGATGCAAGGAGAAACAGGTTGATTTCATTGTCATCTCCGGGGACCTTTTTGATGGGAATCTTCCTGACCTTGAAGAAGTGAATGAGGCCGCACGTATTCTTCGCGATGTGCGTGATGCAGGAATTCCAATTTATGTGACATATGGGTCTCATGATTTCAGTCCAACTTCCACTTCGATTATTGATGTGCTCGCGAGTGCCGGACTGTTTACAAAGTTAAGCAGCACTGAAATATTCTTATCAAGAGATAATGAACCGATCAGAGCCCAATTTTTCACGGATGAAAAGACCGGTGCAAAACTGGTCGGAGTGTACGGGAGGAAGAGAGGATTAGAACGGGAATATTACGAGCTGCTCGATAAACCGTCCCTGGAGAGAGCGAAGGGATTCAAAATATTTGTGTTCCACAGCGCAATAGAGGAATTCGTTCCCAGAAACCTGATATTCAGCGAGACCATTCCCCTCTCCCTTCTTCCAAAGACCTTCGATTATTATGCTGGCGGTCATATCCACCAGACTATCTGTGAGAACCCATCGAAGTACGGAACAATTGCGTATCCAGGAACCTTATTTGGCTATAAATACAACGACCTCGAAGAACTGGCCCATGAACCTGTTCGTGGCTTTTTTATTGTGGATTTTGATAATACTATCACCAACATCACATTTGAGCAGATTGTCTTGCCCGACGTTGAAATGGTTTCGTACAAAGTGGACGGCTTTTCTCCCAGAAAAATGGCGGATATATTGAATAATTTTGTCAAATCACGGAATGTCAACGGGAAAATTGTACTGATAAAAATGACGGGGATCCTTGAGAGCGGAAAACCTGCGGATATCCCATTCAACGAGATAAAGCGATCTCTCGAGAAGAAAGGTGCCCTTATCGTAAGAATTAATCGCGGAGGCCTCTCGGGTCCGCAACCGGAAATTGGTGAATCACAAGGCAAAACGAGAGAAGAGATCGAGGACGAGGTGCTTCAGAACACAGTCGCACTTTATGCTCCCGAATCTGGCGGACTTGAAGATGAGACATTTCATATCCTAGAAAACGGGTTTTCGGGTGAAAATGGCGTTCTGACCGCGAAATCACTTATCAAAGTTCTTGAGGATGAAAGGAGAGAAGATGAACGCCGGAGTGATTTTGATGAACGAATCACCCGCCATGCACTTCCTGTTCTTGGTTTGGGTGTGAAATAGATGCAAATTCAGCAGCTTGCACTCAGAAATATACGAAGCTATGGTGATACGGAGACGGTGATTCCTTTCACGCCCGGCCTCACCCTCTTTGAAGGCAACATCGGGAGCGGAAAATCAACCATCCTTAACGCAATTGAGTTTGCACTCTTCGGGCTCGGCGATCTTGATGTGAAACACCTCCTTCGGTATGGGGCGAAAACGGGGGAAGTGGCGCTCACCTTTGAAGCAGATGGAGAAGTGTATACCGTCCGACGCTTCCTCAAAAGATCAGGGAAAAGTATCAAACAAGACTCCTGCATTCTGGAAGATACAAGAGGAAATTATTCACTCTCCCCCTCTGAGATACGAGTAGTAATTCTGGATATCCTTGGATTCCATGAAAAACCGGATCCAAAGTCAACATCACGTATCTACCGGTATGCCGTGTATACCCCACAGGAATCAATGAAAGAGATCCTGAACATGAAGGATAATGCCAGACTTGACATTCTACGACGGGCATTTGGAATCGAGCAATATAGGTGGGTTATCGAGAATGGGGAGACAATTCTTCTCCGTTTATCTATCAATCCAGAAATACGTCGTCTAACAGAGGATATCTCCTCAAAATCATTGTTTGAAGATGATTTACGCAAGAAGTATGAGGAGAAGAAAGATCTTCAGAATAATATGAACAGTCGAGACCAAGAAAAAAAACTCTTGGAAAAAAAGATACAGGAAATAGAGAAGGAGATAAGCATACTATTACCTCAAAAGAAGAAAATTGAACAATTATCAGGCGAAATTCCTGCACTTGAGCGGGAATACACGACACTGCAGGAACAGATTGACGACATAAAAAATTCACTCTCTGGGTTGCAGCAGGAACAAACCGATATTGAAGAACTTGAAAAAGAATTTGAAGAGATTAAATCGAATTATACCGAATATCAGGAAAAATCTGTAAAGATAAAAAAATTGGAGCCTATAAAAAGGAAATTCGAGAGCCTTGAGAAGAGAAAAGAGAAACTTGAAGAGAAAATTGAAACCAGAAAAGGACAAATCGAGGATGATATTAATCAGAAAAAGAGAAAATACGAAGAGAAAGAGCTATTTCTTGAAAAAATCCAAAAATTATCGGGTGAAGAGAAAATTCTAAATGAGGAAAAGAAAAAAGAACATAATCTCACAAAACAGTTGGAATCTATCCAAAGTGCATTATCCTCACTCGATCCGGTGAGAGATGATCTGCTCAAATTGAAAGGTGAAATTCCCGCGACAAAAAAGGAACAAGATGGTCTGAAGAAAAGGATCAAGGATCTCAAAAAAGACTTAGAAAAATTTTCCCGACAATTGAAAAAAATCACAACACTGGAAGAACAACTCAAAGACCTGGAACCGGAATATTCAAAATACAATATGATAAAAGCAGAAATTTCGTCTCTAGAGCCTGCCAGAACCCGGTATCAATCGTTTGAAAAAGAACACATGAAGTTGCAGCTTGCGATAGAGAACAAGATTTCCACGCACGATACAACCATTGAAAATTTACAGGAAGATGCGGAAAAATACCAGAAAGTCATTAAATACATTCAGGACCTGGAAACTCAAGAAACGGCTCTTGAAAAGGAAAAAGAACGTCTTGAGAAGTCTTTAAAGGATCTTGAGTCCGTCACAGAAAATATTAGTGACCAGGAACGTGAGAAGCAGAAACACGAGACGATTCTGCAATCGAAAGGCCAAGAGATTAAAAAATTGCAGAAAGAATGGCAGGAAATCGATAAAATAAAAGTTGGAGCCGAGTGTCCACGGTGCAAACAGGTACTAACAGAAGAGCACATGAGAACAGTGGAACATGAATATCAGAAGGAGATTGATAAGATCCAAGAGAGTAAAAATGACATTCAGACTAAAATTGTCACTATTAAGAAAGCACTCTCTACCCTTAACCGTAAACACCAACAACTTGCTGAGACTCCTACACATCTGAAAAAAGCAGAACGGAAACTGACACAAATCGAATCTGAATTAAAAAATGCCCGGGAAGAATTCCAAAGCCTTGGAAAAAAGATGAAAAAACTAGAACACGCCATCGAGGGTAGGAATACAGGACAGGTTGCCAGAGAAGAAAAAGAAGAATTATCCAGAATCTCTCATGAAATGGACATCCTGCGGCCATCGATTGAACGGTTCTCCCAATTGAAATCCAGACTGGATGAATTGGAACAAAAAGAGGTCTCGTCCCAATATAACAAGATAACCGGTGAAATCTCACAAAAAGGGTCACTTGTTTCACATATCTCTGATACACGCGCCTCGATTGATTCTGATCAACAAAGAATTGAGGAACTTACACTTGAATTGAACCAGAAGAATACGAAACTTGAAGAAGGAGAAGAAGTTTTTGAGAAGATTGCTGAATGTGAACGTGACCAGAAAAAACTGCGTACCGAACTAGAAAAAATACAGCAAAATCTGAAACGTCTTGACCAGATTCCCATCGAAATTACCCATTTACAGGAAAAAATTGATGAATTAGAGAAAATTCGATCTGAATTTTCCGAACTTGAGAATATACTTCAAAATAATCTTTATTCTCAGAAAGAACGTGATGTTGTCAGGGAAGTCCTTGGTGAGATACAGAATATTTTACCCAGTATGGAAACCTATTATAAATTAGAGGAACGAATCGAAGAACTCGAAGGTAAAAATATTGTATCGGTGTATTCAGAATACTCCACACGGCTGAAAGAAAAACCAAAATTATTGAAGAGAATCCGCGAAATCCGGGAGAAAAAGGAAAAGACGGATAAGGTTCTCCAGGCAAAGCATGCAGAAATTGTTGAAAAACAGCAGATCCTTCAGAAGGGCGAACCGCTCTTTGAGCATATTGACACGCTTGAAAACGAAAAAGACAGGGAACTAGCACTCCTTGGGGATAGTCGTGAAAGGATTGCTGAACTTCGCGCTGGTCTTTCCCATATAGATGAACAAATCAAGTTGATTGCGGATGAGCTAGTCATCTGTGGGCAGATGGAACAATCCCAATTTATTCTGAAGGAGATAAAGGGTTGGTTGGAGAACCTATTCATTCCTGCAATCGATACCATCGAAAGGAGTGTTCTGGCGAGCATCAGAGAGCAGTTTAATAGCTTGTTCCAAAAGTCATTTCAGACCCTAATCGATAGCGGAGATCTCAATGTCTCAATCACTGAAACCTTCGCTCCGATTGTAGAGCAGGAAGGTTACGAGATTGATGTACATTCCCTTAGTGGAGGGGAGAAAACGTCCGTCGCACTGGCATACCGTCTCGCACTGAATGCAATAGTCAAGCAGGAAGTCCCGACACTAAGGAGAAGTCTACTCATTCTTGATGAACCTACTGATGGGTTGAGTTCCAGCCAACTCTACAAACTCCGGGATATTTTGCGTGACACTGAGTGTGAACAGATCATCATGGTATCCCATGAAAAGGAACTCGAAGGATTTGTTGATACAATCTATAGGGTTACAAAGGAGAATGGTTCATCAAGAGTATCTGCCTAAAGAAAGAGAATATAAATAGATATCTTCTTTTGTTTCTTTAATTATTCTCCTTCTCTTATTATCATTTAATAATTTTCTTGCTGTAACACTCATATCGCCGTTCTTATCGAACCTGACCACATCGTTTTATTCTTAATAAACGTCAATTTAGGGAGTAATGGGACAATCAACCGGGTCTTGAACGGATTCTTTTATAAACTAATTTTAAATGCCTCAAGGCAGTGTTCGAGGCCTGATCCTAGTGGAGCACAGTAAACATTAACCATCTTTTCACAGTATAATAAAACTTAGAGTTTTGTTATATTTATCGTTTGAAAGTAGGTGTATTTTATTTGCACAGTAGTAAAGATATGAACTAATTTTTTATAGGAATATGAAAAATAATTCCAAATTGTGAATACTATTGTCGAAAATTTTTTTTCAAAGTTCAATATAAATCAAGATATTGTAGATTTACTATGGATTTCTGATGGAGAAAGAACATTCTTTGATTATGATGTTGATCAATTTACCTTGGATTTGAGTGGATTTTGTATAGATCTAAGTAAATCAAAAACTAATTCCCAAGTACAAGTTACTCGAAAGAATTCCAAAACATATGGTAATTGGGAGAAGAAATTTAATTCTTCCTTTAAAAATATTTCACTTTCGAGAGAGAAAGAACCTAGCCTAATTGACATTCGATTACCAGTTGAATATGATCCAGATGTCGATCCTCTAGATTCAATTGATTATTATCCCTCCTACAAAAAACTAACTCCACCTCAAAGATATATCTATTTAAACTGGCTATCGGACATATCAAAAGATATAGATATTGGGTATATTTTTTTATTTTTCTATGGATTGGAAAGACATCTAGTATTTGGAGATTATAATAATGCTATAAAAACAATTCGAATATTACAAAAATTTCATAAATATACATTTTTTGAGCACTGTTCGATAGAATCGATAATTTTCTCTGCAATGAAAAAAAATGATGTAAAAACGTTAAAAGAAATTAGTAGTCCCTTGGAAGACTACCCAATGAATATCGAAGAGCTAATTTACGCAAAGTGGAATTATAATCTGGATTTAAGTCTAGATGATTTAATGTATCTCGGAAAATTAATAGGATTTTCTAGTAGAAAATACTTTAAATATTATCCTTCATTGTTTAAAGAAAAAGTCGCTGAAGTTTTAATTGAGAGAGAAAATAAAAAAGCAATTTCAACGAGGAAGATTATTTCAAAACCCATCAAACCTCAAAATCCAAGAGAATATCCAATTTTTTATAATTATTCACTACCCCATGAAATTAGAGATCAACCAAAAACATTTGAAATTTTAATAAAAGAAGAAGCAACAAAGCTGAGAATTAAGAATATACTTATCATAGCTAATTCTAAAATAAAAATGGAACTGAAATTACAAGAAAAACAAGGCATTAAAATTATTCCAGAAATAGACGATTCTCAAGTATCATTTTCATATAATTATGCTGAAAAAGTCCCCATTTGTCCATATTGTAATAAAACATTATCTGTTTTCCCGAAGGCGAAAAAGAAATGTCAATTTTGTAATAATTATATCCATGTAAGAACGCGAGTATCGGATCGGAAACGCATACTTATTCGTGCCGATCAAGTTGATGAAATTGAACAGGAATGGAAAGATTTTCGGTCCAATTAAATTAATATTGGCTCCCGCTCGGTACGGAGTGGATATACCTCATCTTCGGCCATCAACCCCTCCGCAAACCCCTTAATCAATTCCCTCTTAGCAAGCACATCCAACCATTCCGCAGGTATTCCCTCTTCTCCATAGAACGCCTCTGCTAACTGCCCATATATCGCCCCGGTTGTGTCCGCATCATCACCAAGGTTGACTGCAAGCAGGCATCCTTCTTCAAAGGAATGGCTCGACCGAAACGCCCAGAGTGCCGATTCCATTGCTTTTCCCACATATCCCCGTCCCTGGATCTCTGGCGGCTCCTTCCGGAGAAACGATCCCGCAGCGACAGCATCTATCTCTTCGTGAAGTGAATGCTCCTGCCAGTAATGAGGAATTGGTGCATACCTGGGTGAGAGCAGGTCGTCACGCGATGCACCAGTGAGGGCTCCGACAATCAGCCCACCGTAATACCTGCATGCATCAACGACGATGGGTAATGCATGGGTTGTCTTTGAACTCAGGCCGGACATCTCTATTGCCTCTGCCGGGTCCCTGGCATAGAACATGGGGACGGGTGCAAGCCGCATGAGCGAGCCGTTGCTCACGGACCGTTCATCTGCAATCCCTGGATAGGGTTCTCTTGACAGCATGAAGCGCTGGAGTGCCTTCCGGGTCGTCGTGCCGATATCGAAACAGGTGCCGTTGCTGCTCAGGTATCCTTCATTGAACCAGCGGCAGTACCGTTCAAGCTGGTCGACTGGATCAAAGCCCTGCTTCTCGATCAGGCTCTCGGCAAGACAGAGTGCAAGAGATGTGTCATCGGTCCACTGGCCCGGGAGGAGATCAAACGGCCCGCCGCCTTTCATCCCTGTCACTGGCTCGAAGGTCCCGGGCGGGCAAAACTCAACTGTTGTGCCAAGTGCATCGCCAACGGCCTATCCAAGAAGGCAGCCACGATAGCGGGACGCAGGGGATATCATTCAAACGAAGTTAGTTTAAGAAAAGATTAGGGTTATGGATTGGAGGCCCAGAGTATGCAGAGAGAGTGGGATACTTGCCTTTCCCTGTCGTTACGCACGGACGGGGGAGTGTGATAATTGCTCTCATCATAATTTCCTATACTGGGGATTTTATTGCTAACACATGCAAAAGAAAACAAATAATACTTCTTTTTCTCTATGCATGATTATGCCAAAAGATGCAACTTGGTCTGCAATATTGTCCGCACTCATCCCTGGATTGGGCCAGGCATATAATGGGCAAGTATTCAAAGGTGATGTGATAC
>Ga0334890_1001125_pt1 | contig 38463 bp, 37 predicted proteins | sample GraSluR1_MG_3_FD_207220 | JGI IMG/M metagenome (GOLD analysis project Ga0334890, IMG submission 207220) | Sludge microbial communities from methane-producing bioreactor in Wageningen University, Netherlands - Granular Sludge_31_08-R1 | ecosystem: Engineered > Bioreactor > Anaerobic >... | reverse complement strand
TATCTCCCACCGAAGGGTGATAACGCCTCACGGCGTCACTACAAACAGGACAACCCGCCGCAGGCACGTCACCACAAGCGACCGTCCCCTCGCCCGGAAGTCTTCACACACACGCCCCTGCGAACGGGTCTGATTTGTGTTGCATCGGGTCCCACGGGAACGATAGAATACGGCGTTGTGTCGATGCAAGGAGACGAGCATGGGAAAGAGCAAATCGATCACATTGCGGATCGACGACGACTTGTACAAGGACCTCTCGGCCCTGGCCGGGACGTTTGGAGTCTCGGCTGATGAGGTGGCCCGCCAGGCGCTGCCCGACGTCGCGGTAACGCGCCTGTTCTTTCAATGCAAGGACTACGTCGAGCAAATGCAATGGGACGAGGTGGCGGACATCGGCCGTGCGGCGATTCGCAGTCATTTGCAGACCCGGTATATGGAGGGACTTCGCGCGCACATGACGCGCCTGGGCGTGAGCATGGACAATGCGTCCGGGGAGGAAGTCGAAGCGGCCAGGAAGTTTGCGCTGGACCAGATGCGCGCCGACACGGACTGCCCTCTCGATTGCCAGATCGCGCGGGCCGAGCGGGATTCGGTCTATCTGGGCCATCTGTACGAGGCGTGGAAACGCGCCAAGGCCGACGACGCTGAGTACACCATATCAGAAGTGGATATCTCTCATACCGCCAGCGCCCGCGACGGCGCCCCCAGACCTCCCCAGAGAACCTGGGCCGTCCTGCGAAACGGCCAGATCGTCTGATGCCCCTGGAGCACGCGCGTGGCGAGCCGCCACGGGCATCCAAAGACGTTCAAGCCACCCCGTTTGCTGTGATGCCGAGATCGGCGATGTGGCGTTGGACGATGTCGCGTTCGGGGCCTCGGAAGCGGTGCAGGGGCTCGGCGAGGAAGTCGCTGCAGATGCCCAGGCAGGACAGGGCGCACTTGAGGCCCTTGAGGAAGCTCGATTCAAATCGGCCGACTCGGTAGATCGTTCGGGCCAGCTCCGTCACTTTGCGATGCAGCGTCTGGACGCGGGGCATGTCACCGGCGAAGGCGGCGGCGTACAGATCGACGTAGAGGCGCGGCAGCAGATTGGCCCCGCCGCAGATGCCGCCGTGCCCACCCAGCAGGATGGTCTCGGCCAGGAGCATCTCCGGGCCCATCAGCAGCGCGAAGTCCGGCCGATCCGCCATGAGGAACTGGAGGTGGCGGAAGTAGGTCATGTTCGCCGAGCTGTCTTTGAGGCCGACGATGCCGGGCATTTCGGCCGCCGCGATCTGGACCGTCTCGGGATCGAACATCGGCCGAGGATAGTTCGGCAGATTGTAGAGAAACGCCGGCAGCGGCAGTTGCGGCACGAGGTGACGGAGGAATTCGAGCAGTTCCGGCTGGCCGGCCGGGTAGTAATGCGGCGCGGGAAGAACCAAGGCGTCGGCGCCGGCGTCGGCGGCCTTGTGCGCCAGGCCCAGCGCCTCGACGAACGAAGTGTCGATGATGCCCACCAGGACCGGGACACGGCGGTTAATCAGGGCACAGACCCGATCGACCAGCTCGTGCCGCAGGCGATGGCTCAGGCTCGGGGCCTCGCCCATCGTGCCGAGGATGAACAAGCCGTGAACGCCCCCGGCCAGAATGTGCTCGACCAATCGTTCCAGACCGGCCACGTCGAGCGCATCGCGGTCGACAAGAGGTGTCACCATCGGCGGGATGATCCCGCGCAGCGGCCGAGCCAGACTACCCACATCCGATTTCATCGCACACCATTCGTAGGGGCAACCCCCCGTGGTTGCCCGATTTCCCGATGTCGTTGTCCGATCCCGATGCCCATTGGAATTCGGGCAGGCACGGGGGCCTGCCCCTGCAAGCCCTTCAGACCAGACGGGCGAGGAGGTCGTCGAGACTGACGGTGGCGAAGCCGGTGGCCGCGTCGCTGATCCCATAGGGGATCACAAGCAGTCCATTGTGCACCAGTCCGCCGCAGGAGTAAACCACATTCGGAACGTAGCCCTTGCGTTCCTCGGCCGTAGGCATCAGCAACGGCTCGGCCAGCCGGCCGAGAAGCTTCGTCGGATCGTCACGGTCCAGCAGCGTCGCACCGATGCAGTAGCGACGCATCGGGCCGACGCCGTGCGTCAGCAGCAGCCAGCCGGCGTCGGTCTCGATGGGCGAGCCGCAATTGCCGACCTGGATGACCTCCCAAGGGAACTGCGGCTCCTGAACCTTGACCGCCTCATCCCAGACGTGGACGCTGTCCGATGTAAGGATGAACAGGTTCTCGCCGTCGATCCGCCCGCTCATCATGTAGTGACCGCCAACCTTGCGCGGGAACAGGGCCAGACCCTTGTTGCGGGCGCAGCGGCCGTGCAAGGTTCGCACGCGGGCCACGTTCAGTTCGGGCATCTCGACGATTTGCGGGAGGGTCTGGCGCCCGTTATAGGCGGTATAGGTCCCGTAGTAGCGAACGGAGCCGTCATCGTCGCTGAAGCGAACGATCCGCATGTCCTCCATGCCCTGGCTCTCGGCCTCGCAAATCGGGAAGAGGACGACCTCGGTGATGCTGCCTTCCGGACTAGCCTCTATGTCATAATCGCAGCCGGCCAGCCATTCGAAGCCGGCCGACTCGCTGTCGGAACGCAGCAGACCGTCGATCAGGGCCTGGGGGCCGTTGATGGCCTCGCGCAAATCCTCGGCGGTGAACCGCTCGCCCAGCCGGCGCAGGACCACCTCCATAATCGCATCGCGCACGCCCAGTTCGGCGAGCTTGACACGGAATTTCGCTTTGCTGAACCGCTCGTATTCGGCCCGGCGCAGCGGCTCGTGGTATGGCCCGGGCGGCTCCATCACGATCTCGCCGTTGGCCTTGACAACCCCCCGCCGGAACACGATGGAGCTGAGATGTCCCTCGCCCACGGCCCTCAGGCTCATCACGAAACGAAGCGATCCCGGCTCGAGTCCGCTCTGATCGATGGCGGGCGTCATGGACGGATTGAACATGGCCGCCGAAGCGAAGGCGTACTCCAGCGTGAAACAGGCGCCGATGTAGAGCTTCCGCTCGTGCGTGGCGCTGATGGGCATCTCGACCCGTTTGGCCGCCTGCTCGTAGTGGGCCAGGAAGATGTTCTCGATCCCGTTGTGCAGATGGGCGAACTCCCCTCGCGTCGCGTCCAGCAGTCGGCGGACCTGCCCGTCGTCCAGCGCACTGACGCGGTCGATCACGTTTGCGGCCCGGTCGGGTCCGGGCCAGAACAACCGTGTGATCGTCAAACTCGCGTCGGCCGTCAATCGCACGGGCGACCGCTTGACAGCCAAAGGCTGTGTCGTCATTCTTCTGCCCCTTCGATCGTCTGGTCGATGTCCTCGCACAACGCGGCGAGCGGGGACGCTCGCTCGGCCTTCGGCGATTATAGCGGCCTGACTCACCGCCGCAACCACCTCAATCCCAGTTTGCGCCGAGCAAGAACGGCGGCTCCAGAATCGTTCGAAAGAAAGGCTCGGCACCATCGGACCGGCACCGTATAATCCTCATGGCTGAAAGCTGCGAAGAAAACGTTTTGTTCTGAGAAAGGGTTCAAATGGAAAGCATGCCGATGAACGTTCGAGTCCGTCTGAGCGCCATGATGTTTCTCCAGTATATGATGTTTGCGGTCTGGTTCGTGCCTCTGGCGGCCTACCTCGACAACATCGGCGTTACGGGTACGCTGAAGGCCCTGATCCTGAGCAGCATGCCGCTGGGATGTCTGGTGGCGCCGCTGTTCTGCATGATCGCGGATCGCCACTTCGCCAGTCAGAAGGTGCTGATGGCCTTGAACCTCGGTTGCGCGGTCCTGTTCTTCCTGGCGGCCATGCAGTCCAGTCCCGTGGCCCTGTTCGTCTTCCTGCTGTTGGGGATGTTCTGCTACATGCCCACGTGGAGCCTGACCAACGCGGTCGCGATGGCCAACGCCCCCTCGGAGAAATTCCCGCAGATCCGCGTGTTCGGCTCGATCGGCTGGGTGGCGTCGGCAGTGTTCAGCCTGGCCGCCGTCCGGCTGTTCGGGAGCGCCTCGATCGACGGCACGGCGATCCCGTTGTACTGCGGAGCCGGCACCGCCCTGGCCGCGGCCCTGCTCAACATGACGCTGCCCAACACCCCTCCGCCGGCCAAGGGCCAACCCGCTTCGATCGTTGACGTGCTCGGCCTGCGGGCCTTGGGCCTCCTGAAGGACCGCAACTTCGCGATCTTCATCTTCTTGTCCATGCTCGTGATGCTGCCGTTTACCATGTACTTCTCGCTCGGCTCGCAGTTCTTCGCCAGCCAGGGCTTCGAGCAGGTGACGGCGACGATGAACCTCGGGCAATTCGTCGAGATGTTCGTCATGCTCCTGGTGCCGGTGGCGTTGGCGCGCTACGGGCCCAAATGGGCCATGCTCGTGGGTCTGGCCGCCCTGCTGGTCCGCTACGTCGCCTTCTGGGGCGGCGGCGTGTTCCAATTGCCGTCGCTGTACTACGCTGCGATCCTCGTACACGGCGTGATCTTCGGGTTCTTCTTCGTCGGCGGCCAGGTGTACGCCGACAAGAAGGCCCCGCCCGAGCTGCGGGCCCAGGCGCAGGGGCTGATCGCGCTGATCTGTTTTGGGATCGGCCAGCTCGTTGGAACCTTCTTCAACGTCAAACTCATCGACATCTACACCATCGAAGCGACCGCAGAGGAGGCCATTCGGGTCACAAACTGGAACCCCATCTGGGCCATTATCTCCGTGATGTCCGCCATCCTGCTCGTGGCGTTCTGGCTATTCTTCCGTGATGACGTGGCAAAGGAAGCCGCGCCGAATGCGGAGCCCGCAGATCAGGGCGTGGTTGAGATCGCTTAAGTACGGCTTGTCGTATCGACAAAAGGACGTGCTTATGGTCCCTGCGGCCGATGTGGGTCACCGGGCCTGCACGTCGTAGCAGAGCAGGATGTCCTGATCGCGTAGGTAGAGGTTCTTTCCGGCCACCACGGGATGCGGCCAGGTCTTGGGCTTTCCGAAGCCCGGCTGCACGAAGCGCCCGGTCTCCCGGTAGCCGTCGGGCGTCGCCTCGATCAATCCGACGATCCCGTCGTCCTCCGCGCGAAGGTAGAGGCGACCATCGGCATAGACCAGCGAGCCTTTGCCGATCTGCCGCTTCTCGGCCCACTTCAACTCGCCGGTGGACATCTCCTGGCAGACCCAGCCCCGCGCGTCACAGTAACCGTACACATCATCGCCGACCCGCACCGCCCCGCCGTGATGATTGGCCATGCTCCGCTCGGCATAGACCTGCCTGGCCTGGAATGTGTCGCCGGCGCGCGAAATCTCGAAGAGGTTGCATCCAACACCGTAGCCACTCGTGACGTACACGTGGTTGCCCTTGACGATGGGCGTGGGAACCACCGCGGTCCGGCCCCTCCGCTCGGCCCGCCACAACAACTCGCCGTTCACAGCGACCCCGGCAACATTCTCGGCGGTCAGTTGGACGTACTGCCTGACGCCGGCGATCTCGGCGCAGACGAGCGAGGAATAGTGGGCCGGATCGGTGAAACCCCGCGTCTGCCAAAGGAGTTTCCCCGTCCGCTTGTCAAGGGCGACAACCGTCCCCTTGGACCCGCCGGGCGTGCACACCACCTGGTCGCCGTCCACCAGCACCGATTCGCTATAACCCCACTCGGGCAGCTTGCCGCCGAAATCCTTGACCATGTGCCTTTCCCAGACCTTGGCGCCGTCGGCGGTCCGCAGACAGACCAGCTCGCCGTATTGGCCCATGACGTACAGCAGGTCGCCATCGACGGTGGGTGTGCCGCGCGGTCCGGCGAAGTTGCCCCAGCCCGGCGCCCCGGCCCGGCCGATGGCCGTGCTCCACAGCATCGTTCCATCAGCCCGATTCAGGCCGTGGACGTAACAGGTGCGGTTCTTGTCGCCCGTGGTGAAGATTCGGTCGCCCACAACCGAGACGCTCGAGTACCCCTCTCCGAGCCCCGTGGCCCTCCACAGCAGGGCCGGTCCGCCGTCAGGCCAATCGGCCAACAATCCGGTCTCCGAGGAGACACCGTCGTGATTGGCCCCCCGCCATTGCGGCCAGTCATCCGCCAGGCACAGCGTCGAAACCAGCACCAGTGACAATGCACAGCAAACCATTCGTCTTGACTGCATTCACCATTCTCCTGTCATTCGTTCACGGTTGTTTGAGTCCGCCACGGTGGCGGAGGCCGATATTCCGGCGGCTTCCCACCGCACAAAGGCACCCGACCGGCGTAGTGTAGACGGGCAATGGAACAACGGTATTGCACGTACGTTTCCAATCCGGGGTTAGTTCTGGAGGTTTGGGATGCAGGTTCCATTACAGGTTTCGTTCAAGAGTATCCCTCACACCGTCGCAATTGAGCAGTTGATCCGCGAGAAGACCGATAAGCTCGAACGGGTCTGCGACCATCTGTCGAGCTGTCGCGTGGTCGTGGAAAGGCCACAGAAACGGCCGGAGGTCGGCAATCCCTACCGCGTGCGAATCGACATGACCGTCCCACCGGGACATGAGGTGGTGGTCAAGAACGAGCCCGGGCGCGGCAACACGCACGATCCTCTCGACGTCGTCATCCGGGACGCCTTCGATACCGCCTCGCGCCGGCTGAGAAAACTCGTCGAGGTACAGCAAGGCAGAGTCAAGACCCATCTCCCTGCAACAAATAGGAATTGGTGACAGCGCCGCTCACAGACCTGCGCTGCGGGGTTCGACGGCGATCTTGAGCACGGCCTTATGGATATGTCCTGCGCCGACCAGGGGAGCATGGGCATCCCGTGGAAAGAACACGGCAAATGAGCCGGCCGGAACCACGATCCAACGATCCGGCGCATCCTTGAAGAAGTCGATGTCCTTCTCAGGATCGTAGGGCACGGAGGAAACCGCACAGGCGGCGGTGGGCTTCCATCCCATCTCGTCGGCGCCGTCGATGACGTATTGAATGTCGATGTACCTGCGGTGCGCCTCCAGCGGAGCTTCGTCCCGGCGGCGGCCCGGACCCCTGCTGATCAGGCAGAACAGGCGGTCGCCGTCGATCTCGTGACGGCCATCGGGCAAGTCCGCCAAGTCGGCGCGCCGCAGGAACGCGAAGGCCTGCTCGAACGCCGCGTGCATGTCACAGTAGTTGGCCGCATTCGCCAGACGATCCACGATCATGCCGTCCCCTTCCACGGTCCCTGTCACCTCCTTGTCGGCCGCACAGCCGGCCAGCCCCACCGCCAGGATACACACGATGAGTCGGCTCGGCGACTTGCGAACCATTTCGTCCCTGTCCATATCCGTTCTCCCGTAGGGCCCAATGATGATTCATCCCGTTTGCGATGTACGTCGGGATGGGGCTGCGATCGTCACCATTATCCGCGAGCCGGCCCCAAAGGGCAAGGGCGATACCATCTCAGCATCAGAGTTCCTACACGTCGGGATCGGGATCCGCATCGGGGACAAGTTCGATCCGTTCGCCGGGGGCTGGACAAAGAAGGGGGCGAGCGTGTAAGATAACGGCCGGTTCAATCGAGCAACCCCCGGCAGAGCGAACCGATCGAACCGACTTCTGCGCAGTTCGCGCAGTACACCGCGTTGTCTCAAAGGCTTTGAGTGACTGGCATTATGACGAACGACAAAGATGTGTCGCAGCAGAGAGACCAGGCCGGCAAGGGCCAGAACAGCGAACGCAAGCTGGATTTCATTCGGCAGATCGTGGCCGACGATGTGGAGACGGGCAAATGGGACGGGGCGGTGTGCACGCGGTTCCCGCCGGAGCCGAACGGCTACCTGCACATCGGGCACGCCAAGAGCATCAACCTCAACTACGGGATCGCCGCGGAGTTCGGCGGCAGGTTCAACCTGCGGTTCGACGATACGAACCCTGAGAAAGAAGAGCAGGAGTACGTCGATTCGATCATCGCCGACGTCCGCTGGCTCGGCGCCGATTGGGAGGACCGCCTGTTCTACGGCTCCGACTACTTCCAGCAGATGTACGAATGGGCCGTCGAGTTGATCAAGAAGGGCAAGGCCTACGTCTGCGACCTGGCCGCTGAAGAGACCCGCGAGTATCGCGGCACGCTGACCCGGCCCGGCAAGGACAGCCCCTATCGCAGCCGCTCGGTCGACGAGAACCTCGAACTCTTCGAGCGAATGGCCAAAGGCGAGTTCCCCGATGGGTCCAAGACGCTCCGGGCCAGGATCGACATGGCCCACCCCAATCTGAACATGCGCGACCCGATCATGTATCGGATCGTCCACGAGCGCCATCATCGCCAGGGCGACCGCTGGTGCATCTATCCGATGTACGACTGGGCTCACGGGTTCGAGGACTCGATCGAGGGCATTACGCACTCGATCTGCACGCTCGAATTCGAGAACCACCGCCCGCTGTACGACTGGTTCATCGACGCGGTCAACGAGGGCCGCACCGACGACGGTTCCGGCCCGTGGGGCAGGAAGATCCACCATCCGCAGCAGATCGAATTCGCCCGCCTGAACCTGACGTACACGGTGATGAGCAAGCGTAAGCTGCTTCGGCTGGTCAAGGAGAAGTTCGTCAGCGGCTGGGACGATCCGCGCATGCCCACGATCTGCGGCATGCGCCGTCGCGGCTTCTCGCCCGAGGCGATCCGCAATTTCTGCAAGCTGATCGGCGTCAACAAGTTCAACAGCACCGTGGAGATCGCCCTGTTGGAGCACTGCCTGCGCGAGGATCTGAACAAGACGTCGGCCCGTGTAATGGCTGTGCTGCAACCACTGAAGATCGTGATCGACAACTATCCGGCCGATCAGGTCGAGGAGCTGGAGGCGATCAACAACCCCGAAGACCCGTCGGCGGGCACGCGGAAAGTGCCGTTCTCGCGTGAACTGTACATCGAGCGGGAAGACTTCATGGAGGAGCCGCCGAAGAAGTTCTTCCGGCTCGCCCCCGGCCGCGAGGTGCGCCTGCGCTACGCGTACTTCATCACCTGCACCAGCGTCGTCAAGGACGCCCAAGGCAACGTCGTCGAGCTGCACTGCACCTATGACCCCGCGACCCGCGGCGGCGACGCCCCCGACGGACGCAAGGTCAAGGCGACGCTGCACTGGGTCTCGGCCCCCCACGCGCGCAGAGCCGAAGTGCGACTCTACGACAACCTCTTCACCAAGGAAAATCCCGACGACGTCGAAGAAGGGCAGGACTTCACCGCCAGTTTGAATCCGGATTCGCTGGAGATTCTGACCGACTGCTACGTCGAGCCGGCCCTGGCCGAGGCCAAGGCGCTGGACCGCTTCCAGTTCGAGCGGCTCGGCTACTTCTGCGTCGATCCGGACAGCACGCCCGACACGCTCGTCTTCAACCGCACCGTCGGCCTCCGCGACACCTGGGCCAGGATCCAGAAGGGCCAGAAGGACTGATACGCACTGGTGGGTAGCTGTTCATCAGAGCAGTGTTTCGATCACAGCCGCAATATCCTCGGCACGCTGCACGTCCTGCCGGGTGGCCAGTGTGCCGTTTGTGCCGTTGCCTCCTCCGGCGAGCACCTGGTAGTGGGGCGCGACCGTCCCATCGATCTTGCGCAGCATCCCCACGAGACCGATGGATGCCGCTGCGCTGTGAGCGCAGCCGTTGGGGCAGCCGGAGATGCTGATGCGAACGCCCGAGAGCTTCTCCGTCGCCAAGCGCTCTCGTATCTTTGCGGCCGTAGCCCAGCAGTCCGTCAGGCCTCTGGGGCATGTTCTCGATCCGGGACAGGCGACAATCGTCGGACCGCTTGCCCAAGCCGCCAGGTCCGTCGGCAACGGCACGGGCTTCGGACCGTACAGGACAAGTCCATGCTCCAGATCGATCCGCACGGTTGCCTCGTGCCGCTCGGCCACATCGGCCAATCGCACCGCTTGCGCGGGGGTGACGTTGCCGTCGGGCGACTGAAGCCGGCACTGTAGCTGCACTTCGCTCTGACCGGTACCGCAGGTGATGCCAGGCCAGGACCGACGCACCCTGACCTGCTCGAAACGGCGCTCCAATTCCTCCCTGAAGACGTCGTCGCCGAGCCTCTCTCGAACGTGGCGAAAGCGCGCGCGACGCCTGTTCTGCCGGTCCCCGTGCTTCTCGAACATCTCGACAGCCGCAACACACAGAGGCAGAACGTCGCCGGCGGACATGTCGCGATAGAGTTCGATGCCAAGAGCAGGTTTGGCGCCGAGCGAGCCGGCCCCGATGACGATGAATCGCCCGCCGGGCTGTCCGATGAAACCCAAATCGTTCAGCCAGGGCTTGGCGCAAGCCTTCGGACAGCCCGAGAAACTGATCTTGAATTTCCGCGGCAGCGTGAAGACAACCGGCTCCTGGTCGACGGCTTGACGCACCAGTTGGGCCAAGGGCATCACGTCGAGGCCGCCGGGGCAGAACTCACAGCCGGGGCAGACGGTGACGTTGCGAACCGAGTCGCCACAGGCGCCGAACACAGTTAGTCCGACTTCCGCCAGACGCTGCTGCACTGTCGCGACATCCTGGCGCCGAATGTTGTGCAGTTCGAGGTCCTGGCGGGTCGTCAAATGCAAGGGAAAGCCGTCGCAGCAGGTCTCGGCCAGCTCGGCGATCCTTCGCCATTGAGGCCAGTTGATCCGTCCTCCGAGAACCTTGACCCTTTGCATGTACAAGCCGGCCTGCTTCTGTGGATAGACGCCAAGCACCCGACCGGGGAGGGGTGTTCCCTCCCCGGATGCCGGCGACACATTCGGCTGCCGCTCCTTCTTCATAACATCATCTTCCTTGTGCGACGGCCTTCAGCGGGCGCGTGTGAATGCCGCATTCACCGCCGCACTTGCTGGTTCCGATCCACCGGCCGGCCCGTTCGTCGGCGCCCAGCGTGATCTTCGTGCAGGGGGCGCAGCCCAGCGAACGATAGCCTTGGGCGTAGAGCGGATTGACGGGCACCTGATGGAGGGCCAGGTACTGCCAGACCTCCCGCTCGTGCCAGATCAGGATCGGATTGAGCTTGATCAGCCCGGGGTCTCGTTCCTCGACTTCTTTGAAATCCGTGCGGGTGCGGCCCTCGGTGCATCGCAGGCCCGTGACCCAGCAGGTGACGTTCATCTGTTCGATGGCCCGGCGCGTGGGCTCGACCTTCAGCAGGTCGCAGCAGCGGTCCGGATCCGTCTGGTGGAGGTTGTCTGGAATCTCCGCGTCGTTTCGAAAGACCCGCAGCTCCGGATACCTCGCAACTTCCTCGCGCATGAACTGCACGGTCTCCGGCGGTTTATAGCGGGTCGTCACGATGAAGCCGGGGATCTCCGCACTGACGCTCTTGGCCAGATGCCAGACGGCGACCGAGTCTTTGCCGAGGCTGTTCGCCACGACGAGGCCGCTGCCATAGTCTTCCAGAGCCAGGCGGATCAACTGCCGGGATCGCTCGACCTTTTCGGCGAAGTTCAAATTCGCCACCAGTTCCACTACATCCTCAACCATCACATCTTCCAACATTGTAGCGGTCTCCTTTCATCGTCTGGTTTCGCTATATCTGGTATTCCGGCGGTTCTGCCCTGCCGAAACGGAGGTGGTTCCACAGCCGCTCGTGGAAATAGAAGGCCCCGATCTTCACGGCGGTGTCCAGCAGTCCGATCCGTGCGGCCAGGTCCAGGTTGCCTGTGAGCACCCATGCCACAACACAGGTCATCACCGTCCCACCCGCCCGCCAGGTCACTGCCTTGAGAATGCTCCTTGAACGCGTCTCCATCCTTCAATCCCTACTCATGTATTCCTATTGAATTACTATGCCTTGTGGGCAAAAAAACACTATTGCCCTTCAAATCACGAAATTCATCGCGTCGGCACACCTGCACGCGGTCTCCTCTTCGACCAGGTCGCGTAACGTCGTCTGATCGTAGATCTCGCAGATGGCCGCCTCCGCTCGTTTCCACAAGTGCGAAAAGGCAACATCGCCCACATGGTCGGCGGCCGGGCCACGGTGGCTCTCCGGATCGCCCAAACGCCCTTCAAACAGGCAAATGACTTCACCGACATGGATATGGCCGGCGTCGCGCGACAGGCTGTATCCACCACGGCTGCCTCGCTTGGAAACGACGAAGCCGGCGTTCTTCAATTCCACCAGAATGGCCTCCAGAAAGCGAGACGGGATTCCTTGGGCTGACGCAATCTCCTGGATCTTCATAGGGCCTGCGCTGGCGTTTCGAGCGAGCTCGAAGACGGCTCTCAGCCCATACTCACACTTCTTCGAAACCAGCGATTGTGCCTTCATCTTCGTTTCCTGCCCATCTGAGCATATCGAGCATATCAATAGGAATACATGAGTATAGCGATACGTCGTGTTCCCGTGCAAGAGATTTCTTGCAAATTCGATGCGCCTTCCTGATGATAGGGCGATTGCTGGAATGCAAGTGCATGGAAATACGTCGGTTACGTTTGCACGAAGAACACAGGGCCAGGACAACGCATTGGCCTGGTCATCCGGGCAGGTTTGGAGTTTGTGATGTGTACTGGGGCACAGCGGATCTCGTTGGCCAATCTCTTCTGGACCTTCTTTCGCATCGGGTTGATGACCTTTGGGGGCGGCGTGGCGATGGCGGCCGTGATGCGATATGAGCTCGTGCTCAAGCGTCAGTGGCTCAGCGAGGACGACTTCCTCTCGGCCATGTCCACTGCGACGGCTGTTCCGGGAGTGATCGCGGTGAATCTTGCCTTTCTCCAGGGGCAGCGCTTCGGCGGGCTTCCGGGGGCGGGCGCGGCCGTTCTGGGGACGATCTGTCCGTCGTTCTTCGTGATCCTCCTGATCGTCGGGTTTGCGTTGCCCTATTTCGATCATCCGACGGTGGCGGCGTTCCTGAAAGGGTGTGCCGTTGCCGTCAGCGGCCAGATCGCCTTCGCCACGTACACGTTTGCCCGGAGGGTGCGGCGGAACTGGCGCACCGGCCTGGCCTGCGCCGTCGGACTGACCGTCGTGCTGTCGGGTCTTCACCCGATCTGGGCCGTGGTCACGGCCGCCGGACTGAGCTATTTCCTTCAGGAGCCCAACGGTTCGGTGGGCATCAACGACAGCGAGCAATCGCAAGGCAGCGGGCTCCGCTCGCAGGGGCAGGTCACCAGCGCCAAGCAGGAAGGAGACGCATGAGCCAAACGTTGTCGTCGCTGTTTGTGAGCTTCTGCCTCATTGGAATCGGCGCGTACGGGGGAGGTCTGGTGACAGTCCCTCTGATCCAGCACGAGATCACCGAGAATCACGACTGGCTGTCCCAACCGGAGATGGGCAGGATCGTGGCGATCGCGCAGATGACCCCGGGCCCGATCGCCATCAACGCCGCCACCTTCGTCGGATACCGCGTCGCAGGGATCGGCGGAGCCGTTGTAGCCACAACAGCCGTCGTTCTGCCTTCCATCACGATCCTCTTCGTGCTGTCGCACATCGTCGGCCGTGTTCGTTCGAGCGAATCCCTCGCGCGTTTCCGCACCGGGATGCACACGGGCGTTCTGAGCCTGCTTCTCTTCGCCGTCTGGTCCTATGGACGAGGCGTTATCGCGGCAGCGCCGGAGTTGGGGATCGCCGTAGCGGCGTTCTTGGCGCTGGTGGCATTCGACCGTCGAATTCACCCTCTCATCGTCATTGTCGCCGCCGGGCTCGTCGGCCTGCTCGTCTTCTGACCCCGCCTTTGCCGCTCGCTACGACGCGCGGCGATCAGCCGAACAGCTCAGAGAATTTCCCGGAGATGTCAGGATGCTCGCAGAGGGTCTGACCGATCAGGATGGCCCGAACGCCGACGCCGATGAGTCTCTCGACGTCGCCTCGCGTCCGCACGCCGCTCTCGGCGACGATGGGCACATCGTCGTCGAGCATGTCCTTGAGCCGACTGGTTGTGTTGAGATCGACCGTCATGGTCGTCAAATCGCGGTTGTTGATACCAAGCACGCTGTAGCCGTGTTCCGGGAAGCCGATCAGGCTTCGGACGCTCAGCAGCGCGTCGATCTGATGGACCTCAACGAGGACAGTCAGCGTCAACTCCGTCGCCGCAATCATCAGATCCATCAACTCGCCTGGCGGCAAGGCGTCGGCGATCAGCAGGATCGCGTCGGCGCCGGCGGCGCGCGACTCGTACACCTGCCAGAGATCGACGATGAAGTCCTTCCGCAACACCGGCACATCGACCGCCTGCTTGACCTGCTCGACGTATTCAAGCCGGCCCTGGAAGTACTTCTCGTCAGTCAAGACGCTGATCGCATCGGCGCCGCACCGTTCGTAGGTCCGCGCGATCGCCACCGGATCGAAGTCGGCGCGTATCAGTCCGGCCGACGGCGACGCCTTCTTGACCTCGGCGATCACATTGAGCCCGCGCCGGTTCGGTTTGGTGACCGCTTTGTAGAAGTTGCGGCACCTCGGCAGATCGACGATCCGCGCCTTGAGCGCGTCAAGACTCACATGCGACTGCCTCTCCCGCACCTCCCGGCGCTTGTCGGCAACGATCTGGTCTAAGATGTTGGCCAATGCACTCGTTTCTCGTCAAGGGAAGATCGTCTGTGTCCGACCTACTGAGGCTCAGGCGCGCCATGCTCGGCGATCTGGACGAAGCCCATACGCAGCTCGCTCAGCGTGTTCTTGAGCATCTGCGCCTCGTGGTCGGTCAGATTGCCCTTGGTCTTTGCCTCCAGTGCCTCGAGCATATCGATATTGTACCGCGCCATCTCGAGGTCCGGCTCCCTGTCGTCCTGGCCCTCGACCCGCAGCACGCCCATCGCGAACAGCGCCTGCGTCGTCAGCATATTGACCAGCGCCATCAGGTCGCCCTCGGGCAACGGGCCGGACCGCCTCGGAGCCTCGTCCGCCCCCTCCATCTTGGCCTTCTCCTGCTCTTCCTTGGCGGCCAAGACCTCCTTTTCCTGCTGGGCCTGCTTCTTCCAATCCTCGTCGATGATGAGTTTCTTCTCGTCGGTCATCGTGGAAACCTCTCTTGCGATTCGTTCGTCTCTTATCGTCTTCGATACTTCTTCATGTCGCGATCGAGGTCGCGCCTCTGGCTGCGTTCGGCGATGGTCGCTCGCTTGTCGTACTGCCGCTTGCCCCGGGCCAGCGCCAGCTCGACCTTCGCTAATCCTCTACCGCCAAAGTACATGCGAAGAGGCACCAGCGTGAAGCCCCGCTGCTCGAGCTTGACCGAGATGCGGTGCAGCTCGGCCTTGTGCAGCAGGAGCTTCCGCTTTCGCGTCGGGTCGTGGCCGCCGTCGCGGGCCATCGCGTACGGCGCGATCTTGGCCCCGACGAGCCAGCATTCGCCCTTCTCCAGGCGGGCATACGATCCGCTCAGGTCGGCCGCCGCACCGCGCAGCGACTTGACCTCGCTGCCGTACAGCGCCAGTCCGGCCTCGAACTTCTCGACCAGCTCGAAATCGCGGTACGCCTTCTTGTTGACCGCCGCCGGATTGTCAAACCCCGTTTTACCCTTCTTCGACATCCGACCCATCATACCGACCGCCGTCCCCTTTGGCAACCTGCAGTGGCGATTGCGGGTGTCGTCTTGTTCCACTCAGCCTATCTGGATGCGTTTGGCGAGCTGGTCCTCGGCGCCGGTGAGGGTGGCGCGGTGGTGTTCGACTTCCTTGAGGATGTCGGCGATGACGTCGGGATGGTCTTTGGCGACGTCGTACTTCTCCGACGGGTCGTGTTCGAGATGGTAGAGGACGGGCGGGTCGTGCTTGACGGGTTTGTCGCCGCGATAGCCTGACTGGGTGATGAAGTGGGCCTTGTACGGGCCCTTGCGTACGGCGAACAGCTCGGTCCCGCGATAGTAGAACATCGTATTGCGCGGACTGGGACCGGTGCCGAACAGGGCGGGCGTGAGGTCGAGACCATCGACGAGGCGGTCGGACGGCGCCTCGGCTCCGGCCAGCTTGAGGATTGTCGTGTAGAGGTCCATCGTCGCACCCATATCGAGAACCACGCCGGGCTTGATCCGGCCCGGCCACCAGCAGACCGTTGGCACGCGCATTCCGCCTTCATAGGTGCAGCCTTTGCCCTCGCGCAGCAGGCCGGCCGAACCGCCGTGGTCGTTGAACGGCAGCCAGGGGCCGTTGTCGGATGTGAAGACGACGAATGTGTTCTCGGCCAGGTTGTGCTTCTTGAGCGTATCGAGAATGCGACCGACGCCGGCGTCAATCTCCTCGACGACGTCGCCGTACAGGCCGCGACGGCTCGTGTCTCGAAACTCGTCTGAAGTGAAGAGCGGCACATGCGGCAGATTGTGCGCCAAGTAGAGGAAGAACGGCTCGTCCTTCTTCTTCTCGATGAATCGCACGGCCTCATCCGCATAGCGTTTCGTGATGGTATTCTGGTCGGCGGGTCGCTCGATGATCTCTTCGTCTCGCATCAGCGGCACGTTCCAATACTCGATCTTCGGGTCCCAGAACGCCTGACGTCCCTCGCCGGCGACGCGGTCCATGTCGTTGCTGTATGGAATCCCATAGTACGAGTCGAACCCGTGGCTGGTGGGCAGGTACTGCGGCAGATGGCCCAAGTGCCACTTGCCGATACATGCGGTCGCATAGCCCTGCGGCTTGAGCGCGCGGGCGATGGTGACTTCGCTCTGAGGCAGTCCGCCCGCCGAGTCCGGGAAGAGCACCCGCCGGACGTTGCTGCACATCCCGCTGCGGATCGGCAGGCGGCCGGTAAGCAGCGCCGCCCTGCTGGGCGTGCAGACCGAGGCGCCGACGTAGAAGTTCGTCCACCTCTGGCCCTCCGTCGCCATGCGATCGAGATGGGGCGTGCGAATCGTCGGATGGCCAAAACACCCCAGGTCGCCATAGCCCAGGTCGTCACAGAAGATGACGACGAAGTTGGGTCGCCGCCGCCCGGACGCACCGCCCGTGTTGGCCAGGAGACGCCGATGGGCTGGTACGGTCAAGCCCGCACAGGCCAGGCCGATGGTCTTGATGAAATCACGTCGGTTCATGTGCGTACCTCCGGAGTTGCGGGTCGGCTGTGGCCCTGCTGCCTGTAGCGTTCGAGCAGAGCGGCCAGATGTGTCACGATCTCCGGCCGTTGGGACCAGAGGTTGTTCTGCTCGCCGGGATCGTTGTCAAGGTCATAGAGCTGTCCGGCGGGTTCGCCCGGCTTGGGCTCAATCTTCTGCGGGGCGGTGAAGCCGCCCGAGCCGAGGCCCTCGATCAGCTTCCACGGACCCTGGCGGATGGCGAACATACCGTGCAGGGAATGATGGACGGCCGCTTCGCGGATCGGCTCGGCCAAGTTCGGGCGCAGCATGGCCGGCAGGATATTATAGCTGTCGGGCCCGGCGCTGGCGGGCAATGTATCGCCCACGATAGCCGCAAGGGTCGCCATCAGGTCGGTCAGGCAGATCGTTTGGTCGCTGCGGGAGCCGGGCTCGATGCGTTCCGGCCAGCGGCACACGAACGGGACGCGGTGGCCGCCTTCGTGGATGTCCGCCTTCTGCCCGCGCCAATCGCCGTTGGCGCGGTGGCCGAACCTCTCAATCTGCGCAACGGGCCAGTGCGAGCCGTTGTCGGACGTGACGATCACCAGCGTCTCGTCGCGCAAGCCGGCATCGTCCAGCGCCTTGACGATCCGCCCGATGGAGGCGTCCGTCTGCGCGACGAAGTCACCGTACCAGTCGACTTCGGTGGCGCCGCGAAACTCGTCCGTCGGCATCCAGGGCGTGTGCGGCGCCGTCAATGGGACATAGAGAAAGAACGGGCTGTCTCTTTCTTGTCGCTTCACGAATTCGACAGCTTTGTTCGTGATGGTGGGCAGCACGCCGGTAAAATCGAATGAAGGCGCGATCGGTCCGGCTCGCCAGTAGCCGCCGCCCCCGTCCCAGCGGCGCTGGCTGGCGGGGGTGTGGTCGGTCGGCGCCTCGACGACCCGGCCGTTTTCCAGCCAGCAGTAGGGGTCCATATCGAGCGAGGCGGGAAGGATGAAACTGTAGTCGAATCCACGTGATTGCGGTCCATGCGTCACCGGCCGGTTCCAATCGACGTTGTCGGCCTTGGCCGTCTCGCGGTCGTTCGTGACCCAGCCAAGGCCCAGATGCCACTTGCCGACGCAGCCGGTGTGGTAGCCGTGCCGTTTGAGCATCGAGGCGAGGGTGAGCCGGTCGGTTTCGATCAGCGGCTTGCTGTAGCCCCACAGCACACCGCTCTTGAGCGGCGACCGCCAGCAGTAGCGCCCGGTCAGAAGACCGTATCGCGTGGGCGTGCAGACCGCCGACGGCGAGTGCGCATCGGTGAAGCGAATCCCCTCGGCTGCCAGCCGATCCATGTGCGGCGTTGGGATCTTCGATTGGGCGTTATAGCAGCCCGGATCGCCATGCCCCAGATCGTCGGCGAGGATGACCACGATATTCGGGCGATTCGACTTGGGTGCAGTAGCAGCCGGATGGCGACATCCAGGTAGGAAACCCATAGCCGCGACGCAGCCCGTAGCCTTGAGAAAGTCACGGCGGGTCAGCGAGTCGTGTGTCATCGTGCGGCACTCCTTGACAGTGGTTCGCAGGCCATTGGCTCGGCGCCATTATGGCGCATCGGGCGCGACCAAGCAAGAAGCGTCAGAGCGAGATTGCTTTGCGGCTCGGTTCGTTGTCAAATGGACGGGCATGTTCGTCATTCAGCAGCAGATGGAAAGGATCGATATGATACGTTCGGTGGGTGTGGTGCTGTGGATTCTCCTGGCCGTGGTTTCTTCGCTCGCCGGTGGCGATACGGCTGCCTTCTATGTGGCTCCCGGAGGCAATGACGCTGCCGATGGTTCGATCGACAGGCCGTTTGCATCGCTGGCGCGGGCGCGGGATGCGGCGCGCCAGGCACGCAGCCCAGACGTCGAGCGGATCACGGTCTTTCTGCGAGGCGGAGACTACTACCTGAGCGAGCCGGTGGTGTTCACCGCCGCCGATTCGGGCGACAGCGATACGAGGATCGAGTACCGGGCGTATCCGGGCGAAGAGGTTGTGCTCAGCGGGGGTTTTTCGCTGGAACTGGACTGGCAGCCATACAAGGATGGCATCGTCTCGGCGAAGGTCCCCAGTCGAATCGAGAAGATCGATCAACTGTTCGTCGACGGCCGACGGCAGCATCCGGCCCGGTATCCCAACTACGATCCCCATGCGAAGTTCTTCGGCGGCACCAGCAGCGACGCCATCAGTCCCGAACGAGCCAGGACTTGGAGACGGCCCGAGGGAGGGTACATGCACGCTCTGCATGAGGCGATGTGGGGCAGCAAGCACTATGGGATCGTTCGTGTCGATGACGACGGTGCGATTCAGTTCAAGGGCGGCTGGCAGGAGAATCGGGGCGGCGGGTTCGACCCCGTCTTTCGCGGCGGATTTCACAAGGACTATCTGTTCGTCGAGAACCTCTTCGAAGAGCTGGACGCACCGGGCGAATGGTATTTCGACGCGCGAACGAGAACGCTGTACCTGATTCCTGAGCCGGAGGTCGATCTGGCACAGGCGCAGGTCATCGGCGCGGGGCTCAAACAACTCGTGGTCGTTCGCGGCACCGCGGATGAGCCCGTGCGCAACCTGCACTTTCGGGAACTGCACTTTCGGCACACGCAGCGCGTCTTCATGGAGCCGTACGAGCGCCTGCTGCGAGGCGACTGGTCGATTGCCCGCCTCGCCGCCATTCATATCGAAGGCGCTGAGGACTGCTCGGTTCAGGATTGCCACTTCGAAGATTTGGGCGGCAACGGCGTCTTGCTCAGCCGGTACAATCGTCGCGTGCGCATCGCGGGCTGCCGATTTACGCGGCTGGGCGAAAGCGCCGTCTGCCTGGTCGGAGATGTCAATTCCGTCCGCTCGCCGGCCGTCGAATACGGCACGACGCTGCCACAGGACCAGATCGACCTGACGCCGGGCCCGAAGAGACAGGACTATCCGGCCCAGTGCACCGTTCACGACAACCTGATGCACAACTTCGGCCTGATCGGCAAACAGGTCGCCGGCGTGTTCCTCTCCATGAGCGAGGAGATCACGGTCAGCCACAACACGATCTATCAGTGTCCCCGTGCGGCCATCTGCATCAATGACGGCTGCTGGGGCGGCCACCGGATCGAGCACAACGACGTCTTCGACACCGTGCGCGAGAGCGGCGACCACGGCCCGTTCAACAGTTGGGGCCGCGACCGATGGTGGAAGACCTCGTACAACGGCGGCCGGGATATCGAGCCGTTCGCCAAGGAGCGGGCCACGCTCGACAACCACAAAACGACGATCATCTGCAACAATCGTTTCGCCCACCCCGGCGGCCATTCCTGGGGGATCGATCTCGACGATGGATCGTCCAATTACCGGATCTACAACAATCTCTGCCTGGGCATGGGTGTGAAGCTGCGCGAGGGGTTCTTTCGAACGGTGGAGAACAACATCATCATCGACGGGTTCGGCGGCTTTCACATCTGGATGCCGGTGTGCGACGACGTGATCGCGCGGAACATCTTCGTCAGCGATGAGCCCTATCAGTTCATCCGCGCCAATCCGGAGTACGCCAGGCAGTTCGACAACAATCTGTTCTACTCGCGAAGCGGCGCGATCCGGATCACCGGCGTCGGCAGAGAGCCTCTGACTTTCGCGCAATGGCAGGCCAAAGAGTTCGATACGCGTTCGGTCGTCGCCGATCCGATGTTCGTCGATCCGGCCCGTGGCGACTATCGCGTCAGGGACGGCTCGCCCGCGCTGAAGCTCGGTTTCCGGAACTTTCCGATGGATCGGTTCGGCGTCCAGAAGCCGGCGTTCCGCCGGGAGGTCGCGCAAGTGCCGCGCACCTTCGCCGCCATGACGCAGCCACAGGAGGCTGGCTCCCGCGATCCCAAGCCGGTCGCGTGGTTGGGCGCGACGGTCAAGAACCTCACGGGCGAGGCGGAGAAGTCCGCCGCCGGCATCGGGCGCGAGACGGGCGTGCTCTTCGTCGAGGTCCCGCCGGCGAGCCCGCCCGCTGAAGCGGGTTTCCGACGCGGCGATGTCATTCTCAAGGCAAACGACCAGACCGTCGATTCGCTCGACGATCTGCACCGCATCACGACAGAGAACAAAGGCCGTACCGTCCGATTCACCGTCTTCAACGCGGTCGAGCGATCCATCACAATGCGGATGCCGGATCGCACCGAGTAAGAGAAGCGGCGCTGCAGGCGAAAAATCTTCGGAAATTCCCGGTTTTCCATTGAACTTGTTTTGAGCATATGCCCATAATATGTACAGAGAGTATTCCTGCTGAACACCAGATGGAAAGGAACGGATCATGCCAAGACAGGATGGGACCGGGCCGCGAGGCGGCGGACAGGGCACCGGCCGAGGTGCTGGTGGCGGGCGCGGCCGAATGGGCGGGTCCTGGGGCGCCGGGCCGGGCGGCCATTGCGTCTGTCCGAGTTGCGGCGCGACGGTGCCCCACGTGCGGGGCGAGCCGTGTGCCGCCAAAGACTGCCCGAAGTGCGGCGCGAAGATGGTACGAGAGTAATTTGATTGAAAGGAGCACGACAATGCCAGGTGGAGATGGAACAGGTCCGATGGGTATGGGCCCGATGACGGGAAGAGCGGCCGGATACTGCGCTGGGTATGCGATGCCCGGCTATGCCAATCCAATGGGCGGTCGAGGCCGAGGGTTCTGGGGCGCCGGTCGCGGTCGCGGCGGCCGGGGTCGAGGTTTCGGATTCGGCGCCGGTCGGTTCGGCTGGGCGCCGGTCGGGGCCGGCTATCCGGCATATGGCCCGATGGCGCCGACGCCGGAACAGGAACTGGAAGGCCTCAGGCAGCAGGCGAGCTACTTTCAGGACACGCTGGCCGACATTCAGAAGCGCATCGATGAGCTTGCCGCCCAGACGAAGTAATTCGCTGCATACCGTGATTGGAGAGAACGCATGAAGATAGCCGTCACATCAGTCGGCCGGACGATGGATTCGCAGGTGGACCCGCGATTCGGGCGGGCGGCGTGTTTCGTCGTCGTCGATACGGAGAGCATGGAATTCCAGGCCATCGAGAACAGCAACGTCGATGCCGGCGGCGGAGCGGGGATCAGCGCCGCCAAGGTCGTGATCGACGCCGGGGCAGAGGCCGTGCTGACGGGTAACTGCGGGCCGAACGCCGAACGCACGCTCCGCGCGGGCAACGTCACGCTCTACACGGGCGTGGCGGGCACCGTAGCCGACGCAGTCGAGCAGTTCAAGGCCGGCAAGCTGACCGAGGCGACCGGGCCCAACGTACAATCTCATTCCGGGATGAACACATGACGGCAGAGATGGCACCCATCGTCTACGCGCCCATCGGCGTCATTCGGAGCCAACACCACGAGCCGGAGAAGACGCCGATCCAGCCGGTCTACGCACGCGGATGCAGCGGCCGTGCGGAGATTCTGCCGCAGTACGTCGAAGGACTCAAGGACCTCGACGGCTTCTCGCACCTTCTGCTGCTGTACCACTTCCATCGGGCGGGCGAATCGCTGCTGACCGTGGTGCCATTCACCGACGACCAGCCCAGAGGGCTCTTCTCGACGAGGAGCCCCAGGCGACCGAACCCGATCGGCCTTTCATTGGTGCGACTGCTTCGGATCGAAGGCGCGACACTCCATCTGAGCGACGTGGACATTCTGGACGGCACCCCCCTGCTCGACATCAAGCCCTACATCCCTCGCTTCGAGCGAGTGGACGATGCCACCGCCGGTTGGACGGCAACGGTAGACGAAGAGACCGCCCGTCAGCGCGGGCGGCGAGGGTACGGGGAGTGAGGCGAAGACGATATGATCGAGCTGTGAAGAAAACACATGGACACAACTGGCTCACGTATCGCATGGAGCTGTGCGAAATCCGCCTGCGAGACCTGATTCGGCCACCGGCCAAGGTGCTCACCGACGCGGGCGTACAATCGGGGATGACGGTCCTGGATTTCGGCTGCGGGCCCGGCGGCTTTTCGCTGGCCGCCGCCCAAATCGTCGGACGCCACGGCGTGGTCTACGCAGTGGACGTGCAACCGGCGGCCCTGGAATCGGTGCGTCGCGGCGCCGCGCGGCGCGGGATCGACAATCTGCGTCCCCTTCTTGGCAATGAGATCTCGCAAGTGCCATCGGCGAGCGTGGACATGGTCCTGCTCTACGATGTCCTGCACATCGATCCGGACCCGGCCTCGGCTCGCGCGCTCCTGGAGACGATCCACCGCGTGCTCAAACCTGATGGAGTGCTTTCTGTGAGGGATCATCATCTTGAGGAAACACCAATCGTGACGCAAGTGACCGGCGGCGGCCTCTTCCGGCCGGCCGAGCACAACCGATGGGCGTTCCAGTTTGAGAAGAGTGAGTCGGTGGAGACGGCCCCATGATCGTTGCGGTGGCGTCGGGCAAAGGCGGCACGGGCAAGACCACCGTGGCGACGAATCTGGCGAAGGTCTGCGCTGCGGCGGGCAAGCCGACGCAGTATCTCGACTGCGACGTGGAGGAGCCGAACGGGCACATCTTCCTGAAGCCGCAGATCGACAGGCGCGAGGAGGTAACCGTCGAGGTTCCGCAGGTGGATGCCGCCAAGTGCATCGGGTGCGGCCGGTGCGGCCAGATCTGTCAGTACGGCGCCATCGTCTGCATCGGCGAAAAGGTCCTGACATTCGAGCAACTGTGCCACAGTTGCGGCGGATGCTGGCTGGTGTGCCCGGCCGAGGCGATCGGCCGAAAGCCGCTGCGGATCGGCCAGATTGAGACGGGCCACGCCGGACCGCTGGCGTTCGTCTCCGGACGGCTGGAGATCGGCCACGTGCGAACGCCCTCGCTGATTCGTTCGGTCAAGCGACACATTCAGTCCGATGGGCTGGCCATCGTGGACGTGCCGCCGGGGACGTCGTGCCCGGTGGTTGCGGCGATCAAGGGTGTGGACTTCGTCCTGCTCGTGACCGAGCCGACGCCGTTCGGGCTCAATGACCTGAAGCTGGCGGTAGAGCTGGTCCGTGAGATGAGATTGCCCTTTGCTGTGGCGATCAACCGCGACGGGATCGGCAACGACCAGACACAGGCGTACTGCGAAACGGAAGGTATCGAGATCATGGTGAGGATTCCCGACGACCGCCGGATCGCGCAGGCGTATTCGGCGGGCCGGATGATCGTCGATGCGCTGCCCGAATACAGCGAGCGGTTCGGCAATCTGGCGACGCGATTGGGGGCGCTCTGAATGAAAGAGATCGTGGTCATCAGCGGCAAAGGCGGAACGGGCAAAACGAGCCTCGTTGCAGCGTTCGCCAGCCTGGCACAGAATGCCGTGCTGGCCGACTGCGACGTGGACGCGGCGGACCTGCACCTGATCCTCAAGCCCGACGTGCAGGAGAGCCACGACTTCAGCGGCGGCAAGCTCGCGCGCATCCGCGCCGACAAGTGCATCGGCTGCGGCGAGTGCGAGCGCGTCTGCCGATTCGAGGCCGTATCGCTGAGCGGACCGGGCAACGAACTCGTGGCCAAGACGTGCACGATCGACCCGGTGGCCTGCGAGGGTTGCGGCGTGTGCGTCCAGTTCTGCCCTGTCGATGCGATCGATTTCGAGGACGCGGTCAACGGCCGGTGGTTCGTCTCCGAGACGCGATTCGGGCCGATGGTCCACGCCCGACTCGGCGCCGCCGAGGAGAACAGCGGCAAACTCGTCAGCCTGATCCGCAAGCAAGCGAGGCTGATTGCCGACAATCAAAGACGCGATCTTCTGGTCGTGGACGGTTCGCCGGGCATCGGCTGTCCGGTGATTGCATCGATCACCGGCGCGGACCTGGTCCTCGTGGTAACCGAGCCGACTCTTTCGGGCCGGCACGACCTCGACCGTGTGACCCAACTGACGGCCCACTTCGGCATCCCGACGGCGGTGTGCGTGAACAAATGGGACATCAACCCCGACGTCACGGAGGCCATCGAAGCGGGCGCTCGGGACAAAGGACTCGTCTTGGCCGGAAAGATCGACTACGATCCGGCGGTGACGAACGCCCAGGTGGCGGAAAAGACGATCATCGAATATGCTCGGAACCGAACGGCCGCACAGGTCGTTTCGGTATGGAACGTTATCATGGACTCTTTGAAGACAACGAAATAGGAGCGAAACAACGTGGCGAATCGCATCGGTCGCAGAATTCTCGTCATGAGCGGCAAGGGTGGCGTGGGCAAGAGCAGCATCGCGGTCAATCTGGCCGTCTGGCTCAGCGGACAGGGCCGGCGCGTCGGCCTGCTGGACATCGACATTCATGGCCCCAGCGTCCCGAAGTTGTTGCGGCTCGAAGGCACTCGATTGACGGCGTACGACGAGAAGATCGAACCGGTCCTCTATGGCGATTCGCTGAAGGTCATGAGCATCGCCTTCATGCTGAGCAACCCCAATGAGGCGGTGATCTGGCGCGGACCGATGAAACACAACATGATCCAGCAGTTCTGCGACGGCGTCGCGTGGGGCGACCTGGACGATCTGGTCGTGGACTGCCCGCCCGGGACCGGCGACGAGGCGCTTTCGGCGGTCCAGGTGCTCGGCACGGTCAACGGCGTCGTGATCGTCACGACCCCGCAGGACCTGGCGGTGGTGGACGTCCGCAAGTGCGTGACGTTCTGCAAGCAGTTGAGCCTGCCGGTGCTGGGCATTATCGAGAACATGAGCGGCTTTGTCTGCCCCCATTGCGGCAAACGCACGGACATCTTCCCCGGCGCCGGCGGCGAGCAGATCGCCGAGGATTTCGGCGTCCCGTTCCTGGGCGGGGTCCCGATGGACCCGACAGTAGCCCGGTCCGGCGATGCGGGCAAGCCGCTGATCGCCTTCGAAAAGGACAGCCCCACGGCGCAAGCGTTCGCGCATGTCTTCCAGCCGCTGCTGGGCGAGCCGAAACAAGAGACGCAACAGAAGGAGACGAGCAACATGAGAATCGCGATCCCATTGGCCAATGGCGAGCTGACCGCGCATTTCGGACACTGCGGGCAGTTTGCCATCGTCGACGTCGACCCCAAGAGCAAGACGATCCAGAGTCAGGTGGTGCTGGACCCGCCGCCGCATGAGCCGGGCGTATTGCCCGCCTGGCTGGCCGAGAAGGGTGTGAGCCTGGTCATCGCCGGCGGGATGGGCCAGCGCGCCCAGATGTTGTTCACCGACAAGAACATCGAGGTGATCGTCGGCGCCCCGGTCGATACCCCGGAGGCCCTTGTCAGCGACTACCTCGCCGGCGCGCTCCAGACGGGCGACAACGTCTGCGATCACTGATCGATATGCCCAGACCCAGACATTGCCGGCGGGTGGCCATCGTTCCCCACGTGGCCTACTACAAACCCAGGGGCGTGCCGCTGTCGGCGCTGCAGTGCGTCGAACTGGCAGTCGATGAGCTGGAAGCCCTGCGCCTGGCCGACCTGGAGGGGCTCTACCAGGAGGAGGCGGCCCGGCGGATGAACGTCTCGCGCCAGACGTTCGGACGCATCATCGAAAGTGCCCGCAAGAAGGTGGCCGACGCCCTCGTCCACGGCAAGGCCCTGTCCATCGAAGGCGGCCCCGTCGAACTGACCGCCTTCGAACCCAGCCAGACGGCACCGGCCTGCGACCGGGATAGACCGATGGGAGGGCCGGGCCGCTGCCGCCGAAGAGGACGAGGGCATATCGCCTGAATCCAGCGCGCCCGACACGCCATGCAAAACAAAGCCAATTCGCCAGGCACAATTGCGTTCGGGGGGGAATATGGTATGCTTGGGCAAGCAGCACGCACGACCTTCAAACCATCACGGGCGCAGGAGGCCGCAATGAATAGACCGCGAATCGCTATCGCCGCAGTTCTCACCCTGATTCTGACCTCCGGCCTGTACGGGGCGACGACGGTCCAGGTCGTTTCGACGCCGCCGACGGGGCAGACCAATGACTTCTACGTCAGCAACCGGCCGCCCTTGACGCCGGAGCCGCTGGTCAAGCTGCCGATCGGGGCGATCAAGCCGGAAGGTTGGGTCCGCCGACAGCTCGAACTCCAGGCCGACGGCTTCGTGGGCCACCTCGGCGAGATCAGCCAGTTCCTTCGCAAAGACGGCAACGCCTGGCTATCGCCGACGGGCGAGGGCCACAGCCCGTGGGAAGAACTGCCCTACTGGCTCAAGGGCTTCGGCGATATGGGCTACGTGCTCGGCGACGAGCGGATCATCGACGAAGCCAAGGTCTGGATCGAGGCGACCATCGCCAGCCGGCAGCCCAACGGCTGGTTCGGCCCGCTCGCCAACAAGGCCGGCGGCCGCGACGAAGGCAAGATGCCCGACCTGTGGCCCAATATGATCATGCTCAACGCCCTGCAGAGCTACTACGAGTTCACACAGGATGCCCGCGTCATCGACCTGATGACGGAGTACTTCAAATGGGAGATGGCGGTCCCGGACGAACGGTTCCTGCCGCCCTTCTGGCAACAGCAGCGGGCCGGCGACAACCTCGCCAGCGTCCACTGGCTGTACAACCGCACGGGCGAGGCGTTCCTGCTGGAGCTGGGCGAGAAGATCCATCGCAACATGGCGAGATGGGACGAGACGGTCGCCAGTTGGCATTGCGTCAATATCGCCGAGTGCTTCCGCGCCCCGGCCACGTTCTATCAGCAGTCGCACGACCGCCACCATCTCCTGGCGGCCGAACGCAACTACGCGATGGTCTGGGGCGTCTACGGCGAGGTGCCCGGCGGGATGTTCGGCGGCGACGAGAACTGCCGCAAGGGCTACCACGGCCCGCGCCAGGCGATCGAGACCTGCGCGTCGGTCGAGTTCATGCTCTCCTGCGAGATGCTGCTGAAGATCACCGGCGATCCGAAGTGGGCCGACCGCTGCGAAGACGTCGCATTCAACACGTTCCCGCCCTCGATGACGGCCGATCTGAAGGGCCTGCACTATCTGACCAGCCCGAACGCCTGCCAGCTCGACCACACGAACAAGGCGCCGGGCATTCAGAACGGCGGCGAAATGCTCTCGTACAATCCGCACAGCTACCGCTGCTGCCAGCACAACGTCGCCCACGGCTGGCCGTACTACGCCCAGCACCTGTGGATGGCGACGCCCGACAACGGCTTGGCCGCCGTGCTGTATGCCGCGTCGGAAGTCACCGCCAAAGTCGGAGTGGGAGATGAGGTCACGATCCGCGCGCAGACACGCTATCCCTTTGAGGACACCATTCGCCTGACGATCGGCACAAAGAAGCCCACCCCGTTCCCGCTCTATCTGCGCGTACCCGGCTGGTGCCAGGAACCCTACGTCAAGATCAACGGCAAGCGGATCGAGGTCCACGCCCGCCCGCAGTCCTATATCATCCTCGACCGCACGTGGAAGCAAGGCGATAAGGTCGACCTGGCGCTTCCCATGACGATCAGCCTTCGCTACTGGTCGAGAAACGGCGACTGCGTCTCGGTCGATCGCGGCCCCTTGACCTACTCGCTCAAGATCGGCGAGAAGTACGTTCGCTACGGCGGCACGGACAAGTGGCCCGCATTCGACGTCTTCCCGACGACCGACTGGAACTACGGCCTCGTGATCGATCCGGGCAAGCCCCTCACCGCCCAGTTCCAGGTCAAGGAGAAACGCTGGCCGGCGGACGACCAGCCGTTCGAGACCAGCGCCGCCCCGATCCAGATGACGGCCCGGGCCCGGAAGATCCCCAACTGGCAGGCAGACCATCGAGGGCTGATCGACGAGGTCCAGCAGAGCCCCGTCCGATCCGACGAGCGGACCGAGACGGTGACACTGATTCCGATGGGCTGCGCCAGACTGCGTATCAGCGCGTTCCCCTGGATCGGCGACGGGCCTGACGCCACAGACTGGCAGTTGCCCCCGGCCCCGGAGGCAGGCAAGATCCCGGCCAAGGCCTCCCACTGCAATCCGGGCGACACCCTTGCAGCACTGAGCGACGAGAAGCTGCCGGCCCACTCGAACGATCACAGCATCCCCCGCTTCACGTGGTGGCCGCGCCGGGGCACGACCGAGTGGGTCCAATACGAATTCAAGGAGCCGCGCAAGGTGCGCCAGGCGGACGTCTACTGGTTCGACGACAGTCCCATCGGCGGCGGCTGCCGCGTCCCGCAGTCGTGGAAGCTGCTCTACCGTGACGGCGACGCCTGGAAGAACGTGGCGAATCCGTCTGCCTACAGTACGCAAAAGGACCGTTTCAACACCATAACATTCGACGAAGTCACCACCTCGGCGCTGCGTATCGAAGTCCGGCTTCAAGACGGCTTCTCCGGCGGCATCCTCGAATGGCGCAGCCGTTAGAGCACGAACCGCTCAGCGCTATGCGATAGGACCGACCGCGCCGTTGTGGATCGCCGGCGCGAGCCTCTGCACCTGCTCGCGCACCGCGTCGATGCGCAGCCCCAAGTTCGTCAGGACCTTGGCCGAGAGGGCCTTGCCGTCGCGCATCAGGCCCAGCAGCAGGTGCTCGGTGCCGACGTAGTTATGGTGCAGCGACCGGGCCTCTTCCACGGCATAGCGAATGACGTTCTTGGTATGTTCGGTCTGGGCGAGCTTCTCGGTGGCCTCGACGTGAGGGCGACCTTCGAGAAGTGTTTCGATCTCTTTGCGAAGGGGCTTGAGATCGACGTCAAAGTGTATGAGCACAGCCGCGGCCACGCCATGGACCTCTTTGGCCAGGCCCCAGAGAATGTGTTCGGTGCCGATGAACTCGTGCCCGAACTGCTGGGCCTCCTGATTGGCCAGTGACATGACCTCCCTCGCGTGCTCGGTGAATCGCTCGAACATGTGCATCCCTTCAAAGTGCCCTGGTACTCCATTGCATCGGCCCGCCCGACGCCTGCGAGCATTCTACCGTATCCGGCGTGGGAACGAATCATTATTCCCGCTTAAGGCGCCAGGCCCGTGTCGTCGAAACCCGGCGAGCCGTCGACAAGGATGCTGGGACGCCAGACGTCCTTGTCACCCCAGGCATGCGGGTCGGTGTGAACCGGGTCTACCACCGTCAGTGAAAATCTCCCACCATCGGTTGTCGGGTACCAGTGGTCTTCATAGCGAAAGTCGTGAATCACCTGCCCCAGAGCGTCCACCAATTCGATCCGCTCGCCGGCATTGTCGAGCCGGCCCTCGTACCGGCCGACCACGGGCAGGCCCAGCCCATATTTCGCCTCGAAGGCCGCCAGGTCCCGCACGATCAGCGCATGCTCGCCGGGCAGGAGTTCAACGCTCGGAAACACGAAGCGGACCCCGGCGGTGAACTCTGCCAGGTGAAGATCGATCGCCCGGTCGCCAATGTTGACCAACTCGATGTACTCGGCGTCCGGATCGTCGGCCGGATGGTACATCATCTCACTGATCCGAAGGCTCTCGGCCACCGGTCCGACGGCAAACGTCGCCGCGTTCAAGGCGCTCCAACTGCCGCCGACCAACGACCGCGCCTTGACCTGTACGCTCCGGTCCAACGAGAGCGGCCCGACGTATCGCTCGACGGCCAGGACACCATCGCGCCGTTCAACGACCGTCGCGACCAGTTCGGCCGAGATCAGAAAATCCGAACTCGTCGTCGAGACGTTCAAGCCATGGATGGCCAGGACGTTGCCGGCGCGGCGCAGCAACGGCTCGAAATCGCCGATGTCGATCTCCTCGAACTCCACCGCTGCAGAATCCGGATTCAAATCGTCGGCGCGGGCGTTCCAGGCCGGCGCCCCGGCGATGTTGCGCCGAGCGATCTCCGTGCCGTTCAGATAGGCGATAAAGCCGTCGTCGTAGCGAATCCGCAGCGTGAGCTTGTCGAACTGTGCGGCCGGTTCGGCAAGATGGAAGGGAATGCGGATGTAGCAACTGGCTTGCCGGCCGTACATCGCGTCTCCCACGTCGAGCGTAATGAGATGCTCGTAGCCGGTGCTCCTCTCGTAACCAATCCCGCCGGGACTGCCGGTCACCAGCGACCATGCGGAATCGTTGAATGTCGCTCCTCCTTTCCAGGCCTCATCGACCGGTCCGGTCGGTACGTGTACCCGTTTCGGCGCGTTCTCCGGGAGCAAGACGGTCCGATGCACGGCGTCGGAGTCCGTGAGCAATCGCGGGTCGGAGCCGTCCAGGCTGTAGAAGACGGTCCCAGGCCCGTCCATAGCCAGGACAAAGCCCGTCTCAACGTGGCCGCCCTGTTGATTGAAGGCCGGCGGCGCCGCGGCATGCTCGACGGCGATTCGGTCGTCCATCCAGGCCAGCCGCTCGGTCAGCCAGCCCTTCATCCAGTCGATTTCCTGCCGATACGTATTGGCGACGTACCAGTTGGGCCAGATGTAGCGTCCCAGAATCGGCCATCGTGCGAAGTTTCGTCTTTGTGATTCATCGAGCAGGACCGCGTAGTCGTCGATGACCCCCAGAAGGCGTTCGGTCGTGAACGTGCTGCGGCGAAACTCGAACCAGCGGTCGGCGTAGAGGAGCCGAAAATCCGGGTCCTGGAACAGGCGGCTGTACCAGCCGTGAAGGTAGTCCGATTGTGAAATCAGAGGGTAGTACCATCCTTGCGGGTTCCAGCCGTCGAGATAGTTGGCATTGCCGAGGCTCAGATTGAAATCCCACAAGGGTCCCATCGTCAGCTTGCCGCCCCGGTCCTTGTGCATGAAGGTGCTCAGCCGATAGCCATCGATCTCCTTGCACAACTCTGTAATCAGATGCAGATCGACGAACGATTCGGGGTCGATGAATGCGGCGTATCCCGTCTGACGATCGGCGAAGCCCGCGCCGAACAGGGCGCTTTCGAATCGGTTCAGGTAACCGATCAGCCACTGCCGCTGGGCCGAAGTGATGTCCCGCTCGTCAGGCCGGACATAAGCCAGATGGGCGCCGCGCGAGGTGCGAAGCCCCTGTTCGCCGGGATTGAGCCGGTCCTTCTTGATGATGTACCCACCGGTGATCTCGGGCTCGGAATCGTCGGCCGCCTCCAGCTTGGCGATCTCGACCCGCCCGTCGGCCCATTTGATCCGCTCGACCAGAACATAGACCCCGTGATAATGCGAATAGCTCAGTGGGCCGTTGCCGTCGTGGAGAAACAGTTCGACGAAGCGGGTGCGCGGAGCGTAGCGGCCGATGTCGTTGCTCATTCCGTAGGCGACGGCGTTTCGCATCAGGCTCTTGTCGCTGTACGGGGCATAGAGGATCCAATTGTGCTCGGCGGGCATGCCGAGAAGCGGCTCCTTGCGGCTGCGGCCCTCCTCGTCCACCAGATGGACGCCGAACATCTTCTTGGGGAACCCCTGCGAACTCGATCCGCGAATGTTGGCCATGACACGGCTGTGTACGGCCACGGGGCCGGCGACCCGGGCCCGACCGTCCGGGTCGCGGTCGATCAGGGCCAAGTGGGCCTCGGAACGGCTGCCGGCGGTGATTGGGCCGGCGTTCTGGTCGAGAACGATCAGGGGCAGATTGGAGCTGAAGCCCTGCAAAGCCGGTGCGAGGAAGACGTACCGCTCGCTGCGCACGTCGCTCTGCCGCCAGCCGGGCCGCCAGGTAATGGCTCGGACCGTGGTCGTGTTCGTGATCTGGATCGGTCGGGCGTAGATGTTGCCGCCGGGCCTCTCCCTGGCCACACTGTAGGGAGTGCTCCCATCGGTCGTGTAGTAGATTGTCGCATCGGGCGTATCCGTGGTCAGTGTGACTGTCAGCGGCTCGCTGAACAGGCCGCCGGTCCGGCTGAATCGCGGCGCCTCGGCGATCCCTTCGTAGACACTGACGTTGGCGGCGCCCGGCGTCGGGACCGCCATGAACCGCCAGTCGTCGCCGGCGTCCGGATAGCGGCCATAGGAGACGTCGCTGCGCTGCGGGCCGAACGAGACGTGGTCGATCACCGTCGTCCCGTCGCGTGCGACGAGAACGACCTCTTCACCGTCGGCACTGAGTTTGAAATCTGCGTGCAGGCCGGCAGCGGCAATGCCGCCATCGGCCCAGATCAGCAGATAGCCGCTTGGCGCTATCGTCGTCAGCGACGGTGAATCGAGGGGGAATTGCCATTTTGCAGGCTCCGACGCATCGTCGCTCAGGTACATCCCGGCCAGATCGACGCTGACGTTGGCGGTGTTGTAGAGCTCGATCCAGTCGCTGTACCGGCGGTCGGGGCTCTGGACTGTGGTGCGATTCGACGCCATGAACTCGTTGATGACGACCTGCATCTCGGCGCCGGGTCGCCCGGGCCGGTCCTGACCGGCTGCGGTGATCGCCCAAACACTCGACACGACGAGCGGCAACACAAACAATGCCCTTGGCCGACCTATAGCCATGCAATCCTCTCTCCTGAAGGAGGTTTCGCTCTTCCACAACAGGACCGGGGGGTTCTCGGGGCCCACAGCGGACGCCACCCGAACAGCACTTCGCCATTTTACCACATCGACCCCGATTTCACCACCTCCTTCGGCCCCACGGTGGAATACGCTCCTGCGCCGCTGGGCGTTCGAGTGTCGCAGATCGCGGCGTTTTCGGACGTTAAGTGGTAGCTGGAATTGGCCGATGAGAAGCTTGGGTGACGGACCGAAGATACGCCGGGAGGACGGCCGGATCGCGCTGTATATCGGGAAGGAGGCGTCGGATGAACACCGGCTCTATCAAGAAACGACTGCGGGTCTGCAAGAGGTGCGGCAACCTCTGCGCAAGCTGCCCGCACGCCCTGCCCTGCGTCCGGCAGGGACAGAAGGTCCGGCCTACAGAGTGCTACCTCTGCTGGCACAACGAAGGAACGATTCTGCCGAGAGACTGCCGCTTGCGACGCATCCCCGTGAGGACCAAGGTCCACGCCTGAGAAGCGAGGGCAACGACAGGACCCCGCAGGACGGGCTTCAGCCCATGCGGAACCAGCCGGGATGCAGCCGGTCCTGGACCTCCCAGGCGTCGAGCAGGGCCAGGGCCGCCATCGACTCGATAACGGGGACGACGCGGGGCACAATGCACGGATCGTGCCGGCCATGGGTTTCGATGGGCCGGTTCTCCATCTGCTCGTTCAACGTCCGCTGAGGCTTGGCAATCGATGAGGTCGGCTTGACCGCCACGCGAAGCATGATGGATTGCCCGGTGGAGATGCCGCCGGTAATGCCACCGGCATGGTTCGTCGCGAATCCGCCGTCGGCCATGTTGTCGTTGGACTGGCTGCCCCGCAGCCGGGTCAGTGCGAAACCCTCGCCCACCTCGATTCCCTTGATCGCGCCGATCGTCATGATCGCCGCCGTCAGTTTGGCGTCGAGCTTCTGGAATACCGGATCGCCCAAGCCGGCGGGCAATCCGTGAATCTCGAGTTGAATGACCCCGCCGACAGAATCGTTGTCGTCCTTGGCCGCGAGGATCGCCTGCACCATACGTTCGGCTGCCGCCGGATCGGCGCAGCGGACCGGATTGCGCTCGATCGCGTCGTAGTCGCACGTCTCGGCGGCGATGCCCGCGATCTCGACCGCATGGGCCACGACGCGTACGCCGCGATGGGCCAACTCCCGCAGTGCGAATGCGCCTCCCATGACCCGGCCGGCCGTCTCGCGGCCCGACGAGCGGCCGCCCCCCCGATGGTCGCGGATACCGTACTTGCGGTAGTAGGTGAAGTCGGCGTGGCCGGGACGGAACAGGTCCTTGATCCCCTCGTACTTGGACGAGTCCTGGTCGCGATTGAAAATGGCCATCGCAATCGGTGCGCCGGTGGTCTTGCCTTCAAACACACCCGAGAGCACCTCGACCCGGTCCTTCTCGTCGCGGGGCGTGGTGACTTCGCTCTGCCCGGGCCGGCGACGGGTGAGTTGCTCCTGAATCTGTTCCTGCGAGAACTCGATGCCGGGCCGAACGCCGTCCAGCACGGCGCCGATGGCCGGGCCGTGGCTCTCGCCGAAGGTCGTCAGACGGATGATGTCGCCGTAGGTGTTGGCCGCCCGGCAGCGGACGGTCAGCTCCTCAACAATGTGGCCGATCACGATCTCGGCGATCTGGCCCGGTGTCTTGCCCGTCGTGTCGATCACGGCATCGGCGAACGGGCTGAGCAGCTCCTCGCGGTAGGCGACGTTCTTATCAAGCTGGGCCCGGGCATCGGGCCCGCGCAACCAAGGCGGCAGGCCCTTCTCGGCGATGCGGCCCCACAGCGTCGCCGGGTCGGCGGACAAATAGATCAGAATCGCGTTGCGGCGCAGCGCCCGCCGACTGACCGGGTCCAGCAGGCTCGAACCACCGCAGACGACCAGCTTCCAGTCGGCCTCAGCCAGCTCGACAGCCACCTTCTTCTCGATCGCCCGAAACGCCGGCTCGCCGTGCTCGATGAAGATCTCACGGCACGTGTGCTTCTCGCCCGTATCGCGCTCGAAGCACTCCTCGATCAGGCGATCCGTCTCGATCGCTTCGAGGCCGGTCAGCCTGGCCAGCTCGGCCGCGACGGAACTCTTGCCGGCCCCCTTCGGTCCTGCCAATACGATCTTCACGGCAATGTCCTCGTCGCTCGGCTACGGCCGGACCTTGCCGGTAGCGGCCCACTCGACGCCGTTGCGGATCAATTGCTGCATATTGGGGTCCAGGATGGCCTTGAAGTCGTGGCCGAACGCATTGTGGACGCTGCGGCCCTTGCCATACGGCCTCGTGAAGACCAGCGGCTCTTCGGTCTCGCTCCAGTCGGAATAGGCCGAGACCAGCACCTCGATCTCTTCATCGCCCTGAAGCTTGGCGTACAGCTCATCGAAGATTCTGAAGTCCTTCATCCCTTTGGTAATCGGATGGTCCTTCTTGACCACCTTGACATCGAAGACGCTTCGCGGGCCGTGGCCGGAGGTGCCCATCACCCACTTGCGACCGCACAGCTTGCCGAACTCGGCCCAGTCAGGGAACGAGGCGCTGGCGAGGTGCTGGACGTAGAAGCCCTTGCCGCCCTTGACGAAGTTCAGAAGGTTTTCCTTGGCCTGATCGGTCATCTTGGGCGTGCCGCGATGGAACATCGTCAGGACGATCGCGTCGTAGTTCGCCAGGGCCGCCTTCGAATCGAGGATCAGCGGGTCCTCGCTGACTCTGACGTCGAAGCGGTCCGAGCCGGCCAGCACTTCGCGCGTCTTCTCGGAAATCTCTCGCCAGTCGTGATACGGCGCCACGTCGTCGCCGGCAATCAACAGGACCCTGATCGGAGCGGACTGCTTGCCCTCCTCGGCCGCCCCGCACACACCCTGCACCATCACACCCACCAAGACCAAACCCATGAACAGTCGCCCCATTTCGACACTCCTTCTCTGCCAAAGTCCTGACTTCTGTAGGCATCGTCGGCGCCGGCCTGCCTGCCGGCAGTGCGGGCCCGATACAGGAGGGCATCGTAACGCATTGGAACCGATTGCGAAATGGAAAACCCGGCCGAATCAGCAGGCGCTGCGCCCACGCGCGAACGTCCCGTCGGCGTCGGCTCGTGGTCACACCTTGGCTCGGGTCAGAGGAAGACGCGGGCTGGATCGGTGGGCTCAGGCCTTCTGAGCCTCTTCCGTGGAGGCCACGAGAAGCGACAGCAGGACGGCCCCGACCGCAACGGGCGCCAGTTCGACGAGGCCCAGGGCCCGCAGAGTGGCCGTGGCGATCACCACCGACGCGAAACCAATCGCGGCGTACTTCAGAGTAAGCTTGTTGTGCTTGCGTATCGTCATTGGCCGTCCTAACACCTGATGAGAAAACCACATACGGACCTATCGACCCGACTTGCCCCACGTTCTGTCCAAAACATACCGAATGGAAGGCGAGCCTCCAAACCGAGACGGGCCTTGCCCCTTCTCATCCCCCTGCCATTGCCGCTACCCCCGCCTGGCCGCCCTTCTACCCAAAAAAAAGTTGCATAATCCTTTGTCTCACGGTAAAATAAGCACTCTAGGAAAGTTCATTTCGGGGATGCCAAGTACGCCCCACTGTGCGTTCTTGTCGATGGAGATGGTGATTATGGCTGGCATGTTCTACTCGCTGAAGGAAACGGCCGAAAAGCTCGGAAAGACCGAAGACGAGGTCAAGCAGTTGGCCGAGGACGGCAAACTCCGAGAGTTCCGCGACGGGTCCAACCTCCTTTTCAAGATTGAGGAGGTCAACGCCCTGCTGGAGGAGGCCCCCGATACGGACCTGGACCTGGGTCTGGAGCCGGAGGAGGGGGGCGCCAGCACGCAGGAGTTGCTCGGGCTCGAGCCGGTCGCCGAGGACGCGGCCGAGCAGGAACCTTCATTCGGCCTGGAGGAGGAGGAAGAGGAGCAGGCCCCGGCCCTGGAAGAAACAGCCGGTGTCGAGCTTTCGCCCGACGCCGAGGCGACCAGCGAACTGGACCTGTCCGCCGATCTGACCGAAGAAGAGCCGACCGACGAGCCTGAGACCGCCAAAGAAGAAGATTTCATGGTCGGCATGGCCGACGAGGAAGAAAAGCCCGCGGCCGAACTCTCCGATGAGGAGTCGGAGATCTCGCTGGCCCCCGAGTCGGGCATCCTCGACAGCGAGAGCGACATCACCGACATGGACACCGCCCTGACCGGCGAGGGCGTCAACATCCTGGGCGAGTCGGACGCCGATTACGAGGTCAGCGACGACTCGCTGGCCGAGACGGTCGGTCCGACCGGCACGAGCACGGAGGCCTCTCTCGAAGAGATCGAAGACGACGTGAACCTCGACAGCTTCGGCAGCGGGTCGGGTCTGCTCGATCTGAGCCTGCAGGCCGACGACACCAGCCTCGGCGGCATTCTCGACGAGATCTACACGGCCGAAGGCGACGAAGGCGCGCCCGCCGAGACCGGTGACATGGTCGACGACATGGCCGCCGAGGCCGAACACGCCGTCGCCGCCGACGAGATGGCCGTCCCGGAGCCGATGGCATCGGCCCCGGCCGCCATCACCCAGGCCTTCGTCGAGGTCCCTCCGGACACGCAGAGCAACATGCTCGGCATCCTCCTGTTCCTGCCTCTGGCGGCACTGCTGTACGCCGCGATCGTGGTCGTAGCCGCACAGAAAGGCGTCATGCCCTCCATCCTCGAATCCATCCAGGGCATGGTCTGGTACCTGATGGCCGGCGCCGCTGTCGTGTCGGTCCTGGTCGTCGGCGCATCGTTCGTGGTAGGCGCCGAGAAGAAACCCAGGGCGCCGAAGGCCGCCAAGGCAAAAAAGGAAAAGAAGCCGAAAGAGAAGAAGGCCAAAAAGGAAAAGCCCGCCAAGGCCGAGAAGCCCAAGAAGGAAAAGAAGTCCCTCTTCGGCAAAAAGAAGGCCTGACGGCGGCGATCCCGAGCCCGCCGGGTTGGCTTTGTTTCGCATGTTCGGGCCCCGTGGTCGGTACAGATAAGCCCAAGCCCGTCCGAAGGATAAACCTGAACAACGGCCCCGAGGTCTCCCCCTTTGAGGCTGAATTCCGCCAAGTCCCTATTCAGCACAACCCTTCCATACCGCCCTCGATATCAGCCGTTATCTCTGACAAGGATAGCCCCCGACAACACCGGCATAGCGACTGTATTGTGGATCAAGCATAATTTGGGTTCCAGGGTTCATTTTTTGCGATCATGAGATTGAGGATGGTCAGGAGTTTTCTCATGGCGGCGACGAGGGCGGTCATCTTGGTCTTGCCTTTG
>Ga0334890_1001121_pt1 | contig 38652 bp, 46 predicted proteins | sample GraSluR1_MG_3_FD_207220 | JGI IMG/M metagenome (GOLD analysis project Ga0334890, IMG submission 207220) | Sludge microbial communities from methane-producing bioreactor in Wageningen University, Netherlands - Granular Sludge_31_08-R1 | ecosystem: Engineered > Bioreactor > Anaerobic >... | reverse complement strand
CATCATCCTTGACCTGGGGATGAACCCGCCGGACACGGTCCTGCCCTACTTCCTGCGCAATTTTGGCACGCTGAAACAGGACTGGGAAACGCTGGATGCAATCGTTATCTCGCATCCTCACCCGGATCATGTCGGCGGCAATCAGGCGTGGCAGCATGACAGCTTCACCCTCGGTGATTTCCGCCTGCCGTTATCCGGGATCACGTTTTACACACCCATCCCGATGACCTACCCCGGCGCAACATTGGTGTATGCCCAGGAACCCGCTCTGGTGGCACCAGACATTGCCACTACGGGCGTACTCTCCTATGTGGAAGTCTTCCCGCTTTCCCTGCTGGAACCGAAAGGTCATGAGCAGGCTTTGGTGGTGCGCGTGGAGGGTGAGGGCCTGGTCGTGATCACCGGCTGCGGACACCCCGGTCTGCAACGGCTGGTGGAACGCGCCGAAGCCCTGTACCGTGAGCCGGTGGTCGGCGTGGTGGGCGGACTGCATTATGGCAACGCCAGCGCCGCAGATTTACAGCCAGAGATCGAATTTCTGGCTGAGCGTCAACCCGGGCTGGTCGCTTTATCACCGCACGACAGCCTGCCGGCAGCCATTCAGACTTTTGCGGACGCATTCCCCCAGGCGTATCAGGAGATCAAGGTCGGCCAGGCGATCCAGTTCCCGTGAAGCTGTTGATCACGGTATGCAGGGTGGGTCACCAGCCCGCCCTGCTGATTTAATCTAGAACAGCCGAATGATCGTATAGCTCAGGAACGCGACTGTTCCCGCCAGGGCGGTTCCCCACAAAATATCGACCACCGTCAGCAGCACCGGCCAATCCTTCAGTGTAGACAGATTGGTCAGGTCATAGGTCATATAAGTAATCAGACCGTAAGCAAGACCATGCAGGAGAGCGGTTTGCCAGCTGCCCCTATCCAGGGCTGGGCGGATCACAACCAGATACAGGGCGAAGTTATAGATCGCATAAAAAGCGATTGCTACCGGCCAGTTGGTCTGGCTGCGCATCAGGCTGCCCAACTGCTGCTGATAGAATTTTCTGGCAACCAGACCCAGCCAAACCAGATCAATTCCCATGAATACAGCGAAGGTAATGAAGAAATTTCGGACGATCTCCATAAGTAAATCCTTTCAACCTGCTTTAATTTTTTGCTGTTCTGGTGTGTGCAGAGAGCACGCTACTGCATTTCCTGCACGCGTACGATTAACCTGTTCGTGGATGATTTATCTGCCAGTACGTGAATATCGGTCAATTGGCGGGCAATCACCGTCGCATGGCCCAGCCCATCGACTGCATGGGTGCTGGCAATCGCGATTACGCGCATCCCGGCACTGCGGCCAGACTGGATGCCGGCGGGGGCATCTTCGAACACCACACATGCTTCGGGATTCACACCCAGGCGGCTGGCAGCCAGCAGGTAGGGTTCCGGGTCAGGTTTGCCTTTACGCACGTCATTGCCGGTGACGAGAACCTGCGGCATGGGCAGGCCGGCCAGTTGAATGCGGTTAACTGCCACGCCGTGCGTGCCGGAGGTGGCGATTGCCCACCGCCGGGGAGGAATTGATCGCAAGAGGGAAACTGCCCCGCCCATCACCATCACGCCATTGGGATCAATGGCTGCTTTGGCCTCGATCTGCTCGGTTTCCAGCACCGCGTTGAGGTGAGGCGCCATCAAACCAACTGTTTCCAGCGTGCGGCGTCCATGCGCCACCGTCATGACCGTGTGGACATCCAGGCTGTGTTGGTTCGCCCACATGCTCCAGGCATGTTCAACAGCTGCCGCTGAATCAACCAGCACGCCATCCAGGTCAAAAATGAGTGCCTCGCATTTCAATTCAATCATGCTGCTCTTTCCTTTTCTGATATTGTATACGATCTGTCAAAAGGAGGGGAGCCTGTTTTGTCACAGGAGTGTTCAAAATGTTGGGGAAGGTCACCTGCCAGTTAAATACGCAGCTCGAACAGCATCCCACGGCGCCTGAACGTCACCATTTTGTTTTCAAACTTCGGTTCAGTAGGCAAAAAATCCTCGCAGGAAGATGTTCAGTAAATCTTTTTCCCGCGCGTGGTTCAACCCCGCCTGCCAGATGCGGTCATGCGGCCAGGTCTTCACATAAGCCAGCGTATCACGGATGGTATCCTCGATCGGGCGTAATTTCAGGCCTGCGGCCAGGGCGCGGCTGACGTCAACGCGCAGGAAACCGGCGATGGTCGGGTCGGACTCTGTCAGCCACAAGGGCATCTCAATCCATTCCCCCACTGAATTCTCCATCAGGAAATCTTCGGGGACCCATTTCAGCTCAGCATTGGACTGAATGACCTTCACACATGTATCCAGCAGGCGGCCCATCGTCATCCATCCATCCGGACTGACAACGTTGAAAACCCCGTTCTGCTGCCCTTCCGCCTGATTGAGGATCCAGGCGGCCGTGTCGCGTACATCAATAAATTGGATCGGCCGCTCTGGCCGGCCAGGGGCCAGCACCTCACCGCCCTGGGCGATGCGGTACGGCCAGTAGGAGAAACGATCGGTCTCATCATGCGGACCGACCATTAAGCCCGGTCGCACGATCAAAGCCCGCCCGGCCATGCCAGACTGCACCACCTGCTCGCACTGCGCCTTGAACGGGCCATAATACGCAGTATTGGTCTCATCGACAATCTCAGCCTGTAACTGAACCGTGGAGGCATCTTCTTTCAACCCGGGCTGGCTGGTATCAGCATACACAGAAATGCTGGAAATGAAGACGTACTGTCCCACATTGCGCGCCAGCAGATTGACCGACTGGCGCACCACCCGGGGCACATAACCGCTGGTATCAATGACAGCATCCCATTGGCGGCCTTGCAAAGCAGCCAGATCGCCATCCCGGTTGCCATACAGCTTCTCCAGCTCCGGGAACAAGCTTCCATTGGTCAATCCGCGGTTGAATAACGTGACCGTATGTCCGCGGCGCTGCGCATCTTCTGCCAATGCCCGCCCCAGAAACACCGTTCCGCCCAGGATTAAAATATTCATACCAGCCTCACTCTCCAAACAAATCGTTGTCTTATTTCTCTTTTTTGTCCCGGCGGTCCAAGATCCAGGCAATCAGCACCACCCCCAATGCCAGCGGCCATAACCAGGCCAGGTCTACTTCCAGGCCAGGGGGAGTTAGTTCCTCAGTGGGATCAAAGCGCAGCCAGTAAATCCTGTCCTTGTTTGCCAGCACGGCTTCCACCGTGGGTTCAATCCCCAGCGATTCGAGATACCAGGCCAGCATCCCCGGCGTAGAATTCATGCCCTCTTTGAAAAAGAGGGTCATCTCTTCATCGTCCGTCAACCGGGAGGCAATCATCGCCTCCGTTCCGTCTGCGGTTTGCACAGTCACCCGCGGGTCAACCAGGATATTCTGGTAATAGTCCGCCCGCTCACCATAGGCACACGGGGCATATTTCTTGCCGTTGATGCGGTGACACTCGATCATCGTGTGGCGCGGCAGGCCGGATTTGCGTCCGGTGGTGGTCAGGATCATCACCACCTTGCCCACCACCGGTCCCAGCCCCAGCCGCCAGGAAAAGATGGGCGCCTTGAAAATCCACCGCATCCAGTCACTCTGGGGATACAATGCCAACCTATCGGGTTTTTCTTTCATGCCTGCTCCTTAAAAAATAGAGAATTGCTCGTGTCAGGGAGGCGGGGTGGGCGACGGCCAGCCGCCGGCGACGGGTGCCTGAAAATGGATGGCCCAAGTGGCCGATCCGGGTTCATTCCCCGCTTGCAGCTCCCCATAAACAAATGATTCCACAGTTTCATTATACGCTGTAAATTGCGGCACGATCATCACCCAGGTGCGGCCATTTTTCAACGGGAAGGGATTTCCTTCGCCATCAATGAAACGGATTGGCCGCAAACGACCGGTGGTACGTTCGTACGCCTCGTTGGCTGTTGTCCAGTAAGCTTCATACATGTTTCCATCGCGAAAAATGAGCGCCGGCAGACGGCTGATATACACCAGATCGATGTCAAAAAATGTGGGGGTGAAAAAGCGATGTTGGGCAAACAGCACGACGACATTTTCTTTGGTCAGCGGCATGCCGGTCAATTTGTCTTCAAAAGGCAAGACCCGCTCGCCGGCCTGGTCACCCTGCAAGCGCAGATAGGTCCCACGTTCTTTATCATACTCCCAAAATACCTGGTCGGTGTAGTGGTAAGGCACCCAAATCCGCTCGGCGGGCTTTCCGCCGTCTGGCGGCTGCGGATCAAAGCGCAGACCGGTCAAGGCAGGTTTGCCGCGCCGGGTGACCGTATCCGCAGCAATGGTTTTCAGCTCCTCCGGAGAAATAAAAGCGGTATTCGGGTCTTCAGCCCCCTCAACGCCAAAAACGATGTTGCGCTCTTCCAGATGGGGCATCACCAGTGAAGAAGCCGAACCAAACACCAGATACCCGCGATACAACTCACGCAGGGTCTCATGCGGCAGCCGCCCGGAGCGCAGCGGGCCAACATCCTCCGGCGGATATTCGCCGTAGAAAATCGACAGGAAACGGGTGACGCCCTCGCCAATATACATTTCATACACGAAGTCGGCATACGACAAACCGGACTGCGGGCGGGTGGTGCTCGGCGAATTGGAAATGGACACCAGCCCGGGAGCGAGTGAAAGCAGCGCGGGATCGCTCACCGGCAGTCCGGTTAACGGGTTGACGCCCTCCGGGAAGCTGTCCGGCCCGACCGCCTGGGCGGAAGGTATGGCAATATGAGCAGGCAACACGGTGCGCGTTGGCATCGGGGTAAGCGTGGCTGGTGCAGGTGAAACTGTGCCCGTAACGGGGGGAATCAAAGTCGCAGCAGCGGTCAGGGTGGGGGTCAGGGCAGCGGGCGACGCCTGGCAGGCCGACAGCAGGACAAGCACCAGCACACCACACCCGGCAAGCCAGCGGCCTCCCCCGTTCATCATCTTGCCAATCCGGTCCATTCTGCACTGATCTGCCAGAACTGCTTTTGCAGGGCAGGGTCCTGGGCCTGTTCACCGGCATCGACTTGCCGGACATGCTCAAAATACGCCCCGCTCACCTCCGCCACCTCCGGCGAGCTTGCCAGGTACACGGATGTAGCTGCGCCGGACTCGATGCTGCTGCCGCTCATTCCAAAGGCATTCCGCAGCAGCTTGGTGTCCACCGTCCCGGGATGCAGGCTGTTGGCGGTCACGCTGCTGCCCGCCAGGCGTTCGGCCAGCTCGCGGGTCATCAGGATGTTGCCCAGTTTGGACAGGGCATACGCTGCGTTGCCGCGGTAGCGCTGCTCGCCCTGCAGATCATCCATGTCCAGGCCGCGCACCGTGTGCAGGGTGGAACTGACGGTGACAATCCGCCCGGCGGGGGATTTTTTCAACAGCGGCAGGAGGAGATTGGTCAGCAGGAAAGGGGCCAGATGATTAACGGCCAGCGTCATCTCATAGCCATCTTCGCTGAGCGTGCGTTCCTTGAAATGCCCCCCGGCATTATTGACGAGCACATCCAGCCGCTCCACGCGCCGTTTGACTTCCTCGGCCATCGCACGCACCTGCGCCAGACTGGCAAAATCTGCCAGCACATATTCCACCTGCGGGCTGCCGCTCTGGCTGCGTATCTCGTCCACAGCCTGCTGACAGCGCGCTTCACTGCGCCCATGCACCAGCACGCGCGCGCCTTTGCGCGCCAACTGTAAAGCTGTCTCTTTGCCAATCCCATCGGTAGCACCGGTGATCAATACATTTTTATTCTTCATCGGTAATTTTCCTCATTTTCTGATCTCAACATCTCCATTATACGGCAGATTAAAATCGGGAGAAAGCAGCTGGCTTTCTCCCGATATATTCACCTGCTTATTATCGCTGCTAACGGCTCAACAAAAACTCGATGATCAGTTGTTTTTCCTCTTCGTTGATCTTCGCGCCATACCCGATCATCCGGTCAAGGGTCGCTTCCCACTCTTCACGAGTCTTGTCCGCGTTAAATATGCGGCCCAGGTCATGGTTGCCCGCCACTTTGGTTGCAATCAGGGCTTCCACGTCAACGCCCGCGGTCAGTGCATCTTCAGCAGGCGCTTCCGTTTCCATTGTTTCGGTTTCTGCCAGTGCGGTCTCCTCGGTAGGGACTGGCTCAACTTTTTCCGTGGCGGGTATTTCGTCCGCGGGCAGGGCTTCCTGCGTTTTTGGCGGCGCCTCTGTTTGGGGTGCACAGGCAGCCAACACCAGCACAACGGTCAGCAGCAAGCCCATCACCATAAATTTTTTCTTGTTCATCTTTTTTATCTCCTGGATTATCAGTTTAACAACATAATTAAGATAAATATTATCCTAATTATGACGGGGTGTCAACGCTCCAGAGATACCATTAAATTTATCACCCTAAAGCAGCTCCTTCTCAATTGAATCAACAGGCCAACAAATCCCCCCATCTTCTCTATTCACTTTTCCATAAAAAACCGCCTTCCTGAGGGGGAAGGCGGTTCGTGGATGGCAACGCAATGCGGATTAACTGACTTTCATAAAGCGGGAGCCAGCCGTGCCGCAGATCGGGCAGGTCTCCGGGGCTTCACGGCGGTGGGTGGAACCGCACACGGGACAAACATAATACTCATATTCTTCCTGCTCTTCCAGGCTGTCCAGCATTTCCTGGTAAAAAGCACGGTGCTGCTTCTCAACTTCCAGGGCATAGCCAAAACTGCGCAAGGCGCGTTTCTCATTTTCCAGCTCGGCATCATTGATGAAGGCCGGATACATTTCTTCCGCTTCGTAATTCTCGCCAGCCATGGCATCCTTCAGGTTTTCTTCAGTTGTTTTAATCCCGTTCATCGCCCGTAAATGATTGTGCGCATGCACGGTTTCGGCTGCTGCTGCAGCGCGGAACAAACGGGCAGCCTGGGCAAAGCCTTCTTTGTCCGCCTTATCAGCATAGGCCAGGTATTTCCGGTTCGCCTGTGATTCACCAGCGAAGGCGGCTTGCAGATCTTCCATTGACTTGGACATCTTTTTTCTCCTCATCATAACAGTGTAGGTTGATACGAATAAAATGGTTTCATGAGTCCAGACCTGAACACAGGCCAACACGCAACAGCCCCCATTATAGCTGAAATCAGGAAATTTGCAGAGCGGCAAGAATCAACAACAGGGAAGTCAGTCCGCTGGCGCCCCACAACAAATAGGCGATCAGATGCTGCTTCCAGCGGTGATACAAAAACATCCCGCCAATCAAGTCCACCAGCAGCACCACTACCCCCAGCGCAGGCAGCAAAAGCAGCTGCTGCACCGGGCCGGCTTCACGCGGCAAGCCATCGCTGTCAAAGCCCAGCGAAACCAGTTCACGACCGGGCAGCTGCAGGGCCACCACCACCAGCAGACCGATCAACAGGAAAACGCTGACCGCCAGCAGGATGCGTACCCAGCGGTCGGCCAGCATCTGGCGCAAAAAAATCACCGGCTGGGTGGAATAAGCTGCCATCGGAGAAAGGCTGCCCATTTCCATCGCACGCCGAAAAGCGCGTTCGAAAGCGCGCATATCCACCGGAGAAATGACAAATACGCAGCGCGGTGTGGCAACCAGCAGGAGATTATTCACATCGGAGGCCATAAATTCCACCCGGCCGAGGCCTTCCACGTTGCGCGTGCCCACCACCGCACCCGGCAGCCGGATCGCGGGCAGGGGCAGGGTAAAACCCAGTTCTTCAGCGTTGCGCAGCCATTCAATCTCCTGCAAAGGAATATCCTCTCCGCGCAGCCCCCAGCGCAGACGCAGTCCGTCGCGCTCCAGGGTGTAGGTGGCGCTCAACAATCCATACAGGTTATACACCAGCAAAGGCAAGGGAATCAGCACCGAGCAGCAGCAGCCACAAAAAACCGGGTTCGCCCTGCCTGGCAGACAACTGCCAGAAACATACGCCGCCAGCCGCCGCCGACAGCAGGGACAGGCCGGCATGCAGCAGCAGCCCGGTGCGCCGGAAGGGGCGGAATATTTCAGCAGTGGCAATAGTTGTTTCCATCGTCTTGGGCTATAGCACCTCTTGCAGGGTCTGGCAAACGTACGCCACTTCCTCCTCGGTGATCTTGCCGGAGAAGGGCAGGGCCAGGCCGCGCGCACCGAGGTCTTCCGTCACAGGGAAATCGCCGGGCTGGAAGCCAAAACGCTCCATCATGTAGGGCTGCAAATGGATCGGGGCAAAATACGGCCGCACGGGTACGCCCCGTTCTTGCAGCCGCTCGGCCACCGCATCGCGCTGTGCGCCGGAATCCAGGCGGATGACGTAAACAAACCAGCTCATGCGGGTCGTCTCCGGCAGAATATGGGGAATTTCCACGCCGGCCATATTGGCCAGACGTTGGTTGTACCACTCGGCAGCCTGCTCGCGGGTGCTGAGCAATTCAGCCAGGCGGGTCATTTGCACCGCGCCGATGGCCGCACTCATCTCATCCAGGCGGTAGTTATAGCCCAGATAAGTGTGCTGCAGCCAGGTATCGCCGGGGGCGCGTCCCTGGTTGCGCAAAGCCATCATGAAGCTGGCTTCCTCATCAAGATCGGTAACGATCATCCCGCCTTCGCCCGTGGTGATCTGCTTGTTGGGGTAGAAGGCAAACACGCCATAATCCCCCAGCGCACCCGCCGGGTGGCCCTTGTACAGGGAGCCCAAGGCTTCACACGAGTCTTCAATGATCGGCACACCAGCTTCATCAGCGATCCCCTGCAGGGCATCATAGTCAGCAGGCTGGCCGAAAACGTCTACCGGCAGGAGGGCTTTCAACGGAGCGTCAGCGCTTGCGCCGCAGCGCGGCAGCCAGCGCTGCGCCGCTGCCCCGCCCGTCCGCAGGTCTCTGGCAGCTTCGGCAGCCAGTTTCGTGTCAATATTGCCTGTTTGGGGGTCAACATCTACAAACACCGGCACCGCATTTTCAAACAGAAGCACATTGCTAGACGCTACAAAAGAAAACGGGGTGGTGAGAACCCGATCGCCTGCACCAATGCCGGCAGCCCGGATGCACAGATGCAGGCCAGCCGTGCCGGAGTTGACCGAGATGGCATGTTTGAAGCCGAACTGGTCCCGGAAAGCGTTTTCAAAGGCCTGCACCTGCGGCCCCATGCTCAAATAGCGGGTCTCGATCACCGCAATGACGGCTTCACGTTCGGCCTCAGTGAGGTCAGGAGAAGACATATTGACTTGGAGGGTATTTTTAGGTTTCATCGTTTTGATTTTACTATGAATTTACATTCTCAAAAAAAGCCCGCGGATCCACCGCCCCGCCTTCAGCCAGCGGCAACTGTTCAAGATCACAAATACGGCAGACTGATCACTCTTCTTTGGCTTTGGGCAGAGTGGAAATCGGCCGTGTTTCCAGCGTGTCCCCTTCATCTGCTGCTTCCAGCTTCAAATCGACCTGCTCTTCCATACGTACCTGACCGCGAAGGAAAGCGCCTTCCTCGGTGGCGAAGGCATTCACGGTGACATCCCCCCATACCTGGCCTGATGAACGGATCTCAAGCCGTTCTGCGGTGATCGAGCCGCGCACCGCTCCGGCAATAATGACCGTATTGGCGCTCAGATTCTCGCAGGTCACACGCCCGGTTTCACCGACCACCACCAGCCCCTTGATGCCGATCTCGCCTTCAAACGTGCCTTCAATACGGATACCGCCGCTGCCGCGCAGGTTGCCCTTCCAGTTAATGCCCGGGCCCAGCACAGAAGTAACCCGTTCTGTGGGCGGGGCAGAAACCGGTGTGGGTGGTGCATTTTTACGAAACATAAGCCAAGCCTCCTGCGCATGCGGTCAACACATGCTGTATTAAGTCTTGTTATACCAAATAGTAAGCCTTTTGCAAAGCAGGAACCGGGCTTTCTGAACGTTTAATTTGTAAGAAATTGCATTATCAGCTACTATTAACCGATTGCCGCCAGACCAATTGGTGGCCCCAAAACACAAATTATCAAAAACGCGAAAATAAAAACCATATTGGTTGGAGATGCGCGACAGCATCCCAGGAGAAGAGCGAATGCCCTGGCAACAAATCTATGACCCGTTGAATAATCCTTTCCTGTCTACCCTGCTGGCGGCCCTGCCGGTGATTGTGCTGTTAGGCTGCCTGGGCATCCTGCGCATCAAGGCGCATATTTCCGCCTTGCTCGGGTTGGGCGTTGCCCTGATCGTCGCGGTATTGGTCTTTGGCCAGCCGGTTGGCATGGCCGCGGCATCTACCGTTTATGGCGCGGCCTATGGCTTGCTGCCCATCGGCTGGATCGTTTTCAATGTCATGTTCATGTACCGGCTGACGGAGCGCAAAGGATACTTCAGTATCCTGAAAGAAAGCCTGCGTTCGATCACCAGTGACCGGCGGCTGCAAGTGTTGCTGATTGCCTTCTGCCTGGGCGGCTTTTTTGAAGGTGCAGCGGGCTTCGGCACACCGGTTGCCATCACAGCAGCCATTATGATGGGCCTGGGTTTCTCCCCGCTGGCGGCTTCCGGGTTGTCCCTGATTGCCAACACGGCCCCGGTGGCCTTTGGCGGTCTGGGCACCCCAATGATCGCCCTGGCGCAGATCACCGGACTGGATGTATACGACCTGACGATGATGACCGGACGGCTGATCTCCATCTTTGCCGTGATCGTGCCCTTCTGGCTGGTGGCGGCTTTCGCTGGTATCAAACGGGCGTTTCAGGTCTGGCCCGCCCTTTTGGTTGCCGGTGGCAGCTTCGCCGTGGTGGAATTATTCATCTCCAGCCGCTACGGCCCCTGGCTGGTGAACGTGATTGCCGGTCTGGTTTCGTTGATTCTAACTGTCCTTTTCCTGCTGGTGTGGAAGCCGCGCAAGGTCTATTTGATGGAAGGCGATGACGAGAACGCAAAAGAAGAAGCGCCCCAACATTCCCGCCGCGAGATCATTCAGGCGTGGATGCCCTGGGCCATTCTGAGCGTGCTGGTGCTCCTGTGGGGCCTGCCCGGTATCAACGCCATCCTGGACAAAACCACCCTGCGCATTGTCGTACCCGGCCTGCATAACCTGGTCATGCGTATGCCGCCGGTTGTGGCCGAAGCGCACCTTGAGTCGGCCATTTATAAACTGAGCTGGCTGTCGGCCAGTGGATCAGGCATCCTCATCTCGGCGGTCATTTCCGGCCTGGTGATGGGCTACTCCTTCAAGGAACTGCTAAAAACCTATTTCAAGACCTGCAAAGATCTGCGCTACTCTCTCCTGACCATTTCCGCAATGATGGCACTGGGTTTCGTCACCCGCTTCAGCGGACTGGACGCCACCCTGGGGTTGACCTTTGCCAGAACGGGTGTACTGTACCCCTTCTTCGGCACCCTGTTGGGCTGGCTGGGCGTCGCCTTGACCGGCTCGGATACTTCCTCGAATGTCCTCTTCGGTTCCTTGCAAGTCATTACCGCTGTTCAGTTAGGTCTCAGCCCGCTGCTGATGGCCGCGGCCAACAGTGCCGGCGGGGTGATGGGCAAAATGATTGACGCGCAGAGCATTGTGGTCGCCTCCACGGCCACCGGCTGGCACGGCCACGAAAGTGATATTTTACGCTATGTCTTCTGGCACAGCCTGGTATTGGCAGCGCTGGTTGGGCTGGTGGTACTGCTTTTCGCATACCTTCCGCCCTTCACCCTGCTGGTGGTGCAGTAAAATAGTAGTTACAGTACATCTATTGATCTACGCAAAAACAAGTTACTGCGTTCGTGATGGCGAGGCATGCCCCGCCACTACAGAAATGAAACAATTTACACGAAACGCATTAAACCCGCTACTGCAAGACAGAGGAGCTTTTATGAACCCCCAAACCTCCCCCCAGCCCGAAAAGAACCCCGGCCTGGCAATGATGGCAGCCGGTGACCTGGCGGGCGCCCGGGACGCCTTTGAACAGGCCCTGATCCTCGATGAGGACATTTTCGGGCCGGAAAGCAAGGAAGTCGCCGCCGATGCCCGTTACCTCGGCAATGTGCTCTGCCGCATGGGAGATTTTGCCGGTGCCCGTCCCTATTTTGAACGCGCTTTGCGCATCACCCAGACTGTGTTCGGACTCGATTCACCGGAGACAGCGGTTGACGCGGGCAATTTCGGGGTGGTCTTGCAGCAATTGCAGGACTTTCCCGCCGCCCGCCAGCATTTTGAGCTGGCCCTGAAAAATGACGAAGCCGCCCTGGGTGCAGACCATCCCCAGGTGGCGATCGACCTGAGCCGCATTGCCAGTTTGCTGCGACAGATCAATTTGGTGAAAGAAGCGCGCGATCTGTATGAGCGCGTGCTGACAATTGATGAGGCTGCCTTTGGCCCGGACAGCCTGGACGTGATCGAGGACTTGAATCATCTCAGCCAGGTTTACCTGGAGCTGGGCGATCTTCCCGCGGCCCGAAGATGCCTGGAACGCATCGCAGCCGTGAGCACCCAGCAGTTTGGCATTAACCACCCCCAAACTGCGGTTTTCCTGAACCGTCTGGGAGGTGTGCAACAGGCGCAGGGCGATCTGGTTTCTGCCGAGAAGTCGTACCGCCAGGCGCTGGAAATTGACCGCGCGGCATTGGGCGAATCGCATCAGTCCCTGGCCCGTGACTGGAACAACCTCGGCGTGGTGCTGGAGAAAAAGAAAGACCGGCCCGGCGCGGAGGAAGCCTACCGCAAAGCTTTGAAAATCATGGAAGCCGTGCTCCCGCCAGACCACCCGTATCTGGCAGGCGCCAGGAAAAATCTGGCCCGGCTGGAAAAAGGAGAAGGCGGTGCACCGCAGCCGCACAAACGGATACTTTCTTAGCACTGATAAAGCACTGCTTTCCCACCAAAAAATGCTATACTGGAATCAGTGAATATTCAGGCGCATGCCTGCCGAGAAAACAAGAAAGGAACCGAGATGAACGAAAATTTGATGAAAAATGAACTCGATCGCGAAGCAGCCCAAGAAGAAGGGCTTGCGGAAAATTTACAGATCATTGATGATGAGGTAAAAGTGGAAGATATCCACGTGGGCAGCATTCAGGCCCAGCAGGTTGACCTGCATCAAAGCGCGGTAGAGACGTTAAACAGCGCACAGACGACAGCTCGTTTCAGTGCGGTGGCCCGCTCCACCAGTGAGCAATTGAACATGGATTTTGGCGCCATCGGTGTCATGAAAACAGGTGATGCACAACTGAAGGCTTCTGCAGCGGGCGTGATCGTGGCCGATGAGGGAGTCAACATGGACATCTCGCGCGCGCAGGTCATCCTCTCCCGCGGGAACGTGGTCATGGACAAATCCATGGCGGTTGTGGCCGGAGGGCGCAAGGTCAAGGCCGAAAATAGCAATGTCGTTTTTCTGTTGGCGGGCAAAGTGGAAGGCAGCGTGCAGCCTCTGTTTGGCTCGCGCGAATCGTTGATCTTCGGGGCTGTGGCTGGTCTGGTTGGTGGCATCCTCGTCCTGACCGGACGCCTGTTCAAGAATCTGGGCAATCAGGAGCATCACCAGAATGAGAATCAAGACGACTAAATGCTGATGGAGAGCCGATGATTGACAAAACCTTCCCGCTGGTTGAATTACACCGTCACCTGGATGGTAATATGCGCCTGGAGACCGTGCTGGAACTGGGTTTGCATTACGGTCTGCCCCTGCCCGCCGCCGACCTGCAAAGCTTGCGCCCCTTTGTGCAGGTTACCGAGCCAAAGCCGAGCCTGATGGCCTTCCTGGAAAAATTCCACTGGCCGATCGCGATCCTCAAGGACATGGATGCTGTGCGGCGCATCGCTTATGAAAACATGGAGGACGCCGCCCGTGAGGGCATCGCCTATATTGAGCTGCGCTTCAGCCCCTGGTTCATGGCAGAGGCCAATCACCTCGATCCGGCTGGTGTGGTGGAAGCCGTGGTTGATGGCGTACAGGCCGGGGAACGGGATTTCGGCGTCAAAGCCAACCTGATTGGCATTCTCAGCCGCACCTACGGCGTGGACATCGCCTGGAAAGAGCTGGACGCCCTCCTCACCCAAAAAGATCATCTTGTTGCGCTTGACCTGGCAGGGGATGAAAGCAACTATCCTGCCCAACTCTTCACCGGCCATTTCGCCAAAGGCCGGGATGCGGGCTGGCAGGTCACCGTACATGCCGGCGAGGTGATGGGCCCGGAAAGCGTTTGGTCAGCGCTGCATCATCTTAAGGCTGAGCGCATCGGCCATGCCACCCGTTCTTTCGAAGACCCGGCGTTGATCGATTATCTGCTTGAACACCACATTGGGGTTGAAGTCAGCCTGACCAGCAACGTGCAAACCAGTGTGGTGACAGACTACGCCGCCCACCCACTGCGCCAGTTTCTGGAACGCGGCGTACTGGCGACCCTGAACACCGATGATCCCGGCATCAGCGGGATTGACCTGCACCATGAATATGAAACCGCCGCGCCAGCCGCCGGGCTTTCGCCAGAGATGATCCGCCAGGCGCAGCGCAATGCGCTTGAAACGGCTTTTCTTTCTCCGAATGAAAAGCAATCCCTGCTGAATCATCGCAAATAACCATTCATTCAATCAGATCCTGTCCATTCAAAAACGCTTTCTCGAGACCTTGGGGAGCGTTTTCTTTCGGATTGTGATATTCCTCACAGATTAATATGATAAATGGCGGTTGTCAAAATTTGGGACAGGTATACAATTCATCATTGTAGGTATAGAGACCAACGAATTGGTTGTTTTAACAATTAACGCATAGCAAAAACACAAAGGAGAATGCCAATGGCAGCAAATAAAAATGTGAAGATCAATGCTGTAGGAAAAGAGAAATTTCTCATCGAACTGACGACCGGTGAGTTCACCGCATATATCGACCAGCCCGAAGCCTTAGGCGGCGACAATTCTGCACCTTCTCCCCTGCACTACTTCCTGTGGGCATTGGGCGGTTGTATCGTTACCATTGGAAAAATTGTTGCCAAACAGCAGCGCATTGACCTGCGCGGCATGGAATGCTCCGTTGAAGGCGGGCTGAACTCGGCTGTCCTGATGGGCAAGAGCGACGAAGACCGTGCCGGTTTTATGGACCTCAAACTGGTTGTCAAGATTGATGCGGACATGACCCAGGAAGAGAAAGAAGCCTTCATCGAAGCAGTGGATGCCCGCTGCCCGATCTCTGACAACATCATGAACACCACCCCCATCGAGTTCGAAATCGTATAATTGCGATCACAAGACCAGATCGAAACCTCCCGCAGGGATGTTCGCTGTGTGAAGGGTATAAAGCCAAAATCTTCACCAGCATGCGAAAGTCAGGTCAAGTCCAACCTGCGGGAGGAAACCCCGCCTGGAGAAAAAACGCCCGCAGACATTAAATCTGCGGGCGTTTGCATATTTCAGACAGAACGTTCTTGTTACAGCAATAGCGAGAATACCAGCCATACGCTCAAACTCAAAAACAGAACGGTCATCCCCAGCTTGACAGCAGCAGAGTGTCTCTCCATGAATCCCACCAGGTCTTTGGATGTCGTCCCGTAAAACGCCAGAATAAAGACCACGATCAAAGGCACAATGAACATCAAATTGTACAGCACCAGGAAGCCGATCGCCTGAGCGCGCAGGTCAGGGTTGCTGCTCACCGCGATGATCGTGGGCAGGTACACCTGCCCGGTGCAGGCCAACTCCAGAAAGGAAACCACCAGTCCGGTCACAAAAGCCCCGCCCACATACGCCGTCTGGTTGCGTCCCTTGCGGATGGTAGCATTGATGCGTTTGCGCAGCGGTTCCGGCAGTTTCAATGCCATATCCGCTGTGCCGCCGCGGCGCACTTTAAAGAAGTCCATCAGGCTGAACACGGCCAGGCCAAAACACAGCAGGGCGGTGATGCCGTATACCCAGCGGCTGATCACGGTCAGGGTATCACCCAGCAGGTCCAGAACTTTATAGAAACCCAGGCCCACGGCCAGGTAGGCAATGAATACGCCAATCGTAAAGGACGCCCCGACCGCCAGCACTTCTTTGCCCTTGCGCCCGCTCAATGTCAGATAGGACACAAAAAAGACCAGCGTAGCAAAGGCACACGGATTCAGCCCATCCACCAGACCGGCAAAAATAACGGCTGCCCAGCTCATTGATTTGAACAGATCTTCAATCCCGCTTTGTGAAGGGTCGTACGTCTCCCAAATCTTGCTGGTGCCGTTGGCTTCGTGTTTCAACAGGGCCTGTTCCACCACGGCCGGGGTGATCTCGTCTTCCCCAAACCAGGCTTCATCAGCGATGAACAAGGCTGGCGAATGCAAATCTTGCGTCTTTCGCCCGGCTTTTTTGGTCAACCAATCTGCCAGACCGGCATTGTCATAGATGTTGAATTCTTCGATGATCAACTGGGGATAACGGCTGCGCAGGTAGTTCAGGTCTGCTTCCACCCGGCTGCACGACTGACAGCCCGTCTGATAGAAATAAACCGCATAGATGGGTGCATTCGTTTCACAGGCTTCGGGATCATCCTCTGTACAAATTTCAGGATTGGCAAAATCAACATCACCATTACCATTCAGGTTGAATGGCTCCAGACCGGGAATCACCGGCCAATCCATCCCGCCCGCCAAAATTGCCTGGCGAACGGTCGCATCCAGGCGGGACAGGGAGTCTTCTTCGCCGATAATGATCTCGTTACCGATAATCGTGGTGGGCAGGCCGCGATTTTCGGGCGCGATGCCAAATACTTCCTCAGCCTTGATCAATAATTCATAATCATCCGGGTTGTCAATCTTCAACAGACGCAAGTCCAGCAAGGCGCCGTACTCTGCCTGTAACGGTTGAATGACTTCTTCGTAAACCGTTTTGCAGTGGGCACAATCTTCTGAATAAAAATACAACCCGTGTACCTGACCTTCGACTTCTTCGACCATAGCAGGCCCAACCTGCGGGCCGGCTGCCGGAGGCACAACCGGCGTTGACTGGAGAATGACGACCGGATTTGTCCCCTGTGCTTCTACGGTTACCGGCAAGATCAACAGTAGAAGGAAAGAAAATATCAAGGCAATTGCTGTCGTCCACTTCGACATAGTTGTTTCCTCATTTGGTAAATCATTTTTGATGCTTATCAATGTACAGACTGTTTGGTCCCGAATAAAGCCTGAAAAGAATCTGCACACTGGGCAGATTCTATCAGATGTTTCCAAATATGCAAAACCGCGTTCGTTTTAAATTAGTGCAGCTTCTCCCGGTGATCAATCAAGGTGCCGTCCAGGTAAGCCTGAAGCGCATCGTTGATCTGCTCAAAATCGGTGATATAGGGGGTGATATTGGCAGCACGCATGCTCAAATAGGCGCCAGTGCCCATCCCACCACCGACCAACGCTTCGCAATCTTCAACCACGGCCAGCATGCGCGTGTGCCTGCTCCGCGAAGAGGCATCCAGTCCGCTTCCCTCGCCATGATGATGGCGTTCGTGCTGTTCCTCTTGAACAGCAAAATGATGGTGGCCGATCTTGTCCAACATTTCACGCTTGACTTCTTTGCCGTCCTCGACAGTAACCACAAGATAGTAACTGGCGCGGCCAAAATGGCTGTTGATCGTTCTGCCATCATCGGTGACAAATGCAATTTTCTTCATGAATCCTCTCCATACTGTACTGTTCAGGTCAGGCCGAAATGCCGGGCAGCCACCCGGTCACGCATATCAGATGGATAAAGCACCAGCAGCAGCTGGGATTCTTCATTATCTACATTTTCCCAGCGATGCGGTAAATGCGATTCAAACAGCAGGCTGTCTCCCGGATTGAGCAAATAGGTTTCGTCTTCAATCGTGTATAAAATGCGGCCTTGCAAACAATACACAAACTCGTGTCCGGTGTGAACGATGGGCGAGGTGCCGCTGCCGCCGCCTTTCTTTAGAGTCACCACCAGCGGCTGCACGGCCTTGGTCGCCAGCCCGGCGCCCAAATCCTGCAAGACAGCTTTTTCAATCTCGGTTTTGGGCCGTTCGGCCTGCGGGGTGAAGACCACATATTTCTGTTCAGTGTCTGGCTTGAAAAATGCCGTCACCGGCACCTTCAATGCCGCAGCGAGCTGCTGCAAAGTGCTCACGCTGGGGGATGTTTTTTCATTCTCAATCAGGCTGAGGGTGTTCACCGCCAGCCCGCTTTTCCCGGCCAGCCCACGGATCGATAAGCCGCGCGCAGCGCGCAGGGCTTTCAGCCGTTTGCCAACATTGATTTCTGCACGCGTTCTGTCAAAACCAAGTATTGGGTCATCCAAATTCAGCAAAGGGGCAATTCCCTCGTCTTTCTCAGGTTTTTGTTTTGGCATGCTTGCCTCCGTGTCGAACAATTAAGCGTCAGACAATTCCATCGCCTTTATTTTGAAAAAAGAACACATATCAACCAAAATTATAGTCAATAAACTATGTCCCGTCAATTTAATTGAGCATCAAAACCTAAAAATATCCGCCGCCGGTTGTATGACGAATAAATCGGAAAGCGCAGGCTGAGCACACCGAGATCATGCCCGCTCAGGTAAGCCGAAGCAATGGCAGAACGATAATTTCTACCCCTTTTGACTGCTCCCCCGCTGATTTACAGAATCCCTGATTCCCGGCCTTATGCTATAATCATGCGCACACAAAACCACATAACCAGGGATACCCCTCCATGCAATTTCTGATCACAGGAGCAGCCGGTTTTTTGGGACAGAATCTGGCCAACCGTCTCGTACGGAACGGGCACGCAGTGCGTGCGCTGGATGATCTTTCCACCGGCGATCCTTCGCAGCTCTCACCTGACATTCATTTTACCCGCGGAGATGTTAATGACCGCCCCAAACTCTGGACTCTGCTCCAGGATGTGGATTGTATCTATCACCTGGCCGCACGGGTGCTGGTGCATGAATCGGTGCTCTACCCCCGCGAATACGACACGGTCAATGTCGGCGGCACCGTTACCCTGATGGAAGCCATGCGGGATGTGGGCGTGCGGCGGGTGGTGTTCATTTCCTCCGGTGCAATCTATGGCGAACAGGCCGAACAACCCCTGCACGAAGAAATGCGCCCCCATCCGCGCTCTCCATATGCTGTTTCCAAACTGGCTGCCGAATATTACGTGCGCACCATCGGCAGCCTGTGGGGCATTGAGACCGTCTGCCTGCGGGTCTTCAACGCTTACGGTCCCGGCCAGCAGATGCCGCCCACCTATACCCCTGTCATCCCCAACTTTCTCAACCATGCCACCCGCAACGGCACCATCGTGATCAATGGCGACGGCAGCCAGACCCGTGATTATGTCTACAAGGATGACGTGGTAGATGCCATGCTGTCGGCGTCCACTGCACCGGACGCGGACGGGGAGATCATCAATGTTGGCAGCGGGGTGGAAACCAGCGTCAGCGAAGTCGCCAATCTGGTGATGAAAGCCACGGGCGCCAAGCCGGAAATCGTGTATAACTCACGCAATGCGGGTGGCGTGAACCGCATGTGCGCCGACCTGACCCTGGCGAAAAAACTGCTTAACTATCAGCCGCAAGTCCCGCTTGAAAAAGGCCTGTGCATGACCCTGGAGCAGGACGACCGCCTGAAAATGCAATAGCACTTCCCTGACCGCGCACTGAGTTTTCCGAAGTGCGCGGTTTTCTTTTAACCAATGCCCCAACCATATCCGATAATCCAGCGATTGCGAAGGCCGCAGCGGTGGAAATTTGCGATCCTCACCCTTTGAAAAGCTCAGCGTACGGCTTGCGTTGCAATTCTTTCTCAGAAAGATCAAAATATCTTCCATATTGTTGTATGATTAACCACAATGGATACCACCCTGCCCCAATCTTTCTACGACCGGCCCGTGCTGCACGTGGCCCGCGACCTGCTCGGCCGGCGCCTGGTGCGCCTGCTGAACGGCCAGCGCGTCAGCGGCCGGATCGTGGAGACGGAGGCCTACCGCGGCGAGGAAGACCTGGCCTGCCATGCCCGCGCCGGGCGCACCCCGCGCACCGCAATCATGTACGGCGCACCGGGGCACGCTTATGTATATTTCACTTACGGGATGCACTGGATGCTCAACTGCGTCACCGGCCCGGAAGGCTTTCCCGCCGCCGTCCTCATCCGCGCCATCGTGCCACAGGAAGGGCTGGATGTGATTGCTGCCCATCGCGCCGGACGTCCGCGGCGGGAGTGGTGTAACGGTCCCGCCAAACTGTGCCAAGCACTGAACATTGACGGCCGCCTCAACGGGGCCGCCCTGTGGAATGTTGGCAGTGAAATATGGCTGGAAGCAGGCCAGCCCGTGACAGAAGAGCAGGTCAGGTGCACCCCGCGCATCGGCATTCATAATACCCCCGAACCCTGGCGCAGCATCCCCTGGCGTTTCGTGGTGGCAGAACAGCTGAATCTTAAGGAGAAACAAAATGAGTCGTCTGGATGAATTTGAAGCCTATCGCAGCCGCATGAATGACCGCATCCTGGAAGTAAACCACCTGGGCATCAAACGCTTTTTCAACCTGGATACCAAAGCCTACGAAGACAGTGCCCTCGACAGCCGCACCAAGGAACTCCTCGGCCTGGTGGCCTCGATGGTGCTGCGCTGCAATGACTGCATCGATTATCACGTCCTGCAGTGCGTCAAGGCCGGCTGGGACGACGCTTCCCTGTACGACGCCTTCAACGTAGCCCTCGTCGTCGGCGGCAGCATCGTCATTCCCCATTTGCGGCATGCGGTTGAAACCCTGGATCTATGCCGGGGCGACGAATAATTTACCCGGCTATCCATTTCAAACGTTGGCCGAATTTTGAATCAGGATAGCGCTGCGCTGCCAGATTGATCCACACCCAGGGCACGAACCCCCAACCAAGCCACCAGCCATATGGCCCAAGCCAATTGGATGAAAGCGTTAAAAAAGATAAAACAAGTGCCACAATTGCCGCCCGGGGTTTCAGGCGGGCAATCGCCGGGGTAAGAGGCAGCAGGTTGTAAAAAATGATATGGGGAGAAATAAACGCGCCGCAGGCCATCAACATGTCCATATCCCCTCGCGAGAACCAGATGGTCAGCAAGAAAAATGGCAGTCCCCACCAACCGAGGCCGATGTTTTGGGGGTACCGGCCTTCGCCATAAAAACTCTCCACAGCCAGCATTCTTTCGGGCCAGTTTCCCCAAATGATGATAGACAGGATCATAAAAACGAGAAATGCCAGAATGTATGAACGCCGCGCTCCCAATCCAAAAAATTGGATTTGCGGCTTTATCAGTGCAAAGGGAACCAGCCAGGGCAAGGCAATTGATCCCAATAACGCGAATCCTTCAAGCTGACCTAAAAAAATTGTCCACAACAAAGGCAAACTGAAAAAGGCGGCCGCCGCGCTGACAGGGTGAATGGCTCGCTGCAGTGTGGCAATGGAAAAAGCAGACAGGGTGATACCGATCAACAATGGATATGTCAAATAGCGAATGGCAAGGGAAGTCCAGGGAGGGTAAAAGGGAGGGATGCGTTGAATTCCCCAGAAATGGTTCCAATCAAATCCAAACAGGCCGTCCCCCGGAATCATTGAACCTGCCAGACTGAAAATGAGCGTCAGCAGGATGAAAAGCAGAATTCCCGCCTTCATTGACAACCGTCTAGAAAAAATCTCCTGTTCAGGGAAGAGTGGATCGAGCGCGCGCCAGCAACGATGCAGCATAAAACCCCCTTTAGAATAAAAGCTCAATGCAATTGGACAGATATTTTACGAATATGTCAAATACTCAAAAAATTATAACATTAATTCGTTTTCCGCCCCCTGATTATTCGTCGACCTCAATCAACATGATTTTAACCGGCACAGCTGGAAAATGTCGTTTCAACCGCTCAATGTCATAGACAAGCTGCTCGCCATACGACACCCCGCTCGACATTTGCTTCTGTAAAGAATGACAAGGAACAATCTCAATCCCCACATCTGCTTTATTCTCGTTGAAGAAATACTGAAATTTCGCCATGTCATAAAACATAAAAGCATATTTGCCAAACTGCACTTCAACCAGCACCTTGTCCTTCACAAAATCGACCTGTTTATAAGCCCCTGGTATTTCATGGTCATGATTGGGGATGGAGATAGTGTACGTATCCCGGATTTCTTCAAAGCCGATGGCATTGAAGTAGTGACGAAATTGGGCATACATGTTTTCAGGGGAATAAAGTAATTGTTGAAATGAAACATCATCTTGATATTTTACAATGCGCTCTGCTTTCACCTTTGTAAGGATCTCATATATCGCCTGCTCATGCTGTGGATATCGGACAGTAAGAACCTCCGAGCCGCCAAAATGCGAATATTCATACACCACTTTCATTGCATACTCCCACTAAAGCATCTCACTTACCACACAAGGTAATTATTATCCTCATATTTACAAATACACTATAACAGATCTTAATCGCAAAAAACTATCTTAAAAACTGGCTCATTGGGAATCGCCGTGATTTTCCGCGGCGACGAGCAAAATCACTCCAGATATCGGGGGGAAGGCAAGGTTTATCTCCATATTTGGTGTAGAGCATCAACTTTTCACGGCAGTTCCCAGAGAACCTAAAAATTCGTAGGGGCGCACGCCGTCCAACAAAGCATTGGCCGCCATGCGCCCCTACAATGGCAAGGTTGGATTATTTAACAGATTGAAAATTGGTGCGGAAAATGAACTTTGTATGAGGTGAAGGTTTTATTGTGAATATTTTTACATTGAACACACCGGGCACGTGTTCCCAATGTCTCCAAACAGCCAAGCAAATTTCATCATTTTCTTTGCTGCTAACAAAAGACGGTTGATTTCTCTTTCTATAAACAACATACCCATCTCGAGAAAAATCCGCGTTTTGACTCAAGAATAGGGCTTCTGAGAATATTTTCCCGTCGTAACAATTCCTATACATTTCAGGATCATATTCACTCTGACCCTGCACCCAGCCTTCTTTCATTAATTCCTGATCAAAATAATCAAATATATTTTGTCTGGCTTCTGCTTCCGGAATACTTTCATAGGAAAGAATTGCAAATTGATTCCAGGTGAAAAATCTAGTATTACCAGGTCGTATCACAGAATATGTTGGATACATCCAAACTACAACTGGATAATCATCAGTGGGAGGAGGGAATGAAAATGTAATGAATCTGGGAAAAGCTTCGCAAAGATATAGAATGAAAAAGCAAGCAATTACTATACCCAGCAACTTGAGAAAAAAATTTAGTCGAGTGTTTTTCAGGTTCACTTTTTTCATATTGATCTTTCAAATATCCCAATCGCTTCCTCAACAATTCTTTCTCACAAGCTTCTCTCCCCTTCACTATCTTACGAGATCTTCATCACCTTGCATATTTCGGAAACTGAGATCGCCCCTTTTGTCGCCTGCCGATACGCGGCGATATGCGCGCTCTGCGCGTGCTGCTTCAAATGTTCGGCGTTTTGCCACTGCTCCACGAACCAGAACACCGCTGCATTATCAATATCCTGATGCAGATCATACTGAATACAGCCCGCTTCCTTTAACGTCACGGGGACCAATTTCAAAAGCTCAGCCTTCACCAGGTCAACCTTGTCAGCCTTCGCCTCAATCCTTGCAATAATTGTCAATACTTCATTCATTTACACTCTCCTGGTAAATTCCCCTTCACGATCTCAAACACACCGGGGATATCCTCCGGCTCTCGCAGCTCCACCACGCTGGCCTGCGGCCAGCGCTGACGGGCCTGCTCGATTAACTCCGGGCGGATGACGACGATTGCCAGGCGGTAATCACCGGCGTCCAGCAGGCGCAGACCGGATACCCAGCCTTCGCCATGCACCAGCTCAAACGGCCCCAGCTCATCGATCACCAGCAGGTCGCACTGATCCACAGCGGCAAGAATCTCTTCCCCCCAGGCCATCTTTTCCTTGTCGAAGATCCAGTGCGGCTTCCAGTTGGGATCGTAAGGGTTTTCATCCGTGCATACCTCTTCCGGGCGCTGTCCTTCCAGGGCCGCCGGCCAATACGCCATCTGGCGGCGTTCTCCGGTGGTGATATCCTCGATCAGGATGGCGCTTTTCGTGCCACCCTTGAATTCCGCCGGGGAAAGCACCCCCGCAGCCTGCCAGCCGCGCTCCCCGGCAGCGGCGATCACCCTGCGGCAGAAAGTCGTTTTTCCACTGCCGCGCCAGCCGCTGATAATGATCAATTTGCCTTTATTGTCCATCACGATTCCTCTTGCGATGCAGGTTTTCATGTCCCCACAGGGCGATCAAACGGCCAGAGACTTCACTAACCTCCACCGGCACGCCGTACGTGACGGTCAACCGTTCGCCGGTAAATTCTTCTTCAATCGGGCCGGAATGCTCGACCTTGCCAGCGCGCATCAACACCAGGTGGCTGGCAATCGAAGCGGCCACTTCCGGCTCGTGGGTGGTCAATACCACGGTGATGCCCTCATGGGTCAGATTCTGCACCACATCCATCAGACGGAGCTTGTTGCTCAAATCCAGATGAGAGGTAGCCTCATCCAGCAGCAGCAAACGGGGCTGCTGCGTCAGGGCGCGCGCCAGCAGCACCAGCTGCCGCTCGCCGCCGCTCAGGGCGGTCACGCGGCGGTGCATCATGTCTGCCATACCGACGGTCTTCAATGCTTCGGCGGCCAGCTCCGTGTCCTTGCGGCCGGGCATCGAAAGCGGCTTCAGGTATGGTGCCCGCCCCAACAGCACATATTCCAGCAGAGAATAATCAAACGAGACGTGTTCATACTGCGGCACAAGACCGATCCACTGTCCCAGTTCACGGCGCGAGTACGTATTCAGCGGTTTCCCGTCCAGCAGCACCCGCCCGCGCTGCGGCACCCGCCAGCCCAGGGCCAGATGCAGCAGGGTGGTCTTGCCTACCCCGTTGGGGCCAAGAATGGCGGTGACTGTATTTTGTTCCACTTCCAGGGAAAGCTCGTTCAGCACGGTCTTGCCGTTGGCGTCATAGGCAAAGGCGATCTTCTCAAAGGCCAGCAGTACATTGCTCATTCGGTCACCCGCACATTCTGGGAGATCATCAGAAAAATGAACAACAGCGCCCCGATCAGGGAGGTAAGAATACCCAGGGGAATCTCGCCGGTCAGCAGGGTACGGGCGATACCGTCACTGAGCATGGCGAAAGTACCGCCAATCAGCATCGATCCTGTGGTGGTGTAGCGCGCATTGGCGCCAAACAAGCGCCGCGCCAGGTGCGGCACCATCAGGCCCACCCAGCCGACCATCCCGGCCACCGAGACCACCGCCGCCGTCACGGCCACGGCCGCCACCAGCAGCAGGGTGCGTTCCCGACCAGGGGCAACCCCCAATGAGAAGGAGATGGTATCGTCCAGCGAGAGCAGGTTCAGCCGCCAGCGCATCCGATAGATGACCAACAGACCCAGCAAAACCGGGATAAAAATGTTGCGCACGTCCGGCCAGGTGACATGCGCCAGGCTGCCCAGCAGCCAGAAGGTGATCTCGGGCAGCTGACTGAGCGGATCGGCGATATATTTCAATACCCCCAGGCCAGACGAAAACAAGGCTGAAATGACGATGCCCGACAACACCAGGCGCAGCACCCAGCCGCCGAAGCGGATGCGCTGCGCCAGCAGGTACGAGCTGCCCAGGCCGATGAAGGCAAACATCAGCGCCGAGGTTTGCGTACCCGCCGCCGAGCTGCCCAAAACGATGATGCTCAACGCCGCCCCAAAGGCTGCGCCTTGCGAAACGCCCAAAAAGCCAGGCTCGACCAGCGGGTTGGAAAAGATCATCTGGAAAACATTGCCTGCCGCGGAAAGTGACATCCCCAGCAGCAGGGCCGTGATCAGGCGCGGCAGGCGCAGATTGAACATCAACCGCCGTGCCAGATCATCCTCTGCCAGTCTTTGGAAGGACATCAACCCCAGTTTGGGGTAGCGTCCCAAAAAGAGCGAGAACATAAACACCCCGACCATCACGACAAGCAAAACAAGGAGCAGACGCTCCGGGCTTGCCTGCAGGCCGGGGTGTTTTCGTTCAGGGGGTTTCACAATAGATTGATTCAAAAACGACACTTTCTTCCAGTTTAGGGGTAATCACCAGTGATCTGTGAAACGATAATTTCGAAGGCATCCGCGTCAATCCCGTAAAGTGTAGCATAGAAATCATAGGTCATCGATTCCATATCCATGCCGGGAAACAAGCCAGGCTGGATTTTGGAAGCCAGCCAGTTCAGGCCCAGCACCCAGCGGGTGTCCGGCTGATCCCAGCTAAAATAATCACCGGGGAAGGCATACACTTCACCCATTTGCAGCGCTTTCAGCGCCTGCCAGTTGGCATCATTGCGAATGGCATCAGCAGCCTCTTCGACCGGCATTTTGTAGGCAACCACAAAGATCTTGTCGGGGTTCCACACGGCGATCTGCTCAAAATTGACCGTCGTCCAGCCTTTGCCCAGTTCAATATCTTTCCATACGGGCCGCCCGCCGGCCATCTCAACCATCGTGGTTTGCAGCCAGGATAGCGGAGGAACCTGCACGGCGGCCTGCCCGTCGGTCTCATTGTAATAAATGAGCAGCACAGATGGGCGGCCGGCATCGCTCAGGGTATCCGTCTTGTCGGTCACTTGATCTGCCATCCTCTGGAAATATGCCAGCACTTCCTGAGTACGTTCTTCATTCTGGAAGATCTGTCCAAGCGTTGCCAGATCCCGTTGATACTGTTCGGGGGTTTCCAGGTCAAGATATACGACCGGGATGCCCAGCTCTTCCAGCGGCTTGCCGTCGCTCTCGGCCAGATAACTCTTCATGAAAACCACATCCGGCTGCTGGGCGGCCATTTCTTCCGCATTGACTTCATGGCTGAGGGCAGCCTTGCCATCAAAATTCTCATCCACCAGCGGGAAGAAATCCATGGTGGCCTGGTTCGTCTTTCCCATCGCCACCAGACGCTCATCCGCTTCGGGGAAAACATACAACGCATCCACCAGCAGGAACCAGGCTTTGCCAGTCAGGATCATGCGCTCAGGAGCGCGCTCAAAAAAAACCTCGCGTCCCAAAGCATCCACCACGGTGAAGCCGCCCGGTTCGATAGGGGCAGGGTTTACATCAACCGTCGCCATCGGCGGCGACTCGGAAGCCTGCATTTCGATGGTCGGCGTGATTTCCATGACTGCTGCCGGCTCCGGAGCCGGGGTCTGCGGCGCACAGGCCGCCAGCAAAACAGCTGCCAGGAGAGCGAAAGATAAAAAACGTACGATATTTTTTGACATGATCTACCTCATAAAATTTAGAATGGCCCTGAATCAGGGCAGCGAAAGGGTTTTGAAATTGCCGTTCTCGCGCCATACCGCCTGACATTCTGCCAGCCAGTCCAGCATGGGTATGAGCTGGCGTACGCGCAATTGCAGCGCCAGACGATTATAGGTTTGTTCAGCAGGCAGGTCGGCCAGGCTTGCTTGCAGGCGGGCCATGCCATCCTGCACCTTGATGATCTGACGCTCCAACAGGCCGGGCACCAGCTTTGGGTGCAGGCTTTCGGCAAACGCCAGGCGGGTCAGGAAACCCACCCGAATGGCGCGGGTGCTGCACCCTACAGTAGAGTCCAGCCAGGCGTCAAAACGCTGGCGGCCTTCCGCCGTCAGATCAAAAAAACGCCGTGCGGGACGGTTTTCCTGCTGTTCGTCTTCGCCGGCGATGGCGCCCTGTTTTTCCAGGCGTTTGAGAATATTGTAGGTTTGACTGAGACTGATGTGCCAGATATGCCCGAACTCCTCGGTCAGCCGTTGGTGCAGTTCGTAACCATGGGCTGGCTTTTGGGCAAGCAGGCCCAGCAAGAGATACTCCGGGGAAAGGTTGCTGGCAGGTCCGTTTTTCATCATCATAGTCACTCAGTGAGTATAGTGGGATTCAGTGGAGGTGTCAAGGATGGGGGCAATCCCCACAATCCATTAAGGGAGGGACAGGTCTCCCGACCTGTCCGCCACCCCGACAGGAAGCTGCTTGAATTTGAATCAATCTCCATTTGCTAAAAACAGATATAATTCCTTCAAGTCATCCAGCTACACCAGAAAAATCGCACGAGGAATACAAAGAGCAAAGACTGTGTTACAAGAAAATCATTGGGGAAATATTGACATCCAATTGTCAGGAATAGTCCGCGAGGAACGAAAAGAAAACTTCCCAATGGATCATTCAGATCACTATATTTTTATATTCAAACATCATGGGTGAATTCGTTTCCAGAAATTCCTTTGGGAATCACTCAGATAAAATAACAAAGAAAGGAGTACAAAAGTTACCAAAACGGTAACTTTGTGCTATAATCATTCCAGCATGAGGATCATCAGCCGGCGTACACTGCGAGAGTTTTGGGAAAAGCATCCTGATGCTGCTGTTCCGTTGCAAACCTGGTACGCTGATGTGGCACGCGCTGACTGGAAAAGCCCTGCCGATATCAAAGCGATTTACCATAATGCCAGCATTGTTGCAAACAACCGGGTTGTCTTCAATATTAAGGGCAATCGTTACCGATTAGTAGTTGTGGTCATTTACCAACATGCCGTTGTCTATATTCGATTTGTGGAAACACACAAGGAATATGAGCGCATTGATGTAACCAGGATTTGAGGAGATGAAAATGGATATCAAACCTGTTCGCAACGAAGCGGATTACCAGGCCGCCTTACAAAAAATCGAAGAACTGTTAGATGCTTCCCTTGAAAGCCCTGAAGGCGACCGCCTGGACGTTTTGGTCACCCTGGTTGAAGCCTATGAAGCCAAACATTTCCCCATCCCTCTGCCCGATGACCCGGTACAGGTATTGGAATACTACATGGAAAGCCGCGGCCTCAGCCGCAAAGACTTGATCCCCTACCTGGGCAGCAAAGAGCGGGTTTCAGAAGTGTTCGCGCGCAAACGAGGACTCTCGCTTGCCATGATCCGTCGTCTGCACACCGGGCTGGATATCCCGGCCGAACTGCTCATAGGAAAAGAAATCAAACGACCATCTTCCAATGTTACGTCAATGACAGCCAGAGCTTAATTCCCGTGCACCCAGAAATCCATCTCGAACAGGCCCGTGAGGCCAGCGACGAGCTCCTCACCGCCATGCAGCGCCTGATGGCGCAGCTCACCGCTGTCCCCCCGCCGGACATGGCCGAACTGGACAAAATGCTCTCCTCCAGCGCCACAACCCTCTTCCTCGCCCGCCAGGCTGACGAGACGATCATCGGCATGGCCGCCCTGACCGTCTTCCGCGTGCCCAGCGGACTCAAAGCCTGGATTGAGGATGTGGTCGTGGACGAATCCCGGCGCGGCAAAGGCATCGGCGAGTCGTTGACCGTGGCCTGCATCAACCATGCCCGCAAGCTGGGAGTAAGTTCCATCCACCTCACGTCCAACCCGGCGCGGACAGCGGCCAACAGACTGTATCAAAAGCTGGGTTTCAAAAGACATGAGACGAATTTATACCAATTGAAGTTGAAGTAATCTCTGATTGTGTTCATTGCTTTCTGCCCTTCGCCCCCCTAGTTTCGCGATAAAAGAACAAAGTGTTTCTCCACTTCACTAAAATATGATAAAATCGCAACACACTGAGTCTGGCTTTTTCACCTGCTTTTTCCTGCTATTATTCATCCCTTCTTACCCCCGGCTCAGTCTCCTCAATTTCAGCAGCTTCCTGTTCCACACCCCAATGTATAACCGCGGGTGTACTATCGCTATCTGAAAGGGAATGATGCGTTATACGAAAGATACTCTACTGGAAGTCAATGGAAAACGCGCCTATCGAGCTATCCGCGCCAAAACACCGGCAACATCCTGAAAGCATTCATCTTATTCTTTTTTCTTCACAAGGAGTCAAATATGGCTGTAATTACAGAAGAAGCAATCGCAAATGGTACCACCAAAACCAGAGGACGTTCTTATCTGATCTATTTAATGATCTTCACCGGGCTGGTGGCGATCATGGATCAATACATTTCCACCGTCAAGACCACTGCCATTCCCTATATTCTCGAAGAATACAATATCACCGCCTCCGAATTCTCCTGGCTGGAAGCAGCCTACCTCTCCTTCACCTTCCTGATCTTCTTCCTGAATGGCTTGAATGATATTATCGGCCGCAAGTGGTCGCAGCTCGTGTTGATCCTCTTCATGGGGCTTTCCTCCCTGGGCATCGTCCTTTTCACCCCGACCATTCATTTCTTCATGATGGCCTACACCATCGCCCTGTTTGCCACCGTCTCCAACATGTGGACCATCCCGGTCAGCGAAGAATCCCCGGCGCACAAGCGGGCTAAATATGTTTCCATCGTGTACGTGATCGGCCTGATCCCCTTGCAAGCGCTGCTGCCACCCTTCATCATGAACACCCTCGGCCTGGGCTGGAAATGGATGTACGGCAGCATGTTCATCTTAATGATCCCGCTAATCGTGATGTGGTTCTTCATGAAAGAAACCAAGCGCTTCCAGATCATCCAGAGCGAACGCCGCGCCGGCACCCGTAAAAACCACTTCTTTGGGGTGGGCGTGATCAACAAACAGGATATCCGCTATATTGCCATTTCCGCTGCGGTGTGGCTGGCCTGGCTGGTGTACCAGTTCCTCTACTACTGGGCTGGTTACTATTTCATGACCATCAAAGGCTACCCGCTTTCGCAGTGGTCGCTGGTGCTGCTGGGCACGCTGATCATGGCAATGACCGGGGGGGTGGCTGCCGGCACGATCATGGACAAAATTGGCCGCAAGCCAGCCATGATCATTGGCAGCCTGCTGCTGATCGTGAATGTGGCCCTGATGGGCTTTGCAAACGGGACCTTCCTGGCGATCATCACCGCGCTGAGCGGCTTCTTCACCTCTTTCACCTACACCTGGATCGTGGTGTACGTACCGGAAGTCTTCCCCACCGAACGGCGCGGCGCCTGCATGGGCTGGACGACAACCGTGGCGCGCATCTCGTATGTGGTCGGCCCGGCGCTGGCTGCCGTCCTGCTCAAAGCTTTCCCCACCATGGAATGGTTCTGGGTGATCACCGGCTCGGTGATGTTCATCCCGATTGCGATCATCCTCATCTTCAATCCCCAGGAAACGAAGAAGCTGGAACTGGAAGAAATTGAGATAGAACGGTAAACAAAAAATCTCCTGCAAAATTGCAGGAGATTTTTTATTTCAATTCCGCTTACTGCTGCCCAAAGCGCAGCAGCCAACCGCCCCAATAGCTGTTCCCCTCACCATCTTCGCAGGGCGAGGTATACAGGCCGGTCACCGTCTCGCCAGCTTCGCCAACCCGCAGGCTGTAAACGATATCCGGTTCCATCTGGAAATCCGCATAGCCCGGACTGACCCGGGGATACAAGCCGGTATAGAACAGGTCTTCGCCGTCGCTCCAGGTGACCTGCACCTGCACACCGGCCAGGGGATCGCCATTGCCATCCACGGCCTCAATTTGTAGCAATCCCTCCGGGATAGCAGGGTCGCAGACGATCTCGCGCTGGCGCAGGTCAAACGGCGCGGCCAGGGTGGGCAGCGAGCGCAGGGTGGCGCGCGGGGTAAAGGTTACCAGCGGGGTAGCGGTCACTTGCGGGGTGGCGGTTTCTTGCAGCATCTGCGCTTCCGGCGGGGTGGGCGTGATCCCTGGCGTCTCGGTAGCAGCCACCACTGCAATCGGCAGGGGATTATTGTAATCCGCGGCCAACTGCGCCAGGGCGCGCGCCAGATCCGCGTCTCCACCATCCGCCAGCGTGCGCTGGGCCTGTGCGCCCAGTGTATAGGCCGGGTTCTCATCGTCAAACAACCGCATGCGAGCCTGCGCCCGCCCCAGGTCGCGGTCGGCGCGATACGCCAGTGCCACCATCAGGCGATATTCATCCTGATCGGCCGGGCCAAGCGAAGCCGGGCTGGCGTCCACATAGGTGACGGGATTGACCACCAGGGAATACAACACCCCCAGCACAAGGCCGATCAGAATGCCGGTCAGCAGGAACCAGTTATTGCGGTTCTCGTTCACGGAATGTCCTCGTCCGGCTGTGGAATCCAGCTTTGCAAAGCCATTGACAGAGCATTCATCGTCTCAACATCCTGCTGGCTGTACCCGGTCTGACCGGCGGTAAGCATCGCCTGACGGACGTAAACATTCACCGGCTCATCCCCCAGAAAATGCAAGCGCTCGACGGCACTGGCGGCATTGCCCTCGCTGGCGTACGTCTCGGCAACCATGAGTACGTAATCGGTCTGGTAATCCTGGCGCAGGTGCTGCGGGGCCACACGGCGCACTGCGGCGGGCTTTACAAACCAGCCAAACGCCAGCCCGATCACCAGGCCGGCGAATATCGCCAGAAGAAAATAAGTCGTCCGTTTTGTAGGCATGCACCACTCCTGAAAAGCTTCCGTCGTTCTTGATTATACGATGAGAGAGAAGAAAGGGCAAAGACCCTATTTAGGGTTCGCCCACAATTAAAACCTGTTCAGGTGTCCACCGGCAAACCGTGGAAAAACCCAGACATTGAAAACCATGCTTTTCAAGGATAGGCGCACTCATCAGACTGGCATTCACCGTCAAAAACCGGCAGCCCCGCTGGCGCGCCTCGCGGGCGCGAGTCACGAACAAAGCGGTGTAATAACCGCGTTTGCGAAATTCAGGCAAGGTTGCGCCGCCCAAAAGGCTGGCAAATTGGGTCGCCGGGTAGTAAGAAATCCAGGCCGCAGACACAATCCTGTCATCTATGGAGACCGCATAAAAACTAATCTGGTCTGGCGAGGTATCCAGGATATGGAACAGATGTTTTCTCAGCCAACCCCGCGGCGACTGGTAAACTTCCTCCTCCAGGCGGACAATATCCTCAACCCCGGCCCGATCCATGATCCGCTTTACATCATCTGGCAGCGCCATTGACCAATAGAAGCCAGGAGCATTATCCAGATCCAGGATCATTAAGGCGTTGGGCTTTTCAATCGTGAACCCCCGTGCGGCCAGGCGTTGGCGTAAATCAGGCGGGCGATCATGATCAAAAACTTTCCAGGCGAACGGCATCCCCCGCGATTGAAAATAAGCCGTCTGCGCATCGATCTCGGCATCAGCACAGGTTTCATCAAGCGCAGAATAATCAATGAATCCGGTATTCTCTGTCAGACTATAGTCCCGGACGATGCGCCCGGTTTGCTCATAAGTCATTCCAGGCAAGCGCAGATCCATGCGCATTTCCCGGTCAAAGATTGCCAGCAGTTCTTTTTTATCCATCATACAATTATCCCTTTAGTGGAACCCTCGCTAATCAATTTCATCACCTTGTAGGGGCGCAAGGCTTCCAACAAAGCATTGGATGCTATGCGCCCGCCTCCCTTGCAAACTATAACCTAAAGATTGGTTATATCCCCTAGGCCACTATTCCTCATGCCCTGTCATTGAAAAACCGATCCTCTTCCCACTTCCTCGGATTATCCTGAATGTATAATGCGATCCGGTCCCAATCTGCCTCATCCCGGACAACGTGCTCATAATAATTCCGCTGCCAGATGTTGGTTATGTCCAATTCCTGCCTGGCAATCCGCGATACACTGGATTTGAACCCGGCAATAAATGTTCCTAACGATTTTGGTTTCCGTTTGAACTCCGGCCTCGTTTCAACCTCAGGCTTAACAAAGCCTTCTGACTTTATCCATACAATCCCATGTATATGATTGGGCATGACCACAAATTCATCTTCATGAATTTCCAACTCTTTGCGTATCTGCGCAGAACGCATCCATTCTTTGCGAACGATTTTCCCCAATTTTGACAGGATAACTTCTTCATTTTCAATATACCCAAACAAATTCTGCCATTGGTGTGTAACCAGGGTGACAAAATATGCTCCCTGTGAGCTGTAATCATACTCAGGAAGACGGATGGAGCGTCGGTTTGGATATTCAGGGTGATTATGCATAACTGGTCCCGTTGTGTTAATGAATGGATTGGCAACGTGATCGTTTGATGGTTCTTGCCAAGGAGGGCGGGCGCACGCCGTGCGCCCCTACAAAAAGAATGATGACCTCAATTTCTATTGCTCTTCCAAAATTAAATGTAATTCGTTCTCCAAATCTTTGTACAACCCTTCAGTTTTTTCAGTTCCACGCGGTCCAACCCCAACAATACTGAACCATGATAAAAGAAATAGGCAAAACCACCACCCATTCGATCATCCAATGCATTTAACTCCTTGGCAATAGCTCTTGCTGCCTTCCAATGATTTGTAGCGCCGACACAAACCCCATATTCCATGCCATCAACAATCAAATCAGAACAAATAACCCCTTCCTGAAACTCTAGTGGGACTTCCTCCTGACGAAGTGTTTGAATATTGACAATTTCAAATCCAGATTCCTGAAACACCTCAATAACTTCTTTGGGAGTTATATTGATCGATTCCTGTTTTCTCGCCCACAGAAAGCTTTTTACCCCAAGAAATATAGATATGACACACAACACCAGGATCAAGACAAGTAGAATCTTCCTGCCCTTCATCTTTTCAATCATGAGTATCCTCCTGCTATGCAAAGATTATAGTCCTCTTTGTTTTAATGCATATATATTGCAGGCGGCATATTCCATGCAAATATAACCGATCACATGCGTATCCGTAGGGGCGCAAGGCTTGCGCCCGCCTTCCATAATAACTATACAGTAACGACTGGATAAGTCCTCTGAAAAACCATTTGCCATACCGTGTCATGAAAGGACCTATCATCATTCCAAGCAAAAATTAGTCCTCTTTGTAACAAAACAGAAATCCTCAAAAATCATGTATACTGAAAGCAAACGGGATGCGGTACAGACCTTGCAACCCTTTGTATGAAAGCTGTCAGTAACGCGCCGGTCGTTGCGACAGCGCGTACCCTACCGGCAAAACCATTAATAAAAAGGACATCCCTATGTTCACATGTCTGAAAACCAGAAAACCAGTTTTGTTCGTTTTACTCGCCAGTCTGCTGCTGATCCTGACCGCATGCAGCCAGCTTACCGCCCCGGCCGCTGACCCCGCCCCCGCTGAAGCAGTGGAAGCGCCTGCAGCAGAAACCGAAGCTGCCGCCCCGGCAGAGGCCGCAGAAGCCCCGCAGCCCGCCGCATCTGATGCCAGCCTGGATGGCAACTGGACCAACGAAGACCCCGCCGCACCCGGCGTCACCCGCATGACCTTCCGCACGGACGGCAGCACCATTTACGTGCAGATGTGGACGCACTGTGAAGAAGACGAATGCGCCTGGGACGAAATTGGCGTGCCGCAGGCCAGCCCGCTGGAAATCACCTGGCAGACCCCCATTGCCAAAAACATGCAGACCATCACCCTGCTGGCTGACGGCCGCTTGCAAGTCGACGAGAAACTGCAATTCACCGACGGCTCCGGCCGCGGCGATGTCGGCATGACCAGCTATCTGGTCAAGCAATAAACCCTTTCACAAGAGGTAATTTTATGAAGAAGCTTCGGATTTTCCTGCTCGGCGCGCTGGCAATGATATTCACCCTGGCGTGCAGCATGACCAGCCTGCTTCCTGGCAGCGGCCAGATGCAAGCCACGGCCGATGCGCTGCAAGCCACCCAGATCGCCCTGGACGTGCAGGTTGCGCTTGTTGAACAACAGCAAACCGCTGTCGCCCAGCAGCCACAGGCAACACAGGCCGAGGCGGAAGCGCATGCCGCCCCTGTTGAAGGGAATGAAATCATCTTTGAAGGCGTCCGCTTTGTCTACCCGGATGCCATCGCTTCCGGCGTTGACCCGGCCAGCAAGCCGGAAATGGAAGACATGGCCGGTATGATCCCCGCGCACACCGAATTTAATTTCAGCGGTTACGCCTGGGATGGCAGCATGCATACTCCCACGGTCTACGTCTACTCAACAGACGCCTACCGCAGCGCCAATGAATATGCCGGGGAAACCATTGACGAGCTGAATACCCTCATCCACGACCGCCCCGCCGCGCCGGAAAACATCCCCTTCCTGCCCATTTGGAATGCGGCGCAAATGTTCACAGCAGATGTGAAATATATCGACTTTCAGAACGGCTCCGGCGTACGCTTCCTGTCCCAGTACGGACAGGCCATCTACCCGATCAACAACAACGGCCTCTTCTACACCTTCCAGGGGCTGACGAATGATGGCGCCTGGTACATCTCGGCAGTCTTCCCTGTTTCTCATGCCGGACTGCCCGGCGACGACGCGATCCCCGGCGACGACTGGGAAACCTTTAGCGACAACTACCTGACCTACATGGCAGAAACCATCAACTGGCTGAACACCCAGCCCGCTGACAGCTTCACCCCGCATCTGAACGAGCTGGACGATCTGATCCACTCCATGCAGGTGAAGTAACCCATTTACTCAAAATCCAAAACCGCCCCGTCAGCTTGTGGGGCGGTTTTTTTTACGGGGTTGGTTACAGACTGATTGTCTCAATTCCCAACAGGAAAACCCGATCTACGCGGTTGATTCGAGCCTTTCAAGCGTTCCTGTCCACGGGCAGTATTGACCAGCACACACGCTTCAAGATCCTGAATCGTCCGCTTCTGCTGAAAAACGATATCCCGCAACAGATCGCCAGCGGAGATTAACCCGATCACCTCGCCATTCTCCACCACCGGCAGATGGCCGATATGCTCGTCCCCCATTATCTGAACCGCTTCCTGCACCGTTTGATCAGGGTGCAGGTGGATCGGCGCTGGTGTCATCATTTCTTTCACCGGCGTGGTGCGCGCCAAACGACCCGCAATTTCCCCGCGGCGGGCATAATCCTGCTCAGTGATGATCCCCACCAATTGGCTGTGTTCCATCACCAACAGCGCGGCCACGTCTTTTTCCTTCATCAGCCGTAAAGCGTCGATCACCATCGCGTCCGGCCGTACCAACCAGGTATCATGTCCCTTGACTGACAGAAGATGACGAATGAGATTCATGCAACACCTCCCATAAAAAAGGCGATATGTATCATTAAGCTAATTATAAGGACTTGTGACTCTCAAAACACATCAGACTGGGTACACGAATCAAGCCAACGGACAGACGCCCCATACCATCACCGATTCGGGTCTGCTGCTGACGATCTCCCACCGATTTGTGGGGATTAATCGTGCAACAGATCAATCCCTTCCCGCACTATTATAATCTTCTGCGCTAGCCAGGTGGCATTCGAATTCTGCAAAGCTCTTTTAGATCAGACGAACTTTTTCCGCAATCTTGCGCGCCTGCGTCTTAACTTTTTCTTCGTCCAGGGTCAGCAACTGCCGGTCCTGCATCACCATCTGCCCATGAATGATCACATCACTGACATCGGATGCCGCGGCAGCATAAATCAAATGGGAATAAAGATCATAAACCGGGGTGAGATTAGGCGCATCAAAGTCAATCACCGCCAGGTCAGCCAGCTTGCCCACTTCCAACGACCCCACCTTATCCGCCAGACCCACAGCGCGCGCGCCGTCAATTGTCATCATCGAGAAGACCTGCGCGGCAGGCAAGACAGTAGGATCGCCGGTAACGCCCTTCTGCACCAGGGCGGCCAACTGCGCCTCGTGGAACATATCCAGGTCGTTGTTGCTGGCCGGGCCGTCTGTACCAAGCGCAACGTTCACCCCCGCCTTGAGCAGATCCGCCACCCGCGCAATCCCCGAAGATAACTTGAGATTGGAAGACGGGCAATGAGCTACGCTCGTTCCGGTCTCCGCCAGACGCTCGATTTCGGCATCCGTCAGGTGGACACAATGTGCCAGCAGGGTCTTCTCCGTCAGCAAACCGGCCTTGTCCAGCACTTCAATGGGTGTCATTCCGTATTTCTCTTTCACCATTGCCATTTCCCCTTTTGATTCGGCGGCATGGGTGATGAAGAGCAGGCCGCGTTCCTCGGCAATTTGACGAATGTCTTCCAGCATTTTCAAATTGGTGGTATAGGTGGCATGGGCCTGCACACACTGCTGGATCAAGGGCTGGCCCTGGTAGCGGTCCAGCAGGGCAATCGCTGCATTGCAGGATTCCTTTCTGCGTTCCTCAAAACCGGGAATGTCAGCAAAGCTGGGACCGTTGACCATGCGGAAACCGGCGCGGAGAACGGCATCGAAAGACTCGTTGTAATACCAGTACATGTCGGCAGCGCAGGTGGTTCCCCCGCGAATCATCTCAACCATTGCCAGCTCGGTGCCCGCCGCCATCGTTTCCGCATTGATCTGGGCTGCTTCCACCTTCCAGATCCTGTCCAGCCAGGCTTCCAGGGGCACATCATCCACCAGCCCGCGGAACAATGTCATCGCCCAATGCCCGTGGGTGTTGACCAGGCCGGGAATGACCACTTTTCCGCTGGCATCCAGTTTTTGGGCGGGAAGAAACTGTGCCCCAATCTCATCCTGGCTTCCGATCCAGACAATCTCTGAACCCTTGATTGCTACGGCGCCATCTTTGATCACCTGGCGCGCCGCATCCATCGCCACAATCGTGCCGCCCTGCACAAGAATGTCTATTTCGAGTGGTTGCATCATTCCTGTTCACCCTTTCATGAATAAATTGTAGTAACCACTAAAGTGGTTAGGCAGTCATAACGACTCAAGTCGTTACTACAAAACTTCTGCGATGTATCAGAAGGCTGCCCCAAAAATGGATGGGGCAGCCTCGCAAACAAGCAACGGAAGAAAATTAATCTTCGTCGTCCTCAACAAATTGCTCGCGGCCAGAAAGCATCACGCTGGCAACCACGATCAACAGGAGGAAGGGCAGCACAGACGCCCACACAGCCACCTGGCTCTGCTCACCGGTG
>Ga0334890_1001120_pt1 | contig 38692 bp, 34 predicted proteins | sample GraSluR1_MG_3_FD_207220 | JGI IMG/M metagenome (GOLD analysis project Ga0334890, IMG submission 207220) | Sludge microbial communities from methane-producing bioreactor in Wageningen University, Netherlands - Granular Sludge_31_08-R1 | ecosystem: Engineered > Bioreactor > Anaerobic >... | reverse complement strand
GGCGTCCTGGGCCAGCCGGCCCCGATTCTCTCGGGCATACGCGTCGATCTCCGCCCGGGCCCGATCTGCATCCGGCGCCGCCACGACCAGCACGAACTCGCCCTTGTCCTCGTGCATTTCGTAGCGAATGCCCGCAGCCTCAAGCACCAGCGCGAGGGCGAGGCAGTCCCTCCGGGTGTCCGAACGGCAGATCACCTCCGCCGGCTGTGGCTGGTCTCCCATGATCCATCCTATGCTTGCACACGGCGTTCGACTGTGGTGCGCAACGACCCTCCATCGGGTCCGGGGCCGCGCGGACCGGAGGCGTCCGGCCGTCTGTGGGCGAAGAACAACTCCTCGCGGTATAGAACATCGTACCCGTTTTCCCGCAGGTACAGGCAACGGTCCAGATCGATGAGGGTCCGGCAGATGTCGCTGTTCACCGAATGGCGGGCGACGGCCAGCAGCGTTTCGGAGTCCATATGCGCGCGGGCCGCCCGGCTTCTCGGATAGGCGTCCAGCGCGTAGCGATCCGAGAAATAGAAACCACTGCGTTTGCGGCGGATGCGGGCGAACCACCAGTTTTTCAGGGCAAAAAACCCGTTGATCGGTCGCAGTCGATGCACGATCCTCGTGTTGCCGCCGATGTTCTCGTGACAGCAGGATCGGCAGAGCAGGAAGGGAGCCCCCACGGCCAGGGCATAGTCCATGCAGCCGTCCGTCACGCCGCCGCAGGCCCCGAAGAACACCACGGCCGCCGGGCGGCGGTCCAGGTCCGGCGCGAAGACGCTCTCACGCACGAACCGGTAGTTTTTCAGTTTCCGGAACTTCCAGATGCTGACGAGCCGGTAAAGCCGGTCCGCCCAGGGGTCGATGTCCGTGCCGACGATTTCGTGGGCGGGCAACGCACGGGCCAGCAGCCGGGCGTGCCGGCCCAGCACGGCGGCCGGATTCACAATGAGCCGACGGTCGGTGTCGTCCATCGGTACGAACGTCGCGATGAGAAGCCGGAGATACGCGTCTCGTCGCCCGCGGTGCAATTCCCAGGTGAGCGTTCGGCGTTTCCACGGACACGGGGGAAATGGGGGGAACACGCGGTCCCACGCCTTGTGGTGTTCGCCCAGGGAAGTCCGCAGGGCCGACTCCTCCTGAATGCGACGACGGTCCGCGATGGGACTCTCGCGAAAGGCCCCCAGCAAGGACGTCAGGGGAGTCAGGAAGTCCAGCTTCCCGCTCGTCTCGTGGAACGTTGCCAGATCCGGTGCATGCATGGCTTCCAGGCGCACCAGACGCTTCTCAGGCCCGGGCCCCTCCGGTCGCGGAAGCATTCGTGAGCGCCGCGGCGATCCGCTGGGCCGCATGTCGTCCTGAAAGAAGCATCCCTCCGAAGATGGGACCCATTCGCGGCCCGCCGAGCACGGCGCAGACACTCATGCCGGCCACCCAGAGGCCCGGATAGACCTCGGACACGTTGTCCACCACGAAGGCCTCGCCCTCGGTGGCGTTCATGGGGCCTTCCCCGCGTTTGCCTTCCGGTCCGTCCGAGGCCAGCAGGCCGCGGCGTTGCAGCGCCGCTGCGACCACGGCCTCGTGCCCGGTGGCATCCAGCACGGCCTTCGCGGAGAAGGTGATGGGGTCGACGGGGAGCGAATCGCCCACAAGGGAACGGTTCACCACGAGGCCGACGACGCGGCCATCGTGTACGCACAGGTCCTCGACGGTCAGCAGGTTCAGGACGGCGGCGCCCGCTTCAATGGCACGCACGCAAAGACCTGCGGCCAACTCGATCGCGTTGGCGGTGTGGAGCCCGTCCCGGTATGCAACATGCTGAATGCCCATCTCGTCCAGCAAAGGCAGCGCCTCGTCCGGCACGACGATCTGACTCATTCCGATGCCCCCGCCCCAGATGCCGCCACCGGGCGCGAGCCGTTTCTCCAGCACGGCGACTTTCAGTCCCTGTCGGGCCAGGTGGCAGGCGGCCATCAGTCCCGAGGGTCCCGCCCCGGCAATCAGTACGTCGCCCACAAGTCGATTCGTGAGCTCCTGGTGGTAGGTGTCCAGGATGGCCCTCGATATGGTCGCCTCATCGAACGTGGTCATTCGTCTTGTGCTCCCGGGCAAACCAAGCGCCCATTTCCTTCCGAGACCTCGTATCGCTCTCGAAGGTGCCGCCTTCGTCGATGCGTGCGGCCCAAACGCCAAGTCGTGGCCAAGGTGCGCGCTGATACGATGGTTGTCCAGGGGGATTGCGTCTCTCGGGTGTGTTTTTCCGCATAGGGAATCCACGCGGCAGCGCCGGTGAGGGCCGCGATCCTGGCAGGGGCGAGGCGGCACCGCCGTGTGGTCGCCGGAGGTATTCGGGTTACGGGCGCCTCGCCGGAGCGGGTCACCGTCATCGACCGCCGCCGCGCCCCCCTCCACCGCCCATGCCACCCCCTCCGCCCCGCCGGCCCATCCCGCGTCCTTGGCCACGTCCCATCCCACGTCCCATCCCGCGGCCCATTCCTTGACCACCTCCGGGGCCGGCTCCGGGCTGGGTCGTCGGCGGAGTCGGTGCCTGCGGCGGAACCGGATCGGCACCTGAGCCCAAGCCCGTATGTCCCGGAACGTTCGGCGCGTCGACGGAGTGCAGCCGGCCGGCGATAAACTGGTCGACCACGCTACGAACCGTTCCCGCACAGTCGACAATGACCTTGATGTTGGCGGCGGTCAGTGTCGCATATGCGTTCGGCCCGCAACTGCCCGTCAGAACGTACGTCACGCCTCGTTCGCCCAGCAAACGCGCGGACTGGATCCCCGCTCCGTGTCCCAGGGTCTGGTTTTCGTTGTCAATCGCTTCGAAGCTCAGATCGTCCGTTTCGACAATCACGAAGGAAGGACAGCGGCCAAAACGCGGATCTACCTGCGCATCCAGATGCGGCTCTGCAGCGGTTACGGCGATTTTCATGGGCTTCCTCGTGGTATACGACAGCAATCAGACGCGATCCGTGCCACATTCGCGTGGCGATTCCCGGCCGCCTGGCAATATGACGAGCACGGCTCATGCCGCACGGGTACAGGTGTGACAGAAGAGCTAAATTTGTTGTGCTACAGTCAGTTATGAATCGCCACCGGGCGGCCAGGCGCGGTTCGATCATTGCATAATGCAGTTATATCAGAGGTGGAATAATGCAATATGCAAATCAGTCAAGGACGGATTCGGATCCAGTCCCGGCGGCTCTGGGTCCTTTTGGAAGCCTCCTCTCGGGCGTCGACTTGTCGTTGCCAGAAGTGTGCGGTCAACCGCCCGCGCGATCCGGCGCATCAGCGGCCCAACACCTGATCCACGGACACCGGCTGGATCCTGGCGGCCCCGGCGTGCGGGGGTCCCACAAGGAGGAGGATGAGCGAATGGCAAATGGCGAAAGCCGAGTGCATAATGGCGAACGCACGATCCGGCCTTGCCCGATTCTGTCACACGAAGAAAATGGGCGTCGTGGCCGATGCGGACGCCCTTCAATGCTCCGTTTGTCGGGCACAGGGGAGAACCACCATGAAACCCGCAATGGCCGTTCTTCTGATCGCAACAGCAACGGCGGCAGCCAATCCAACCGTTCACCCGGTCTGGGAGCACAGACTGGAAGTCGACGTTCCGCTGACGCTGGCCCCGGGCAGCGGCGAGACCGGTCTGTTCCTCATCGGCACGGAGGCCGGCGGCGTGTTTCTCGCTGATCGCGAGCAGACACCCCGGCGCCTGTTCGATGCCGACGGATCGGTGCTGGCGTTCAGCACGCTCCAGCTCCGCGACGAGGGCAACGCCATCCCGGCCGGCACGGAACGAGGCGAAGTGGTATGCGTTCAGGTCGCCGTCGAGGGCAAACCGCGCGTCCTCTGGCGGCATCGGACGTCGTGTGGAGTGAACGCCATCCAGGCCTTGCCCGACACAGATGAAGACGAAATCGATGACGTGGCGATGGGCGGGGCAGGCCAGGAGGTCACCCTGCTGAGCGGGCGAACGGGACAGGTGATCTGGAAACGGGACCTGGGAACGAGCGGCGGGACCGGTTATGTGCATCGGATCGCGCCGGCCGGCGATCTGAATGGGGACGGCATGTGGGATCTCGTTGTCTGGACCTGGCGCGGGGAGCTCGTGGCGCTGGCCGGAAAGGACGGCACGATCCTCTGGCGAGCCCGGGTCAACGGCGGCTTCGTGGACGCGATGAGCATCGCTTCTGACGCCAACGGCGACGGAAGGCACGATTTCGTCGTCGGCGGAAACGACGCGACGGTCCGGTTGTGCTCGGGCGCCGACGGGTCCGTCCTCTGGACGGCCACCCTCGACCGAACAGTTCGCGACGTGCGAGAGGTGAACGACCTCAACGGCGACGGTACGCGCGATTTCTTCGCCGTGACGGCGGCGGGGACGGTGGCCTGCATCGCAGGCGGCGTGGGGCCGGAGGCCAAGGTGCTCTGGACGGCCAACATCGGGGACGTCTGCCGGACGCTCGCCTGCCCCGGCGACGTGGACGGAGATGACGTGACCGACGTCGTTGTGGGGGCTGAGAACGGAATCGTCGCCGCGTTGTCCGGCAAAGACGGCAGGCGGGTCTGGCAATGGCAAGGGCCGGACGTCGTGCGGGCCATGCTCACCCTTCCGAAGATCGCGGGCAACGGGGTCGATGCAATCGCCGTGGCCTGCCTGGATGGAACGGTCGCGGTGCTGCCGATCCAGCCGGGCCCGTCCCCAGAGCAGCCTTCGCCCCCGTCGAGGCCCGTGGCGACGGGCCATCGATTCAAGCCGTTGAAGGAGGCGCCGCCGGCGGCTGAGCCGGTGGCGGAGGTGCCGATCCTGCTCTACCACGACGTGCTGCCGGTCGCGAAGTACCTCTATGCGACATCCGTGGACGACTTCCGCGCCCACATGGACCTGCTGGTGCGCGGCGGGTACCACTGCGTCACGCTTGATCAGGTGGCCGACTGGATGGCCGGCAGGACGAACCTGCCCCGGCGGCCGATCTGCATCACGTTCGACGGGCCGTACAGCGGCCACCACGAGCACGCCTTCAAGATTCTGCAGGAGCGCGGGCTGTTCGCCGTTTCCTACATCACGACGGATTGGATCGGCACCGCCAACCACGCAGACTGGCACGAGCTGCGCGAGATGGAGGCCGCGGGCGTGATGGACATTCAGAACCACAGCATGAACCATCCGTCGCTGTCGAAAGTTCCGCGGGATGAGGTGGTCCATCAGCTCCGGGGCTGTAACGAATCCATCGCCCGCCACTTGTTCGGCAAGGCCGCCCGGCATCATGCGTATCCGAGCGGCGCGGAAAACGACATGGTGTGCGAGGTCATACGCGAACTTGGCTTCGTGACGGCCACGATCTGCCGGAACGCCCATGCACGGCGCAACGACAACGTGTTGCGATTGAATCGGTACGTGCTGAGGAACGACACGGCGTTGGACCAATTCAAGGAGTGGATTCGCTTCGCAGGGCCGGCGGCCGATTGACCCGGCGGCGCCGCGCCCCACAGGAGAACTCAACTTCCGTCCATGCAAAAGAATGCGCGCTCCACCCACAGGTCACCTGTCCGGTTTGTAACGGGCAGAGGCAGCGACGGTCTCGCCAACGGGCGCACGGCTTTGGGCCGACACCCCAGGCAGCCGCAGAGGCCGACCCGGTTCAAGGCGTACTGAAAGCATCGAATGTTCCGCGGCCCGGACCCGCCGCGGCAAAGCAAACGGCAAGCGTTTGACGCGCAGGGCATTGGCCGGATAATGCCGGGGGCCGGAACCGCGTCAGCGGGAACCCCGGCGAACAGGAGAGTCGCGCGGGATTCCACCCGTCTTGTTGCCCCCACAACCGTGGAAACATCATTTCCCATGATTCGCATTCTGCACATCGTAGCGCTGGTTATTCTCAGTCTGACGGGCATGTTCGCGTCCGGCGTGTTGCTGTACGAACACCTGTTCGCCAGCCCCGGGCACTCGTGGCAGGCCGCCGCCTGCGGGGAGGGCTCGGAAGGAGGCGTCAGCAACTGCGAGCAGGTAATGCACAGCCGGTGGGGCAAAATCCTGTGGATGCCCACCGCGTTCTGGGGGTCCCTGTACTACTCCGCGCTGACGTTGTGGTTCCTGTTCATCGGCCGGCCTTCGTTCGACCGGCGGTATTGGCACATCATCCCGACGCTGGGCGTTCTGATGGGGGCGTCCGCCTCGGTCTTCTTCATCGTGATCATGTACGCGCAGCTTCAGCAGTGGTGCTTCTGGTGCATGGTCTCGCACGTGGCCGGCTTCCTGATCCTGATCCTGACGCTGCTGCTGTGGCCCCGGCGCCGCACGGCAGAGCGAGAACGCATCGCCGCTGCCGCCCCGGCAACCGTCCGACGGCCGGCGCGGCCGCACCCGTCGGTCCGGCTGGTGCTGGCGGTTTCGCTGACGGTGGTTCTGACGGGCGTGTGTTTCGGCCAGGTGGTGGTGGGGGCGTCCGTTCTGACAAAGATGGAGATGCTGAAGGCCATCACGCGAGTCATGTACGAGATATACCAGGACGACCTCCGGGACCGAATTCGGACGCGTCCGGACGACCCGGTGAAGTTCGCCGGTGACGATGGCGAGCGTCTGCGGGCGGTGGTGTTCAGCAACTTTACGTGCCTGCACTGCCGGCAGTTCGCTGAATCCGTGGACGGGCAGTTCAGCCCGTTGTTCGACAACCATCTGGAGGTCGTGTTCAAGCACTTCCCCCTGTGCAGCGAGTGCAACCCCTGGTTCCCTGAAGAAGGCGACCCGGACGCGTGCCGGGCGGCCCGCGCCGCCGAGGCGGCCCGCATGCAAGGCGGCAACGACGCCTTCTGGAAGGCCCATGACCTGCTGTTCTCCAGGGCCAGGCAGAGGCGGCTTCGCCAGACCGACTATCGGGAGCTGGCCGGCGAGTTGGAGCTGGATCCCGAGCGGTTTGTCGCGGACATGGAATCGGATGAGGTCGCTCGCCGCATTCAGGAGGACGTGGATCTGGGCCACGCCCTGGGCGTGACCAGCACCCCCGGCGTATTCGTAGGGAACCGACACGTCCCGAACGTGGCCGCGCTGGAGCCGTACTTCTGGCAGGCGGTCGCGCAAATGTACGAGGCGAAGGCCCGCCGGCGGAACGGCGGCGCCGACCCTTCCGCCGTGACCGCCGAGGACGCCGCCGCCCCGCCGACAGCGTCGCTGACCGCAAGACCGCTCGATCCACGACCCGAGTAACCTGTTGGCGAACGCAGGGGCGACCTGTCGGCGATTGACAATCTCGCCGACCGCCGCGCCCGTCTTCCGCAACGCTTCCGCGATCGCACGACATGTCATTGGTGCGCCCTTGCCGCCGGGGCAGTCCGGCGCTACCATCGTGGGCGCTTTTCAGGGAGGTCCTCGCATGTCTACGCGCGTTGCCGCTCCGGCGCCGGTGTTTCCGACCGCAAATGAAGTACCGGGCGCCCATCGTGTGAGGTACTACACGGAAGGGGCCCGGTATCTGATTGACGGGAAGGTCCGGACCTGGGACGGGCCGTGCGAGGAAGTGCTCTCGCCGGTCTGCGTCCGGGACGACGGGCAGGCGGCCCCGTACGCCCTGGGACACTACCCGCTCATGACCGCAGACGAGAGCCGCCAGGCGGAAGAAGCGGCGGTGCAGGCCTGGGACCACGGTTGCGGCGAGTGGCCCACGATGTCCGTGGCGGACCGCATCCGCTGCGTCGAGGCCTTCATTCCCCGTATGCAGGCCGTGCGCGACGAGGTGGTTCGGCTGCTCATGTGGGAGATCGGCAAGACCCTGCCCGACGCCCGCAACGAGTTCGACCGCACCGTCGAGTACATCGTGGCGACCATCCAGGCGCTGAAGGAGCTGGACCGGGCGGGCTCGCGCTTCGCACTGGAGAGCGGCTTCCTGGCCCAGATTCGCCGCAGCCCGCTGGGCGTCACGCTTTGCATGGGCCCCTTCAACTACCCGCTCAACGAGACGTTCACCACGCTCATCCCGGCCATCATCATGGGCAACCCGGTCATCTTCAAACCGCCCAAGCACGGCGTGCTGTTGCATGCGCCGCTGCTGGAGGCGTTTGCCCGGTCGTTCCCGCCGGGCGTGGTGAACACGGTTTACGGAGACGGGGCGACGGTGGTCGGCCCGCTCATGACCGGCGGCATGGTCAGCGTGCTGGCGTTCATCGGCTCGGCCCGCGTGGCCGGCATTCTCAAGCATCAGCATCCGCGGCCGAACCGGCTGCGCTGCGTGTTCGGGCTGGAGGCCAAGAACCCGGGCGTTGTGCTGCCCCACGCCGATCTGGACCTGGCCGTCCGCGAGTGCGTGACCGGGGCCCTGTCGTACAACGGGCAGCGCTGCACGGCCATTAAGATCATCTTTGTCCACCGGTCCGTGGCGGATGCGTTTGTGGAGCGGTTTGCGGAGGCCGTGGGCAATCGCGTGGTGGGAATGCCGTGGGAGGACGGCGTGCAGATCACGCCGTTGCCGGAGTCGGGCAAGCCGAAGTGGCTGCGCGGCCTGGTGGATGAGGCGTTGTTCGGCGGGGCGACGATCGTGAACGCCGGCGGCGGCACGATCGACCACACGCTGTTCTACCCGGCCGTTCTGTATCCGTGCCGCCCGGAGATGCCGATCTGCCAGGTGGAGCAGTTCGGTCCGGTGGTGCCCATTCTGCCGTACGAGGACGAGTCCGAGGTGATCCAGTGGGTGCTGAACTCGCCACACGGGCAGCAGGCGGCGCTGTTCGGGACGGAGCCGCAGTCGCTGAGCCGGCTGATTGACCCGCTGGTGAACCAGTTCTGCCGGCTGAACATCAACAGCCAGTGCCAGCGCGGCCCGGACGTGTTCCCCTTCACCGGCCGCAAGGACTCGGCCGAGAACACGCTGAGCGTTTCGGACGCCCTGCGCGTGTTCAGCATCCGCAGCCTGGTAGCGGCGAAGACCACGGACATCAACGAGGAGTTGATTTCCGGCATCGTGTCCGGCCGCCACTCGAAGTTCCTGCGGACGGATTTCATCTTTTAGGAGGGATCGAGGGATCGAGGGCGCGGGGTCAGAGATGGAGCAAGTGGGGAGCGGATGGGCGTGTTCTCCGCGTCCGGTGCTCTTTGACGCGTAACATGCGGATTCGGGCATGCCCGGGATTCTTCTTCGGCGGTACTAGACCTGCATCACCATGGAGACCGGAAATCGCAAGGAGAAGCGCCTCACGCGAGAGGCAACCATTTAGCAGGCACGTGCTGTTGACAAACGAGTCCGGCTTTCGTGGGGCGCTCGCCCTGAAGACTGACCAAGGCGGGTTTGAGGAACTGCGCAGGCAGGCCGCGACTGCCGGGGTGCGCTCATTTCTCCAAGCGACTCTCGTGCCACAAGCCGCGGCAGAGGCACGTGAGTCGGTGACCGCAGAACCCCCTTGTTCAGTGTGCTCATGAACCTGTCCATGAACATTCTTGTTGGACGTGACTACCGCAGTCGGTCGCAGATAGCACGCGTAATCAGTGAAGACTGGGCGAGGAGGAATCTGTATTGTCCAGCCTGTGACTCACGGGAAATCCGCGTGATGCCCCCCAACACGGAGGCAATCGACTTCCAGTGCCCTCTTTGCGCGTCTGTTTTCCAACTCAAGAGTGGCGCCTCGTGGAGCGAACGACGAGTTCCGGATGCAGGGTATGAGGCCATGATGCGGGCCATCCGTTCCGACGCCGTGCCCAACCTGTTCGTGATGTAGTACGGAGGCGACTGGACCGTACGAAATCTCCTCCTCATACCGTCATTTTTCTTTATCGCATCCGCTATCGAACGTCGAAAGCCTCTCAAACCTACGGCTCGCCGAGCCGGATGGGTCGGATGCAACATCCTGTTGAGTTCGATAGCGGAGGAGGGCAAGCTTAGAGTTGTTGCCGACGGAGTGGCTCTGTCCTCGGACGACGTACGGCGTCACTTCGACCGCTTGCGTGGATTGGGCGCGATGAACGTCCGGGTGCGTGGCTGGGCCCTGGACGTTCTGCGCGTTGTGCGAGATCTGCAGCAGCAGTCCTTCAATCTACGCGAAGTGTATGCGTACGAATCATATTTGAAGAAGCTTCATCCAGGAAATCAGAACGTGCGACCAAAGATCAGACAGCAGCTTCAGGTGCTTCGTAATCTCGGCCTGATTCGCTTCATGGCTCGAGGACGGTACGAGATCGTTTCATGGTCTCCCGCAACTCATACGAAGCGCGCGGGAACACACATGTGAACCCCAGGACAAACGTAGGGGCCTCGGGCGCTCTTCCAGTGGCAGTTCGCACAGAAAACGACACGGGCTACTGGTCGCCGAGCCATTGGCGGGCCTGATCGAGGTTTTTGACCTGGTTGCCGTGGCTCAGGTAGTAGCGTAAGTGGGGCTCGGCCTCCGAAGGCCGATCCACCTCCATCAGAAGCCGGGCAAGCTGGAAGTGCATCTCCGCGTCGTCCGGGCGCAGCGCCAGACCCTTGCGATAGTTCAGCAGCGCGTCGTCCAGTCGACGCGTGTTCTCCGGCTGCTCCAGGTACTCTTCGTGCAGAGCGATCGCCTCCCGGAAATACAGGGACGCCAGCTCATTGGGGTTCTGAACGCCCTCCGCGGTAAACTGGCGGTCCAGGCCGGCCAGAATCTCCCGCACCCGCTGACGCCGACCGGCCAGCGACTGCTGCTCCGCGTCCAGCGATTCCCGCAGCAACTGGATGGCCAGGGCGATCTGCGCGGAACCGGCCTGCACGGTGTTCTCCACCGTACGAATGGCCAGTTGCGTGGCGTTCTTCTCCTGCTCGATGCGGTCCGTCAACGTGGCGCGGAGCGAATCACGCGCCTGCGCAGACTGGCTGTCCAGCGTCTTGAACGATGAATCCACGTACGCTCGAAGCTCCGCATCGGCGCCGGCCAGCATTCGCCGATCCTTTGCGGCGGCATCGAGCGCCTGGTCCGTTGCGTCCATGCGGGATTGCACGTCACCGGTCAGGCGATCCAGGTCGGCCCGGGCGGTCTGAAGGGCCTGCAGCGCCGCGGGCATATCCAGCGCCTCGAACCGGGCCAGCGCAGCCTGGGTCGATTCCATCTGGCGCCTGAGTTCGTCGATGCGCTGTCGCTCTGCCGACACCTCAGTCAGCAGCCCCGCGATCTGTTCGGTAAGCTGCTGCCGCGTCTGTTCGACGGCGGCCCGGGCCTCGTCGGCCGCCTGCCGGACGGGCGTCACCTGCTGGGCGATCTGCTGGTCCAGCGTGGAGGGCTGCTGCGGCTCCAGGCAGCCGGCGGCCGACAGCAGCAGTCCCGCCGTCGACATCCACCGAACCGCGCGCCGGCAAACGCGCCCGCACGTGCTGAGGTTTCCGCGGCGCATCTTGCATCTCCTTGTGTTCCTGGCCGCCTGGCGAGCAGCAAAGATGGTCGGTCCGAGTACCGAAGCCGTCAACCCCCCAGAATCGTGCCCGGGGCGAAGCGATCGGCAGGGACCATGCCACGCAGGCTTCCGGCCCCCGTTTTGCGGCAGAGGCCGGAAGCCTGTGCAGGTTCAACGCCCGTCGCAGCCGGAGCGGCGGATCATGATCACTGCTGGGTCGGCGGGGCCGCAGGCCCGCGGCCGCCGGTTCGCGGTCGTGGCCGGGTCGGCCTGTCACCGCGTCGTCCGGGGTCGGGCATGGCCTCCGGGTTCTCTTCGTAGTACTTCATTCGTTCCTCGAACTTGTCCGCCTGGTCGTCGTCCAGGATGTCGAGCAGCTTCGCTTTCAGCTCCTCCTGCATCTTGATCACCTGCTCAGGATCGCGACCGGGGTCGCCGAACGCCTGCATGCTCTGGCGGAACACGTCGCGGACGGCTTCATTCTGCTCGTCACTCAGTTCCAGTTCATCGAGGACGCGGCGCATGGTTCGGATTCCGCGCATCCGATTTCGCGCCGCTTCCATCGGATCCTCCGGCTGCTTGTAGAGGCGGCGGACCATCTCGCGAAACTGCTGCTGCTGTTCGGAGTCGAGCTCCGCCGCCACCTCCTGATGGAACCGCCGCGTGGCCCGGGTAATCTCATCTGCGGACTGGCCTTCACGAAGCTTCTCCATGAGTTGCATCACGCGATCCCGATCCCGGTTCTGGCGCGCCTCGCGAAGCTCCTCCTGGAGTTTCTGCCGCTCCGCCTCCGCCGCCTTGGGGTCGACGGTGTTCTCGGGTTCCTTCGACTCGTAGGTCTCGACGAACTCGGTGTGCGCCCGGAACAGGTCCATGACCGCACGCGTCTGGTCGTCGCTGAGCCGGATCTCCTTGGTCACGGCCCGACGCAGCTTGGTCAGGTACTCCAGCTCCTGCGCCCGCCGATCCCCCTCCGCGGGTTTCGGTTCGCCGCTTCCCGGTCGCTTGGGTCCCTTTGCCGTGTCGGTTTCCTCGTCCTCCAGCACTTCGTCCGCCTCATCATCCGGATCGACGAGTTCATCGTCGGCCAGAGGCGGCGACTGCTGTCCGCGGGCCGGCCCCGTCCAGACCATGCCCAAAAGGACCATCAACGCTAATGTCATCCACTGTCCTGAAGTTTTCATCGCATTGCTCTCCTGGAAAAAAGACCCGGGCAGGCTCGCCCGTTTCCCCTCCGCGCCGTCGCGGGTATTCTACACCGGCGCGCGGGCGTGGGCGATGGCGAGAGGCGGATTGCCGCCCGCCCGATCGTCCCGCAACGCTCTCCGGAACGGTGCCGAGCTGCCAATCACCGCCGGAATCCGTTTTAACTCGTTGGCAAGAATGTACTTACACGTAATCGTAGCTTACTTCCTGCTTTTCTGGTGGCCCGACGCCCGACCCACCGAGCCGTGGTTCGATCGCGTCGGCACCTGCCTGACCTTCGTGCTGGCCAAGCCGGCGTTCTTCTTCCTGGCCGGAGCGTGGATGTCCGCGCGGGTACGCCGTGTAAACGGAATGAGCGCCGATCGCACGCAAAGGATGCAGCATCGGTATCACTGGGGCAGCTTCCTGCTGTCGGCCGCCACTGTCGTCGCGTTCGCGGCCGACGTCGGGCTGACCACGTGGCCGGAACTCATCCGCGGGCTGCCCGGCGTACAGGCGATTCCCGGCTTGGCCGACGTGGTGATTCTGCTGCCGTTCTTCGTGTCCCTGGTGTTGCTGTGGGTTGCATCGTATCCGGTCGACCGGTCGGTGCGGGAGGCGACGCTGCGGGTCCGGCAGATGGAGACGCCGGGCGCTCCGCGTCCGGCGGTGTGGTCGCTGGGAGGATACCTGCTGTTCCAGATCCGGCATCAGCTTCTCATCGCCGCCGTGCCCATGACGTTGATCCTGGTCGCGTTCCGCTGGGCGGAGCGCAGCCGGGACACGCTGATGCATTGGCTCCGTGTGCCGTGGGCAAGCCAGCTTGTGCTGGGATTGGCTGCTTTGCTTGTGTTTGTGCTGGCCCCCGTGATGCTGCGGTATATCTGGTCCACCGAGCCGCTTCCGGACGGACCGCTCCGGCGACGACTGGAAGGGCTGTGCGGGCGGATCGGGCTGCGCTACCGGGAAATCCTGATCTGGCGAAGCCAACACATGATGGTCAACGCCGCCGTCATGGGTTTATTCCCGCAGGTTCGGTATATCCTGCTTTCCGACGCCCTGCTGGAGTCGCTGGACGAGCCGAAAATCGTGGGCGTGTTCGGCCACGAGGCCGGCCATGTGCGGCTGCACCATATCCCCTATTTTCTGCTGTTTGCCATCTGTGGCATGTTGCTGGTCTCGGGGTTTGTGGAGATTCTGATCCGCATCTCTGACCCTGCGGCCCCCCTGGTCCCCCTGAGCGACGGAACCATCGAAACGTCCGGCTTTCTGGGCGTTCTGGTCGTCTGGGGGGTCGGGTTTGGCTGGATCTCGCGACGGTTTGAGCGGCAGGCCGATCTGTACGGCGTGCGCTGCCTGGCGCAACTGGTTGCCCGGTGTGAACTTCCGTGCGGGCGGCATCCCGGCGGCCTTCCGGGGAACCCGGACGCCCTCTGCGCGACGGCGGCGGGCACGTTCGTGGCCACGCTGGACCGGGTGGCCGTCCTGAACGGCATTCCGCACAACGAGCGAAGCTGGCGTCATTCGTCGATGGCCAGCCGGATGCAGTTTCTCCTGTCGCTGGCGGGCGACGTGGTACGGCTTCGCATGTATGACCGCCTGATCCGCTGGGTCAAGGCCGGGCTCTGGGTCGGCGCGGTGGTGGGTCTGGGCATCGCAGGGGTGTACATTTCCACCCGGCCTGAGTACCGCGCGGTGGTCCGACACAATTTCATCACACCGTTTGTGGGCGATGGACATCCATCCCCGAACGCTTCAGAAAGCGAGCACGGACGATGACGGCCACGGTTTTCGACGGCAGGGCCGTCGCGGCGAGGATCAAGCGGCAGACGGCGGAGCGGGTGCATCGATTGGCCGCACAGGAGGTGCGGGTCCGGCTGGACGCCATTCTCGCGGGAGACTCGGCGGCCGGTGCGCTTTTCACACAGTCGCAGCAGCGGCAATGCCGTGAGGCCGGCATTGCGTACCATCTGCACACGCTGCCCGCCGGCTGCACGCAGCAGGACGTGACGGGGCTCATCCGGCAGGTGAATGACGATCCGGACGTAACCGGCATTCTGCTGAACCTGCCGCTTCCCGCGGGGTTGGACACGCCCGCCGCCCAGTATTGCATCGACCCGTACAAGGACATCGAGGGCGTGAACCCGACGAACATCGGGATGCTGTTCTACAACTGCCCGATCATGGCCCCATGCACGTCGGTGGCGGTGCTGGAGGTGGTGCGGGAGCTGGGCTGCGAGGTGCGCGGGATGCACGCGGTGGTCATCGGCATGGGAACGGTCACTGGCCGGCCCATGGCGCTGAACCTGATGCAGCAGGACGCCACGGTCACCGCTTGCAACGTGTATACGAAAAACCTGAGGGAGCTCACGCGGCAGGCGGACATCCTGGTGGCCACGGCCGGCGTGCCGGGGCTGGTGACGGCCGACCACGTCAAGCCGGGGTCGATCGTGATCGACGTAGGCATCAACCGGGTGCCCGTGTCCCCGGGCAGCGACAAGACGAAGGTGGTGGGCGACGTGCGGTTTGACGAGGTGCGCGAGGTGGCCAGCGTCATCACGCCGGTGCCCGGCGGCGTCGGCCCGGTGACGGTGGCCGTCGTGCTGCGCGCCGCCACGGAAGCCGCCGAGCGCCAGCGCGGCCCGCGGCGGCTGGATGTGTGACCGCTTCAGCGCCGCCGGATCGGCATACGATGCGAGTGCCATCCACAAGAAGGCCCCAGCAAACCACGGAGGAGGCAATATGAACAAGGCTCTGGCGGCTGCCCTGGCAATGGTTCTTGGCGTCGGCATCAGCGTGCGAGCCGACGTGGTTCACGCCGAGTTTCGGCCCGCTCAGCGGGAGGCCGTGGCAAAGTGGGTGGGGGAGCACCTGGACGGGCTGGTGGACGTGTGCAAGCACATTCACGCGACCCCGGAACTGTCGCGGTGCGAGGAGAAAACCGCGGCGCTGGCGGCCGAGCATCTGCGGAAGTACGGGTACGACGTCACGACGGACGTGGGCGGGCACGGCGTGGTGGGCGTGCTCCGAAACGGGACCGGGCCGACGGTTTTGGTGCGCGGGGACATGGACGCGCTGCCCATCACGGAAGACACCGGGCTGGACTACGCCAGCCAAGTCCGCGTCACGCTGCCCGACGGCACCACTACGGGCGTCATGCATGCCTGCGGGCACGACGTTCACACCACCACGTTGCTCGGAACGGCCGGCGTGCTGAGCGCAGCCCGCGACCAGTGGCGGGGAACGGTGGTCATGGTCGCCCAGCCGGCGGAGGAATCGGGCGGAGGCGCGGAGCGGATGATTCAAGACGGCCTGTTCGAGCGGTTTCCTCGGCCGGACTTCTGCCTGTCGCTGCACGTGTCGCACGAGATGCCGGCCGGACAGGTGGGCTACCATTCGGGCTGGGCCGCGGCCAACGTGGACGCGGTGGACATCACGATCTACGGACGCGGCGGGCACGGGGCCAAGCCGAGTGCCACGGTGGACCCGATTGTGACCGCCGCCTATGTGATAACGCAGTTGCAGACGCTGGTGAGTCGGCGGGTCGATCCGGTGAAGCCGGCGGTGGTGACGGTAGGAGCCATTCACGGTGGGTCGAGGCACAACGTCATTCCGGATGAAGTGACGATGAAGCTCACGGTACGCTCGTACCAGCAGGACGTGCGCCGGCAACTGCTGGACGGCATCCGACAGATCACAACGGACGTGTGCACGTCTTTCGGGTGTCCCCGGCCGCCGAAGGTGGACATCCGCGAGGGGCTTCCGGCGTGCTACAACGATCCGGACCTGACGGCGGCCGCGGTGGACGTGTTTCGCAAGGTCTTCGGGGCGGACAACGTGATCGAGCGGCCGGCCGGCATGGGCGGGGAAGACTTCGGGATGTTCCCCCGGCACCTGGAGAAGCCGGGGCTGCAGATCAGCCTGGGCAGCGTCGCCCGCGAGCGGTACGAGGCGAGTCTTCAGCCGGGCGCCGAACCTTTGCCCTCGCTGCATTCCAGCAAATACGTGGCCGACTTGAGGCCGTCGCTCCAGACCGGCGTAACGGCCATGAGCACGCTGACGCTGAGCTTGCTTGACACGGGGAAGTGACCCGGCGACTCGCGGATCTCGCCCACCTGAGGGGCAGCAGCGGCCCGACGAGCCACGGCCCCATACCAGCGGGGATCTCCACGCGCGGACGTTTGCGTGGGCGCTTGTGCCCAGATCAATACTCACGGCTGCCTTCTCATCACGGCGGGATCGGATATCACGAGCGGCCCGAAGACGGCCTCTTGCTACGCGGATTTTCCGGTTGACGCCGCGGGCTCACGGTGGTACAGGTGTCGACGGTCACTGGTGGCTGCCTGTCGGATACAGGCGGCAGAATCGGGAATCCGGTGCAAGTCCGGAACAGCCCCGCTACTGTGACCGGGAACGAAAGCTGCATAACAAACCATTGCCCCGCTGGATCGGGGTGAGAAGGTGCGGCGAGTAGGTGTCGGCGATCCCGCCGGCGGGCCCGGAAGTCAGGAGACCGGCCAGGGCGACCAACCTCAACAGGCCGGCGACTTCGCGGGAAAGTCCGGTGGTCACTTCCGCTTGGAAACTCCTAGATTGGTCGAGCAGCCATACGCGCGTGGGTGTTCCTCACACGGTGATCGGCTGGACGCTCCGCGAGGTCGCGAATTGCGAATAGCGAATTGCAGAATTGCGAAAGGCGGCCACATCTGCGCGCCATGACGCCCGCGCTGCCGGCGGGTGACCATTCGCAATTCCCCATTCGCGATTCGCAATTCAACGGAGGCACGAGATGAAGCGGACAAAACTGGGCAGTATGTGTGTTCTGGTGGGGCTGGGACTCGCGGCGGCGGGACCGGCCATGGGCAACGTGGTGAATTTCGAGGAGTTCACCGCGCTGTGGGCCGGGTCGGATGGATCGGGCGGGTTCACGAGCAAGGGCGTGTCCTTCGCAAACTCGTACACGGACTACGGCGGCGGGTCCTTCGCGTGGGACGGCTGGGCGGTGTCGAATCACACCGACACCAGTACGCCCGGCTACACGAATCAGTTCAGCGCGATCCCCGGCGGCGGGGCGGGCGGGTCCGCGTTTTACGGGGTTTCCTACGTCCCCGGGTACGACACAGGGCCGACCCTCCTGCTGCCGGACGGTTCCATGCTGGTCTCGATGGAAATCACCAACACGACGTACGCGGCGTTGTCGATGTTGCAGGGCGACGCCTATGGCAAGAAGTTCGGCGGCGCGGACGGGCATGCCCCGGACTGGTTCAGGCTCACCGTCACCGGGCTGGATGACGCCGCCGCCTCCATCGGGTCGGTCGATTTCTATCTGGCGGACTACCGGTTCGAGGACGACGCGCTGGACTACGTTGTGCAGGAGTGGACCGTTGTGGACCTGACCCCGCTGGCCGCCGCGCGGGGCCTGCGCTTTGAACTGGCCTCGTCCGACGTCGGCGTGTTCGGCATGAACACGCCGGCCTACTTCGCGATGGACAACCTCGTATTCGTGCCCGAGTCGGCCTCAGCCGTGCTGCTCATGGCGGGCGCGGCCCTGATTCGTCGTCGCGGGCTTTCCGGGGAAGAAGGAGGCAACGCGCGATGAACGGCGTCCGTAGGGTCCGCCGTGCGGACCACGAACGACGTACGGCCCGGTCCGCATGGCGGCCCGTACTCCGCTGTGGGACCGGCTTTTCAGAACGACGTACGGACCACGAACGACGTACGGCTTGGTCCGCATGGCGGACCCTACTCCGCTGTGGGACCGGCTTTCCAGCCGGTCCCGGGAACCGCTGTGGGACCGGCTTTTCAGAACGACGCACGGCCCGGTCCGCATGGCGGACCCTACTCATCGGCCTCGCTGCGATCGCAACCCCCGCCCTGGCGCAATCCCCGTTTGCCACGGCGGTCATCGCCTACGACCCTGCCCCGGGCCAGTTTGTGAACGACCCGCTCTTCAACGACCCGACCAAGGCGCTCGGCCGGCCGTACGGCGGCGGGTTCTCCGACTCGGGCAACTCGTCGCTGGTTTCGCTGGGCGGGTTCGGCGGGTCGATCACGCTGGCATTTGACCACACTGTCCGTGACGATCCGGCCAATCCCTTCGGGCTGGACGCGATCGTGTACGGCAACGCCCTCTACGTCGGCGGCAACTTCAACCGCCGCTGGGCGGAATGCGGTTTCATCGAGATCAGCCGTGACGTGAACGGCAACGGCCTGCCCGACGACCCGTGGTACCTGATCCCCGGATCGCACATCACGGACCCGATGGGGCAGTACGAAGTGCAGACGTGGGACGACGACGTGCTCGACGCCGCCTTTCCGCCGGACGATGAGGGCTGGATTCCACCCGGCCGAAGCGGAACGTGGAGCACGGCCGGGTACCGCCTGCCGCCGGAGGTGTTTGAGACCATCGTCGTGTCGAACCCCAACGGCCTGGACGCGACGGTGGAGGGCATCTTCGGCTACGCGGACTTCACGCCCACCCTGAAGCTCGGCGACATGAACGGGGACAACGTGATCGACGACCCGACCGCGCTGCCCGCGGTGTTCTATACCCGGCCGGACAACCCGTTCGCCGTCGGTTTGACGCCGGGCAGCGGCGGAGGCGACGCATTCGACATCGCAAGGGCGATCGATCCGGCCACGGGCGAGCCAGCCGGGCTGGACGGCTTCGACTTTATCCGGATCACGGTGGGGGTGAATCGCGTGATTCTGGACACGTCGCCGCCCCTGAATGAGCTCTCCACGGAGATCGACGCGGTGGCGGACGTGGCGGAGGGTCGGCTGGGCGATGCGGAGAACGACGGGGACATTGACCTTCAGGATTTCGCGATATTCCGCGGATGCCTGAGCGGGCCGGACCAGTCGGCCCCATCGAGTCCCTGCCGCGTGATGGATTTCGACCAGGACACGGATGTGGACCTGGCGGACTGGGCCGCCTTTCAGGCGGTGTTCGGATAGACGGCGCAGTGATGATGTACAAGCCGCAACTTCGCAGGCCGCGTTTGGCACGAACGCGCGGCCACAAATCGGCCTTCACGCTGATCGAGTTGTTGGTGGTGGTCTCGATCATCGCCCTGCTGGTGGCGCTCCTGCTGCCGGGTCTGCAACGGGCGAAGGAGCAGGCACGGTCGGCCGTGTGTGCGTCCAACCTCCGCCAGCTCGTCATCGCCAACGCCGCCTACGCGTCGGACTACTCCGGCCGGTACTGTTCCGGCGCGCCGCGAATGGTCACGGAGAACCTGCGCCGCTGGCATGGAACGCGAAATGACACGGGTGAAGTATTTGATCCGCGTGGCGGTCCCCTGGTCCCGTACCTGGGTGCCGGCGCCGGCATCCGGGCGTGTCCGTCGTTTCGGGACGCTCGGCGAGGGGCCGGGGCCTTCGAGGCGGGCTGCGGCGGATACGGGTACAACCAGTCCTACATCGGTCGAGTCGTGCAACGACGATCCAACGGGTCGTTCCAGGTCGTCACGGACGAGTCGGGGGTGTCCAGCGAACGGGTCCGGCGGCCCGGCGCGACCGTGATGTTCGGCGATACGGCGTTCGCCGGTGTGGCCGTCGGGGTGATTGAATACAGCTTTGCCGAGCCCCGCTTCAGTCCGGAATACCTGCACTACCACGCCCGACTCGACCCGTCGCTTCACTTCCGTCATGGTCGGCAGGCCCGCATCGCCTGGTGCGACGGCCACGTGTCCGCCGAGCGGCGGACCTTCACCTGGCAGAGCGTTTTCTACGAAGGCAACGCCGACCGCTGGGGCCTCGGCTGGTTTGGTCCGGATGACGACAACGGGCCGTTCGACCTGGAGTGAGTTGCAGCGGGTTTTTCGACTCGCGTCACCCGCCAACGCCAGCCCTGGCGGCGCGTCCGCCACCAGACAACGCCCCCGTTGCGGAGCCGGAAACGTCCGGCTAGAATGGGCGGCCATTGGTGCGGTAACAGAAACCCTTGTCACTTCGAGACCTGCGATAGCGCCGGACCCGGTCCGGCCCAACAACGGAGCGATTCCCGTGTGGAGAGCACCCGCCCTCGCAGTATTGGTATTGGGGCTGGCACAGGCGACTTGGGGACAGGAGGCATCGTCGCCGTCGGGCGGCGTCACGGTGATCGCCGTCGAGTTCCCCGGCGCCGAGCAGACCAGCCGGACGTACCTGCGAAGCGTCGTCCGAACGGCTGCAGGCGAGCCGTTCGACGAGGCGCAGGCCCGTGAGGACGTCGACCGTCTGCTGAAGACCGGCAAGTTTCTCACGGTGACCCTGGAGACCGAGGCGACGCCCGACGGCGTGGTGGTGCGGTTTCCGCTCTCCGAGCGGCCGGTCGTTCAGGAGATCCGCTTTGAGGGCAACGTCAAGTTCAAGGAGAAGAAGCTGCTGAGCTCCGTCCCGGTGTCGGTGGGCGACCCCACGGATGCATACGGCGTGCGGGAGGGCCGAGAGGTCATTCTGGGCATGTATCGCAAGGAGGCGTACGGCGAGGCCCAGGTCACCATTGACGAGGAGCTGTTGAACCGGGGCATTCTGCTGTACCGGATCGAGGAAGGCCCGCGGGTTCGCGTGCGCAAGATCCTGTTTGAGGGCAACGACGCCATCGCGCCCAACAAGCTCCAGCAGCAGATTCAGACCCAGACCTACGTGTGGATCTTCCGGCCGGGCCTCTATGACGCCGACCAGGTGGAGAGCGACGCGACAGCGGTCCAGTCTTACTATCGCGACCAGGGCTTCCTGGACGCCCGCGCCACGTGGCGGGTGGAACGGAGCCCGGACGGCGAGGAACTGACCCTCTGGTTCACGATTGTCGAGGGGCCGCGGTACACCATCGAGAGCATCGCGTTTGAAGGGAACCAGGTCTTTACCGACGAGCAGGTGCTGGCCGAGCTGACGATGGCCGTCGGCAACCCCATTCTCAAGACGGAGCTGGACCGCGACGCGAAGCGTCTGCAGACGCTGTACGGCGAGCTGGGGTACATCTACGCGGAGGTGCAGGCGGTTCAGGTCTTCTCGGCGACGCCCAACCAGGTGCTCGTTACGGTGCGGATCCTGGAGGGCGAGCAGGTCCGGGTGGGGCGGATCGTTGTGCGGGGCAATGAGCGCACGCAGGACAAGGTGGTGCGCCGGCAGTTGGACCTGTATCCCGGCGATCTGTTCAACCTGACGGAGGCGAAGAGCGCGGAACAACGGCTGGTTCAGACGCAGATCTTTTCCCGGGCCAGCGTCTCGCCGGTGGGCGAGGAACCCGGCGTGCGCGACATCGTCGTGAACGTGGAGGAGGCCGCCAAGGCCGGCGATTTCCTCTTCGGGGCCGGTGTGACCAGCGATAGCGGGCTGGTCGGCTCCATCATGCTGGACATCAAGAACTTCGACGTGTTCGACTGGCCGCGGAGCTTCCGCGAGTTCATCCGGCTGAAATCGTTCCACGGGGCGGGCCAGCGGCTGCGGATCGAGGCCCAGCCCGGCACGGAGTTCAACCGCTTCCGGATTGACTTCACAGAGCCGTTTCTGCTGGACAAGCCGATCCAGTTTGGGCTGGGCGGCTACTACTTCGAGCGGGAGCGAGACTCGTACGACGAACGCCGGGTCGGCGCCAACATGAGCTTCGGCCGGCGGCTGCACTGGTCGTTTTTGGAAGGGTGGTACGGCGAGCTCGCCTTCCGCGTGGAGAACGTGAACATCTCGGACCTGCACTTCTTCGCCCCACGGGAGGTGCGCGACGACAAGGGCGATCACCTGATCACGAGCACGAAGGTTTCGCTGGTGCGGGACCGGACGGACAGCCGCTTTGTGCCTACCAAGGGCGACCGGTTCACCCTTTCCTACGAGCAATACGGCACGTTCGGGGGTGACTTCTTCGGGTCGCTGGTGTCCAGCTACGCGTGGCACAAGACGCTGTACACCGACGTGGAGGACCGCAAATCCGTGCTCACCCTGCGGGCTCGCGGCGGGGCCATGTTCGGCGACGCTCCGGTGTTCGAGAAGTTCTACGCGGGCGGCATCGGGTCGCTGCGCGGCTTCGAGTTCCGCGGCATCTCGCCCCGCCGCGGCTACAAGGACTTCGCGATCGGCGGCAACTACATGCTGATGACGGGTGCGGAGTACTCCTTCCCCCTCTTCGCCGACGTCATCCGCGGCGTGTTCTTCACCGACATGGGCACCGTGGAGGAAGATTTCGAGATCACCACCTGGCGGGCCTCTGTGGGCTTCGGCATCCGGCTGCAGGTCGATTTCTTCGGGCCGGTGCCCATGGAGTTTGACCTGGCCATCCCGGTTTCTTCGCACAAGGACGACGAAGAGCAGATCTTCAGCTTCTTCATCGGCACCGTGTTCTGATCGAGCGGACCGAGGCCCCGGCCGAAGGCCGGCCCCCTCAACGCATGTTATCGCCCCTTGATTCCCCTAAATCGCGCTGCGCGCCCTGCCGATAGCTCCCTGGTGGAGCTCGTCCGTGAACGGAGCGGACGCTTTGTCGCCGGCAGGACCGGCCGCGACGGCCACCCGCGCACGCCGCGCGGGCCACACCGTCGAAAGGCCTGGCTTGGAAAGGAATTGCGATGAGCAGGGACCGGCTTGGCGTGGCGCTGGCTGTGGTGCTGGGACTGGGGGCGGCCGCCCAGGGGCAGTATGTCACCATCAGCATACTGAACACGACCCCGGAGTGGGGTGATTTCACGGTGGAGCCGGACGCCCTGAGCTACGAGGTGGGCACGGAGATCACCGTGACGGCCATTCCCGCCGAGGGGTACGCGCTGGTTCGCTGGGAGGGGGATTTCGTCTCGTACTCGGATACCATCACGTTCAGGCTTCAGGATGTGCTGAACGCCACCGTGTCGTTTGCGCCCATACCGCCGTGCGAGCTCACGCTGATCGTCGAGCCCAGCGGCGCCGGCGCGATCTTCATCGACCCGCCCGCCGCGGAGTACTTCCCGGGTGATGTGGTGACGCTCTACGCACTGGCCGGGCCGGGGCAGGCCTTCCGTCAGTGGGGCGGCGACCTCACCGAGAACGTCAGTTCCAACGGGTTGACCCTCACGCTCGAAGGCGACATGGACATCCTGGCGATTTTCGAGGCGGCCCTGTACATCCTGCCCGCGGACGGCTCGCGCCGGACCACTGGCACGTGCGGGGCAATCGGCCTGCTGTCCTTCACGCTCCTCGCGTCCGGCCTGGTCGTCTGGCGTCGCCTCCGGTAGGGTGCGCGCCCGCACCCCGCGACCTCGGTCCGGCCGGCCATCGCCGACCCAGCCGAATCCTTCTTTCGACGGGGAAGCCCAGGCCAGCGTCTTTGGGCGCCTGCCCTCCTCACCGCACCGGCCTGGGCGACGTGCGGGGAGCGGGTAACACGTCAAAGGGCGGCATATGCAGCGTCGAACGGGGTAGCGCCGGGAGTGCGGGAGAACTCGCGCTCCTCGTTGGCCGCCAGGTGCTCCAGGATCTTGAATACCGTCTCCACGTCCTCCGGCAACCCGATGGCCTGCGCTACCTCCGCGGCGGTCTGCGGCTGCCGGCGGTGTTCGCCCAGATGCTTGATGATTTTGAGCTGGAGGTCCAGAATGCGGCGGGCGGCCTTCTTGCCGGCCTCCACGCCGGGCTGATGATACGCATTGATGTTGACCAGCGACGCGTACAGGCCCACCGTCCGCTCGTATAACGCAATCAACGCGCCCACGGTCCGTGGCGTGACCGCGCCGACGGTCAGCGTCATCGACTCGCGGCCGCTCTCGAACAGCGCCTCCCGCGTGCCCTCCAGGAAGCCGAAGAGATAATCACCCGCCGTGGTGTGCGGCTCCACCCGCACGGACAGGCCCTCCCGGTCCGTCAGCACGCGGATGAACGTCACGAAGAAGTTGTGTACCCCGTCGCGAAGCTGCTGGATGTACGCGTGCTGATCGGTGGAGCCTTTGTTGCCGTAGACGGTCAGGCCCTGGTACACCGGGTTGCCGTCCAGGTCTTTCTCCTTGCCCAGCGACTCCATGATGAGCTGCTGAAGGTACCGCGAGAGCAGGGCCAGCCGGTCCTTGTACGGCAGGATTACCAGGTCCTTCTGGCCGCGCCCGTCGCAGGCGTGATACCACATCAGCGCCATCATCGCGGCGGGGTTCCGCAGCACGTCCGCCTCCCTCGTGTACTCGTCCATCGTGCGGGCCCCGTCCAGCAGGCCGTCCACGTCAATCCCCTGCAGGGCCGCCGGCAGCAGGCCCACCGCCGACATCTGCGACGTGCGGCCGCCCACCCAGTCCCACATGGGAAAACGCCGGAGCCAGCGGCCGGTTTCGGCCAGCTTGTCCAATTCACTTCCCACCTGGGTGACGGCCACGGCGTGCTCGGAGAAACAGAGGTTGCGCCCGGCGTACGCATGCATGACTTCGAGCATTCCGTTGCGGGTTTCCGGCGTCGTGCCGGATTTGGAGACGACGACGCTCAGCGTAACGTCCAGTTCGTTCGCCAGGCCGCCGAGCAAAATGCGATCGATCCCGTCCGGATCGGTGTTATCGCAGAAGAAGACCCGCATGGGGTCGCGTCCGGGCTGCCCGAGGGCGTCGCCCACAAACTGCGGCCCCAGCGCCGAGCCGCCGATCCCCACCAGCATCACGTTGCGGAATGCCGGACCGCCGGCCGGCTGAATCCGGCCCTTGTGAATTTCGTCCACAAAGGCCTTGACGTCCCTGACGGCCTGCTTGATGGCGGTCCGGATCTCCGGCGTTGGTGCCCGCTCGGGCGCCCGCAGCCAGTAGTGGCCGACCATCCGGTTCTCGTCCGGATTGGCGATCGCCCCGGCTTCCAGTGCGGCCATGGCCTCCAGCGCGGCCGTCATGGGCCTGCCCATCCGGGCGAAGTAGTTGTCGGGGAATCGCATCCGGCTGATGTCCAGCGACAGTCCGACGGATTCGCAACGGCACAGGTAGGTGCGGTATCGTTCCCACAGTTGCAGGCGGTTCACGGCTATTCCTCCAGGGCCAGGATGGCTGACCTGGCCTCCAGCAAGACGTCGCAATCGGCATACGCGCCGTGCAGAATGAGCAACAGGCACGCGTCCCGGCATTGCCTGGCCGACAAACCGAGATCGGCAAGCACTTGCCGGGTGATGGACAGGTCGTTCATGCACTGATCGACGGGCACCGGTCCGAGTCGTTCCTGCATCGCTTCAAAAAAGCCGGACCGGATGAGCCGCCGGGCGACGGACTTCTCGCGGCCGGCGACGTCCTCGCTGCGCGGCAGGGCCAGGTACTCGTCGACGGATTCTTTCGGGGCCAGCTCCAGCCAGACCCCGCCGGCGAGTTTTTTTTCGCGATACTCTTGCGGAATGTGCAGCAGCAGGCGTCGAAACCGCTCTTCGGGCAGTGTGCCCGCAAACCCGGCCCAGCGAAACGTCAGGCAGGTGCGGTCCCAGCGCGGGCTGTGCTCGACCTGCACCTCGATGCCCGGAAAGTGTGGAGCCAGCAGTTGCAGCAGCTCGTCGCGGGTTGTTGTCAGGTCGGATTTGCGCGCCATGCCTGCCACCCGGTCCGCGAAGGCCCGGCGGGTCACCCACCGCCTGGCCCGGCTTTGGCCATTGTCCACGACCGGCTCCGAATGGCAAGACGGAGACGCACCCGCAGGCGCCCACCCGTTCCAGGCACGCGCCGCGAGCCTGCCCGGGGGGAATTCGACGGCGTTCGGCGGCACCCACTCACCGGATGGCCGCGTTGGCCGGCGGGTCTGGCCGGGGGCCCGGCCGGGCTGCCCGATGGGCCGACGTCGCGCGACGTCGCCGATCCACTCGCGCTGCCATGTCGCCTTCCTGCGTGTAGTGGTGGAGCAAGCCGTGCAGCTCCGGCCTTTCCACCACGCCTTCTGTCCTATGATACCCCGACACGCCTTGCGAGGGCCTGAACAGATGCCGTATGATGTGGACGTGGAAGCGGACGGTCCCTATCTCGACGTGATTCGGAGCGCCCTGCGCGTGTGCCTGAACTACAAGCCCGCGTGTGGCCAGGGGCGCAGCGCCGGTGTGACACTGGAGGAGTTTCAGAGGCTATACAGCGATGATGAGTTCTATGCCTGGTTCGGGTTGGACTCACCGCTCGTGTACGCCGCGCACAAGGCTGCCGGCGGTTTGACCTCGGTTTACCGGCAAATCGGAATCGCCTGTCAAACTCTCTTCTGCAAGGTACTGCAGGATGGGCTCGGTCTCACGGCGCCAGACGCCACCTGGTTCTATTCGGTCCCGAGGACCAAGGGCAAGCCGCGGAAGCTCAGCCTGGACGGGCGGATACCGCTGGCGAGAGTTCTGGTGCCGGAGCGGCGACGCGCCGTCGAAGCGTGGCTGACGGACGCTGCGGCACGCGTGAACCTGAGAAGGAAGAAAGTCCGATCGCTTGAAGGATGCGTCTTCGAGGTTCGGCAGGGCTACAAAAGCAACGATGCGAAGCGTCAGAACGCGGACATCGCGAATGCGGCCAGCGCCTACGCGCACGACTACCTCCCCGTGATGTTACTCCTGTCGACACAGATCCCCGCGAATCTTGCGGAGCGATACGTGCGCGCAAGGTGGCTGCTGCTGCGCGGGGTGAACTCCGGTTCGCCCGTGGAATCCACCTACGCGTTCTGCCGCGACGTCCTCGGGTATGACCTGGCCGGTTTCTTCCAACGTAACTCAGGTGTCATCAAGGCGGAAACACTGACGGTGCTGAAAGGACTCCTGCAGTGACACACGGGCTCTTCGGTCAACCCATAGCCGCCGACGCACCGCATGATCGACCGGGAAGGCGCGATCACCTGACTTTCCGCGGAAACGTCGCTCTGGGGCGGCACGGTTGGCTGCGCCTGACGCCGGCCTACTCGCTTCACCTTGTCGATGCGCTCCTGCGGAGTCTTGGACGCGACGATTTCGTTCTCGATCCGTTCTCGGGCACGGGCACGACGGCACTGGCGTGTGCGGCACAAGGGATTCGCTGCCACGCGGTCGACATCAACCCGTTTCTCGTCTGGCTCGGAAACCTCAAGCTGACGGAGTTCACCGACGATACGCCCAGCACGCTCAAGGGCGAAGCCGCCGGCGTCGCCGAGAAAGCGAGCCGCTCGGATGGCGCCTGGACACCCGACATTCACCAGATCGAGAAGTGGTGGGACGAGCCGACGCTGAAGACGTTGGCGGCCCTCTGCCAGGCCATCCGACGGCCGGACCGCGAACGGTCGCCCGGGGTGACGGACCTGCTCCACGTGGCGTTCTGCCGGGTGATGATCGAGACGGCGAACGTCTCATTCGGCCACCAATCCATGTCGTTCCGGAAACGCCGCACGAACGGCGAGGACGAGCTGCTTCGCGAGACTCCCGCGCAGTGCGCCCGGCGCGTGACGGACCTGTTCCTCGCCGCCGCAGACGAAGTGGCGAGCGGTCTGATGACCGATCCGCCGCAGGTGGACGCACGCGTGTTGCTCGGCGACTCGCGTGATCTGCTTTGTGCCCTCCCTCATCGGGCCTACACGGCCGTCATTACTTCTCCGCCGTACCCTAACCGGATGAGTTACATCCGCGAACTACGACCGTACATGTACTGGCTCGGCTTTCTCCGCGACGGCCGCGCCGCCGGCGAGTTGGACTGGAAAGCGATCGGGGGCACGTGGGGATGCGCGACGAGTATGCTGAACACGTGGACGCCCAGCGGCGACGGTCAGATTCCATTCCCCCAGTTTGACCGCATCATCCGGGACATCGGGCAGGGGCACACACTACTCGGTCGCTACGTCCATCGGTACTTCGAGGACATCAAGAGTCATGTGCTCAGCCTGCGCAAGGTGCTCGCCCCCGGCGCTCGATGCCACTACATCGTCGGCAACAGCAAGTTCTACGACACCCTGCTCCCGGTGGAGGAAATCTACGCAGCTTTGTTCGAAGATGCCGGCCTCATCCACGTGCATGTTGACACGATTCGGAAGCGAACGTCAAAGAAGGAGCTTTACGAGTTCATCGTGCACGCATGCGCTTCCTGACATTGCCCAAGGCGGCCTCGACCGAAACCAAAGCATGTGAGCATGTTGTCGAGCAAGGGCCCCCCACAACCTCGGCAAACGTCGCCCCCGCACGCCTGGTGCGCAAAAAAAGTGCCCGCGGGTCTGCGGGCACTTCATTTCGGGTCTGACAGATTGCTTTGTCCACTGAATCCGTTTCGACCACTCCTCCTCAGAAGGATCGCCGCCGCACAGGAACCTGTGTCGGCCGACGCTCACCCGCCAGGGTGAGCACGGAACTGATGATGAGCAACATCGCCGCCGGACCGGCCAGCAGCAGGGCGTACCCCGCGACCCCGATCGCAGTCAGCACGCTCACCGGAGCGGCGATGCTCAGGATCGCAAAAGTCTGCCTGGCCACACGCTTCGCCATGATCCGGTCTCTCCCTTCCCCGTGACTCCAAGGTCACCGCCAATGCTCGCACGTCATTCGATTCAAGGGCAGACCACCCGGCGAATCAACGTCCGATTGCCCGCGAGCCCCTGAGTCCACAAATGCCTTAAGAGGACTGGCAGAAAGCCGTGGAAATCGAATTTCCGGACCTTCGCCGCGAAATCGCCGCGTGTGAAAATGGGCGGAGTGCCCGGTTTTCGGACGGCGCTACAGCCAGGCGAGGATCAGCGTGACGATGCCCGCCAGCAGCGTGACGGCGGCGCAGACGCCCAGGATCTGCCGAACTGCGTAGGGGACCCTCACAAACGGCCGGTCCGCCCGATCGAGCAGCCCGCAGAGAACGTCTTGCAGGAGGATGACAAACTGGCCCGAGGCGGTGTCCGGGTCCAGCCATCGGGAGCGGGCCTTCGGCGGCTGTGCATTTTCCCGGCCCTCCGGAACGTCTTCGTCATCGAACCGTATGTCGGCCTCTGCGGGAATCCCGTCGGGGACCGCGAGGCCGGGCTCGCCGGTGCTCGCGTCCGGCAGGGGCTCTGGAGGGGCCGCCGATTTGTCCCTGGCCGGCGCCTCGCCTCCGATCTGGGCCTGCGCTTCGTCGAGCAGGCCCTCGATCCTCTCGAGCTGGTCCTCAATCGGCGCGTCGCCCAGCAACGCCGTGATGTCGTCCGTCGTTGGCACCACCACCGACGGCGGCTCGGTCGGCTCGGCCGGAGCGACCGGTTCGGCCGGCTCGATCGGTTCGGCCGGCGGCTCGGCCGCCTGCTCGACGGGGGCGTCCGCGGCCTGGGTGGGAATGTCCGCGACCGGTTCGGGGCCTTCTGCGCCGGGGACTTCGCCGGGCGTGGGCGCCTCCACCGGCGCGGCGTCCGCAGGCGATACCGGCGTTGACGCGTCCGGCGGCGGGGGCGAGGCCGGTTCGGCCGGTGGGGCTGGTGCCGGCGCGGCAGCGGCGGGCGGCGGCGACGGCGCGGGTGCGGACTTGCTCTCGGCGGGGCCGATGTTCTTCAGCAGCGTTTCCGCAATGCGCGCGGCCTTATCCAGTGCCGCGTCAACGGGGTTTGCGCCCGCGTCCTGGCTGCTACTGAATGAACTGCCGTCGCCTGGGGGAGGCGTCATGCTGCGCTGGACCCCCTGATCGAGAACTACCGCAAGTCCGGACTCTCTCGTCATTATCGGAAGCGCAGCGATGCAGCTTTCGGTTGTACGCCGTTTCCCTTCGCCCGATAATGCCGGGCATGGCCGAGCCGCCGCGGTTCTTCTGCCCCGCGCTGACCGACGACCGTGTCGACCTCTCGTCGGAGGAGGCACACCACGCGCGGACCGTCCTGCGCCTGCGAGCCGGCGACGAGGTCCTCGTGTTTGACGGACAGGGCACCGAGGCCCTCGCACGACTGGATCAGGTCTCACGCGAGCGGGTTTCGCTGACGCTGGGAGAGCGGGTCCGCGTGCCCTACGAGCACCCCATTCGCCTGACGCTGGCCGTCGCCATGCCCCGGGCCCAGCGACAACACGTCCTCTTCGAGAAGTGCAGCGAGATCGGCGTGGAGGCTGTCTGGCCGGTGGAGTATGAGCGAAGCGTGGTTCGGCCCGGAAGCGGCACACAGGCCAAGGGGCAACGAACCGCCCTGGAAGCGGCGAAGCAGGCCCGCCGGGCCTGGGTGCCAAGCGTCGAAAAGTCCCAATCGTTTGCGGCGACGCTTGGCCGGGCGGGGTCTTTCGACCGGGCCGCTGTGCTGACGCCCGTGCCGGAGGCTGTGCCGCTGGTTCGGCTTCTGGCGAGTGGCCGAGCCGGCGAGCGGTTGCTGGTGTGGATCGGCCCGGAGGGCGGCCTGACGGCTGAGGAATTGGCGTCGGCCCGGCAGGCCGGTGCGCAGATGGCGAGCCTGGGGCCGACGATTCTGCGGATCGAGACGGCGGCGATCGTGACGGCCTCGCTGGCAGCGGCCACGGGCTGGGGCGATCTGCGTGGCCGAACATCGGAGTCCTGACGTGGGTGGACCGGACGAATTCGACACCAAGGACGCGGCAAAGGCTGCGAAGAAACAGGCCAAGGCGTCGCTCAAGGCGGAGAAGGCCCGTCGCCAAGCCGAGGTTTCAGAATCGGTGCCGGCCCCCGCGCCAGCGGCGGAACTCCGCACACCGGACGGCGCGATCACACCCGCCGAGCGGTCCGCCCGGGCAGCCGAGCGAAGCGTCCGCCTGACGTACTATCGAATGTGGATCGGAATCATCGCGATCATCGTGTCGTTGATCGCCGCCGCCCTCGCCTGGCTCCAGTATTCGCGCAGTCGACCCGAACCGACGGCCCCTCGAACCGAGTCCGTCCGCGATTGGCTGGGCTAGGCGCCGCCCCCGCCCGCGGTTCTCACCAGCCACGCCCGAACGTCTTCCGCTGTCACGCCGGCCAGGTGTACGGTCTTGACCGGCGACGTCTGTCCCTGGATCACCGTCACGCTCTGCCGCCGAATACCCAACTGCCTGGCAAGATACGCGGCCAGTGCGTCATTGGCCTTGCCCTTTTCCGGCGGGGCGGACACGGCGATCTTCGCCCGGCCGTCCATTTCGCCCTGGAAGCGCGTGCGCGACGCCCCGGGAACGACCTTTACGGGCAGCCGCACGCCGGTCTCGTCCGTGGTCAACTCGATCACGTGTGCTTTCTCTGTATGGCGGCTATCGGTGCGTGTTCCGCGGGAGCAGTTCCAGCTCGAAGGCCTGCAGGTCGATCTGGCCGGAGGCCGCGGATGCGTCCGTTCCCTGGACTTCCACCAGCCCCGCCAGCACGAATTGATACGCCAGCCCCGGCTCCAGCGTCAGGTCAAACGAGGGCTTTTCCCGCCCGACAAAATGGCGCGGGCCCTCGGCCGTGCCCAGGTCGACCAGCACCGTGCGTTTCAGGACGTTGCGGTTCGAGTCTCGGATGAACACCTTGAGGCCCAGCTTGTCCGCGGGCTTGGTCAGGTCGGAGGCGTCGGTCTCCACGGTGTACTCGTACTTCAGATCGAACACGGCGGTCACGTCGATGGCCGTGTCGGTTCGCGTCTCGATCACCTGCCCGATCTGGAACTCCGCCGTGGCCGTGCCCACCGCCGTGGCGGCGGCTTTGGCCATCGCCGTTCCGGCGGGCCTGGCCCACGATTCGGCCGTGGCCTCGCCGCTGGAGGTGCGCTGGGCGTCGTACACGTTGAAGGTCTGGTCCTTGGGGAAGTACAGGGGCTTGCCCTCGGCAAAGCGGGATTCGATCGGCACCCGTTTCTCGGACGGCGGCAGGCTGATCTTCTCGCCGTACCCGCCACCGCCACAGCCGCAGACGGCGGCGAGCGCTATCCCACAGCCAAACGCCCCCGCGTACCTGACATTTCGTCCGGGCATGTTCCACCTCATCGATGTTCCGCTCGCGATTCCCCATTTCAGCCGGTAACGCCGAAAAACGAACTCCGCCGGCCGCCAACGACCGCCCAACCACCGCCCATGATACGCCGTCGCTCCCCGACGGCAACCGGACCGGGCAGGCCACAAACCATCCCGCCGGGCCGCCCCTCGGCGCCTCGGCTCACCATCCACCGGTTCAGCAGGATTGGTCCGCACGGCGGACCCTACTCCTGGTGTGGGACCGGCCTCTGGTGTGGGACCGGCTTTCCAGCCGGTCTCCAGCCGGTCTGTTTCCAGTGCGGTCATCCGACGTTCAGAGTCTTCCTCTTGCGCCGTCAGCCCGGGTGACATCCTCCGCCCCCATCGTTCAGGGGCGGGGCGTTGGTGGGGGCATGTCTGCCTCCACGGTTTCCGCTCCGATTTGCATCGGAGCTCCACCCGTGGCCATGCACTCCCCAGCGCCGTTCGCAACGAAACCCCGAAGGGATCCCGTCGCGCCGGGGCAGCCCGGCGACGTGAGGTTGCCTCGGCGACTCGCCCGGGCCGGCCGCACGCATGCGCATGTCGGGCCGACGACGCCTCCGCCACCCGTTACTTCTCGGCCGGCGCCTCGTCCTTCTTTGCGGCCTTCTGCTTTTCCACCAACTGCCGAATGACTTCGGGCAGCTTGAACTTCTCTTCGGGGATGTCCTGGTTGTGCTTGATGCTTTCGATCTGGATGTTAATCTCCTGCAGCCTGCCCACCACTTGCCGCACCTTGTGCGGCACCTGGATGCCGTCCACTTCCCGGTACTCGCTGACGAAGGATTCGATCGGCACCGCGCCCATCTGCGTCTTCAGCGTCATCTCGCTCTTCACGACCAGCCCCGTCGCCTTGTCGAAGAACCGTGTTTCGGCCGGACCCTCCGTCGGCGTGAGGACGACGCGGTAACAAGCGGTCTCGTTGACGCTCTCCTCGCCGATACACTTCACTTCGGTGTAGTGCTTGCGCCAGTTCACGTCGGTGTCAAAGTTGCCCTCCCGGAGCGTGATGGCCGCTTCGTCGCCATCCATCACGCGCGGTCCCATCATCTGCGAGATCTCCCACGCCACCTTGCCGTCCGTCCCCCGCTCCGATTTGCCCATCTGGTCCAGGTCCGTGACGGCGTACGTCAGGTTGGGTCGGGCCGAGTAGACCGTCATCTTGCCCTTCAGGCCGGCCGCCGGGATGTCCAGCGTCATCTCCATCACGCGGTTCCTGATCTTCTCGTACGCCGCCTTTCCGCCGGTGGCGTCGACGTACTTGTCCATGATGCTCTCGCCCGATGGGGCCTCACTCGTCTGCCCCCACGCCGCCCCGGACCCCAGCGCAGTCACACACAGGGTCACCGACAGCAGCCGCCGCACAAACCAGGCACTTTGCTCTCGCATCGATCAATCCTCCACAACCAAAGCGTCCGTATGACCGAGACCCTCGGGTGCCTGGGCGCCCCTTCCCCCGGCCGGCCGCTTCTGCCGAATCCAGGCAATGGCCGCCTCGAGTACGCAGTCTCGGCCCTCCAACAAGGCCTTTCGATCCGGACGGACCTCCACGTCCGGCGTCACTCCGATTCCCTCCAGCCGCTCGCCGCCCGCGGCCACGTAGTTCCCGAAAACATACTGGAAACCGTCGCCGTTGGGCAGGTGCTCGAACTGCGACGGCAGCGCCGCCCCGGCCGTCCGCGACCCGATCACGCACGCCCGGCCCAGCGCCTGCAGACCGCCGGCCATGAACTCCGAGGCCGATGCCGACATCCCGTCCACCAGGACCACCACCGGCCCCTCGAACGTCTGCACCCGCGGCGCAATCACGAGCTTCAGCGTCATGTGCCGCGTGGTCATCGTGCCCAGGTACTGCTCCCGATCCGGAATGAACCAGCCGCACATGCCCATCACCATCGCCCCCAGCCCGCCGTCGTTGCCCCGCAGGTCGACAATCACGCCGTCGGCGTCCAGGAACGCCTCCATCGCCTCGTCGTACGCGGGCATCACCTGCACGGGGTTCAGGAAGTTGCTCAGCGACACGTACCCGATGTTCCCGTCCAGCCGCCGCGCGTCAAACCGCACGTACATCGCCGGCATGTGCCCCAACTGCGTCTCCCAGCCGCGTTTCCGCACTCGCTCGATGCTGCAGACCCGTTGGCGGTCCTCGCCGTCGCGGAACGTCACCCCCACGGGCTCGCCCACGGCCCCCTCCAGACGGCCCAGCACGGACTTCGCCAGCACCATATCCTTCAGCGTCTTGTCTTTGAACTCTTCCTCCAGGACGGCCAGCGACTCCGCGATGTCCTTGTCACGAATCCGCTCGATGATCCACCCCGGCCGGACGCCGGCTTCATCGGCTGGAGCTCCCTCCTCCACCGACACCACCAGCGCCTGCCCGGCCTCAACCCGCACGTCGATCCCCGCGTCGGCGTCGCGCCCGCCCCGGCCCTCCGGGTGCCCGACCGCCTCGTACACCTCCTTCGGGATGAGGTTCAGGTGCGATTCCCCGAGCCGGTGAACCAGGTCGCTCATGATCGCGCGAGCCTGGCTCATCGTTTCGGCCTGCTCGACCTTCGGTCGCAGCTCGGCCTTGACCGCGGGCCAGTCGAGCCCGCCAAACTCGACGTCCCAGTACCGCTCGTGAATCCGGTCCCACATGAGGTCGAAGGACTCTACGTTGAGTCGCTGCTGGTCAGGCGACAGGCGGGCTACCACCGGTTGTGCAATCGGCGGTGGCTTGGCGGCCTGGGTGCAGCCGGCGCCGAGCAGCGGCATCGCCATCAGCAGGGCCGATACGGCCATCCCATACGGCCGGAATCCGGCGACACGACGGATCACCGGAGTCGATTCCCACGCGGGCATGTTTGCTTTTCCTCTTCCAGGTTTCGGAGTGAAACAGTCCAACGACCCCATTATGCCTCACGTTCATCGATCCGGCTACTGGAATCGAGGTCCGCATGGCAAACCATGCGAGTTGTCAGCACTTCCGACACGCGACGACATTGCGTGACGCAAACGCGGCCGCGTAGACGAATCACGATCCCGTTATGCACGCCCGGGAGGAATTCGGCCGCACGGTTCCTGACCTGAGCCTCGCCGGCTTTCGCCGCAAGCCAGTGGATGAGGTGCTCGAACGGCAGCATCGGATGCCGGGCAAACCGGAAGGGTCAGATGAGACCGGCTGGAAAGCCGGTCCCACAAGGAAAGCCGGTCCCACAAGGAAAGCCGGTCCCACAACGAAAGCCGGTCCCACAAAGGCAAGCCTGTCCCACAAGACAGGAGTAGGGTCCGCCGTGCGGACCAATCCTGCAGCCCACAACCTCCCAAGACCGGCTGGAAAGCCGGTCCCCGTGCGCCTGAGAGTGTGCCCGGACAGGAGGTGGAAGTCCTCCCAGGCATACGCTCTCCGGCCTGTAACCAAAGGAAAGGGCGTCGTCGTGAGACGGGGTCCGAAGCAACCGCAGGTGAACCATCGGTCCGCAGGAGGACGAACGCGATTCGGCCGGGCAGGGCGGCGAGCCTGCTGGGAAGAGGTGAAGCCCAGACCCGCCCCGGGAAACCTGGGGCGGGAGGCCCCGCGAGCGGAGGGGTAGCGTGTCAAAGCGCCGCGGGGGCTTCGCCGGCGGAAGCCTGGTGTGCCGGACGTTTGCTCGATGCTCGTTTGCGTGCGATGGGCGCAGTGGATACGATGTGGACTCAGGCGTGAAGGGTGAGCAGGATCCGCAGCCGGGTTTCCCTCACCGAGCCGCGTCTGAACAATGGGGTGAGAGGAAACGTCACGCTGGTGGCGTTTCCTCTCGCGGTTTGTGCGATCACGGTCCCTGTTCAATCAGGGTTGCCTGACCGCAGGAAACGCTTCACAGCGGGATGATCACGTCGTAGGGGACCAGGTTCTCCTCGTCATCCTCCAGGTACAGAGTACCCACGATGAACGAGCCGCTGCGAACCAACACCCCACCTTCTCCAAACGAGAGCTTCTTCAGGCCGTGATCCATGAGGGTCTGGATGCAGCCCAACAGCGATCCGTCGAGCGACACGCTCACCATTCCGCCTTCTTCCTCCTGCGAGTCGTAGTCGTCGAACGGATTGTACGCCGCCGGCAGCAGCATGGAGATGGTGACCGGCTCATTGAGCAGGGTCTCCAGGGTCTCTCCCGCCAGCCCCTCCGAGTCCCACATGACCGTCAGGCCGCCGTCCGGGGCGGTCTGGATATAGGGAGAGTTTCGCGGATTGTGGAACACGACGTTCATGCTCGTGCGGAGTGTGACCGTCTGCGGCGCCTGCGGCGCGGCCGGTCCCTCCTCGGTGATCAGGTCCATTACACCTCCGCCGCTTCCCTGCACTTGGGAGACGGCGATGGACACCATCTCCTGGGCTCCAGGGCTCTGGAACTCCCGGATCGGGAGAAGCTGGATCCCCGGGTTTTCCTCAACCTCACCCCCCGGACCTGGGGGCAGGAGATCCGGATCAAGCGGCCCAATGGGGCCGTGAGGGGGAGTGCCGAAGTAACAGGGGCCATCGGGGCCCTCGGGGCACCAGAAATACCAACCGCCGGGGGGGGGGCGGCGGCGGCGGGGGCGGCGGGTCGATGTTAATCTGACCCTCGAAGTCACCGATGGGACTATTCTTCCATCCCCAGCTGCCACTCCCCCCATGACACCCGGCGACCACGATGACGACGCTGAACACCGCCATCCACGCGGCCACCGACTTCAGGCCCTTCTTGACGTGAAACATGATTCTCCTCCATGTTCATGAGTTGCAGGCCAGTCCGCCCCTCCTCTGGTCTACACAACCAGAGAGACAAGTGAGACGGACCGTCGGAACCCTCTTTCTCCTCCACTCGATGCAAACGGCCTTCGACCCTTTGTGGGTGTCTGGTTGTGCACCGCCTGCGGCTTCCGGTCTGCAAAGCCTACCCTCCTTTCTCTGACAGACAGCGCTTCCTCGTTTCGTTCAGTTCAGCTCCGTACGCGCACGGAGCCCGGCAGTACGAGCTACTTCTCGAGCAGGTGTTCCGGTAATCGTCGAGCAACCAGGAGCCTGTAAGAGAAGAGACCGCGAAGGATCCTATGCTCCCCTTCTGTGACCATGATGCCGACAACGACCCATTTGTTGTCTCGGAGAACCATCACCGGGCCGCCGGACAACCCATGTGGTGTTACATTGCCGGCGTTGATGAGCACAACCTCTTCCGGAAGGTCAAAATAGGACGGGTGGAAGGCTACCTTCCCGTAGAGCGCTCTTGCCGGAATGCCCTCTCTTCTGAGCTTGTTCAAGCGATGCTTGGGAATTCCATGGGTGGAGAATCCGACCATTGCGACCCGCTCCCCTGGATGAAGCTCCACCTTCGGATCCAGCGTTGGGATGCGGTCCGGGGCTGACTGGAACCGCACGTGAACCCAGTCGTCCCAGATTGTTTCCTTATTCCCTCTGTCAAGCACGGGAGCGAGCTCGCCCTCCACATACACGTGTTCTACGTTGGACGGGAGTTCGTGCCTGAATGAAATGAGTCCGTTGGTTGAAATCGGAAAGCCGGTCCCAGACCAGACACTTGCCCTGTCCCCCTCCTCGTTGAGCCAGCGCTGTTTCACTCGCAGCACCGTGACCTCAGGCGGCGGAGGGTCTTGCTCGCCGCATGCCCAGTCGGTTTTGACATCCCCGCAGCCGGCTAGGCCGGCGAGAAGCACCAGCATCAGCGTACGCATGTCATTCTTCCTCCTGGGGTCCAGACCCCGGGTACGATTCACTCCGTCCGTGCAAACGGAACGGCGGTCCGACGACCACAAAGACAGTTCATGCCCTCGTCCCTCTGTGTCAAGTGAGACCCAATGCTGCCTCGCCGAACCACCGGCATCGACAACGCGGAGAACTCTGCCCGGCGCGGGGCGGCAACACTGTCCCCGCTGCCGACCGCCGGGTTGTTGCCGGGCGGCGGCTCGTCAGTTCGCCCGCCGGAAACACCGCAAGACCCCACTGCGTGCGAGCAGTGGGAGACCGGGCGCGCACCCTGGGCGCGAATGGTTCGGCTGGCCTTGTTTTGTCGCTACGAACGGGCCCCTCACGTTCTCGCTGACGTCAGGGGCGGGGCCGCGCTGGGCGATGCATCCATGCGCAGATCCCCTCCATTGGATTCACTCCTCTTGCGCGAGAATAGAAACTGCCACGCGATGGACATCCTGGCTCCCCGAAACGGCCCACCCAGCATGAAGAAAGGACAGGACCCCCTCCGTGGGAGAATCTGCTTATGCCGCTCTGCCAGATGCTTGTAGCGCAACCATACCACACAGCCGCCGCGGGATCAAGCGAAAAGCGCAAAGAAACCGGCCATTTCAGAACAAATTTGACTGCCGTGCTTCGGCACTCTGAGTGGAATCCCTTACTTCACTCTGCGTGGAGTCCCTTACTTTGGCGCGAGAGGATCGCACGGC
>Ga0334890_1001119_pt1 | contig 38730 bp, 34 predicted proteins | sample GraSluR1_MG_3_FD_207220 | JGI IMG/M metagenome (GOLD analysis project Ga0334890, IMG submission 207220) | Sludge microbial communities from methane-producing bioreactor in Wageningen University, Netherlands - Granular Sludge_31_08-R1 | ecosystem: Engineered > Bioreactor > Anaerobic >... | reverse complement strand
AGTCGGCGATGGACATGGTGGGGTACAAGGGAGGCCTGCCGCGGCTTCCGATCCTTCCCGCGAGCGAGGAGACGAAGAAGGAGATCGCCCGGATCCTGAAGGAGCTCGGCGTTCCGACGGTGTAGCGTCATGATGATCTCCGGAGAGCGTTTTCTCGCCGATCTCGAGGCCCTCGGGCGCATGGGATGGGTCGAAGGGGAGGGGATGGACCGTCCCGCCTATACCTCGGCCTACGACGACGCCCGGCGGTTCGTCGAGGAGAAGATGAAGGAGGCGGGACTCGTCACCCGCGTGGACGGCGTGGGAAATCTGTTCGGCAGGCTGGAGGGGAGCAATCCGTCGTTGCCGGTGATTCTTGCGGGGTCGCATCTCGACGCTGTTCCCGGCGGAGGGAAGTACGACGGCCCCCTCGGAGTTATGGCCGCTTTGGAGGCGGCCCGTTCCATCGCCGAAAAAAAGCTGCCGCTCCGGCGGTCTTTCGAGGTCGTCGCCTTCACTGCCGAGGAGGGAGGAGAGATGGGCGGAACCTTTGGAAGCCGCGCGTTCGCCGGGCTGCTCGAAGAGCCGCTTCCCTCCGAACGGCTTGCAAAAATCGGGCTGACTCCTGAAATGGTCCGTTCATCTAAAGCGGATCCGTCCGGAATAGCCTGTTACTTCGAGCTTCACATAGAACAGGGTCCCTTTTTGGAACGGCGCGGCATTCAGATAGGTATTCCCACAGGGATCGTGGGGATCAGCCGCTATGCGGTGCGTTTGACCGGGGAGGCGAACCACGCCGGCACCACTCCCATGAAGGAGCGGAAGGACGCCATGCGGGAATCGGCGGAGCTGCTGACCGAATGGTTCGCATGGACCGATACGCGGGACGATTTCGTCTGCAACGCCGGTATTTTCTCCCTGCATCCGGGTGCGGCGGCCATCGTCCCCGGTCGGGCCGATTTCACGCTGGAGATACGCTCGCTGCAGGATGCCGTTATGGACGAAGCCGCCGGTGTTTTTCGGTCTCTTCTCGAAAAGAGGAGCAGAGTATCGGTTGCGATGGAACCCCTCGTCCGGAAGGGAGCCGTCGAACTCTCTCCTATCCTGCAGGAGGCCGTCGGGAAGGCCTGCGGCGAACTCGGCGTCAGCTGCACCCGGATGCCCAGCGGCGCGTCGCATGACGCCAATCCGATGGCCCGCATCACGAAGGCCGGAATGATATTCGTCCCCAGCATCAACGGCGTCAGCCACGCCAAGGAAGAGGCGACGGCTCCGGAGGATCTCGTCCGGGGAGCTGAAGTGCTGGCTCTGGCTGTCCTGGAGGCCGATAGACTCTTGTAGGACATCCATATGGAAAGGTTTTCGGGAAAAAACGGAAACGGCGACTCCTCCTTTCAGGCGGAAGTCGCCGTTTCCGTTTCCCTAGGAGAGCGCTCATGCTCTGTTTTCACATATTCCCGGAATTTGTTCCCTGTCCGATCGGAAAAAGGAGAATGTTTTTTCGGTGTATTTCCTCATCCAAATTCTTTTTTCCTGTACAATAGTATGCGGAGGAAGTCTGCTCCGATTTCAAGGAAGGGAAGGGATAGCGTGGAAAAATTTCAGGTAATGATCGGCCTCGTAGGGGTGATTGCCCTCGTTGCCGTAGGGTTTGTGCTGAACTTCGCACAGGCGGTATTCATCCCGCTCATCATCGCATGGCTTCTTTCATATCTTTTCGGCCCGATTGTTCGTTATCTCGCAAAACGGCGCATTCCGACAGGACTCGCAGTGGTATTCGTCCTGGCAATCTTCTTCGGTCTCTGCTTTCTCGGCGCTCTTTTCATCAATACCCGTATTCTGGCTTTCGCCGCAGCCTTTCCGAAGTACTATTCGCGCCTGATGGAGATAGGCCAGTCGCTCACCACCAATTTCGACCTTCCTCCCGATTTCTGGACATCGATCAACTGGGGGTTCACCATACGGGGATATCTCCTCGATCTGTCCGGATCCTTCGTCACCATCATCTCGAAACTCGTCATGGTCATCGTCTTCCTCGTTTTTATGCTTCTCGGCTCTCCTTACTTCGAATACAAGGTGAAAAAAGCCTTCGTGACGCCTCACGGCGCCGAACGGGCTCGAAAGATCCTGACCACGATTTCGTGGCAGATCGGGCGATACCTGAGCGCGTTGGCTCTCATCAGCGCGGTGACCGGCATTGTCGTCTGGCTGTCGCTCGAATATCTGCAGGTTGATTTCGCCGTGACGTGGGGGGTCCTCGCCTTTCTTCTCAACTTTATTCCGACAATCGGTTCCATCGTCGCTTCCATTCCTCCGATCCTGGTGGCCGTGGTGCAGTTCTACCCCGGGCTGACGGTCCCCCTGATCACCGCGCTGACGCTCCTGTCGATCCAGGTGATCATCGGCAACTTCATCACGCCGAAGGTCATGGGGGACAGGCTTAACCTGAGTCCTGTCGTGGTGCTGATCTCGCTGCTCTTCTGGGGCCTCATCTGGGGAGTGGTGGGTGCGCTCATCTCGGTGATTATCGCCGCCATCATCAAGATCGTGTGCGAAACCTTCCCCATGCTCAATGTCATCAGCGTCATGATGGGTTCCGGAAAAGTCTACCAGAAGGAGTTCGAAGAACAGAAGCAATAATTTCCGGGATGGACGGGCCGCACTTCCTCCCGTTTCTTCAGGGTGCTGAAAAGAGGCTCCGGACGGCGAATCAGCCCCTCCGGAGCCTCTCCTCTTCATAGGCTCCGCGGAGCTTTTCAAGGGTGATGTCGTCGCGCAGGCGGCATGGACCGCCTGTGCGCGGGATCACGAGGCGAGGAGCGCCCCGCGAGAATTTTTTGTCCAGCGCCAGAAAGGGGACAAGTTCGTCCCATGGCAGGTCGGGGCGGAATGGAATTCTGAGAGCGGTCAGAAGCCTCTCCAGGCGTGAGAAATCGTCCCTCGAAAGTTCACCGAGCTGAAGAGCCAGCCGGCCTGAGACCATCATGCCGGCGGCGACGCCGTCGCCGTGCCGCCACCGGTAGCCGGATGCTGCCTCAAGCGCGTGCCCGACGGTATGCCCAAGATTCAGCCTGGCGCGAATGCCGCTCTGCTCATGTTCGTCCTTCGAGACGACTTCGAGCTTCATCCGCGCGCATTCCGAGACGAGTTGCCGCAAAACCGGAAGAGAGCGCCGCACTATCGGGAGGACGTTTTCCTCGATCCATCGAAAGAACGACCAGTCCTCCCCGAAACCGTACTTCACCGCTTCTGCGAGTCCCTGGCGAAAGTCCGTCTCCGTCTGCGACCGAAGGCACTCAACGTCCGAGAACACCCACTCCGCGGGATGGAAGGCGCCGACCAGATTTTTCCCTTTTTCGAGATTGATGCCGGTCTTGCCGCCGACGGAGCTGTCCACCTGTGCAAGAAGAGTGGTGGGGCAGTGGATCAGGCGGATGCCGCGCATCCATGTCGCGGCTGCGAATCCCGCCGTATCTCCGACAACTCCCCCGCCGAGGGCGAGGATCGTCCCTCGGCGGTCGATACCGGCTTCTGCGAGTGCCGTATAGATCTTTCCTATCGCTGCAAGGCTTTTGCCGTCCTCTCCGCCGGGAAGTGCGAAGACGTGACTTTTATGCTCCAGAAAATCTGCGAAGAGCGGTCCGGTGATCTCATCCGCCACGATGAAGGGTATCTCCTCTCTTTCCGTGAAACTCGAAATACGGTGAAGGAGCGATTCGCCCACGACGACGGAGGTAGGAAAGCCGCCGCGCCGGAGGATGCTCGTCCGGTGTGCTTCCGGGATTTCACGGTTCCGCTTTCTCCCCGGGCCTACATCGTCCATGCGGGTTCCTCCTTCCGAAGGGCCTGCGTCACCCGCGAGGCGAGTTCCATCAAGCGGGAGAACTCCTCGGGAGTAAGCGATTGCGGGCCGTCGCACAGAGCCTCGCCGGGTTCGCAGTGGACCTCGACGACGAGGCCGTCGGCTCCCGCCGCCAGCGCCGCGAGGCTCATCGGCGTCACGAGATCGCGTTTTCCGGTGGCATGACTCGGATCGACGACGACGGGAAGGTGCGTCATGGATTTCAGCAGGGGAACGACGCTCAGATCGAGGGTGTTGCGGGTATTTCTGTCGAAGCTGCGGATTCCGCGCTCGCAAAGAATCACGCGCTCGTTTCCTCCGGCGAGGATGTACTCCGCGGCCTGAAGCCACTCCTCCACCGTGGCGGCCATTCCCCGCTTCAAAAGGACCGGTTTTCCGAGTCCGCCGAGCGTTTTGAGCAGGGAGAAGTTCTGCATGTTGCGCGCTCCGACCTGGAGAATGTCGATATGCGGAGCGATCCATTCGGCCTCCTCGGGGGACATGACTTCCGTGACAACGGGGAGGCCGGTCGTTTTGCGCGCTTCCTTCAACAGCGCGATTCCCTCGCTTCCCAGGCCCTGGAATGCGTACGGGTGGGAACGCGGCTTGAAGGCGCCGCCTCGAAGAACGTGCGCACCGGCTTTTTTCACGCCTTCGGCGCTCTTCATAAGCTGATTTCTGTTCTCGACGGCGCACGGGCCCGCCATGACGAGGGGTTCGCCCCCGTTGATCCACACACCCGCCGCGATCTCCATCGGATGCGGCGTGCCGCCGATCTCCCGGCTCGCGAGAGGGTGACAGCATGACGAAACGTGTACTTTCCGCACTCCCGGAAGGCTCAGGATGCCGGCGGAATCCTCCGTCCGCGAGACGTCAGGGACCATGACATAAGAACTGCTCCTCCCCGAGACAACCCTGAAACTTTTTTTGTTCTGCGCCATGGATTCGCAGATTCGATCAAGATCCCGACCGGTACTCTCCCCCGTCATTTCCACCACCATCATGATTCGTCGCCCCCTTTCGGCAATATGCATCCTGACAATAAAAAAACCGGAACCGGGTGTAGAAACCCGGTTCCGGCATGTGTCTTTTCTTTCTTTCCGCTCTCCCCTCCGAATATGAACTCAGGGAGAGGGCGGATATGAAGAAGCCGAAGACGGATCTCTACGCGAAAGCCGGCCGGTGGCGTAATAAAGCCACAGGCCGCGTGTAAACGCGAACACGAATGATCCGCCGTCTTGAGCCGCTTTGTTCGAGATAAGCGCCTTGTTCGCCATGAGCCCGTCTCCTTTCAATATGTTTTTCCGCAGGGTGGTATTGATGAGCCATTGTAGATGGCTTTCCAGATTTGTCAAGAGGGAATTTTGATTCCGGAAAACCCGAAAGAGAGGAGATACATGTTTTCTGAGGAAAGGAAAAGGGAATTTTCAAACTAAACCGATCAAGTTGTGCTATAATATTCGTGAAAGACCTTCCGGCGCTGATGGGGCAGACTCGAAACGGCGCTCTCAGGGAGCGCGAAGGAGGGGTGCGATATGAAAAAAATTGTGGTACCTATCGACGGCAGCGAAACCAGCAAAGGGGTTGTGGATTACGCCATCTACTACGCGAATCGTGAGCTGGACGCCGAGATGCTCTTTCTCCACGTGGTCACCAGTGTTGAGTATGAGCCGGTGGCCTACAGCGGAGGACAGGTGGCGGTGCCTCCATCCGACGAAAAGGTGATCGCGCATTTTACGAAGTTCATCGAGGAGCGGATCAGGGAGGCAGGAAAGGGTATTCCGAGAATGTCCGTTTCAGTGCGTTCGGGAAGGGTGTACGACCGGATCGTCCATTTTGCCGAGGAGAAGGGCGCCGACATGATCATGATCGGCCACCGGGGACTAAGTCCCGTGCAACGCTTTTTCCTGGGAAGTGTCGCCGCCAAGGTGGTGGCGCAGGCGCCCTGCAGCGTCTATGTCCACCGTCCCAGGGAGCGTCACGGAGAGAAAGAGGCGTGAGCATGCCGATGAACAAGAGGCGCGGAGAGAATGTTCGGCGCGTGTAAAAGTGAATTTTCAAACTAAGGTGACGAGGATGTGCTATAATAGGTATCGGGAAGACCTTCCGGCTCCGAGAGGATATGTCGGCGCCAATGGGCGCAGAAGAGCGTAAAGGAGGGGTTCGGTATGAAAAAAGTGGTTGTGGCTATCGACGGAAGCGAGACCAGCAAGGGTGTGGTGGATTACGCCATCTACTATGCGAACCGGGAGCAAGAGGCCGATATGCTCTTTCTTCACGTAATAACCGTTCTGGAGCATGAGCCCGTATTCTACGGCGAGGGGGAAGTGGTGCTTCCTCCGGCCGACGAAAAGGTAGCGGACGATTTCACGAAATTTATCCAGGAACGGATCGATGCTGCGGGAAAGGGTATTCCGAGAATGTCCGTTTCGGTCCGTTCGGGCAAAGTCTACGATCAGATCAACCGTTTCGCCGAGGAAAAAGAAGCGGATATGATCATGATCGGTCACCGTGGTTTGAGTCCTATGCAGCGCTTCTTCCTGGGGAGCGTTGCCGCGAAGGTGGTGGCGCAGGCTCCTTGCAGCGTTTATGTCCACCGCCCGAAAGAACAGCGTGAGGAAAAGTGAATCGCGGAATGAAGAGCTGGAGGGTATTTTTCAAATTTCAACACGAAATGAAGAGCCGGAGGGATCTCTCCCTCCGCTCTTTTGTTTTGAAAAGCACGGTCCTGTGCGCACAAACGAGAGCGTGTCGACGAAGGGAGAGGGAGCTATGAACAAACTTCTTGGATATGCGGGCAAGATCCTGCGAATCAACCTTACCTCGGGAGAGGTGAAGGTCGAATCTCTCGTTGAGGAGAAGATTCGGCCCTATCTTGGAGGGACCGGGTACGCCGCCCGGATTCTGTACGATGAGCTGGCGCGGGGCGCTGATCCTCTCGGCCCGGACAACCTCTTCATCCTGGCGACGGGCCCTCTGACGGACAATCTGGTTCCCGGCGGCGGCAGTCTCTCGGTCTGCTGCAAGTCGCCGCTCACCGGAGGGTGGGGGGAGGCCCGGGTGGGATGCGACATGGGAGGCTCCCTCAAAAAGGCTGGGTACGACTTCGTCGTGATCTCCGGTTCGGCCGGGCGCCCCGTGCATATCGCCATTGCCGACGATACTGTCGAGATCTTGAACGCAGGGGCTCTCGAGGGGCGTTCCGTCCTCGAGAAAGAAGCATTCCTGAAAGAGAACGGCTTTTCCGGGAGCGATATTCTCGTCATCGGACCCGCAGGAGAAAAGCGCGTCCTCTTCGCGTCGGTAATGGTGGGGCACCGGGCTGCAGGGCGCGTGGGAGCGGGAGCCGTCCTCGGATCGAAAAACGTCCTCGCCGTCTCGGTGAAGGGGAGCGGGCGCGTCGTTCCGGCAGATTCCGAAGGCTTCATGAGGGCTGTTCGCGCGGCTCACCGTATTGTGAAAGAGAGCCCGAATTCCTACGCCTTCACCGAGTTTGGAACGATGGGAGGGTACGAAAACTGCGACGAGATAGGAGATCTCCCCACGAAGAACTGGCAGTCGAACTCCTGGGGAAAGGGTGGAAAAATCGCATCGCACTTCGTCTCCGAGAATTTCACCGCCGGAACTGGGTGCTACAAGGGGTGTCCCCTGAAGTGCGGCAGGAAGGTTCATGTGAAGGGGGGACCGTGGAAGACGCCCGAGCACGACGGCGGGGAGTACGAGACGATCGGATCCTTCACGGCCTACATGCTGAACGAGGATGTGGACTGCGCCGTCCACTGCGGCTACCTCTGCAACGAACTGGGGTTGGACACCATTTCGACCGGAGGAGCGATCGCCTTCCTGATGGAGTGCGCCGAAAAGGGGCTGCTCTCCGACGAGATGAAACACGGACTCGACCTTACCTGGGGAAACTCCTCCGTCCTGCCTCGGCTGGTGCGGATGATCGCGGCCAGGGAGGGCGTCGGTGATATTCTCGCCGACGGAGTGCGGCGCGCGGCGGAGCGTATCGGCGGCGACGCGGAATCGTTCGCGGTCCACGTCAAGGGTCTCGAAGGACCGTGTCACGATCCGAGGGCCTCGAAAACGCTCGCTGTGAGCTACGGAACGGGCAACCGGGGGATGTGCCACATCCATCCCCTCGAGACGGTGGCCTACGACGCCTCGAAATACGACTTCGGGCTACGCGGTTTCGGGCTTCCAGATCCGGAGCGTTTTGGCCGCTGGGAGGAGCGGGGCAAAGGCGAGGCCGTCCGGATCCTTCAGAACGCCGGCACGCTCCCCGAGATCCTGGGAACCTGCAAGTTCTATTTTTATGTCGGCATGACTCCGGACGATTATGCGGCGATCCTCTCACCCCTCACCGGCTGGAAGACGACCGGGGCGGAGCTTCTGGAGGCCGCTGAGAGGACAATCAACCTTCAGCGCCTCTTCAACTGCCGGGAGGGCTTCAGCAGAGAGCATGACCAGCTTCCGGAGAGAGTCCGCGCGCTTCCTCTTTCGGGGAAGTTCTCAGAAACCCCCGGGTGCGCGGTGAGCGACTACGATGGTATGCTCGACGACTATTACGAGGCCCGGGGGTGGCACAAAACCACCGGTTTTCCGAGGAGGGAGACGCTGCTGCGCCTGAACTTGGCGGAATAGGATGTCTTCTTTCGCCTCCGGGGATACATTGTACATCGTATATTTTCTCCGGAAAAAAGGCGACAAGAGGGGGCAAAGATGGTACAATATGGTAACAATTTGAAGGAAGGGCTCTCCTCAAGAGGCCCCATATATTCCGAGAACGGGAGTTGATGTCCAATGACGACGGAAAACGCCGTGACGGTTTCAGGGACGCTCCATCTGATTCATGGTGGTCCATCCAACGCTGGTAAACCGAAGAAATACCTTCACTTTTCGGTGCGCCAGGAAACACCCGGGACCGATGGAAGCGTCCGCAAAGATTTTCTTCTCGCCAGAGTATACGATCCCAGGCTTCAGGAATCCTTCAAGGAACTGAAGGAGGGCGCAAAAGTGCGGGTCCGCGGAGATGTGCGTTCGTCTCTCGGCAGCGGCGAGATGTATATAAATGTCCAGGAGATAGAACAGCTGGCGTAGCGCGGGCTCTCCTCTCTCTTTAAATAAAAGACGCGGCCGGTTTCCCGGTTTCGTTCGTTTTAGGGCTTGGTGTCGATTTTTCGACCGTCGATACATTTTATGTTTTGTGTGCGTTGAAAGAGGTCAAAAGTTCTGCTTCGAGCGAGAAAACGCTCGGTTTTCCATGGTATATCCCAAGCCTGAAAAGCATCGACATTTTATTGCTTCGTTTGTCCGGGGAAGACCTCAGAAGGGCGTTCTTCCCCTTATCGTATTTTTATCAAGGAGGTCGATTCAATGGCAGGGAATACCGGCGGAATTGCTGCCGTCCGGGTCCTGGAGCGTTTGAACGTTTCTGTTCTCTTCGGCATACCGGGCATTCACAACCTGGCCGTCTACGACGGTCTCGCGCACAGCCCCATCCGGCATATCACCACGCGGCACGAACAAGGGGCCGGCTTTATGGCCTACGGATGGGGGAAATCCACCGGCGACCCCGGAACGGCGCTTGTCATCACGGGGCCGGGCCTGACCAACATCCTCACCCCCATGGGGCAGGCGTTCCACGATTCGGTTCCGATGGTCGTCATCTCAACGCAGGTCCCCTCGCGTTTTCTCTCCACCCGTTCGGGATATCTTCACGAGTTGCGAGATTCCACAACAATGTCCTCTTCCGTGACGAAGGGAAGCTTTCGGGCGTCCTCTCCTTCAGAGATCGCGCCGCTCCTTGAGCGCGCGTACCGATTGGCTTCGTCCGTCCGACCGGGCCCTGTCCACGTGGAGATTCCGCTCGACTTCCTCTCTGAACCATGCGTGCCTCCGGGGACGTTTTCTTCGAGCGAACAGCCGTTCTTCGTCCCCGACGAAAACTTTTCCGAGGCTCTCCGGGCGCTCGAGCAAGCGGATTTTCCCGTGATCCTCGCGGGAGGCGGGGCGTCCCGCTCCGTCGAAGCGCTGCGCGGAACGGCGGAGGCGCTGAACGCTCCGGTTCTGCTCACATGCGCCGGGAAGGGCATTCTCTCAGAAGAGCATCCGCTCTGCCTCGGCGCACGCCTTCACTTTCCCGCGGTCAGGGAGTTGCTTGCGAAGGCTGACTGTCTCCTCGCACTCGGTACCGAGATCTCCCCGACCGACCTCTGGACGGAAGAGTTCGCGTTCAGCGGAACGGTGGTGTCCGTGGATGTTGACGAGGAGCATCGCGTCTCCCGCAGTGGCGTGTTCCTGCACGGAAGGTGTGAGGAGGTGTTGCCGCTTCTGCTGACCGGAGTCCCAAAAAAGGTCGCCGCGCGGTGGCCGGGGAAGGACGAAATCCTCGCCCGTTGCTCTCAGGAACTGGGAACAACGCTTGGCGTCGCGGACGAGTTGCCGCTGCTCGCACAGGCGACGAGGGCGATCAGGAGGTCGCTCGGGGACGAAGGAGCACTCTGGGCGGACATGACGACCCCTTCGTACTACGCGATCAGTGAATATGCCGCAGCGATTCCCCGCAGCTTTCTGCATCCTGTCGGTTACGGGACGCTCGGTGCGGCGCTGCCCGCCGCTTTGGCGACGAAGTGCGCATTCCCCGAGCGCCGTGTCGCCGCGCTCGCGGGCGACGGCGGATTTCAGTTCACGCTTCCGGAGCTCGCAGTGGGCGTCCAGGAGCGGATTTCACTTCCGGTTATCCTCTGGAATGACGGCGGCTTCGGTGAAATCCGGCGCAACCAGGAAAGCAAGGGTGGCCCCATCATCGCCGTGAACCACTGGAATCCGGACTTCCGTGCGCTGGCAGCCTCCTACGGAATTCCTTTTTTTGCCCCTGAGGAAGATGCGCTCGAAGGAGCGCTCGAAGAGGCCTTCGCCGCGCCCCTCCCGTCGCTGATCGAAATCCGCGCCCGAAAGGAGCACCGCCGATGATTGCAGGAGTTCGCAACGCCATCCGGTTGGCGACCCCGTACGTTCCGGGAAAGACCGTCGAAGAGGTTCGCAGAGAACTGGGCCTCCAGAAGATCGTAAAGCTCGGCTCGAACGAGAACCCGTACGGTCCCTTCCCTGCCGCCCGCAGGGCGATGAGCGAGGAGATAGGGAGGCTCAATACCTATCCGGACGTCTCCTTCCGCGAGATCAAGAGCCTCATCGGCGAGCGCTTCGGGCTCGGCCCGGAATGGGTGGCTATCTCGCACGGTGCAGAGGGGATGCTCCAGACGCTCGGCAAGGTCTTTCTGGAGCCCGGCGACGAGGCAATTCTCTCGTTCGCTACGTACGGGCTCTACAGGGAGATCTCGCTCGTCATGGGGGCGACGCTGAAGGAGATCCTGCTCAAGGACGATCTCTCCGTCAACCTGCGCGGGATGGAGCGCGCGATTACCGGGCGCGCCAAGCTCCTCTGGCTCAACAACCCGAACAACCCGACAGGACTGCTGCTCCCCAAAAAGAGTGTCGAAAACGTTATTAAACGTCTCCCGCGCGGAGTTTGGCTCGTCCTCGACGAAGCGTACGCCGAATTCGCGTCACCGGCAGAGCTGCCATCGATCAGGGAGCTTCTCGAAGCCGGGTGCAACCTGATCGTCGTGCGAACCTTCTCGAAGGCGTGGGGTCTTGCCGGGGCGCGCATCGGCTATGCGCTGGCCCGTCCGGAGATGGTGCGGATCATCGATACGGTGAGCGAGCCGTTCAACGCCAACAGGATCGCCATCGCGGGGGCTTCGGCCTCCCTCAAGAGCGACGAAGCCGCTTTCAACGAGGCGATCGCGGCAACGGTGCGCGAACGACAGCGGGTAGCCAAGGCGCTCCACGACATGGGAGGCAGCGTGCTCCCCTCGCACACCAACTTTCTCTTCGTCACATTCCGAACCGAGTCCGGCGATGTCGCCGGCAAGCTGTTGCGCAGAGGTGTCATCGTACGCCCGTGCGGAGCATGGGGGTTCGGCTCTTCGCTCCGCGTGACGGTCGGCACGCCGGAACAGAACGACTTCTTCCTGGAGGCGCTTCGCGGCGTCCTTTCGGGAGACGGGGAGGGAGGAGCATGAGCGCGGAACGAATCGCCTCCGGAGACGGCGTCGCCTTCAAGGAGGTGTACAAGGTCTACCCCGACGGAACACGAGCGGTCGACAATCTGAACCTCGACATCCGGAGGGGGGAGCTGGTCAGCCTCATCGGCCCTTCGGGGTGCGGCAAGACGACCACGCTCAAGATGATCAACCGCCTCGAAGAGCCGACGTCGGGGAGCATCGTCGTCGGCGGCGAAGACGTCCGGTCGAGCGATGCGGTGGCGCTCCGCCGGCGTATCGGGTACGTGGTCCAGGAGATCGCCCTCTTTCCGCACCTTACGGTTGCGGAGAACATCAACGTCGTTCCTTCGCTGCTCGGGTGGTCCGAGGCGAAGATGCGGTTCCGGGCGGACGAGCTGCTCGAGATGGCCGGACTTGCGCCCGAGCGTTACCGTTACCGCCTCCCCGACCAGCTGAGCGGCGGGCAGAAGCAGCGCATCGGCGTTCTCCGCGCGCTGGCGGCCGATCCCCAGGTCATCCTGATGGACGAGCCGTTCGGCGCGCTTGATCCGATCAGCCGCGAGACGCTGCAGAACGAGCTCGTTTCGCTGCAGAAAAACCTCCGGAAGACCATCGTCTTCGTCACGCACGACATGGACGAGGCCATCCGCATCTCCGACCGGATCGCCATCCTGCGTCACGGCAAAGTGGAGCAGATCGGAACGCCCGAGGAGATCCAGACCTCCCCGAAAAACGACTTCATCCGGAACTTCATCGGCGAGGACAGGCTCTCCCAGATGTCGCCCGACGACTCCGTCGGGATGCTCCTTGAAGAGCCGTGGGCCGTAGCCGCGCCTTCCGAAAGCGCCGCGGCGGTGCTTGAGCGGATGGAGGAGAACGACCGCGAGTTTATCCACGTCGTCGATCCGAAAAGCGGCGTCTGGCTCGGCGCAGCGCTGCTCGGTCGCGTCCGCCGCGCCGCGGTCGCGGGCAAGAGCGTCGTCGAGAGTCTCTCCCGCGACAGGAAACTCTACCTGGAGGACGCGGTCCTGCGCGACGTCGCGCAGATGCTCGCGGACAGGGATATCTCCATCCCCGTCCTCGACGCCGACGACCGGCTGCTCGGCGTCGTGACCTCGGCGGGGCTCGCCCGCCTCGCGATGAACCGCCTGCGGGGGAAAAGGCCCTCCCCCGCAGGAGGAGAGAAGAAGGAGGAATCGCGATGAGCCAGAGGAGCCTGATCGACCTGTTCATCACCTTCGTCGGAAGAAACTGGCAGCGGATACTCCGGCTCACCGGAGAACACCTGCTCATCTCCCTGATTGCCGTCGGCATAACCGTTGCCGTCTGCGTCCCGCTGGGGATCTACCTCACCCGGAACGAACGCGCCGCTCCGTACGTGATCGGGCTGGCGAACGTCTTTCAGACGGTGCCGAGTCTCGCCCTGCTGGGCTTTCTGATCTTCGTCTTCGGAATAGGAAACGACAACGCGATCTGCGCGCTCTTCCTCTACGCCATGCTTCCGGTACTCCAGAACACTTACACCGGGATCCGGGGCGTTCCGAAGTCCTTCGTCCAGGCGGCGCGGGGAATGGGGATGACCGACTTCCAGATCCTGATGAAGGTGCAGTTTCCGCTCGCACTTCCTGTGCTCGTCGCGGGCGTCAGGGTGGCCATGGTCTGGACGATCGGCACGGCGACGCTCGCCTCGGCGATCGGCGGAGGCGGGCTCGGACGGCTCATCTTTTCAGGCCTTTCCTCCGTACGAAATGAGATCATCCTCGCCGGGGCCATTCCCGCCACGCTGCTGGCGCTCGCAGCAGATTGGTTGCTGAAGCGCGCGCAGGAGTATTTCAACCCCTCCGCCCGGGCGAAGCGCCTGGCGAAGAGGCACGGAATATCCGCCGAGAAAGAAGCCAACTCCGCGGCGTGAGGCTTCGTGCTCCCCGCCGTGAACACGCACCACAAATTTGTACAGTTAGGAGAGTGGTACCATGAAGAAAATACTTGCAATCGTTCTCGCGCTCGCTTTGATGACAGGTCTTTTCGCCGCGACGGCGGCGGCGGATGATCCGATGAAGTACGAGGGACGTCTGCGTATCGCCTCGCAGAACGTCAACGAGACGATCATCCTCGCCTGGATGGCGAAGCTGATCGTCGATGAGCACACCGGGCTCCGTACCAGCATGAACACTGAGTTCGCCGGATCTGCCGTGCTTCACCAGGCCATGGCCGCCGGTGAGATCGACCTCTACCCGTCGTGGACGGGAACGCAGCTCACGGGAATTCTGCGCTACGAAGGCGAATCGAAATCATCCGACGAGACCTTCAGGATGGTGAAAGAGGGGTTCGAGAAGAATTTCGGCATGACCTGGACGCGACCTGTGGGTTTCAACAATACCTATATCATGGCGGTACGCCCCGAAACCGCGGAGAAGTACGGCCTGAAAACCGCTTCGGACCTGGCGCCGCACGCGCCCGGCTGGAAACTCGGCGGCGACGAGAATTTCGACACCCGGATCGACGCATACCCCGGATGGTCCGAACGATACGACATCACCTTCCGCGACGTTCTCCCGATGCAGTACGCCATGATGTATATGGCGCTGATGCAGGGAGAAGTGGACGTCATCGCCGCCTATTCGACAGACTCGCGGATAGGGAAGTTCAACCTCGTTCTTCTGGAGGACGACAAGCAGTTCTTCCCTGACTACAGCGCCTCGTTCGTCTTGCCGGTCGCCCTTGCGGAGAAGTACCCCGGACTCGTCGGCGTGGTGGAGAAGCTGAGCGGGCAGATCGACGAGAAGGCGATGGCCGCGATGAATCTCGCCTTCGACGAAGGCGATGATCCGGAGGACATAGCCCGTGCGTTCCTCCGCGAGAAAAAACTCGTTCAGTAGATAAAAAATTTGCGAAAAAGGGGAAAAAGTGGTATCTTCTATCCCTCTCCGACAGGGGAGGGATTTTGTATCTTGAAGGAGCTGAAGAGTAGTTGGATTTTGAAAATACCGTGGTGGTCACCGGCTCGATGCACTTGCCGAAGGGAGATATGGTCGGGCGCAATCGGCATGGAACCTACCTCAGATTCTCGGTAAAACAGATGACAGTGGGATATGACGGCGTTGAAAGGCCGAGCTTTCTTCCCGTTAGGGTATTCAGGCAAGACCTTCAGGAGTGGTTGCGGACGAAGTGCCACGGAGATCCCGTTCATCTTTCCGGAAGTCTCCATTCCTCGGCGGGGAGCGGCGAGATGTTCATCCTGGCGGAATCCATCGAGGATATAACCGAGTAGTTTTATTGGAAAACGCGAAGAACCCTCCGACAAAGACGCCTTCTTTCAAGGGGGGCGTCTTTGCAGAATGGGAAGTACACGCAATGCGCCGCCCACGTTTCAATAGGAGATTTACTCTTCCACCCTGTCGCGTCCCTTCGTTTTCGCTCTGTAGAGAGCCTCGTCCGCGCGCATGAGCGGTATATCCACGGAGTCGTCTTCCGGAGTTATCGGGGCGACGCCAATGCTTGCTGTGAACGAAATCGGTCCGGAAGGAGTTTCGACTCTTATTTTCCGAATCTTCTCCATGATGCGCTCGGCCAGAACGAGGGCTTCGGAGGGAGCGGTTCCGGTGAGCAGCACGCCGAATTCCTCGCCTCCCAGGCGCCCTGAGGAATCCGTCTGCCGGATCGTCTCCTGCAGTACGGCGGCAAAGGCCTTCAGCACGTTGTCGCCGCCGCCGTGCCCGTAACGGTCGTTGACTTGCTTGAAGTGATCGATGTCGAGCATCAGCATCGAACAGGCGGTGCGGAAACGCCGGATTCGCGCCATTTCTTCCTCCATCCTCTTGATGAACGTCCGCCGGTTCGGCAGCCCCGTCAGGAAGTCCCTGGCGGCCTGAACGCGCATCTTCATCTCGCTTTCCCGCAGCGCGGCCTCCGTAAGGCGGCGATGCTCGATCTCGTCGTTAAGCCCTCTGATCGTGCGGTGCAGCCGAACAGCCATGTGGTTGAACGACCGTGCCAGATCGCGCACCTCGATGATCGCACTCGGGATCCCCATTCTTCCCGGTCTTTCCCCTCTGGCAAGTATGGAGACCGCATTATTCAAACGAAGGATGGGAACGGTGATTTTACGTGCCGCAAATGCGGCAAGCAGCGCGGAGAAAGCAAGGACGAGCGCGATCAGAACGAGAGCGTTGCGGTTGCCTTCCTGCAGGATGGCGGTGAAGTCGCTCTCCGGAACAACGATTGCCAACAGCCAGTCGATACCGTGAGGATCACGGAGAGGAGAAACATGCAGCAGATAGTTTTCACCGTTTTTTCTGAAGTTCGACTGGAAGACGCTGTCGAGGGATGTCCCATTGCCGAGTATCTCTTCCAGAAGCCCTCCGGTCATCCGAATGAGCGTATTTCCGCTCTCCCGCACATGGACACGCCGTGCCGGACGATCTCCCTGCGCTGGAATGAATGCTGGCTCATCGTCGGAAAATGCGACAAGATGCCCGGACCGTTCCATGATGAACGCCTCTCCTGCCGAAGCTATCTTCAGCGTCCGCAGAAAACGCGCGATATGAGAAAGAAAGACATCGACCGAAACGACGCCCAGCAACGAGCCGTCTTCTCCGAAAACGGGGCGGCTGGCGGCGAGGGCCATGTCCTGACCGGTGAACAGGATGTAGATGTCGCTCCATGTGCTTTTTTCCTTGGCGAGCGCTCCGGTGTACCAGCCCCGGACGCGGGCGTCGAAGCTTGGAACCTCGGCGGTCTTCACAGTGCGTCCTCCTCCATCGTCCACACTGAACTTGAAGAATGTGCCGGCCTTGTTAGCCTCGGTGAAAATAACGTAGAGAGAATTGCCGTCAGCCTCCCGCCCGCTGTTGACAAGTCCTCCGTTTACATTGCCGAAGTAGATGCTTGAAACGGAGGGGAAGGTCGCGACTTGCCGCCAGAAGCGGCGTTCCAGACTCCGTGGCTCGTCCGGGGGGATCTCGCCGTTTCCCAGTACCTTCGCGTTCAGTCCGTTGATCCGATGAGGTGTATCAAGGAAGGCGAGGACATGTTCCGTGATGCGGTTTGCTATCTCTCGTTGCAGTAAAAGAGCCATTTCATGCACCGTTCTGTAACTGTGACGATGGGCGGTATATCCGATGAAGCCTGACACCATCAGAATGATCAGCACGAACGTACACAACAACAATGTCCTCAGAGTGAAGCCTCTGCGGTTTTTCGATATATTCATCGCTTCCTCTCCGTATCGGCGGGCATATTTCTTTGTTTTGTTCTTCAAAGGGCATATGGAGTCATTCAGTACTAATTCGAAATTTACACTTGCTTTAAAGTGTTCCATTTATATCATATACCCTCTCTTTTCTCCAGAGGGTTGCGTGTACTTTTTTCCGAAACTCATGGAGTACGGCGGCTTTCTACGGACAAATATGGTATTCTTTTTTTCAAAAGCAGAGTGGACTTGAACCGGATGGAGGGAATAGGCATGGCATTGCCTCGAAAAGATCGATACGATACGACGGCGTTGAACGGGAGGGAAGCCCTTCAGGCTCTCGCCGGCATCGCCCATCTCGTACGCGAGATTTTTCCCGGAGATATGAGCTTCGCCGTCATCGAGGGAGACGCGTACCTTGTCTATGTGCCGGGCAAGACGATCGACATCAAGAAAAAGCCCGGCGACAAGCTCACCGAAGGTTCTGCGGGGCATCGATGCATGATGGAGAAACGCAGCATCACGAAGGAGTTCCGCAAGGAGGATTCGCCGTTCGGCTTTCCGTACGTCGCCACATCCATTCCCGTCTTCGACGCCTCCGGAAATGCGGTCGGATGCGTCATCACGGCGGAGAACACATCCAGGCAGGAATCGATGCGCGAGACGGCCGGGATGCTTCGGGCTTCCACCGGGCAGATTGCCGACTCCCTGCAGACGATGACCGGCCAGATGGAGGAGATGCGGGCTGCAGGAGAGCTGCTGAACTCAATCACCCACGGAGCCGTCGAGAAGGTCGAGAGTACGGAACAGGTCTTCGGCGTCATCGAGGGCGTCGCGAAGCAGACGAACCTGCTCGGACTCAACGCCTCCATCGAGGCATCGAGGCTGGGCGACCAGGGAAAGGGTTTCGGCGTGGTGGCCCAGGAGGTGCGGAAGCTCGCGGTCAGGTCGTCCGAATCGGCGAAGCAGATAAAGGAGATCCTGGAGTATTTCAAGAACTCCACGGTCGAGATCAACGACAGCACCGACACCTTGCTGCACATCATCAAGGAGCAGTCCCGGATCATCGAGACCATAGCCGCGTCCAGCGAGGAGGTTGCCTCGGTCTCCGAAACGCTCGAGAAGATCGCCTCCGGACTGGTCTCGGCCGGCTGAAGGAGGGATTTCGGCCCCGCTGCCGGGGAGCGGATAAAACAGCTTTGTTCAGCAGATTCACATTTTCCGTTCAGGAGGAATATTTGTGGAAACGATTCGCAGGCACGCCCTGTTTATTATCTTTCTCTGCGGCGCGGTGACTCTCGCGCTCCTGCCGCAGACGGCGCCGTACGCAGTCGGCATGGCGCTCATCCTCGGAGCGGTCGTCGGGAACGCTGCTCCTTCCTCCGTACCTTCAGGCCTTGGAAAGATGCGCAAGCTCGCCCTGAACACCGCGGTGGTGCTCTTCGGTTTCGGGCTGAATATCCGCCAGGTGATCGTGGTGGGAGGGCAGGGGTTCTGGCAGACTGCCGTCAGCCTCGTCGTGATCATCTCTCTTGGTTTTTTTCTGCTGCGTTTCTTCCGGCTTGAAAGGACAACGCTGAAGCTCGTCACATTCGGCACTTCCATCTGCGGCGGCAGCGCCATCGCCGCGGTCTCGTCGGTGATGAAGGCCGGGGACGAACAGATCGGCGTCTCGATGGGGGTCGTCTTCCTGCTGAACGCCGTCGCCCTGGTCACCTTTCCGCTGCTCGCGGCGCTCACTCCTCTGACGCCGGAGCAGTACGGAGTCTGGTGCGCCCTGAGCATCCACGATACCAGCTCCGTCGTCGGGGCTGCGGCCGTGCTGGGAGACGCCTCGCTCCGGACGGCCACGATCATGAAACTCACGAGGACGCTCTGGATCACGCCGATTGTCTTTCTGATCTCTCTGCGGCAGGGCGAGAAGGGGAAGCTTTCGGTTCCCCTCTTCATTGTCCTCTTCCTGCTCGCGTCGCTTACAGCGTCGGTCCTTCCGTTTCCACAGATCTTCAGGACGCTCGCCTCTGCCGGAAAGGTACTGATGGTGGTCGCGCTTTACATGGTGGGATTCGGACTGCACCGCAGCGTCGTGAAGAAGGCCGGGGCCGGGGGAATGCTCTTCGGCGCGTTTCTTTGGGCGGCATCCATCGTTACGGGGTATCTCCTCGCGTCGATGAGCTGAGGACGTCCTCGACGAAGACTTCCACCGCCGCCGCGTCGAACTGCGTCCCCGCGTTCCTGGTGTCATAAGCCGCTTTGCTGTGCAACTGCGTTCTCCGGTGCATCAAGCAGCGAAGTCCGATTGCTCGATTTTGAGAGAAAAGGAGATGGGAGAAAAGTGAATCTCGCACGATTCCCGCGAAGGCGCTACACGGAGGGGCAAACTCCCCTGGAATTTCTCGAACGGCTCACGGAGAAGCTGAACGGCCCCGAGATCTGGATGAAGAGAGACGACTTCCTTGGCTTTTTCCCGGGGGGCAACAAGACACGGAAGCTGGAGTTCCTGATGGCCGATGCCCTTGAGCAGGGGGCCGACGCCGTCGTCACGTGCGGCGCCGTGCAGTCCAACCACTGCCGCCTCACCCTCGCCGCCGCGAGGAAGGAGGGGCTCGAATGCCATCTGGTGATCGAGGAGCGCGTTCCCGGAAGCTACTCCGAGGACGCCTCGGGAAACAACTTCCTCTTTCACCTGATGGGAGTCGACTCGATCCGCGTCGTCCCCGGAAAATCCGACATGCTTGCCGAAATGGAGAAAACCGCAGAAGAACTGCGGCGCGCCGGAAAAAAGCCGTACGTCATCCCCGGCGGAGGCTCGAACGCGCTCGGCGCGCTCGGCTACGTGGCCTGCGCCGAGGAGATCCTGGGCCAGGCGTTCGAGAAAGGCGTCTCGTTCGACCGGATATTCACCACCAGCGGCAGCGCGGGAACGCATGCGGGGCTTGCGGTCGGCCTGTGGGCGAACCGTTCGGGTATTCCTCTCACGGGCATCAACATCAGCCGCCCCAACGAGAAGCAGGTTCCGGTCGTGCGAAAGCTCGCCGGGGAGACGGCCGGGCTTCTCGGGATACGGGATCCTCTTCCGGAGGACCTCATCGAGTGCTTTGAGGACTACGTGGGGGAGGGGTACTCCCTGCCCACGAGGGAGATGACCGAGACGGTGCTGCTGCTGGCCAGGACCGAATCAATCCTGCTGGATCCGGTCTACACCGGAAAGGCATTCGCCGGCATGCTCGATCTCTTCCGGAAGGGTTTTTGCGGGAAGGGAGAGCGGGTGCTTTTCCTCCATACCGGAGGCATCCCCGCGCTTTTTCACTACCAGCACTATTACAAAGGACTCTGCTGAAGACCGGCGTCGTCATTTTGTCCGAACGGCGAATCCTGGACTCCGGATCAGAGTTCCAGGATTCGCCGCGTTTTGTCCGGCGGTATGAATAATCTTATGGTGATACGATTCTCAGTGCCGACGCTTTTTTCTCCGTCCCATACGGCCTTTATTTCAGGTAGATTCCTTCCAGCTTTTCGAGGAAAGCGTGGAACTCCTCGTGCTTCCCCTTACCAATGCGTTCCTCCTCGAGTTTTTCGAAGGCCTCGAAAAGCTCCTTGTCCGTCTCTTCGCTCATCCTGGCGTCGCCCATAGGGTAGAGGACGTTGTCCTCTTTCTGGATGTGCTGCCGGAGCATTCCGATATACTCTTCCGCGGCATCCGTGAAAAGAGCTGATCCGTCAGCCAACCCCTCTTTCATAGACGCCAGTCCTTTCTTCATCCGCGCGATGCACTCCCGCCCTATCCGGTGTTCGTGAAGCATGACGCCGATAGGGCCGCCATCTCTGGCAATCCCCAACGCCTCCAGGCTCGGAAAGAGCAGATCCTCTTCTTTTCCATGATGGCACTTGTCCGCGAAACCTGTGAAAAATTCCATAATCCCTTCAAGGTGAGCAGTATCAACCCGTTCCCCTGCCTTCAGCTTGGACGCGACGGTTTCGAGGATGTCCAGCATGAGTTCTATTCCGCGATGTTCGTTCATCAGTTCCTGGGTAGCCTTCATAATGACCTCCTCCCTGCCGGTTGAAAAATTGGCATAGTGTACTATGTGCAGAATTATACCATGTACCAAACGGATTCTCGCTCCTTAGAGAGACTGAATTCCGGAGATTTGCCGCCGTTGCTTTCGCGCTTGTTCCGACCGCCGGGATGTATCACTCGGTCGAAGGGGGTGTCCAGCGGTTCACGACCCTGCCGGGATCAAAGAGATCAGGGAGGATGTTGATCCGTCCGTCAGGGCGCCGGAAGTCCCCTTCGCCCGGCACCGGGGCGTCGCCCATCAGGATGGCGGTGATTCCCGCGCGGTGCGCCCCCAGGATGTCGACCTCGGGGGTGTCCCCGATCATGATGATGCGCTGAAGAGGCTGCTGAAGCGATTCGAGCGCCTCGCGGAACATTGGGGAGAATGGTTTTCCCACCACGACGGGGTCTTTTCCCGAGCCGATCCGCAGCGCTTCCGCGAGGGCGCCTATGCCTGTCACCGGCCCTTCGGGGGACGGGAACGTACGGTCGATGTTCGTGGCGACGAAACGCGCTCCCTTCCGTATGGCGAACGCCGCCCTCCTGATCATCGCGAGAGTTGCGGTGTCGTCCCAGCCGAGGACGACCGCTTCGCACTCCTCCTCGCCGGCAGGGAGAATTCCGGCCTGTTCCACCTCCTTGTGCAGCCCGGCCTCGCCGATGACCCAGGCCCTGGCGACGCCCTCGCCTGCAAGGTATTTCGCCGTGGCCGAACCAGCGGTCACGATCTCGTCCATCTCCGCCGCGATCCCGTGCCCGCGAAGCCGGTCGGCGATGCGGACTCGAGTGGTGGGGTTGTTCGTCAGGAAACGGATCGTCTTTCCCATGCTGCGCAGGGTGTCCAGGCTCGCCGCGGCTCCCGGCGTCGCCTCTCCCCCGATGTACATCACTCCGTCGAGATCGAAGAAAAAAACGTCGAACATGTCGGCGATCATGAAAATCCTCCTCGCGGCTTCTTATTCAAGGTATTCTACACCAAGCGGGAAAGCGCTGCTTTAAAAAACACGCGGTTCGCGAAGCGCCGTTGTTCCGGCATGTCCCCGTGCCCCCTGGAATTGATGCCGGTTTCGTTATACACTTTTTCCTGTTCGGAGAGGCGGTGCATTTCCGGCATCGCTCTCCACGCTATTTTCAGATCAGGGAGGAATTCGGCATATGCGAACCGCTGCGTTTCGAAGGACAACGGGCATTCTTGTTCTCTGCATCTCGCTGCTCGCCGCCGTTGCTGCTGCCGTGGGGGTGTTCAGCTCGGGAGGGCCCGGACCGTGGGAGCACATCTCGGTCCGCGGCGAGACCGTGCGGATTTTCGGGCGCGGGATCTACCGCCATATGTCCGAGGATGTCGCCCCGCAGGGCATAGCCCAGGATGCGGTGACGCTCTTTCTCGCTGTTCCGATGCTGCTGTGGGGTTTCAAAAAGGCGGGGAGCGGCCTGGTCCGCTGGAAACTCTTTCTCGCCGGAACGCTCATGTACTTTCTCGTGACCTACACATTCTACCTGGCCATGGGCGCCTACAACGCCCTCTTTCCTGTCTACGTCCTGCTTGCCGGAGCGGGTTCTTTCGCTTTCGGCCTCTCTCTTTCCGCTCTCTCCTTCGAGGAGGTGCGCGGCGGCTACTCGGGCGAAAGGATCCACAAGGGCGCGGGGGGGTTCCTGATATTCTCCTCCTGCTCGGTGATCGCGCTCTGGCTCGGTGTGATCGTCCCGCCTCTCCTCGACGGCTCGGTGATACCGGAATCGGTCGAGCACTACACCACGCTGATCGTGCAGGGATTCGACCTGGCATTCCTGCTGCCGCTCTCCCTGGTGGCGGCCGTGCAGCTCTTCCGGCGGACTCCGTTCGGCCTGCTGCTCGGCACGGTCTATCTCGTCTTCCTGTCGTTCATGATGACGGCGCTGACGGCCAAGGTGCTCGCCATGGCCTTCCTCGGGCAGAACGTCTTCCCGGTCATCTTCCTGATCCCGGCTATGAACGCCGCGACGCTCTGGTGCGCATGGAAGCTCCTGGGGGCTTTCCGGGTTCAGGATTCGCTGCGGACGGAATGAATTCGCCGGAGCCCTCCCGTGCGGACACTCTCCGTTCGGTACGGCTCCGGCGCCGGTCTTTCAATCCGCGTCCTCGGCGATTTAATCGGAGAAAGGTGGCTTTCATCCGCGGGTGTGCCGGGAACCCTCTTTTTCTATCGCGCCGTTGACTCCTCACCCGGCAGCAGGATCTCGACGGCGAGCCCTCCTTCCAGGCGGTTCCGAGCCGTGATCTCCCCTCCGTGAAGGGCGACGGCCCGGTGGGCGATGGCGAGTCCCAGTCCGATTCCCTCGTCGGCCGTCGTGCGCTCGCGGGCGCTTTCCACGCGCAGGAAAGGCACGAAGATCTTATCCAGCTCTTCCGGAGGGACGCCTTTGCCCTGGTCCTCGACGAGGATGCGGATCGGGCGCGGATTTCCCGGAAGGCGTGCGAGAGAAATACGGATTTCGCCTCCATCCCCCGATCGGGTGGATGGTGCAGGAGTGTACCGGATGGCGTTCCGCACGACGTTCTCAACGGCGCGGCGCAGAAGCGCCGGATCGACCTTGAGATGGACGCCTTCCGCGAGGTCTGCGGAGACCTTCTTACCGAGGGAATCCGCCTCGAAGGCCGCGTCCGACGCGATCTCCTCCAGAAGGGACGTCAGGTCGGTCGGCGTGCGCTGCTCCGGTTTTTCGAGCGCTTCCAGGCGCGCGAGCTTCAGCAGTGACCCGATGAGGTTGTCGATCCGCTCAAGCTCGGTCTCCATTCGTCCGAACGCTTCGTCGTCCGGAGAGGAGGAGCGCCTTCGAAGGAGCTCCAGTCCGAGGCCGAGACGGGTGAGCGGCGAGCGCAGTTCGTGGGAGACGTCGGCGAGCAGCCTCCGCTGCCCCTGGAGCAGCGCCTCGATTCTGTCCGCCATTCCGTTGAAATCCTTCGCCAGTCCGCCGATCTCGTCGCGGCGTTTCGCGATGGTCTCCGCACGGGCTCCGAGTTCGCCGGCGGCGAACCGCTGGACCGTTCCCCGGAGCGTTCGTATCGGCCTGGCCAGCCGGACGGCGAGAATCCAGGAGAGGAGCCCCGCGACCAGGGCGGCCGCCACGAGGCGCAGGGCGGGGATGCTTCTGCGCTCGAAATAGGGGTTCGACATCCGCCCGGCGAAGACCAGGCCGGGGTGATCCTCGAGCGGCACGGCAAAGACGGGGCGGCCCCGCTCCATGCGGATCACGGCATCCTTCGTCCTCCGAGCTTCCTCGGCGAGACGCTGGACGGTATCGGGTGAACGCTGTCCAAGCAGCTCCTTCCCATCTTCGTCGAAAAGAAAGCCGAAAAACCTGTGGTCGCGCCGCAGCCGTTCCATGTATTCGCCCGCCTTTTCGGCGCCCTCGGCCGCTTCCCTTGCGGCCAGCCGTTCTCCGTAAACGGTTGCGATCTCCCTCACGTTCGCCATCATCTGCTCGTGAAACAGGTCCCCCTCGATGATCATCGTGGTCATGTGATGGGCGAATCCGGCGGCGGCGGCGGTCAGCCAGAACCACCAGAAGAGCTTCAGCGTATAGCCGCGCATGAGAGAAGGTATCCTTCGCTCCGGACCGTCCGGATGCGGGGCGTGCCGTCGTCGCTCGGTCCGAGCTTGCGCCGCAGGTTGCTGACGTGAACGTCGAGGCTTCGCTCGAACGGCCCGAGCGTGCGGTCAAGCGAGGCCAGGGAGAGCTTGTCCCGAGAGACGACTTTTCCGGGAGCGCGCATCAGGGCCTCCAGCAGCTTGAACTCGACCGAGGTCAATTCGGCCTCCTTTCTGCCGACCCGCACTGTCCGCGCACCGAGATCCATCTCGATATCGCCCGAGATCAGGCGCTCCGAGGCTGACGGTTCGGGGCGCTCCCCCCTGCGGAGGACGGCCCGTATGCGGGCGAGCAGCTCGCGCGGGTTGAACGGTTTCGGAAGATAGTCGTCGGCGCCGAGCTCCAGCCCGACAATCCGGTCGATCTCGTCCCCCTTGGCGGTCAGCATGAGCACGGGCACCGGAGACTTGACGCGCAGCTCCCGCAGTACGTCGAAACCGTTCTTCCCCGGCAGCATGACGTCCAGCAGCAGCAGGTCCAGCGGCGACGAGAGAGCGGCCTCGAGTCCTTCGTCGCCGTCGTGGGCCACGATAATCTCGAATCCTTCCGGACGCAGATATTCGGTCAGCAGGTCACAGAGTTCCTTGTCGTCGTCCAGCAGCAGTATTCTATACACTGTTCATCCCTCCCCGGGATCGGAATTCCTCCGGCTCGAAGCGCTTTGGAATGCGCGGAGGCCTGAGGAGCCGTTTGTATTATACGACGGTTGCAAAGAGGACGTTGTAAGGATTTGAAAAGCGGTCTCCGGCGCTCTTTACACTTCTTGACCTTTCTCTAAAGAACGCGAAGAGCACGTTGAGCCGAAGGGTAGTACCATGTCCCCGTCGGATGCAGAGCGACTCGAAAAATATTACGGGAGGCGAAAAGAATGACGAAAACGAAAAAAAGACTGCTTGTCGGATCGCTTTTGATTGTAGTGGCGCTTCTTCTTGTCGGCGGTGTTTCGCGATACGCATTCGCGAGCCGCATGATGGGTCAGGGGCGATGGGGAGAAATGCCGTGGAGCGAAAATCGGGGAGACCGCGCGTTTCGGATGGAGCTGATCCGGGCGCTGAATCCGATGGACTTCTCCGCGGAGCAGTGGAAGAAATTCGACGAGATCGCCGAAAATCTCCGGACTCAGGGGAGGTCTCTCCGCCGGAACATGGGAATGGCCTTCTGGAGGCAGCACGCCGATCTTCGCAAGATGATGCTCGAAGAGGGTTTCGACGAAGAGAAGGCCGGAGCAATGATAGCGAAGGTACGGCCTGATTTCGTCAGGATGGTCGAGGAAGTCGTCAGGAGCCGCAATGAACTGTACGGCATGCTGAACGATGCCCAGCGCGCCAAAGTGGATGCCGTCCTCGCAGTGGTGGAAAAACGGATAGAGGAGCATGTCCGGCCGTCCGGACGCGGCCCGATGACGGGCATGATGCGACGCCTGAAGCTGACTTCGGACCAGCGCACCCAGATGGAGGCTGTTTTCAGCGGAGCCGCCCCGAAGATGCAGGAGTATGCGAAGAGCCTTTTCGAGCAGATCAGGGCGGAACACGCGGTCCTCGCGGAAGGTCCGATGACCGGCGAGCAGGTCTCCGCATCGGCCGAAAAAATCGCCGACATGGCCGCCGGGGCGCTGATGGAAATGGGCAGGGCACGCGCCGAGGCCTGGAAGATCCTGACCCCCGAGCAGCGCGAGGAGATGAAAGGGATGCACGCCTCGATGGGCGGAATGCACCGCAGGCCGGGGAGAATGAGGAAGTAGCGAAAGGTTCGGGAGGCCTCTCATGTTGCCTCCCGCACTTTTCTCAGGTTGTTTTTGCCATAGAAGGAGCGGGTTCCCTATGCGTGCCGTCTCAGGCCGCACGATACGGATCCCGCTCTTTTTCGTTGCCGTATTTTTTTCACGAAACCGTGCTGATCATTCTTTCGATGAAGCAGCAAATGCAGGCGACCGCCGCCGTTCTCCCGATCTGCAATAAAAAATGGCTATGACACGACATAACGGACATATATTTTACAAAGGCGCACATGCATGATAAATTAAAAAATAGTAAAAGTCGGCCGGAGATGGATAGGGCGAGATTTTTAAGCAGAATTGGTTTTTCCATTTTCAGGAAGTGTTTTGCCGTAAGAGGGTTTGTAATTCGAGGTCTTGAAAGGGGAGGTTTTCTGTGAGAAAGTTGAGTGTCGTCTTCGCTGTTTTTGTAATGAGCGTCCTGTTCCTCGGGGCTCCGTTCTCTGGAGTGTCCAAAAGTGTTGCAGCAGAGGCCGAGAAGGATTTTCCGAGCAAGCCGGTCACTCTCGTCATTCCGTACGGTCTGGGATCCGGCGACGCCGAGGCAAGAACGTTCGGCCGCGTTATGGAGAAGCATCTCGGAAAGACGATGGTTCCCTCCAACCATGAGGGAGGGAGCGGGGCTCTGGGTATAACCTATCTGCTTGGGCAGCCGGCAGACGGGTATACAGTCGGATTCATGTCGGCCACGATCGCATTCGGTATGGCCTCCGGAAATCTGAAGTTCGCATCGACCGATATTCAGCCTCTCGGTACATTCAATGCGGATTACCTGTGTCTTGCCGTGTTCAAGGAAAGCCCTTTCCAGACGCTCGGCGACCTTGTCGAATTTGCCAGGAGCAAGCCCGGTTACCTCAATGTCGGAGGGACCAATGTCAACGGGGCGCACCACGTTTTTGCAAACCTCTTCTTCGGCGATGCCGGCATAGAGGCCCAGTACATCCCGTACAGCGGATCGAATCAGAGCCTGGTGGCGCTTCTCGGCAAGAACATCGATGTGATGGTGACCTCTCCTTCGACCATACGCCAGCATGTTGCGGTGGGCGATATCCGTATCCTTGCGGTCAGCACGTCCGAGCGCGTCAAGGAATATCCGGACGTTCCGACTTGCAAGGAATTCGGATTTGATTCGATCAACGACTTCCTCAATTTCAGAGGGTATTTTGTGAAGCCCGGAATACCGGAAAGCACCCTGCAGGTTCTGGACGAAGCCTTCAAAAAGGCCGTGAGCGATCCGGAATACTTGGCATACCTGGAGAAGGAGCAGTTGGTCCCCTTCTACAAGAACAGGGTTGAAATCACCGCGTACTTCAATAATTTCGTGGATCAGGCCAAACGCTTCATTCAGCAGAAGTAGGGAGGATGGCCGCTGTGCCGGGATTTCGGGGAGGTATCCGATGAAGCTGAGCTATAAACTGGCTACGATATCAGCCAGCGTTTTCTTCGCTCTTCTGGGGGTGCTCTTTCTGCTTTCCACCAGAGAGTTCCCGTCGACGTTCGGAATCGGACCCGGATACTTCCCCAGAATCCTCAGTTCGCTGTTGATCGTCTTCTCCGTTGTGAGCGGCGCAGGGGAGCTGTTCAGGAAGGACGAGTTCATCGACTTGCCGAAGCCTGCCAATATAGTGCTCGTCATTTCATCAGGCGTGATTTTCATCGCATTGTGGCACTTCCTGGACAGATTTTATCTCTCCTCTTTTCTTGTAGTCTCGATCATGCTTTTTTTCCTGGATCCGCAGCCGCCCAGTCTGAAAAAGGCGGGGAAATCCATAGCCACAGGAGCTTTGATAGTAGTGCTTGTGTATTTTCTCTTCGGTAAGTTGCTGAACTTCAGATTTTAAAGAAGGGTTCATTCCATGGAGATTTTCTCGTTCGATATCATTACTCTGTTTACGTGGCAAAACATGCTGGCCATAATCATGGGAGTTCTCTTCGGCATCTGCATCGGCATGATGCCCGGTCTCGGTCCTACGGTAGGCGTTGCGCTGATCCTGCCCGTAACGTACACGATGGGGACGGTCCCCGCAATTCTCCTTCTGGTCGCACTGTACCAGGCCGCAGAGTACGGAGGCTCTATCTCCGCTATCACGCTCGGCATTCCGGGGACTGCGTCGGCGGTAGCCACGACGCTCGACGGCCACCCCATGTCGAAAATGGGCTTTCCCGGAAGAGCGTTGGGATACTCTTTGTATTCCTCGGTCTTCGGCGGCATCTTCGGCGGTATTGTCCTGCTGCTTCTCATAGCGCCCCTGACGAAAATCGCCATCAAGTTCTCCGATCCGGAAATTTTTCTGATCGCACTGCTGGGACTGGTCAGCGTGGTCGGTCTTGGATCGAAAGATATTCCGAAGAGCGTCGTTTCCGTACTCCTCGGTCTGCTTTTGAGCACCATGGGTATGGACGTGTTTACAGGCATTTCCCGCTTTACGATGGATATCCCTTCGTTGAGCGACGGTATTCCCTTTGTCGCGCTGATCACGGGTCTGTTCGCGGTTCCGGAGGTCATCAACCTCGCCATCGGGAATCTTGACGCGGTCTACGTCTCCGATACCAGAAACCTGAAAGTATCCCTCGCATGGAACGAATTCAAAGAGATCCTGAGGACCGTTCTCAAGGGGTCCGTCATAGGCACCATCATCGGCATCATTCCCGGAGTGGGGCCCAGCGCCGCCACGTGGATCTCCTACGCGGAGGCAAAACGGGTTTCAAGGGAACCCGAACGATTCGGCAAGGGAGCTCCCGACGGGATTGCAGCGTCGGAGTCGGCCAACAACGCATGCGTCGGGGGGGCTCTGCTGCCGCTTCTCTCCCTCGGCATTCCCGGTTCCGGCACCATCGCGGTAATCTCAAGCGCCTTCATCATCAAGGGAATTCAGCCGGGACCTCAGGTTTTCCAAACGCAATCCGATCTGATTCTAGGAATAATATGGGGATTTCTCCTGGCAACCATCGTGTTGTGGATTGTCGGAAAGTACATGACCGCGTTCTTCGCGAGACTGCTGACGATTCCCAACTACGTTCTGCTGGTGATTGTTTTTTTCGCGGCGATGATCGGAGCCTACGGGACTCGCTACAACCTCTTCGACGTCGGCGTGGCGTTCACAGTCGGTTGTATCGGTTTCTTCGTCTCCAGGCTGGATTACTCCTTTCCCTGTTTCGTTATGGCGTTTATTCTGGGAAAGCTTATAGAGACGAGCCTGAGGCGTTCGCTCATGCTGTCGCGCGGCAGTTACGCGATCTTTTTTACCAGGGGCTACTGTATCGCGATTTTGTGCATTATTCTCCTGGTCGTCTCCTTGACGATCTACAGCAGAGTGAAAAAACGCCGCAACGCCGGAGAGAGGACGCCGATTTGACGGGCTGCGGAGCTTTTCTGCTCCCGGTGTGAACGGATGATTTTTCGACGCCCATGTGTCGATGCATTTTTCCAGGAAAGGACTGTTCCGTATGCAGAAAGAAATTGAACAAGTTGCTTTTACTCCCCCCCCATTGGCATGCGATGCTCATTTTCATATTTTCGGCGATCCGCGGAAGTATCCTTACAAGTCGGACCTGCGCTATACACCCCAGATAGCCACGGCCGACGACTATTTGAAGCTTGCCGCCCGGCTTGGTATCCAACGGATGGTGCTTGTGCAGCCGAGCTGTTTCGGAATGGATAACTCCTGCCAGTTGGATGCCGCCGAACAGTACGGAACCGACAGAGTCCGCGTGGTTGTCGATGTCGACGAAACCGTCACGGAAAAGGAATTGCACGAGCTGCACCAGAAAAGCGCGCGGGGCATCCGCATCAATGTCAATCCTGTGCAGCCTTTGACGTACGGATTGGCCGAGAGCCTGCTTCCCAAAATCCGCTTCATGGAGGAGCGCTGTAAAACCTTCGGATGGTCTCTTGATTTTCTGTTTCCCGACTGGCTCTGCACCGAGATGATCCCGTATCTCGACAAGCTGAGAGTTCCTTTCACCATCGCGCATATGGGCATGAACAAGGCCTGCAACGGCACAGGATCCAGAGGGTTCAAACTCCTGGTCGACCTGGCGAGGAACGGTGAAGGGTATTGCTGGATCAAGCTGACGGCGCCTTATCGCGTCTCTCTCGACCCGGAGTACACCGACGTCGTCCCCTTGGCGCAGGCGGTCATCGAAGCGGCTCCCCGCCGCGTCGTCTGGGGGAGCGATTATCCTCACGCATCGTTCTCGCATCATGACACGACGAAAATATTCAACCTTCTTCTTCGTATCGCTCCGGACGAGGCTGTCCGCAAGAGTATCCTGGTGGATAACCCTTCCGCGCTGTACGGGTTTTAACGTTGATGGAGCAATGATGGAACGATGAGAGATCTGCTGCGGAAGAATCCGTTGAAAACGGCGATCAGCGAAAAGAAAGCGGTCTTCGGTATATACATCGAAGAACCTTCCTCAACCATTGTAGAATTGGCGGGTGTGAGCGGATTTCATTTTGTCCGTCTCGATTGGTGTCATGCTCCTCTGGATTTGCAGGCTCTCGCGCATCAGATTCTCGCGGCCGAGTATCGGAATGTCACGCCCGTCGTGAGGCTTGAATGTGACGAACAGAAAATAGGGCAGGTTCTTGAAATGGGAGCCATGGGAATTGTTGTGCCGGATGTTTCGAACGCTGCGGAGGCGAAAAGAGTGGTCGATGCGGCCAGGTTTTCTCCTCAAGGCAGAAGAGGGCTTTTTTCCGCCTCTAGAAAAGCGTCTTTCGGAAGTGTTGAAGCCGGCGCTTTCACGAAGTGGTCCAACGAGGAAATCCTTGTTGGTATCCAGATTGAAAGTCTTGAGGCAATGGAGAACATCGAAGAGATCCTCTCCGTGGAGGGAATCGATATCGTGTTGAGCGGCCGGGGAGATCTTTCAAATGCACTGGGAGTCCCCGGAGAAAAGACGCATCCGCTCGTGCTGGACGCCGAGAAGAAAATTTTCGGTAATGCTCTGGCCAAAGGACTCGCTGTTTCTCCGCAACTTGATCCCTACGCCGCCGACTTCCAGGATGACCTGAAGAAGTGGATCGAGAGGGGGGCGTATGTCATTTCGTTGGGGATCGACCATGCAATTATCAGGAAGGCGTTCGAAGGCATCGTGAAAAAGGCCGTGATCGCCTCCTGAAAAAAATCACCGGCAGTTTCGTTTCATATACCGCCCTGTAGCTGCCGGTGCAAAAGCCGCTGTGCGGTCTCAGGTATCCGAGATCGCACAGCGGCTTTTTATAAACGAGACGAATTTACGTACGGTGAAGAGTTCCAGGTATTTTGCGTCGTAGACCATGTAGGTATCGCGCATGATCAAATCTCCCCCGTTGTCGTAAATGGGTTCGACGTACAATCCTCCGGTTCCTTCGTCGATGCAGTATTCGGGTACGATGGCGTATCCCATGCCTTGCCGGACCATTTGAATGCAGGTCTGGCTGTCACCGACCTCGACACCGATTTGCATCGGGCAGTCGAATTTTTTTTGCCACCACTGTTCCAGATCGTCGTGCAGCGAAGGATCCGTCGAATAGATCACCCTGGGAATCAGGGGCAACTGCTCGACCGTGATCGGAGTGCTGGAAATAATGCAGACGTTGTCCCTGGCCACCAAAAGCCGCTCCAGATTCGTATCTTTCAGGATGCCCCGCACGAAGGCGATATGAACTTCCTCGTTTTTCAGCCATTTGAGGATTTGGAAAGTGTATGCATTCCGTATGTGCACCCGAATACCCGGGTTCTTCAGTGAGAAGATGCTGATAAGACGAGGCAGCACGCGATGGGCAAATCTGTTCGGAGCTGCTATTCGAATCACTCCCTGGACTCGAAACGCCCCCATGTTTTGAACGGTGTCTCTGGTTTCCTGCAGCCGGATAAGCATTTCGTTGGCATATGCGACGATATGCTCTCCTTCGGAGGTAAATTCGATACCTTTGGAACTTCTGAGGATGAGTTTCACGCCGAATTCTTCCTCAAGATGCTGTATTCTTTTGCTCAAGGCGGGCTGAGACATGAACAGCTGCTCCGATGCTTTGGTGATACTGCCTGTCGCATGGAGCGTCTTTACAATCAGCCAGTCCTTCGTGTCCATCGAGCAATCACCCTTGTCGTTGATGCATGGCGTGAAGACAAGTATAACACAGCTCCCGGAATAGCCGAGACCGTCCTGCTCGCCGATGCTCCGAACGAGAGGATTATGCGAACGGCCGTACAGTTATTCCCTGGAGACGTCCACGGGAAAAACTGCAGTTTCGTTCTCATGCCGTTCGTCAACGCAAGCCCCTCAAGGATGCGCTATAATGCGAGTGTTTCTTTAGAGTTTTCCATTTTTTTGGGGGGTGCGCTATGAAGAATCTGCTGGAACGCTTCGGGGTAAGATTGTTGTGTATACTGGTCGGAGCAGCGTGTGTTTTTCCGGTGGCGGGGTGGTCGGCGGACGGTATCGAAATGCGGTTTCTCTCCTCAAACAAGAAGGTCATTCCGGTCTTCTGCAGCATCGGCAACTGGCAGATCACGGACGTCAAGCTGCCGGAGCTGGTTGTGACCAATAACCGTGAAGATCCCCTGACCGTCGAGCAGGCGGAGGTCGTCGGATTCGTCTCCGGCGAGGAGAGGATCCGAATGCGGATACCGCGCGAAGATCTGCTCGAAGCGATAGGGAAGACGGCGGCCTGGATCGACAAGCCGGACGTTCCGCTTCCCGCTGTTCAACTGATGTTCGGCGACGTGGCGATTCCGGAAGGCCCTCTCTCGACGGATGGTACGGTCGCCGCCGGAAGGAGCGTCCTGCTCCCTCTCTCAAAGGCCGCCTATCTGCACTACGTCGGCCAGGCGAAGCTCGACGGCATGGAGATCCGTCTTATCGTGAGCACGGAGCCGAACCGGCAGGAAACGCTTTCTTTTCCCGTCCTGCTCATTCCTTACGAAGCGAAGGGGAGCTACCAGTTTCCGCTGAGGGGCGACCTCCGCATCGCGTACAACCCCCTGAGCTATATCCACCACAGGGCGTCGGGATCGCAGGAGTTCGGGATGGACATCGTCGCGGCCAACCAGGCGGGGGCGCCGTCCTTCACCGACATTTCCCTGCCGGAGCCCAAGAAGCTCTCCGACTACGCCATCTGGGGCAGAGAGGTGTTCGCCATTGGAGACGGAGTGGTGGCGGATACGGGGGACAAGTTTCCAGAGGGACGGATGAGCGACCCGGATCTGTTCGGGCGTCCGGGGTACACCGGTGATCTTCTGAAGGAGCTGATTCCGGAGATCGGATGGACGAACGCAGTCGCGGGCAACTACGTGGTTATCGACCACGGGAACGGCGAGTTCAGCGTCTACGCCCATCTGCAGGAAGGTTCCATCCGCGTGAAACAGGGAGAGCCGGTGGAGACGGGGCAGATCATCGCAAAAGTCGGAAACACGGGGAACTCCGGGGCGCCCCACCTTCATTTCCAGTTGATGGACTCCGGGAATTTCTTCACGGCCAACGGTCTTCCCGTCATGTTCGAGAACGTGCCGGCCGAAGCCATCATCAGCGAATTCCCCGTTGCGGCGAACTGCCTGGTGTTCAGCGACAGTATTTTCACGACGGCGCCGTAGATACGGAAAGCGCGTTCAGAATAAAAACCTGCGGAAATTCGGCTGGAATAGGGAGATCGTTCTTGCAGCGCTTATCCTGAACGGAGCCTGTTCCGGTTCCTGGGAGGAGGCGGATATCGATGGGCGGGAAAGGCGGAGCTGCAGTCCGGGAAGAAGAAATTTCCGATGTCCTGAGAGAGTGGAGAAGCAGGGCCGTCACCGTCATCCTGAATGTCATGGCCGCCGCCGCGTCGCCCGCCTACGTGATCGCGACGATGATGTGGTATAAGGCGGACGCCTGGATCAGTATCTTCCTTTTGAGCGCCGCATACTTCTCCCTGGTCATTGTCGCCGTATTCAGGAGGATCGGTTTCAGGAAACGCGCCTTGACGGTGCTTTCGGTAGGTTATTTGATGGCGGTTTTAAATCTGGGCACAGGCGGAGGGCTGGAAAGTTCCGGGCGGCTGTACCTGTTGGCCATGCCCGTCTTTGCTTTTATTCTGGCCGGCATGCGTGCCGGCTGGATCACAACCGCCGTTTCCGCTCTGGTATATGCCGCATTCTGTGTTCTGATCCACAAAGGAATACTGAACGACCTTCTTGTCGCTGCTTCCGATCCCGTCGCGCTCTCGAACTGGATCACAAGAGGTATCACTTTTCTCATGCTGCTCGTCATGATCATCACGCTGCTGACGAGGATGTCCCGTTTTCTGTTCAAGACGCTCGAGGCCGAGCGGAAACTGTCGTTCGAACTGAGACAGACGTACGACGAGACTCTGGAGAGCCTGGCGCGCGCACTGGAACTGCGCGATATCGAAACGGCCGGCCATTCCCACAGAGTATGCGAGACGACGAAAAAACTGGCCGGCAGAATCAACGTGGATCACGACGACATGATTGAAATACACCGCGGCTCGCTGTTGCACGATATCGGCAAAATGGGGATAAAGGACAGCGTCCTGCTCAAGCCTGGCAAGCTGACGAGCGAGGAATTCAAACTGATGCAAAAGCATACCGTGTATGCATACAATCTGCTGGCCGGTATTCCCTATCTTGCGCGGGCGCTGGAAATACCGTACTGCCATCACGAAAAGTGGGACGGATCCGGGTACCCCCGCGGACTGAAGGGGACGGAAATCCCTCTCTCGGCGCGTATTTTCTCCGTGGTGGACGTGTACGACGCGCTGACGACGGATCGGCCCTACCGCCAGGCCTGGTCCCGGGAAAAAACCGTTGCCTATATCAAGGAGAGAGCCGGTACCGAGTTCGATCCCATGGTAGTCGAAATCTTCATGAAGCTGATCCATGAGGAGACGGATTTTGCAGGTTCCGAAGAGCAAGCCTGATATCCGCGTCTGTATGTTATAAATAAAGAATGCTGTCTTCCTATTGCATCCTGAAAAAGGTGGCTGATTGTATGAAGAGAATAAAAGTCGTCGTGTTGTGTCTGTTGCTCCTTGTGCTTTTTCCCGGCGCGCTCTTCCCTCCGCGCGTTCTTGCCTCCGTCTCTTCGCCGCTCGCTCCTCCGGACCGCTCAAGCCCCGGCGCGACGTTGCTCTCCTTCATCTCCCACATGAACGAGGGGAAACGAGAATTGTTGGAGGCCAGGTCGATCTGGGAAGCCTCCCCCCTCCTTCTCCGGCATCCTCCGGAGGCGGAGGAGAGGCTTCAGGTAGCCCTCGGACACTTCGGACGGGCGATGCAGTGCCTCGATCTCTCGGGAGTTCCCGATGTGATTCGCGACGAGAAGGGGAAGGAGTCAATTCTGCTGCTGAAGGAGATCCTCGACAGAATAGGAGTGCCGTCCTCCGGCGAGATGCCGGACATCTCCGGAATTAGCGGCGGGGGATGGGCGCCTCTCTCCAGATGGACCGTTCCGCAGACGGAGATCCAGCTCCACCGGATCCACAGCGGTCCGGACGAGGGGCGCTGGCTCGTCGCACCCGAGTCGCTCTCCCGGCTGAAGGGGGACTATCTGAAGGTGAAGCATATGCCGTATCTTCCGGGAGCGACCGTACGGGAGGGCTTTTACGAGGAGTATCTCGTCAGGCCGGGCGTCTTTTCAACGCACAAGCTGATGAACATGCTCCCTGAGTGGACGGGTTTTGTGGTGTTCGGTCAGGCGGTCTGGCAGTGGATCGGGCTCATCCTTTCGCTTCTCATCTTCTCGGGGCTTCCGGCGGGGGCGTGGCGTCTCGGCCGCAGGCTCGGAGAGAGGCGGAGCGCCGTCGTCGCCGGCGTCCTGAAGCTCTTTCCTCCGGTCCTGCTCTCGCTCGGCGCCGCGTGGATGATCCTCGTCGTCGACAAATACATCAATCTGTCGGGAGCGTTCTGCCTCTTCCTCGTCAACCTGTTCACGGCGGTGAAGTGGCTCGGATGGAGCTTGAGCGTTCTTCGTCTCGGAGACTTCGTTGCCGAATTGGTCATCCTCTCTCCCCGCATCGATCCTGAGAGCATCGACGCCAGCCTCGTGCGGACGATGAGCCGCCTTCTGAGCATCCTCGCCGCTCTCGGAATCCTGACGCACGGCATGTCGAGACTGGGCTTCTCCCTTGCCACCATCCTCACCGGATTCGGCGTCGCAGGACTTGCGATCTCTCTCGCGGCACGGCCGACTATCGAGAACATCATCGGCGGACTTACCCTCTTCGCCGACCGCTCGGTGAAGGTCGGCGAGTTCTGCCGGTTCGGCGGAACCGCGGGGACCGTTCTCCACATCGGCCTGCGCAGCACCAGGATTCAGGCGCTTGATCATACGATCATCTCCATTCCGAACGCCGAGTTTTCGCAGATGCAGATCGTCAACGTGACTCGCCGTCCTGATTCGCTGATGGAGAAGCGAATCAGCCTGCGCTACGAGACCACCCACGATCAACTCCGGTGGATCCTTGCCTCGATACGCGATCTGCTGCACTCTCATCCGATGGTCTGCGCCGATCCCGTTCCCTTCGTCCGCTTCGAGAACTACGGAGAGTCTTCACTCAACGTGCTTATTTTCGCCTATGTCAAGGCGAAGCGATGGTCCGACCGCGCGGCGATAGAGGAGGACATCCTTTTTCATGTGGGGAAGATCGTCGGAAAGGCAGGCTCCGGCTTTGCCTTCCCCTCGACCACGGCCTATATCGCCCGCGACGCCGGGCTTGACAGGGAGAAGGGGGCCGAGGCGGAGAAAGAGGTTCAACAGTGGCGCGATGCGGACGCCTACCCATTCCCGGATACGCCCCTTGAGCGTATCGCCGAGATGAGAGGGAGCGTGGAGTACCCGCCGAAAGGGTGAATTTCTTGTTCTGAAGCTCCTTCCGTTGACCTTGACACTGTGTGAAGGTTTAATATAATGCAAAGACTCTTTCGCCCGAAGAAAGAGGTTTCGGAAAACAAATGCTTTCCGCGTTTCCGCTCCCGATATCGGAATTGACGAGGAGGTACCGACATGCTGAGAAAACTGAACGCTTCAATTTCCGTCCTGCTCTTTCTGCTCGCCGCGCTGCTTCTGCCGGCGCCCCTCTTGGAAGCGGCTCCGCCGGGAACGACCGACCCGTTCGCCCGCGCCCCCTTCCTGCTGATTGACGAGGAAGCGGTCGTTCTGGCGCAGGATTACGGCGGGATACAGAGCGACGTCTTCCTCCCGAACGTGGTGCAGCGCGAGGACGGCTCCCGCACCTGGTCCGAAAGGCTGGACGACGCGAAGACGACCTGGTCGCCGAGACCGCCGCTTCTGGACGGCAAGATCGGCGACGCGGCCGTGCTGCTGCGGAACAGCCGGAACGAGGCGTTCCTGGCGCAGGTCTGGGAGCGCGACTGGCTGTATCTGTCCTTGGCTCCGGTGGACCAGAACGGGTACAAGGCCGAAAGCGCCCGGAAGACGATAGCTAACAGGATGTTCAACAACTGCCGCCTCGTCGCCGCAGCGGGGGATCTCAACGGGGACCGGGCCACCGAGCTTGTCGTCGGCTATCGCTGGGCGGCGGCGAACGAACCGGGGTTCGTCGTCGCCTCCGTCGCGGGATTCGAGAATCCCGTCGAATTCAGCGATTCCAGCTTGCCGCGCGTGCATGAGAAGTCGGGGCTCCGCATCGCGACAGGCGACGCGGACGGCGACGGGAAAGCGGAGATCGCCGCGATGTACGTTTCGAACGCGGGGAAGTACGTGGTGGCGCTCCTCAAGGCGGACGCGAACCTGAGGCTCCGTCTCCTCGGCGTCCATACGCTCGACATCGCGCCGTACTATGACAGATTCTACCCCCCGGATTGGTTCGACATCGCCTTCGCCGACTGGGAGGGCGACGGCAGAGCGAAGATCTTCTGCGTCGCGGGGTACGCTGGGGACGGGTACGGAAGGAACGTCCGTCTGCTCACCGTAACCATCCAGGACGGCAGGGCGACCTTCACGACGGAATCGAGACACTCCCACAAGTTCTTCGGGGACGAGGGTCCGATACTGGCTGCTGCGGCGGACATCAACGGAAACGGGAAGGACGAGCTGCTTCTGACCAATCGATGGGGAAGCCCCCCCTTCGAGCGTTCGGAACTCATCGCGGTGTACAACAAGGGCGACGGCTCCTCCGGAACCGCCAGTAAGTATTGGAGCAACGATCGACTCGAGATCTACCGGCCCATCTCCCATCTG
>Ga0334890_1001103_pt1 | contig 39370 bp, 33 predicted proteins | sample GraSluR1_MG_3_FD_207220 | JGI IMG/M metagenome (GOLD analysis project Ga0334890, IMG submission 207220) | Sludge microbial communities from methane-producing bioreactor in Wageningen University, Netherlands - Granular Sludge_31_08-R1 | ecosystem: Engineered > Bioreactor > Anaerobic >... | reverse complement strand
ACTCCATTTTTACATGCCACAAACCTTTTGATTTGAAACATTTATAACCATAAATTATTACATTTGTAATAAAAAACTACATGAAGATGTTCCATACCATAGGAATGTACATGCTCTTCATGCTGAAGGTTTTTAAACGACCCGAAAAAGGATGGATTTTCTACCGCGAAATGGTGAAGGAGATCGAGAAGTTAGGGTTAAACTCCATTGGGATCGTGGCCATTATTTCGGCATTTACTGGTGCTGTAATCACCATCCAAACGGCTTACAATATTGAGAACCCCTTCTTACCCACCTATCTTATCGGAGTAACTGCCCGCGATACCATTCTGTTGGAGTTCTCATCCACCATCGTTGCCCTGATCCTTGCAGGCAAGGTTGGAAGTAATATTGCATCCGAAATAGGAACCATGAGGGTCACAGAACAGATCGATGCCCTGGAGATCATGGGAGTTAACTCTGCCAATTACTTGGTTCTGCCCAAAATAGTTGCAGCAATGCTCTTTAACCCACTCCTTTGCATAATGAGCATTGCCGTGGGTATCACGGGAGGATGGGCTGTGGGTGTTTTTACCGGAGTTATTTCAACCCAGGATTATCTCGATGGTATTCTGTATATTTTTATCCCTTACTACATTACCTATGCCATCATAAAGACTATTGCCTTTGCGTTTATCATCACCTCTGTATCATCGTTTTATGGCTATTATGTTTCTGGGGGATCGCTTGAAGTGGGCCAATCCAGTACTAAGGCTGTGGTTTACAGCAGCGTGATTGTTCTTCTATTTAACCTTATATTAACCCAACTTTTGCTCTCATGATAAGAGTTGTAAACGTGTCCAAAGCATTTCCCGATAGGATTGTTCTTCAGAACATCAATGCTGAGTTCGAGAAGGGCAAGACCAATCTTATCATTGGACGCAGCGGATCGGGCAAAACGGTATTGATGAAATCAATAGTTGGACTTCACGAGGTGGATAAAGGAGATATTTACTATGACGATACTCATTTTAATTCCCTTTCGTTCAATGAGAAGAAAAATCTTCGCAAGGAAGTTGGAATGCTATTTCAGGGCTCTGCCCTGTTCGACTCTGCCACCGTTGAGGAGAACGTGGTTTACCCCCTGGACATGTTCACCAACCAAACAAGAACAGAAAAGATTGAACGGGCCAATTTTTGCCTTAGGAGAGTTGACATGGAGAACTCTAATAATCTTTACCCATCGGAACTTAGTGGTGGAATGAAAAAACGAGTAGCCATTGCCAGGGCTATTGCCCTTAATCCACGATACCTTTTCTGCGATGAGCCCAACTCGGGACTCGACCCCATTACATCAATACTTATCGATGAACTTATCAAGGAAATTACCGAGGAATATGGAATAACCACCATTGTAAATACTCACGATATGAACTCAGTAATGGGTATTGGCGATAAGATTATTTTTATTCACGAAGGGAAGAAATGGTGGGAGGGCACCAAGGAGGAGGTTCTACATTCAGAGAACAAGGAGTTTAACGACTTTGTTTTTGCCTCGAAACTGGCGAAACAAATTAAACTCGGTGGATAATCCTTAAACGTATAAGTTTTTTTAAGAACGACAGATTTGTCATTTATCAGATTAGACAGTATTATTTAAAAACCGTCTAAATTTATTGGTGAAAATATCAAGTATAAAATTTTCACGTACTTTTATATCTGAATATATACATATATTGTTCTGTAACGAAGGCTTTTCAAATACCTGAAAACAGATGAAAAAGAAGTTATTACCCTTTCTGGCCATTGTGCTTATTCCACAAATCTTTTTAGCAATAGCCATTCTTGATAAGCCAAAACAGATGGATCCTGCGGTTCTTGAGGCATTAAAGGTAGAGGTTCAAAACCGTCCAAAAAAGGCTGTAGATCACAGCATGTTTGCGGAGTTGCAAAAGGACTTTAAACGGCCACAAGAGGTTACAGAAGCGTGCCTTTCGTGCCATACAGGCAGGGGCGATGAGCTGCTTACCAACCACCATTGGCTATGGGAACGAGAATCGTTCATTGAAGGACGGGGAGTTGTATATCTCGGAAAGAAAAATCTTGTGAATAACTTTTGTACAGGAATTGGTGGAAGCGAAGGAACCTGCAATAAGTGCCATGCCGGCTACGGCTGGGAAGACGATACCTTTGACTTCACCAAACAGCGCAACATGGACTGCCTCATTTGTCATGACAATACCCAGACCTACGAAAAGGCAAGTGGCGGTGCAGGTTACCCACCATCAAGTGGACCTCTGGCGCCCGATTACAACTATATTACTGCCAATGTGGGTAAACCCACAAAGTATAACTGTGGGTACTGCCACTTCTACAGCGCCGGGGGCAACAACATCAAGCACGGACACCTTGAAGAGGCCTTGCTTAACACCAATCGTAATGTTGACGTTCATATGGCGCGAGAGGGTTTGGACATGAGCTGTACCGATTGCCATAAAACGCAGAATCATATAATGCTGGGTCGCTACTATGGGACAGCATCCAACGATTACAACAGGGCAACCTGTACGCAATGCCATGGCAATACTCCCCATGCTATGAGTAAACTCAATGAGCATACCGTTAAGGTGGCTTGCCAGACCTGCCACATTCCCACTTATGCAAAGGTGAATCCCACCAAAACTTACTGGGATTGGTCCACAGCTTGCGATTTGCACGATGGCAAACCCATTGAGTACATGGATTCCACTGGACGAATCTCTTACCAGTCGATTAAGGGAACAGCATACTGGGCTAGCAATGTTGAGCCAGAGTATGTATGGTTTAACGGACAGGCCGACCACATGCTGGTTAGCGACAGCATTACAGAGTTTCCAGTGAAAATTAACACTCTATTTGGGGATTATACAGATAGCAAAGCACAGATATGGCCTGTTAAAATACACAGAGGGAAGCAACCATTCGACCCTCATTATCATAGAATACTAAAAGCAAAACTGTGGGATAGGGAACCTGGTAAAGGCGGATTATGGGTCGATTTTAACTGGGAATCTTCGCTACGCGAAGGAATGAAAATTGCCGGGCTTCCCTGGAGCGGTCAATGGGAATTTGTGGAAACCGAGATGTTTCTCCCCATTTCACATATGGTTTCGCCAAAGGAAATGTCGCTTTCCTGTTCCGACTGTCATACCCGCGAGGGTTCAAGGTTGCATAATCTTACAGATTTTTATATGCCCGCCCGCGATCGTAGTGCAACCCTCGATACCATTGGCATCCTTTTAATACTGGGTACGCTTTTCGGTGTTATTACTCATGGAACCATGAGGATCATCGCCTATCGTAGGAGAAAAAAAATATCAAGTAAATAGAATAAGCTATGGCTAAGGAAACATACGTTTATAAGGTTTTTGAAAGGTTTTGGCACTGGAGTCAGGCATTCCTGATCCTGTTTCTTGCTGTTACCGGATTTGATATCCACGGATCATTCAACCTGATGGGGTTCGAGAGCGCAGTGCGCTGGCATAACATTTCACTTTGGGCTTTGGTTACTCTTATTGTTTTTGCCATTTTTTGGCATTTTACCACTGGTGAATGGCGACAGTATATACCCACCTCCAAGTTTATTAAAGCACAAATAGCATATTACATTACAGGGATATTCAAAGGAGCACCGCACCCAACCAAAAAATCGGTATACAACAAGTTTAACCCCTTACAGCGATTGGTTTACTTGGGATTAAAGATATTTGCAATACCCGTACAGGTAATCACAGGCTTTTTGTATCTCTACTATAAATATCCCTCGGGAGGTGCAATAAAATCAATTGATATGGTTAACCTACGCTTGATTGCCCTTATTCATACCATTGGAGCATTTGCGCTGGTGGCATTTGTGATAGCTCATGTTTACCTAACCACTACAGGGAAAAAACCCCTTGAAGCGATGAAAGCCATGATCACAGGTTGGGAGGAACTGGAAGATGAGCATGAAGTGATTGACCAAAACACTGCGGTTGAAAAAGATCAAAAGGAGAACTAGATATGAAAAAGTATCTTATAGTATTCATTTGCTTTACTTCGGTTTTTTTGGCTTCATGCGGATCGAAGCAAACAGATCCAGTATCTTCAGCGTTATCACCCGAAGTAGCATTCGATTCGTTAATTACCTACATTGAGAAAACGGGAGATTTTATTAACAGCGATAAGGTTCCCGCTCTAATATCAGCCCCTGATTTATTCCAGCAACTCGATAGCAACATTCTACTTCTCGACATCAGAGACGAGGTTGATTTTAAAGCAGCACACATTGCAGGCGCAAGAAATATCCCCTTTAATCAGTTGCTCAATTACTTTGAGCAAAAGATAGATCCAAATAGTTTCAATAAAATTGTGCTGATTTGCTATTCAGGGCAGGTTACATCCTATGCATCAGGTATACTTCGTCTGCTTGGATATAATAATGTGTTTAGCCTTCGTCTGGGTATGAGCAGTTGGCATCCTGCCACAGCCAAAGCTTTCTGGCATGCCAGAATTTCAGATAAGTATGAGAATTTTTTGGAGAATTCGCCGAATCCAAAGAATCTGGCGGGTGAATACCCCAGAATAGTTACTAACGAGGTTTTTGGCTTTGCCATACTTAGGGAAAGAGCCCATAAACTTTTTGAGGAGGGCTTCGACCCGGCTAAGGTTACTCCAGATGAACTTTTTGAGCCCAATAATAGTTACTATATCGTAAACTATTGGCCTGATGATTCATATAATAAAGGTCATATACCAGGAGCTGTTCAGTACAAACCAAAGGAGTCGCTAAAACGATCAATGCAATTAAGTACATTGCCCATTGAAGGACCCATTGTTTTTTATTGTTACACCGGACAGCATAGTGCATTTGTATCTGCATACCTTCGCCTTCTTGGCTACGATGCCAAAGGGTTGATTTATGGAGCCAACAGCTTTATGCATGGCTTTATGAAGAGGGAGGGTATCCGAAGTGTTTTTACCAGTAACGATGTAAACGATTTCCCCGTGGTGTCAGGTGGTGAATCCAGCAATTTAATTTCAAAAGATCAACCGATAGTTGTTGCACCCCGGGGAGGATGTTAGTATAGAAAAGATTAAAATCATTATCATATGGAACAGCAAAAGAGTCAATACATGAATTCATACCTGGCCGGTTTTCTGCTAGGGCTTGTGTTGCTTATGGCAATATTCATTGCAGGTCGGGGGCTTGGTGCTAGCGGTGCTGCCAAGGATTTAGCGGCCGTTACGGTTAAGGCTATTGCACCTGATCATGCCAGTAAAACTACGTTTTGGGCAAATCACCTTTCTGGCGATAGCCACCCGCTTAAGTCGTGGCTTTCCATTGAGGTACTGGGAGTTCTCATTGGAGGGCTTCTCTCGGGGTTAATCTCCGGGCGAATGAAGTTTAAGGTAGAACGCGGACCCAGAGTAAGGGTAGCCACAAGGCTGGGGTTTGCACTACTGGGAGGAATGCTCTTTGGAATAGGAGCACAATTAGGAAGAGGTTGCACCAGCGGAGCTGCCCTTAGCGGAATGGCTGTGCTTTCAACAGCTGGTTTTCTAACCATGATGGCAATCTTCGGAACAGGATATGTAATTGCATACATCTTCCGAAAACTTTGGATTTAACAACAATCTGGCAACTCAATAACTCAATTGTCACACTGAGCTTGTCGAAGTGAACCTAATAACTCAATAACTTAATAACCAAATAACCCAGCAACTATGGGACCACTAATACCAAACGGAGTAGTAGGAATGGAATGGGATCTTTTCTTTGCTCTATTCATCGGGATTGCTTTTGGGTATGTACTCGAATCGGCAGGTTTCTCATCATCGCGACGATTGGCGGGTGTTTTTTATGGCTATGACTTTACTGTCCTTCGTGTTTTCTTCACAGCAGGTGTTACTGCCATGGTGGGTGTGTTTATTTTTAACTATCTGGGCTGGATTGATATGTCAATAGTTTACGTGAATCCAACCTTTTTATGGCCTGCCATTGTAGGAGGTGTAATCATGGGTTTTGGCTTTATTCTGGGAGGATATTGCCCCGGAACCAGCGTAACTGCCGTTGCCATCGGAAAAATTGATGCCATGGTTTTTCTGGCGGGAATAGTTCTTGGAATAATTGGATATGGCGAGGGGTTTGCCTTCTTTGAGCAGCTTTCGGTTAGTGGTTATCTGGGACCAATCTTCATATTCGACACATTGGGCATAAGTGCAGGTTGGTTCGCATTTTTGCTAATTGCAGTGGCTTTAATTGCGTTTGGCGTAACCGCCATGATCGAGGAGAAAGTTAATCCTGAATCGGGACTGGTTGACGCAAGGGGGACAAGTTACTTTATTCCGGTTACCCTAGCCCTGCTGGTTGGAGTTGTGTTAATATTTACCCCTTTTGAAAGGATTACAGGGTTAGGAGAGATGGATAACGAAGAGCTTGAAAAGGTGATAGTTTCCGATAATCATTATGTTTATCCTGATGAGGTAGCCTTTAAATTGCTCAACGACTATCATCCTGTAATTTTGGTGGATGTAAGATCTTCGGCTGATGCCGCAGAATTCACTCTTCCGGGTTCAATAAACATTCCCTTGGTGCAAATTTCCAGTAGACAATGGCGCAAAACTCTTTCTTCAAAAGAGAAGAAAGTAATTTTCTATTCCAATGGAACATCGGATGCTCTAAAGGCATGGATTTTAGCTCGACGCATGGGTTACAGCAATGTATTTGTTTTGGAGGGAGGGCTAAACGGTTTTTTCCAAAACCTTGAAAATAACCCCAAGCCTACAGATTATAAGTTGGAATCAGAATTTGCTTATCGATTTCGAGAGAAGTCAAGGCAAATGTTTAGGGAGGGGAAGCTCGAAATCAAAAAAGAACAGACAACTACTGCTGATGATCAACCCATTGTTGTTGCAGCCAAAGGGGGTTGTTAATGATTACGTTAATAATTTATCAAAAAAGAAAACTATTGTAAACCAAGAAAAACATCGGTCATGAAAAAATATGTATTCGCAATAGTTATTAGTGTTTTTGCTGGTATATTGCTCCTGGCAATGATATTTAAAAAGTTGCTTACCAGCAATTATCCTCTATCTGCTTCGCAGCAGCTTGAAATAATGACCTCATCTGAAGGATCATTTAGCCTTTTCGAATTATCATTAGCCTTGAAATCAAATGACCCAGATATTTTACTTATAGATATACGTATCGAAGAAGATTATACCCGGGGACATCTACCCAATGCCATAAATATTCCCATTGAATTATTATTCCACAAGGATAATGCTGAGATTATTAGCGGAAGACAGGAAATTACCAGAATTCTCTATGGAAATACCGAAGGTCAGGCAATAAAGGCAAATGCATTGCTTGTCCTTAATGGTTATACAAATTTCAAAATACTCAATGGCGGATATCAGTATGCGAACCAATTTGTTGTTTCAAAGCCAGTTCCATCATACTTTCACTATTCCGATGAACAGCAAAAGTTTAACTACTCACGGCTAATGCCAGGTGGTGGTTCTAATTCTCTCAACGTGAAAAAAGAAGAAGTAAAAGTTGAGGTGCCCACCCCCCGAGGAGGCTGTTGATCGAAAAATACAATTAGGATTTATACTTCCTTAGGGTAAAAACGAATGATGTGCCTTCGTTGAGGCTGCTGCGAACGTTTATGGTTTGGTTATGAGCTTCGATGATATGCTTCACAATGGCAAGCCCCAAACCGGTTCCTCCTTGTTCGCGTGATCGGCTTTTATCAACCCGGTAAAACCGTTCAAAGATTCTAGGTATATCCTCCTTCGAAATCCCTATCCCATTATCATTAACTTCAATCAGTATATTCTCATTCATGTCAATGAACGAGACGGTAGTTTTTCCACCCTCCTTTCCATAGTAAATAGAGTTTACAATTAAATTGGAAATTGCCTGGAAGATTCTTTTTTTATCCGCTTTTACCCATATAGGTTTTTCATACTCCTTGTCGAACTGCAACTTCACATCTCTTTTGCGTGATCTGATCTCCTGTGTCTCGAAAACCTCAGCAACAAGTTGGATAATGTTTACCTTATCAAAGTTGAGTTTTAGTACCTTGGATTCGAGTTTCGAAATAGACTCCAAATCCTCAACGATTGAAATCAACCGATTAATGCTTTTTTCGGTTCTCTCGAGGTACTGCTTGTTGATTGAAGCATCGTTCAGGGCGCCATCGAGAAGGGTAAGAACATATCCCTGTATATTGAAAATGGGAGTTTTCAGTTCGTGCGACACATTGCCAAGAAACTCCTTTCGGTAGTTTTCCAGTTCCTTTAACCTATCAATTTCCTGGCTCTTTTTATCAACCCACGATTGCACATCTCGATTGACTTCATTAACAATATCCCTCTTTTTCAGGTAACTTTTAAACTGTTTAACGGGGATATTCAAATTGTGAATGGTTTTGTATATGGGATTAATCTTTTCGAAAATAAACCGATTAATCAGATGATGGGTTATAAAATACATTATGCCAAAAACAACAACGACGGAAACAGGAATTAACCAAAAGTTACCTTGTTGGTTAAAAAGTGAGAAAAATAAAAATATCAAACCACTTACACCAGAAGAGATGGCCGAGATAAGTATGGCTGTCTTTTTTTGTGAAGAGAAGTTCATGGATTTATTGAATAATTATTTTCCTAAAAGATTGTCCATCATTCCACCTTCGATGTATTGCTTTAATAGCTTTGCTATGTATTTTCCAACCACATCAAACTCAAGATTAACAACTGTCCCTGGCTTGATTTCATGAAAATTGGTAACCTCATAGGTGTAAGGAATAATGGCTACCTGAAATGACCCATCCTTTGAATTTACCACCGTTAAACTTACCCCATTTACTGATACAGAGCCCTTTTCAACAGTTATGTTGCCAATGGTTTGATCGTACTCAAAGGTGTAGTACCAGCTACCTTCGGCTTCTTCAACCTTAGTGCATTTTGCCGTTTGATCAACGTGCCCCTGAACCAAATGACCATCCAGTAAGGTTTCCAACTTCATGCTACGCTCTAGGTTCACCTTTTCGCCAATTTTTAAAAGCCCAAGATTGGATTTTTCAAGGGTTTCTTTTATGGCTGTAACGGTATAAGTATTTCCATCCTGCTTAACAACGGTAAGGCAAACTCCATTATGCGAAACACTTTGATCAACCCTTAACTCCTTGGCAAAGGAGCATGTAAGGGTGATATGCAAATTTTCTTTCTCTCTGGTAAGATTTACAACCTTTGCGGCTTCTTCAACTATTCCTGAAAACATAACTAGTCCCAATTAAAAATTTCTCAAAAGTACAAAAAAACTACGATAATGTGTTTTAACTTTAGCATGATAGACCGGCGAGATTTTCTGTTAGTTAACAATGAAATGTTATCCCCGGTTGGCTCTCTGTATTTTATATAGGATTAATTGTTTGAAAGATGAAAATAAGTAGGCTTGAGATCATTTCTGCAATTATTTTAATTGTTATCACTCTAGGAGTTTTTGTTCATATTTTCGCTTTTGCCAACCGCGAGGTTATTTTCCTTTACAATCACCTTGGTTTTATGCCTTTTGACAGAATAACAGTTGGTCGATACTGGATGCTTGGATTCATTGTTAGTGGTTTTTGGGCCATGTTTTACTTTGTGTTAAAACTAACCTTGTTCTTAATTAATAATTCAAGAGCAGAAAATTTACATTATTGGAATATCATTAAGATTGCTTCAATCCCATTGATCTTTGGCATTGCCATAATCACCATGACATTGGGAGAACCCATTTTACCATTCTCCATTGCCATTAGTATCCCTGCAGTATTAATTATAGGATTGTTAATTGGGTTTAGCACCATCGATGATTTGTTTAAAAAATTTAAGTATACAATATCATATTTATTTACGGGACTAGGATTAGTCCCTTTTCTAACCCTTTTCAGAGCTATAGAGTTGCCTGCCAAAGGAATAATTTCGATTGAAACAGCAATTTGGGTTTTGATCATATCATTTTTTGCTGGCGTTCTCTGGCTACTTGTTTTTTTGAGAATATTCAGAGGAATAAGAATTTATTTTTTGGAAACCGTAAAGGGAACGCTTCTCTTTTTGTATTTAGGTTTACCATTAATCCATTTTATTTGGGCTACACCCAAAGGAGTTCCATATATTACAGCAGCCGATAATTTTATGGCAGAGAATTATGCTTTACGCGTTGTGGCTTGGATTCTGTTGGTGCTTATTGTTTATGGCGGGCATATGTTAATGAAGCACAGACATTGATAGTACAAGAGTCATTACCGATTGTTTTAGGGCAAAACATAATAATCACAGATTAAAAAATTGTTAAACATTCTAAGTAATCAGGGATATGATTATCCCATTTCAAGTATTTTATCCTAACTTTATCCATTCAATTATCAACGGAAACACATAACCGCTATGTTAATCAACTATATTGTCTGGAACTTAGACCCCGAAATTTTTTCACTAGGTCCTTTATCCATTCGTTATTACGGAGTACTTTGGGCGCTTTCGTTTTACCTTGGCTATATCATTTTCGAGCGTTTCGTAAAAAAGGAATCATTGCCAGAGGGTTATTTGGATAAGCTTACCATTTACATGTTGATAGGAACCATAGTGGGGGCAAGATTGGGTCATTGCCTTTTCTATCAACCAGCCCATTACCTGTCCAATCCCATCGAAATTCTTAAAATATGGGAGGGAGGTCTTGCTAGCCATGGTGCAGCCATAGGAATAATTCTGGCACTTTATCTTTTTAGCCGAAAAACTAAAAAGCCCTTAATTTATATCCTCGATCGGATTGTGATTGTTGTTGCTTTGGCAGGAGTTCTAATTCGACTTGGCAACCTCATGAATTCTGAGATTTATGGTGTGGAAACAAGCCTCCCATGGGGTTTTATCTTTAAGCGCGATGGACAAACTGTACCAAAGCATCCCACACAAATATATGAAGCTCTATCCTATTTGATTGGCTATATTACGCTTCATCTTATCTACATAAAAAGCAATGCAAAGCCAAAACCTGGTTTACTATTTGGCCTATTCCTAATCTTTATTTTTGCAACTCGTTTTGTGATAGAGTTCATCAAGGAACCTCAGGTTTCCTTTGAGGTTAATATGGCGTTGAACATGGGACAGATACTAAGTATTCCCTTTGCACTAATGGGCTTCGGTTTTGTTTACTGGGCCATTTGGGGGCGAAAATCAATTGGCGACTAAGGATAACCGGAATCAATTGCCCCCAAAAACTCGCTAAGAGCTAGAGAGGTCCTGCCTTTACTGCGTTTGCAACCGACTCTGAAAAAGGAATGAATTTAATTCCCAATGCTTCCTGAGCTAGAGCTGAGGAGTAAAACGACTTACTATGGCTACTGCGTAAAGAGTTTGAGGTAACCGATGGTGCTTTTCGTGTAAAAAGACTAAAAAGCCAGATAAAGGGCAGAATAAAATAACCCATCCAGGGCTTTGCTTCTATGAAAGGTGATCTTTTGCCAAACTCTTTGGCAACCATACTAAACACCTCTTTATAGCTAAGATTTTCGCTGTTAAGAATAAATCGCTTACCCCATAAACCCTTTTCCATGGCCATAACCATACACTTTGCCACATCCCTTGCATCAACGTAACCAGTTACACCATAGGTGTAAAATGGAAATCCTTTTGACAAGGTTCCAAGAAGATTCCCGCTACCACTATTCCACCTACCTGGTCCAACTATTATCGAAGGCATCAAGACAACTGCGTTAAGACCCTGCTCATATCCCCTCCAAACCTCCATTTCACTGCGAAATTTGCTAATGGCATACCCCGACTTGCCCTTCGATTTTCCCCATTGAACAGACTCATCAATAATAGCCTCGGATGATCCACCTAAAGCAGCAATGGAACTGACATGGCAAAACTTTTCAACCCCAGCACTTAAACTGGCATCAACCAGATTTGCTGTTGCCCCTACATTGGTTCTAAGCATCAGTTCATCATCTTTCCGATTGAACGAAACGACTGCTGCGCAGTGGTAAACCTCTTTTACACCTTCAAGTAACGAGGAAACAAACCGATAATCATCAATTTCTCCATCAATCCATTCAATGCGCTCCAATAACTTGATATTGTCTACGCCATAATACTTAAAAAGACGCTCAACCAGACCAACATCACTAGACGTTCGCTTTAGTGCTTTAACTTTTTTCCCCGAAAAGGTGAGTTCAAAAAGAAGATGCGATCCCACTAGTCCCGTTCCACCGGTTACAAGAATCATTTTTTATCTCGATTTGGTAAAAATGGATTAACGATAAGCTCTTTCTCCCATATCAACTTTTTGCCAAAGCCTAAACGGTTATCGGTGAACTTAAGAAAGGTAAGATCAACAACCCAAAGGGTAGTTTTCATTAGCATGGCAATTGGGAATCGTTTGAGGTAAGCGCTACGTACCCTGGTATACAATTCTCCCTTTGGTTCACTAATAATGCCCTGAAACTGAACTCCTTGAATTTTTCCAATGATGTTAGTCTCCAGCACTATGCTACCCGCTACATAGATATTATGCGAAGCCTGATGGATATGTTTGGTGGTATAATCAGAAGTAAAAACCAGACTGTTTTCCTCATCGAGGTAAACATAAAAACAGTTGGCACAATATGGCTCTTCCTCAAAACTAGTGGCCAGAGTAAGTACATGATGCTCTTTAATAAACTCAACTATTTTCTTATCGGGCAAATTCATTCTGATTTTTCCTTTTTTGGAATACAAAGGTAACCAATTCCCATATATTTTTCTTTGATTCCGAATAACGATACTATGATATTTTAATAGAAATGATTCAAATGGACAGCAATCGGGATATTTTGGATCAATTACCCACCATAAAGGGCGAAAAGTAAAACCGAGAACCTTATTAACGCATCTAGTATTTGTAGAAGGGAGGTCATTTTAAGATAAAGAGTACATCTATGACTTTGTAAATAAAGGATTCAACAAAATGATATAAAATGTAATAAACTTTATATTTGCAGAATGAAAATTCTATTCAGGTTGGCTTTCTGGCTTTACGCCGCCATCATTATTTGGCTATCCCTTAGTTCTCCTAATGGTATTGTAAAATTTAGCCTTGACTATAGTGGATTTCGGCTTGATTACACCCTTCATGTTTTTGGTTTTGTTTTGATGCCCATTATTTGTTTCCTTGCCAGCGGTAAGGGCGAAAACCGTTATTTATGGTGGATTAATATTGGATTATCTTTTTTAATTGCCATTGGTGCCGAATATATGCAAATGCTTGTTCCTGGCAGAAGATTCAATCCTTTGGATATATTGTTTAACTTATTAGGGCTTTTTATTGGATTGGCTTTCGTCCTGATTTACAATCGAATTGTTGAAAAATCCTCTAAAATGAATAGTCAGAATGAATATAAGTAAAATGAATTTTCAGATAGAACACTAATCCTAAATTCGAAAATTATTAGCGCAAAAAGGGCATTTCAATAATCGGAACATTGCTGATCGTATATTAAATATCACAAAAAACGAATTTATTATGGATAAAAGTTTTATTAAGCTGTTTGAAAATAGCATTAAACAAAACTGGGACTTACCAGCTTTTACTGATTATAAGGGCGATACCTTGTATTATAGAGACGTTGCCAGAAAAATCGATAAGATTCATATAATTTTTGAGAGAACTGGAATTGAGAAGGGTGATAAAATTGCCCTGATTGGCCGTAATTCCTCCAATTGGGCTGTTGCATTTTTAGCCATTAGCACTTATGGGGCAATTGTGGTTCCCATTCTCCCCGATTTTAAGCCTGACAACGTACACCACATTGTTAATCATTCTGATTCAGTGGTCTTGTTTACCGGAGAACCAATTTGGGAGAATCTTGATGAATCGCAAATGCGCGAGGTGAAGTGTATTATTTCTCTAACCGATTATTCAATTCTTCACGAGAATACACCTTTTTCTGTAAAAGATATAAGGAATAACGCTGATCAGTTATTCATCGAAAAATATCCCGAGGGTTTTGAACCAAAACATATACAATATTTTCACGATAATGACCCAGAAGAAATTTGTATTATTAACTACACTAGTGGTACAACTGGTTTTTCCAAAGGAGTAATGCTTCCCTATCGCAGTTTATGGAGCAATATGCTATTTGGCAGCGAAGTTATGCCCCTAAAACCAGGTGATAAACAGGTATCTATTTTACCACTTGCCCATGCTTACGGAGCAGCATTTGAGTTTCTTTTTCAGGTAACCAAAGGATGCCACATACATTTTTTAACTCGCAACCCATCTCCAAAAATTATTCTGGAAGCTTTTGACGAAATAAAACCCCGTGTTGTGCTTTCTGTTCCTCTTATCATTGAAAAGATTTACAAGAAGAATATTCTGGAGTCCCTTAAAAAGCCATCGTTACGATTATTGCTTAAAGTGCCCATTATTGATAAGCATGTTAAGCAGGCAATTAACAACAAGCTATCTACTGTTTTTGGAGGTAATTTCATTGAGGTAATAATTGGAGGAGCTGCCCTTAATCCTGAAGTAGAGGCATTTCTTCGTGATATAGGTTTTCGCTATACCGTTGGTTATGGAATGACTGAATGTGGACCCATTATAACATACGACTCATGGAAAACTGCACGTTTTACTTCTGCTGGTAAAGCTGTGATTAACATGGAGGTAAAAGTTGATTCACCAGATCCACAAAATATTGTAGGAGAGATTCTTGTTAGAGGAGAAAATGTTATGCTGGGCTACTATAAAAACGAAGAGGCCACCAGGCATGCCATTGATAGTGAAGGATGGCTACATACAGGGGATTTAGGATTAATTGATCAGGATGGCTACCTTTACATTAAAGGTCGAAGCAAGAATATGCTTTTGGGTCCAAGTGGCCAAAACATTTATCCCGAAGAAATTGAGGCACAAATAAATAATCTTCCATATGTGCAGGAATCTCTTGTTATTGAGCAAGAGGGAAAACTTATAGCATTAATTTTCCCAGATATTGATGCCGCCGACCAAGCAGGATTAAAAACCGAAAATTTGGGAAAGATTATGGAAGAGAATAAGCAAACATTAAATAAAACCCTGCCCTCGTATTGTCAAATTTCAAAGGTGAAACTATATCCTGAGGAGTTTGAAAAAACACCAAAGCGAAGCATAAAGAGATTCTTATACCAATAGTTATATATAAAACATATACATTTTTATTAAAAAATATTTTAATAATTGCGGGTATTGTTTATTGTTTTAAACATTATTCAAATGGTTGCAATTTGATTACTTACCTTTGCAATAAATAAGCATAATTTAAAATCAAAAGATTGTAATGAATCACAATGATATTTACTGTGTAATAATGGCTGGAGGTATTGGAAGTAGATTCTGGCCATTAAGTCGTTCCAATAAGCCCAAGCAATTCCTGGATATACTTGGTGTGGGAAAATCCCTTATACAGCAAACTTTTGATAGGATTACCATGTTTTGTAAACCGGAAAATGTTTATGTGGTTACAGGAAAGGCCTATAAGAAGCAGGTTTTACAACACCTACCCAAAATATCAGAAAATCAGGTTATTTTGGAGCCAATACGACGAAATACTGCACCATGTATTGCATACGCTAACCAACGGATACTAAAACAAAACCCCAACGCCATAGTTGTTGTTGCACCCAGTGACCATCTTATTATTAAGGAAGATGAGTTTTGCGAAACAATAAATACAGCGATTAAATTTGCCTCTGAACAGGATGCATTACTCACGATAGGCATAAAACCTAATCGTCCTGAAACTGGGTATGGATATATTCAGATCAGCGAAAAAGAGAGTAACACTGTTCCAAATTTGTTTAAGGTTAAAACCTTTACCGAAAAGCCAAATCTTGAAATGGCGGAAATATTCCTTAAAAGCGGAGAGTTCTTCTGGAATTCAGGCGTTTTCATTTGGTCCTTACAATCTATCAGAAAAGCTTTCCAAACGTATTTACCAGAAGTGCACGGATTATTTGAAGAAATATTTCCAGCAATTAATACAGCTGATGAAAAAGATTCGGTATCTACTGTATACTCCGAATGCCGAAACATATCCATTGATTACGGAATTATGGAGAAAGCAGACAATGTTTATGTAATTTGCTCTGAGTTCGGCTGGTCTGATTTAGGAAGTTGGGGCTCACTATATAATAATTCAAATAAGGATAAATCAGGAAACGCAATTACTGGCTGCAATGTTATGACATATGATACATCCAATACGCTTGTAAATGTGCCAAATAGTAAACTTGTTGTAATTCAGGGCTTGAAAGATTATATTGTGGTAGAATCTGACAATGTTCTTTTAATTTGCAGCAAAGAAAGTGAGCAAGAGATAAAAAACTATTTAAGTGATGTGCAAATTGAAAAAGGAGAAAAATTTACATAATGTTACTAAATATAATGGAAAAAGGCTATTCCGTTTTTTGGAATAGCCTTTTTTTAATAAGCTTAAACAAATATTAGTACTCCCAAAGGTCGTGTTCAAATAAGAAGAGATCGTTCTTAATTCGTTCCGACTCCTGCATATTTGGAATACCACCAAAAGTATACTCAGGAATCCTTCGGTTATCGTAAACGTTAGATTCTCTAACAATATATGAGCTGAACCTTCTCTTAAAGAATAAATCGTCAAAAGAAATTCTCTGAGCATCGTTAAAATCGTTGAAGACAGCTGTGTTTGCTAACACAGAGCGGGCATGTGGGTAATATACCCAGAATAACTGAACCCTTGATACATCACCACCAATATCCAGATCTTCATCACCTGTAACCAGTGTTCTTACATAAACCCGAATGGGGCAAATCCCCAAAATTCGAACGTGCATTGTAGAGTGTTGTCTATCGAAGAACCATTCCTCTTTTATCAGTAATTGCTTTATTTGATGCCAGGGTATGCTACCAGGAACAATGATAGTAGTATCAAGCCCGGTCAAAGGATTTCTGATAACACGTTCTTCGTCAATAGCATCCAGGCTAACTAAAATCTGGTTGTATGACATAAGAGATGTAAACTCATCGTCTTCAATGCCGTAGGCATTAATTTCGTTAAATTTTACAGCATCCATAAGCCTTTGAACTAGACTTACCCTGTCGTGCATCCTCGTAGTAGGATAGTATAAAGGATGGTTCATCTTTTCTCCCAAATCAATTACACGCCATATTCTTTTAGTCCAAAGCATGTCGGCTTCACGTAGATGAGGGTATGGAATGGGAATTCTCTGGGGAATAGTTTCCCTCTCGTAGATCCCATCGCGAACCAAGGGCTCCTTACGTTCCTGAGCATAGGTATTAAATGCCTGTGCAATTAGTAACGAACCTAAGAATATTAATGCTATTCTTTTCATAATCATCTTATTACCTTATTTTTATTACTAAGTCGACTAAATCTCTAGTGCTTCCTCCTGGTCCCACCGCTTTAATATCGGTGAAAATTACACTATTTCCGGGACGAAGTTGATCCATACCCCTCTTCTGTTCATCAGTAAAAAGTTGACTAGTTGAAGGGTAATTCCGTTGATAACCGCCAATGGTAACCAATACAGTGAAACTTGTTACAGTGTATTTTAGGTCAAAATCAAAACCAACAGGCATAGATGCTTCAAGTGCAATTGCCGAAACCAATTCTCCTTTGGTGGCGGTTCTACCCCTTATACCACTAATAGAAGGTAGTGGATCAGGTACATCCCTGATACGGAATGGTCTTGAGCCCATATTTCTTTTAACGCCACCGACTTCGGCCCAAACAGTAATATTACAAGTAGTAGCACCTCTTCCTGGGTTTACAATAAATTCATTCCCCGAACGTCGAATAGCGCCTCTATCAATTTTTGGGTCAATTTTATCCATGGATATTCCTGGTATTGAAATTTCTACAGGGTTGTCAACGCCTAAATAGAACACGTTCATCTTTGTTGGTGAGACCACAATATTTGGCTGTTCAACTGTAAATTGATGCTCAAAAGGTTTTCGGAGAGTAGATCCATCGGGAGCCGTAATTTCTAAAAGCCCTGCCCATTTGGTAACACCCAAACGACTTGTTTTTTGTTTGAAAATTCCTTTACCGCCAACAACCGGCATTTCAGTGTAGCTACCCACTAACCTGTAATCTTCAATACCCTGATCGGTAGTAAAACGCTCGTAATTGCCAATATAAACCCGGGGTACCTGAGTGGTGTCAGATGCAGCTAAAAAAATCTCAGCATAAAACTCATCTCCTTGAAAAACGATGTTTGAGTTTGGAATAACAACTGCATCTAATTTGTTTACTTTTAAATCACTAGCGTCAACTCTTTGAAGAAGATAGCTAACAACCTCCGCCTCAACGTTTAAAACATCGAGTTGCATTTTAGTTAGCTGGGGAAAAACAGCGACAACAGGCACATGGTCAAATCGAGTGGTTTCCCATGTATGAGGAGTTTTTCCTTTTATCTCTGTGGGGTCATCAGTATTAAGTATGGTGTTAATTGATTGTACAAGTGCTCCAGCATATTCGGGGTCTACTTGCTTTAGCATAAACTCCCTGTATTCAATGATTTTCTTTTTTAACTCATAAGCTTTGCCGTTACCGTCAGCAAGGAAAAAGCGTCCACTAACGTTAGTGTCCCCTTTTTTCCCAATTTTTTTTGCATCAATTTGTTTATCTCCAACAAGAGCTTCTGATTTTTCCTTTTCTGCTGTAATAATAGTTTGAACTTTAAGGTCTTGAATATAATCAAAGAGTTCGTATGTTTTTTGTCTTATCTCATCAGTCATAGCTTTCCATGGACCAACCTTTGTAGGATTAACCGTATAGGAACGATCCATTTGGTTGTAAAGCCTCTCATTTTTTACGGTGAAACTTTTTGAGGTTTGAGTCAGACCAGTGTCCACAAGGACGAAGGCATCGAGTACGGTAGCAGAAACGTTCAATGCAAGCATTGCCGTTAGCACAAGGTACATCATGCCAATCATCTTTTGTCTTGGGGTTTCTTTACCGTGGGCCATAGTTGAATCTTAGGTGTAGATTTAATTACATAATTATTTAGGTACGCTCATTGCCGAAAGCATATTGCCATAGATGCTGTTTAAAGCAGCAATATTTTGGTTGAGTTTTGCAACTGAATCAGCGTATTTCTCTGTTTCCTCAATGGAATCTTTCAACTTTTTCATCATACCTTCTACTCCAGAGTATACTTTTTCAGATTCTTTAAGTTTTTCGGAGGTTCCTTTTAAATGAAGTTCGTGAGCGGCATTGAGGGCTGCCATGTTTTTATTAAGGCGTTCGAGTTGCTCTTGATAGCCTCCGCTTCCTGAAGAAATTATCTCTCCGTTTGCCTTCATGGCTTCGGCCATTTGCATGTACGTAGAGGTAAGGTTGGTGGCGGCAGTACTTATTTGATTGGCAACTTCGCTACCTGATTGAACTATCCTCTGGCTAACGGTTTCACCTGCATTGCTCAGACTATCCTTGAGTTGATTTACTGATTGCTCAACTCCTCCCATAAAGTTTTGACCACTTTCAGAGATGGTTCCTGCTGTTTTCTGGAAACTTTCAGATAGAATATTTACCGATTCATTAAGCACCTGGCCACTGTTCTGATAATTTTCAGAAAAAGCATCTACTGATTCACTGGCCTTCTTAATATTGTTGGTGAAAGTTTGTGTTGCAACTGTAGCCTCAGAGATATCAGAAAGTTTAGCACTTGTTTCACTTAATTTTTGCAGGCCTTTGCTTACCTTATCGAAGAGAGCAGGGCTTATTTCGGCATTTTCGAGCATTTTGTTAAATTTCTCAGTGAAAACCAGTGCACCGGGAACTCCACTGGGAATAGCTGCGGTTGTCCCACCCGTTGTCCCAACAATGCTTGAAATAATTTCTTTCAAATCATCTGGATCCAAACCGCCACTCATACCTGAGCCTTTCCTGTACTTTCGTAGTTCTTCTTCATCAGACATTCCTGCAAGCTCGGGATAAACAAGGGTCCAGTCCACCTCGTCGTGAATGGGCTCAAATGCAGAAAAGAAAAATATTATAACCTCTACTGACATACCTATTGTAAGCATCTCCCCAGCTCCAGCCCAGTACTGAAGTTTGAATAATGCACCTAGGAGCACAAGGGATGCACCCCAGCCATATAGGTACTTCATGAAATTTTTCCATGTTGACCCTTGTACAATTTCCGAAATATTTAATCCCATGGTAGTGTATTGATTAATTTAAAATTCTTAATTATTTTACTTCTAATAATTTATTTTGCTCCGGTGTAAGTTCTAACACATCTAAATCCAATGTGTGATTTTGTTGTATCCTGATACTCATAGGTCCTTGCTCCAACCTGCATAAAGTAACCAATGTCTTTCCAACTTCCCCCCCTAATAACTTTACGTTTAAGCGCAGGGGGATCGTTTGGTTTTGCATTGTATTTATAATCGGGGTTCATATCATGCATAAAGGTATAGGCACTCTCGTCATATGCATTTGCAGTCCATTCAGATACATTACCAGCCATGTCGTAAAGCCCGTAATCATTAGGTGCATAAGTGCCAACGGGCAAGGTTATAAAACCACCATCGTCTACCAGATTTCCTCTCAATGGTTTAAAGTTTGCCAAGAAGCAACCCTCTGAATTTCTGGTATATGGACCACCCCATGGGTACATGCTATGATCAAGACCTCCCCTGGCAGCATATTCCCACTCAGCTTCAGTGGGGAGTCTATAGTCGGATACAAAGGAAAGTCCACGACGGGTTAGGTACTTATTAAGGTATTGTGTACGCCAAATGGTAAAAGCATATGCCTGACGCCATGAAACACCTACTACAGGATAGTCATCGTATGAAGGATGCCAAAAATAATGTGTTGCATAGGGTTCATTGAAGGAGTAGCTAAAATCGCTTATCCAGCAAAGTGTATCGGGGTATACGTTAACCTTGTCTCTAATGATGAATGAAGAACGATTAGTAACTTTCACTGGAACGCCCATATTATTGATTACCTCAGCATTTTCTTCGTATGAGCCAGTTTCAAAGTTCCAACGGTTGCGCTTTTGAGCAGCTTGTTTTAGATCAATCCAGAAGAATTCATAGTTCAACTTACGGGTATCAAGTTCCTTGCGATAGTAAAAACGCTCCTCTTTTGTATAGTACATTTCATTTAAGATCTCTTGCTGTTCTTCATCCCTCATATCGATAGGCACATCCCAGTTTAATACAGGGGGATCAATGGGATTACCAAACTCATCCTCTTCAATAACAAAATCGTCTATTTGTTGCCCAAGTAAGCGGCGTGAAATGGAATCTCTAACGTAAAAGACAAACTGACGGTACTGGTTGTTGGTAATCTCTGTTTGATCCATCCAAAATGCATCAACCGAGACGGTTCTGCTAGGAGCATTAATTGCCCAAGCAACGTCTTGGTCGTTGCTACCCATGTTAAAAGAACCCATGGGTATGAATACCATATTATATGGTGTTGGATCTTGATAACCTTTTCTTCCAGGAACTCCAGTAAGTTCGCCGCGTTGCGAAGGACCACAACTGCCAAGTATAGCTATAATGACGGCAAGAACAAGAAGTTTTTTCATAACAATCCGATTATTTAATGCAAATAACGTAAAATATTTTTAAAAATGTTATTCTCAAGCTATAAAAATCTAATACTTTTATATTGTTGTGGTGGTTTTTCCTTTTTTAGCGAAAAACAATATCCCAACATAAACTCATGGGAACCGCTATTGTAACTGCTGATTTCAGTGGTAGAGAAGTCGTAGGCATAGCCTATGCGCATACCGCTAAAAAGTTCAAAACCAATCATTCCAGCAACTCCTTCTCCCACTCGATAAGAAACGCCACACCAAAACCTTTTATTGTATATGGCATTGGCAGTAACAGAAAGTTGATTGGTTGTAAGGTCGCTATTTATAAAAACAGATGGATTAAACTGCCAGGCAGGACTAGGCAGCTGTAAGATGTAACCACCTGTGATGTAATAATGTCTTTTGTAGTGAGATGGTTCAACTGCTTTATTGAATTTTGTTTCGTTTATGTGAGTGGCAGATGCTCCAAAGTACATATCATCATTATTGAAAAAGATTCCCACCCCCATGTCGAAGTTAATGGAGTTCTCTTTTGTGCTTGGGAGAGCGTTGTCAGTACTTCCGCTGGGAGTTATCCAATTGCCTGCATTAAGAGTATTATTGATGAAACCGCCATTGAATCCAATGGCAAGTTTTCCTCCGCTAGCAACGTTAAAGCGAATCGCATATGAGAGATCAACCCCTAAATCCTGATTGAATCCAAATTGATCGTTGGCAATATTCAAGCCTATACCACTTGATAATCCAAATGGTTGAATAGCAGCATTTATGTTTACCACTGTAGTCATGGGAGAGCCATCCCCAAAACCAACCCACTGTAATCTATTTAAGGCTGTTGCACAAACCATATTGTTGCTACCAGCATATGCGGGGTTGATAGACATTTGGTTAAACATGTTTTGAGTAAAAAGAGGGTCTTGCTGAGCCACAGAGATCAACGAATAAAACAAAAAGATAATCAGAATATTTTTTTTCATCTAATAGTATCCCTTATGTTACCTTTAATAAATAGTGCAACGGAAAGGTAAAGTAAAGAAAAAAAAATTTCTCCAACAAATTTTATTAACAATTATATGTTAATAAAGCAAACAAAAACCAAGGGCTTATACTCAACTTTTTGATTTTATGTTACTGTTTGGTTAAAAATTTCTTCCTAATGGACTGATTTTATAGATAGAATGCAATGAATAGGGTGTTAATAGGAGCAAAGATGATTTATGTCATTTTTCTTGAATTTCTAATCCAACGATCTGGAACTTCCCCTTTACTTGCCATCAGGTAATCGTTGTAAGAACAAGCAATAACCAGTGGTTTATTGGGTGTTTTATTTGAAGCAGGAAGTTCAATCCACCAGGTTTCATCCACTGTATTATGAAGGAAAACCAGTTCAATATCTGGGATGGGGCTTTTAACATAAAATCTTTTGTAATTCTTGGGATCTGTTAAACTGAGATTTCTTGAGGATGAGTTAAATGCTTCAATAAAGTGCCATATCCCTTGAGCCGCTAAATGGGCACTTTGTCCCAAAGGGTCATTTTTAGTATTGTAGTCGAAAATTCCAAAAGCTTTAATCCGATGGCTTCTCCCAGCGTATCGTGTTAGCTGGCAGAACTCTTCGGCATATAATCCATTGGGTGAAGGATTAACCGATCCGGGAGAATCGCCCTGTCGAACGCACCCCATGTCAAAGCTTACAATGTTAGAGTCACGAAAAATTGGTTCCACTTCTTCAATGGCACTTCGAACCGTGCCAAGGCGGATTAGCTCGGCATGTTTTTTTTGAAAGGCATTGATATGATTAGTATTTGTTACATATCCCTGATATCCCATTAGGGATAGATTAAATAGATTTTCTTGTGGTTCCTTTAGAAATCTTTCCATATAACAATTAGATGAGAAGTCCCCATCATCGCATCCCATATCTATGGTTTGATCAATTATTGTAACATTTATTGGCTTGGTTTGCTCTGAAACGCCGAGATATGTTGGCCATGTTAATTCCTGTGTTCCTCCAATCACTATACATGATGCTCCCTGGCTTACAATAAATTTAACAACATCCTGAAGAGCAATATATGTATTGTTTGGTGATGGAGTTTTTTTTAAGTTTCCCAAATCGATAAGGGGATACTTAACAATGGATCCAGAAAGGGAATAAAGATATTTTCTAATCTGATCGGCAGACTCTGATGCCCCAGGGTTATTGGAGTTTCTATTTTCGTTTACTCCAATTATTACCAATGAATTTTTATGGATTTTTAATTTCTGAGCAATTTCAAATTGCAATTTGCTCATAATGGAGTCCTTTTTTTCAAGTCCATTAGCCACGGGTGTAATAAACGTGGGATCAAAGTAATCGAAAAGGTTCATTTTTTTGGTTTTCTTTTTCCACCCTTTTTTCCCTTGGAGTCAGCCGTAGAGGATTGTTTCTCTATGAGGTTTAAACAATCCTCATAGGAAAGTTCTTTGGGATCAACCCCCTTGGGAATTTTAAAGTTTTCTTTATTGAACTTAATGTAAGGTCCCCAGCGCCCATTCAAGACCTGAAGATTTAGGTCTTGATCAAATGTTTTTATGGTCTTATTTTGCTCTTTTTGTCTACCCTCTTCAATTAGCTCAATGGATCTTTCAAGGGTGATGCTTAGAGGATCGTCATATTTTTTTAATGATACAAATTTACCCGAATGCCTGACATAAGGGCCAAATCGCCCAATTCCAATTATAACCTCTTTGCCTTCATAATCACCCACATTGCGCGGAAGTGCAAAAAGTGCCAGCGCCTCATCCAGTGTTATTGATTCAATCAGTTGTCCTTTTAACAGACTAGCGTATTGGGGTTTTACTTCGTTTTTACTCTCATTTTCACCAATCTGTGCGATGGGTCCGAATCGTCCAATTCTAACGCTAACTTTTTTGCCTGTTTTTGGATCAATACCCAGGACCCTTTCTCCCTTACTGTAATCAGAAACCTTAAGGGTTTTTTCGATATTACTATGGAAAGGTTTATAGAAGCGGTCAATCATTTCAGTCCACTCCATGTTACCCTGAGCAATTTCATCGAACTCTTTCTCAACAGTTGCAGTGAAGTTGTAATTAACAATCTTTGGAAAGTGTTCAACAAGGAAATCGTTAACCACCATTCCTATATCGCTGGGAAATAACTTTGCCTTTTCTGCTCCAAATATTTCAAGTTTTTCGTTTTTGCTAATATTCCCTTTTTTGAGCTGAATTATTTGATATTTTCGTTCATTGCCTGTTCTATCTTCTTTGAGAACGTATCCACGAGTTTGTATGGTAGAAATGGTTGGAGCATATGTTGATGGTCGCCCTATGCCTAGTTCTTCTAGCTTTTTTACCAAACTAGCTTCGGTGTACCTAGGTGGTCGAAGTGTGAAGCGTTGCGATGCAGTTATTTCAAGAGCGTTTAGTGATTCACCAACTTTTAGTGAGGGTAGGCGTTCCATTGAGGAATCTTCACTTTCCTCGTCCGATGATTCAAGGTAAACTTTAAGGAACCCGTCAAATAGTAAAACTTCACCCGATGCAATGAACTTTAGTGGTGAATTCGAAATATCAATAGTGGCGGTTGTCTTTTCTAGCGAAGCATCGCTCATCTGGGATGCAACAGTTCTCTTCCAGATAAGTTCATAGAGCCTTTGCTCGTTTGAATTACCTGTAATTTTTTGCTTTTCAATAAACGTAGGCCTGATAGCTTCATGGGCTTCCTGAGCTCCCTTGGTTTTGGTTTTGTAGTTTCGTACACGATGATACTTTTCTCCAAACTCTTTAAGAATCACCTTTTTTGCTGTGTTAATTGCAAGGTCCGAAAGGTTAAGTGAGTCAGTTCGCATGTAGGTGATATGTCCTGCCTCGTACAGTCTTTGCGCAATGGTCATGGTTTGGGCAACCGAAAAATTTAGCTTTCTGCTAGCCTCCTGTTGTAATGTGGAAGTGGTAAATGGGGGGGCAGGAGATTTTTTTGCCGGTTTCTTTGATATATCGGAAATTGAGAACACAGAAGTTTTGCATTTTTCCAATAAATCAAGAACTTCTTGCTCCTTATCTAATCTTTTGTTGAGCTCTGCCTTGAACTTTGCTGATCCCTCAAAAAGACCGATTACCTTATAGTATGTTTCGCTTTTATGGTTAATTATTTCACGTTCGCGTTCTACAATAAGCCTTACAGCAACAGATTGAACTCTTCCGGCAGAAAGAGCAGGTTTAACCTTTTTCCAAAGAATAGGCGAAACCTCAAATCCAACAAGTCTATCCAGAACCCTTCTTGCTTGTTGGGCATTAACAAGGTTTTGGTTTATGCTCCTTGGATTATCTATGGCCCTTTGAATGGCCTCCTTGGTTATTTCGTGGAAAACAATTCTTTTCGTTTTTTGAGAATCAAGCTTAAGCACTTCGCTTAAATGCCATGCAATTGCCTCCCCTTCGCGGTCTTCATCGGATGCGAGCCAAACTGCCTTAGCCTCTTTTGCATTCTTTTTTAGCTCATCAACAACCTTGGTCTTATCGCTACTAACAACATATTCGGGCTTGTAGTTTTTGGCTATTTCGATTCCCAACTTCTTTTTCGACAAATCGCGGATATGTCCGAAACTCGATTTTACGGTAAAGGTTTTTCCCAAGAATTTTTCAATGGTTTTTGCCTTTGCCGGAGACTCAACGATAACTAAATTTTCAATATTTGGCATGCTGTGCAATATGGTGTTATGGGATAAAAAAACGGCACAAAGTAAAACATTTGCAAATCGAACTACAAAATTTTAATAAATAAAAATCATCGCATATTTATTTAATAAGACGGCTAAAAATAACAATAACCTATGTTTTGGGGTACAAACGAGCAAAATTCAATTTTATTTTTTTTACAAAATGAAGATAAAGTATTTAATGTTGTATGATTTTTAAAAACAATTCTTTAATGCAAATAGGTTCAACATGCTCCTAATGATAATTCTTAACCTTCATTAAATCTAAGGTTAAGTATTTATTGCTAACTTTACCACCCAAATTAACCTTTTCTCATTATGACCAACGGCAATAGAATTGGTATGAAATTTCAATTATGGTTCTGGGGGATTTTTTCGTTTTTGATTGTAATTTCTCTAAGCCTATTTGTATTAATAAGCCTCGAAATTTTTGGTCCCCTCCCAACTTTTGAGCAGCTGGAAAATCCCAAAAGCAATCTTGCCTCAGAGGTTTTTTCAGAGGACCATGTTGTTCTAGGATCATACTATGTGCAGTTTAGAACTTTCGTTAACTATGAAGATATTTCTCCTAACTTGATAAATGCCCTGTTGGCCACAGAGGATATTCGGTTTTACAGACATTCTGCCATTGATGCTAGGGGTCTAGCCAGAGTTTTGATAAAAACAATAATCCTTAGGCAACCTGGTAGCGGAGGAGGCAGTACTATTACCCAGCAGTTGGCCAAAAATTTATTTCCCCGCGACACAGTTTTCTACCGATCACCAATAGCAAAATCCTCAAATCTGGTGGTTTCGAAATTTAAGGAGTGGATAACCGCCGTAAAGTTAGAACGTAACTATACCAAGAACGAGATAATTGCCATGTATTTGAACACAGTTGCATTTGGCAGCAATGCATTTGGCATACGTTCGGCAGCAAAAACATATTTTAACACATCTCCCGACTCGCTTAATGTTGAGCAGTCGGCACTGTTGATTGGTGTTGTGAATGCCCCCACAAGATACAGCCCTATTAGAAACCCTGAACGATCGTTGGCAAGAAGAAATTTTGTGATTTCGCAGATGGCTAAGTACGAATTTATTACCCAGAACGAACGTGATTCTATCTCAGCACTCCCCATTGAGCTAAACTTTATGGTTCAGGATCATAACGTTGGATTGGCAACCTATTTTCGTGAAAGCCTAAGAATTTTGCTTTCGGCCAATAAGCCTGATCGACGCCGATACTATTCATATACTCAGTATCTGGATGATTCAATTCAATGGGAAACCAATCCCTTATATGGATGGTGCAATAAAAACTTAAAACCTGATGGCACTCCCTACAATCTATACCGCGATGGATTAAAGATTTATACAACAATAAATAGCCGGATGCAGAAGTATGCTGAGGATGCTATGACCAAACATTTAGGTGGGTACCTTCAACCTGAATTTGATGCAGAGCAAAAGAGCCTAGGCTACTCCCTCTTTCATACAGATCTATCTCCTGAACAGGTTGATGCAATTATGCTGCAAGGAATGAGACAAACAGAGCGATACCGTGTTCTCCGTGTCAAAGGAATACCCATGGACAGCATTAACCGGAATTTCAACACCAAAATTCCTATGACCATATTTACATGGAAGGGTGAGCGAGACACGATTATGTCGCCAATGGATTCCATCCGGCACTACAAAAGGCACTTTCGATCAGGCTTTATGGCCATGGATCCCCGGTCGGGTTACGTAAAGGCCTGGGTTGGAGGAACCAACTTTCGCCATTTTAAGTACGATCATGTGAAGCAGGGAAAGCGGCAGGTTGGATCAACCATTAAGCCATTCCTGTATACCCTTGCCATGCAGGAGGGTTACTCGCCATGTCACACCATCCCCAATGTTTCTCAAACATTTATTGTGGCGGACTCGACATGGACTCCAAGAAACTCAGGGAGTTCACGGTATGACGGTAAAATGGTTACCCTTAAATGGGGTTTGGCAAACTCTGTAAACAATGTTTCGGCTTGGCTTATGAAACAGTTCAATCCCAGAGCTCTCGTTGAAGTTTGTAAACGAATGGGAATAACCAGCCATATCGATCCGGTTGTTTCAGCTTTTCTGGGCACAGCGGAGCTGTCGGTATATGAAATGGTGGGCGCTTATGCAACCTATGCAAACAAGGGAGTTCATATTGAACCTCTTTTGGTAACACGCATTGAGGATAATTCCGGCAACGTTCTTGGCACATTCTATCCTCAGCGAAATGAGGCAATAAGCGAACAAACCGCTTACTTAATGATTAACCTCCTTGAGGGAGTTGTGAACCAGGGAACAGCGGGTAGGATAAGGTGGCGATACAATTTGAAAGGTCCTATTGCAGGAAAAACTGGGACTACACAAAATCACTCCGATGGATGGTTTATGGGAATGGTACCAAACCTTGTTGCTGGTGTTTGGGTTGGAGCAGAGGACAGGGCAGTTCGTTTTCAAACCCTTGGTATGGGAGCTGGAGGGAACATGGCACTACCTATTTTTGCCCTGTTTTTAGAAAAGGTTCATAACGATCCCCATCTTAATATCGGCTCAAATGATCAGTGGGAAAAACCACTTAGACTTGGACCCTATAACCTCGATTGTGACGAGGCAATTACCCGTGAAGAATACATGAATCTGCTTGAGCAGGATTTCTTTTAACTTGTTAACCCGGAAATTGACTTAATTAATTTTTTTGTGTACTCCGATTGGGGCATGTTGTAAATATCCTCCGAGTAGCCATACTCCACTAGTTTCCCTTGTTGCATTACAAGCATGCGATTGCTCATGTACTTTACAACCGAAAGATCGTGTGAAATGAAAATGTAGGTTAATCCCAACTCTGACTTCAAACTATTCAATAAATTTAGTATCTGTGCTTGAACCGACACATCCAAAGCCGAAACCATTTCGTCGCAAATAATGACTTTGGGAGAAAGAGCAAGAGCCCTCGCTATCACTACTCGCTGCCTTTGTCCTCCAGAGAACTCGTGAGGATACCGGTAAAAGCTATCAGGAGTAAGAGAAACTTGCTCAAGGAGTTCCATCGTTTTCTTCTTTGCATTATTCGCGCCTGAAACCAGGCTGTGAACCTTAAGCGGTTCCATAATGGCTTCGCCAATGGTATGCCTTGGGTTTAGCGATGAAAAAGGATCCTGAAATACAATCTGAACCTCTCTCCTGAAGGCCAGCGTTTCTTTCTTCGTCATCGACCCAACCCTTTTACCCTTGTAGGAAATTGAGCCCTTGCTATAATCAACCAGATTAAGGATGGCTCTGCCCAGGGTTGTTTTACCACAACCCGATTCACCAACCAGTCCAAGTGTTTCGCCGGGATAAAGGTCGAAGCTGATGGAGTTTACTGCTTGAAATTTTTCAGAGGGTTTTCCCCAAAGATTCCTTTTAAGGGTATAGTCTACATCTACGTTTTGTACCCTAAGGATTGGTTCCTGAGAGTAAATCGATTGGTTTACCTGTTCCCATTCTTGCGGTTCAAAAACCCTTGGCTCAGTTGTAGCCTTTTCTTGAATAGAGACGAAATCTTGAACCGTAGGTAATTTATGTGGACGGTTATTCAGGGGAGGGCGACAGGCTATTAGCCCTTTGGTATATGGATGTTTTGGAGCTCTAAGCAGATCACCGGTTAAACCTTCTTCAACCAGAATGCCATCCTTAAGCACTAACATTCTATCAGCTATCTCCGCAATAACCCCAAGGTCATGACTAATGAAAATCAGGCTCATCCCTCTTTGCTTTTTAATCTGCTTTAGTAAGATCAGAATCTCCTTTTGTACGGTGACATCAAGGGCTGTAGTTGGTTCGTCGGCAATAAGAATGGATGGATTTCCTGCCAAAGCCATAGCTATCATAACACGTTGCTTCTGTCCACCACTTAGTTCATGGGGATAGCTTTTGTACACTTTTTGGGGATCGGGAAGTTGCATCTCGCCGAATAGAGATAGGCATTTTTGCGTGGCATCTTTTCTTTTTACTTTTTGATGTAACTCTATCGACTCAGCCACCTGCCTGCCACAACGCATGGATGGATTAAGAGATGTCATGGGTTCCTGAAAGATCATGGCAATATGCTTCCCTCTTACCTCACGGTGATCCGTTGGCCTAATATCGAAAAGATTTATGGGATTAGAACCTGCTGTTTGCAGGGAGGATACCCCCGATATTATTTTTGCGGTGGATGGTAAAAGCCCCATCAAGCTGAGCGCAGTGATTGACTTGCCAGAGCCAGACTCGCCAACAATACCCAACGATTCACCAATATTAACGCTGAACGACAAGTCCTTTAGCACAACACTGGACCCAAATGCCACCGATAAGCCATCAACCTTGAGCATGCTGCTTTTTATTGCTATGATCAGTTAATCGATATAACCTATTGTACTCTTGCCAAATCTTCCTGAGCAAAGATTCGCTTGGTTATCAACCTCACGGGAAACCTGGCCGCGATGTAGCCTATGCAAATTACCAGAAGCAGTACAAACAAAATATCAGGCAATTGGATATCAACAGGGTATGCATCTGTAATAAAATCTCCCATTCCATGCAGCTTAACCAGTTTGAACTGTACCTGTAACCAGCAAATAAACAAGCCCAAAAGTGCACCCACAATTGATCCGGCAATGGAAATTAATAGGCCTTCGGCCATGAATATTTTCTGAATCAAATCATTGTCAGCTCCAAGGCTGCGTAGGGTCTCAACATCATTCCGTTTATCGATGATCAGCATCGAGAGCGATCCAATGATATTGAACGATGCTATGATCATGATTAGTGACAGGATGAGCATTATGGCAAACTTCTCCGATTTCATGGTCTTGTAAAGCGATTCGTTTTGCTGGAAACGATCCAATACCTTAAACCCATCACCAAGAATACCCTGAATCTCTTGCTGAGTTCTTGATGCATTTGCCTTTTCAGAAAGTTTGATCTCAATGGATGTTACCTGATCGTTCAGGGTCATTAGCCCTCGAACAAACTCAATGGGTGCGAGGATGAATTGGGTGTCGAATTCCTGCTCAACACGGAATACACCCGAGGGCATAATGGCTTTTGAGTTGAATGCACTTGCAGTGGTTAGCACCGTTTGTCGTCCCCTTCGGGGAATGTAAACTTCCAATGGATCAAAATGAGCAAGGTTGGCATTCAGGTACGTAGCCGCTCCATGCCCCATAATGGCAAGGGGTTGGCTCCCTCGCCAAAGCTGAAAAACGCCATCAATAATCATGGAGTCAATGCCTGTTTGATCAGCATAATTTCGGCTTACCCCTTTTATTGTTCCAATATGCTGACGGTTTCGATATTTGAAAAGGGCATTCTCCTGCAGAATCTCTGAGTATACCGCCACCGAAGGGTGATTTTTAACCTGCTGGAGCTGCGGAAGGGTATCGGAAAAAGTTTTTCCCTCAACCAGCTCAATCTTCAGATCGGCATCGAAAACCGAGAACATGCTGCGGATCAAGCTATCGAACCCATTGAATACCGATAGAACCACCACCAAAGCCATTACACCGGTTGCCATTCCCACCACCGAAATAATGGAAATTATGTTGATCACATTGTGCGATTTTTTTGCAAAAAGGTATCTTCGGGCTATGTAAAGCGGAAAATTCATGGAAAACTCTTCAAGGTTTTTCGCAAAGATATATTACTTCGTGGGTTGGCAAGGCATAACGCTCAGCTAAATGTTGCGGGAGGCTCTTCACAAAATCATCCTCGATAACGGAAAAGCCCATATTCATTAGCCTTTCGGGATAATCCCTGCCGTAAAGCCGAAGGTGGTCGCGTTGTCCATAGTGCTTCTCTCTGAGCAATGGAGTATTTATGGCATCGTCTTCCAGCGTTTTTTCGAGGGTTAAATCAACAGGAACCTGAAATATCCCAAAGCCACCAGCTTTCATCACCCTAAACAATTCCTGCATGGCGCGCTTATCGTTGGGGACATGCTCAAGCACGTGGTTGCAGATAATTGCATCAAAGGTGTTATCAGGAAAAGGGATGCTCTGCACATCCATCTTCACCTTTGCCCAGGGGGAGTTAAGATCGGCTGTTGTATAGTCAAGGTTGTTCATCTTGCCAAATCGTTTGATAAAGCAGTATTCAGGGGCTATATGAAGCACCTTAAGCTTGTCCGAAAAAAAGTTGGTTTTCTCCTTTAGGTATAGCCATATCAGCCTATGCCTTTCCAGCGACATGGAGTGGGGAGCCAGTGCATTGGGTCGCGAATGGATACGTCCGTAGGGTAACAGTTTACGGTAAGTGCGACCGGTAATGGGATCCTCGAATTTGTTCCCCCTGTAGAAAATGGCAATCAACCGGAGGAACACCCCGGAAATCTTCTGTAGATGATGTCTGGGGATAAACCTGCTTACAAGGGATATGGCGAATTGCACCATGGTTAATCCTTTAGCAGGCGATCGATATTTTCGATGTAGTCCAGAGAGTCGTCGATAAAGAATGCCAACTCGGGAACAATTCGCATCTGGTTGCGGATACGCTGTGCCAGCTCGTGCCGTATGGTTTTTGTGCTTTGCTTTACCTGATCAAGTACTTCCTCCTTCTTCTCGGAGGGGAATATGCTCAGGTAAACTTTGGCCAGGCTTAAGTCGGGGCTAACTCTAACGGTGGTAACCGTAATCATACGACCATGAAAAAGGGATTGCGATTGGCGTTGAAATATTTCGCCCAGATCTTTCTGTATCTGCCGGGCAACCTTGGTAAGCCTAGTTCCTTCCATCTCTTTGTCCTCCGTTTTAAAATGCAAAGATAGTCTTTTGGTTCGATGCATGAAAATGGTTCTAAAAGAGATGTAGAAAAAAGTCAGGGTGCAACCCAATGCCACACCCCGACTTAAATTCAGCTTAATTCAATGCCTCAACCCTTTACCTCAGCACCACAGGCTGCACCATACGTTGCCCGCCGAGGGTAACGACCACCAGGTACATGCCCTTGGGCAGGTGGGCAAGGGAGAGCGCTTTGCTCACGCTTCCGCTGCCCGAGAGCAGGGTTACACCCGAGGGGGTCATCACCTCGTAACCGAAGTGGCACTCGCAACCGCAATCCCTGACCTCGACGGTGAGTAGCCCATCGGTGGGGTTGGGGTGAAGGGTGATACCTGAGTTATTGGGGCTTGTAATACTATTGGTAAGCTCAAAATTTGCAACCAGCTCAGTATTTTTTATTACTGTGAAGATATACGTTACATTATTTGAGAGCACTTCGCCTGAAGCATCTGTCCAGCTTAAAAAACTGTAGCCGTGGTTTGGTATTGCGGTTAGTTCAGCGGTATCGCCCTCGTAATAATTGCCATAGCCTGTAGTAGTACCGCCTTCAATTGGATTGGATGTTGCTGATATATAGACAATTTCGGGTATAGAAAATTTTCTAAAAAATACGCTGTACTCTGCTTCCGGATTAGGTTTGTGAACATAAACTAAATATATATCTGAATCGGTAGTAAGCATGGTATGCTCATAGAATCCAATAATTCCTGACTGCATAATGGTGCGCAACCAAATATCCTTATTAATTTTTCTATAGTGCACTTGTTTATAGGCATCTTCAATTTTCTCGTTATTAACAATATGCGTAGTGTTATTATGGTCAACAGCAATGGCAAGCTCAGAGGGGTTGTTGTCGTTGATAAGTATGGGGTGCAACCAATCGGTATCTGTGCGTTTTGAGTAAAATGTTCCGTTTTCAATGGGTGGTGTGTTGGTTGTTTGCTCGCTCCATGTAATTTCTGGATTGAAATCGTTGTCTATATCAATATCCTTATTATACCTTAACCTGTTATTGTTTATTCTATAAATATCTGACCATTCCCCATTTATATATTCAAATACAATTATCTTATTATCAAAAGTACTTTGCCCTTCATATCTATGCAATCCAATGCAAAATATATTGTTATTTATATCAACAACTGCTTTATTTAATCCATAATAGTCATTATTTCCTGAATATGGTTGTATTATTTCGCTCCAAGTACCATTGTTCAGTGTACGGTAAAATATTTTACTATTAGAAAACCAGAAGCTATATAGCTTATTGTTGTGATCCATTACGAGTTTATTGAAACTGGCACTACCGGTTCCACCCGAAACTAACAAAGGTTCACTCCATGAGCTCCCATTGAAATGCTGAAAATACACCTGTATTGCAGCGGTGTTGCCTACATTATGGTCATAGGTTACATAAAGGTTGTTTTCAGAGTCTGCTGCAATATGAGGATGGTACATCCACAATTCAGTGTTTTGTACCACATCATAGGCTTCACTCCAGCTTTGCCCGCCATCAGTTGATTTTGAATAAAAAATTTTCCAATAATTCGGTTCAATATAATTTGCCCATACACAATGTATCACACCATTATTATCAACAGTAATTTTGGGATATCTGTTGATAGATCCGGTAAAAATATCTACAGGTTCACCCCAACCCTGAGCAAAAGAAAACTGCCGAAAAAAACATCCAAGCAAAAAGATAAGTAAGAGCAGGGTTTTGAGATTATTATGCATGGTGTTGAGATTCTTAATTCTTTGAATGTAAATTTACTAAAAAATAATAGTTCAGTTTATAAAGTTAAAAAATCAATAGCTCATTATCATTGTTTTTGCTTTGCTGAATTGAAGTAACAAATACAACTTTTTATATTGGACTCATCAATCATGGTTGTTCCGATTAAATCACGTAAGTATAGGGGTTATTTAATATCTGTTTCGGCAAACAACTTCAAAACCTTATCCTGACAAAAAGCCGTTTGGAGCATTGTTTTTATTTGTTTAGCATCAAGGCTGCTTATCAATGAATCAACTTTTGCTTTTTTAACATCAAAGTTGTAAGTCCACACAAACAAAAAATCATCCTGCGTAACCTTTGGGAAGCCTGATGTGCCATGCCTCAGCCCATTGAATACCAGCTCCACGCTTTCAATTGTGGCATCGTAATCGGTTACGGTGATAAATTGAGGTGGTCTGTACCTAGCAGCGTATAATTCGTCATTCTCAGGATGATCAACCCCATTAGCGAACAGCACAAAAATGTTTTCTGGTGAAAATCCTTTTGTTTGCAGCAGCTCCCACATTAAAAAGGTGTCGTTCCAGAACTCATCCATGGGCCCTTTCTCTTCATCGTTATGCCCTGTGCTGTCAAAACCCTCAGGATTAGCCGCATATTCGCCTGTAATAAGCACGGCATACTTTTCCTGCGATTTCACAGCCCCATGCAGCAGTAATGTTAAAATTAAAAATGTTGTAAGTTTCTTCATTGCTTTTGAATTTTTTGGCTAATAATTATTTGCATTAATACACACTCTACTAAATTGGTTAGCAGCGCTTTTTATTTTTGTATGAACAGTTTTGTTGTTTTTGTAGTGCTTTTATTGATAAATACTTGCACAAAGTAAATGCCCGCAGGATATTCGGAAACATCAAAGCTTATTATCCGGTTATTCACATAATTGGGTTTTATACTCATTGCTCTGCCAAAAATATCGTAGAGCTTCAGGGATATATTCTCAGTATCATAATGAATACCCTGAATTTCAATATAAACCGTTTGCTTTGCAGGATTGGGGTAAACTACTATATTCGACTCAGCGTCAAATGTGGCAACTTGGTTGATAAACCGAAAGTTTGCCACGAGATGCCTGTTTTGAGTTACTTCAAAGCTTAGGGTTGTGTTTTCCGAAACGATTTCGTCGTTTTCTGTCCAGCTTAAAAAACTGTAGCCGTGGTTTGGTATTGCGGTTAGTTCAGCGGTATCACCTTCGTAATAATTGCCATAGCCTGTAATAGTGCCGCCTTCAATTGGATTGGATGTAGCTGATATATGGATAATTTCAGGTATGGTATATTTGTTAAAAACAACAGATGTAAACGAAGAAGATCCAATGATTGTATCCACCTTAAAAAAAACCTTTAATAATTGCTGGTTATAACTAATTAGATTATGCTTGTAATATCCGTATTTATCATTATCAATAATATTAGCTACCCAATGTGTATTACTTATTTTACGATAATGTACTTGTTCATAAGAACCTTCAATTTTTTCATTATTAATAATATGCGTAGTATTATTATGGTCAACAGCAATAGCGAGTTCGGAGGGGTTGTTATTGTTGATAAGCGAGGGGTGCAACCAATCGGTATCTGTGCGTTTTGAGTAAAATGTTCCATTTTCAATGGGTGGTGTGTAGGTTGTTTGTTCACTCCATGTTACTTCGGGATTAAAATTCTGGTTTATATCAATATCTGTATTATGCATTATCCTACCTTCGTTTATTCTATAAATATCTGACCATATACCATTTTTATATTCAAAAAAAATTATTCTATTACTAAATGAACTTTGACCCTCATATCTATGTGTTCCTGCACAATATAAATTGTTATTAATATCTACTACAACTTCACGTAAAAAATAATAGTCATTATTTCCTGAATATGGTTGTACTATTTCGCTCCAAGTGCCATTATGCAGTGTACGGTAAAATATTTTACTATTAGAAAACCAGAAGCAATAAAGTTTGTTGTTGTAATCCATAATAAGATTATTGCGACGCGCACTACCGGTTCCTCCCGAAACTAACAAAGGTTCACTCCATGAGTCCCCGTTGAAATGCTGAAAATACACCTGTATGGCAGCAGTGTTGCCTACATTATGGTCGTAGGTAACATAGAGGTTGTTTTCAGAATCTGCTACAATATGAGGATTGTCTAACCATAGTGCTGTATTTTGCGCCACATCATACGCTTCGCTCCAGCTCTGTCCGCCATCTGTGGATTTTGAGTAAAATATCTTGCGAAAATTTGCCTCAATGCGGTGCGACCACACTGCATGTATTACTCCATCACTATCAACAGTGAAATCAGGGTTTGCATTATAACTACCCGTATATATAGTTACAGGTTCACCCCAAACCTGAGCAAAAGAAAACTGCCGAAAAAAACATCCAAGCAAAAAGATAAGCAATAGCAGGGTTTTGAGATTATTATGCATGGTGTTGAGATTCTTAATTCTTTGAATGCAAATTTACTAATAAATAATCGTAGTTGTTCCGAACATATTACGGTAGGTAAAAGGGTTTATTTCATACCCATTTCGGTAAATAGCTTCAAAACCTTATCCTGACAAAAAGCCGTATCGAACATTGTTTTTATATGTTTAGCATCTATTCTGTTTATCAGAGTGTTGATATTTGCTTTTTTAGCATCAAAGCCATGAGTAAACACAAACAAAAAATCATCCTGCGTAACCTTTGGGAAGCCCAATGTGCCATGGGTTAACCCATTAAATACCAACTCTACGCTTTCTATTGTGGCATCGTAATCGGTTACGGTGATACCATCATCAGGTCTGTACCTGTCGGAGTAACTTTGATTAATGATTGAATAATCTATTCCATCAGCATATAAAACAAAAATGTTTTCTGGTGAAAATCCCTTGGTTTGCAGCAGCTCCCACATCAGAAAGGTGTCGTTCCAGAACTCATCCATGGGCCCTTTCTCTTCATCGTTATGCCCTGTGCTGTCAAAACCCTCAGGCTTAGCCGCATATTCGCCTGTAATAAGCACGGCATACTTTTCCTGCGATATCACAGCGCCAAGTAGTTGGAGCGTCAAAATGAGTAGCGTTGTCAGTTTCTTCATTGCTTTTAGTTTTTGAGTTAATAATTGTATTAAAACACGCTACCCGGTTGCTGGGCAGCCAGCCAGTTGGAGGCGGTTATGATAAAGAGTAGTAAGAAAAATGTTTTTTGTTTCATAACCGGTTTTTAAAAGATTAATTAGCAATTGGTTAATGATTAACGGGTGTGAAACCGCGTTTGAATGTAAAATGTAAAACGCTAAATGTAAAATGCGTTGCCCTGAGTTTATCGAAGAGTAAAAGGAAGATAAACGGTTAGTCAATATCATTTTCGTATAATGCAAAGACCATTGCCAAGCCTACTTTTACATTCATCATTGGAAATTTTACATTTTACATTTCTTATAACGGGTTTTGCCCGTTCTTAGTCAGGGCTTGAACCGCCCTGCTGCTACCCTCGCCTAGTCAAACCCTGACAGGCGGGGCGGGTTGGGTGTTTTGTGTTTCATAAGCATTTCAAATGATTAATGAGTAATGGTTAATGATTAATGGGTGTGAAACCGCGTTTGAATGTAAAATTCTAAATTTAAAATGTAAATTTAGAAAGAAAAGGATAATCCGATACCATTTCGTATAAGGCAAAGACCATTGCCCAGCGTACTTCTACATTTAGAGTTGGAAATTTTACATTTTACATTTTCTTTTAGTCAGGGCTTGATACCGATTAGTATTCAGCGATATAATTTTGAAGCACTTGCTTGGAGCACCTCAGAACGAGTCATTTTCAAAATTATGCTGAATATCTATCGGCATCACACCATTGTATGCGTTCAAATTCGACTTTGTCTTTTCGAACGCACATTGGTTTAACTTGCCCTGCTGATGCCCTCGCCTAGTCAAACCCTGACGAGCGGGGCGGGTTGGGTGTTTTATGTTTCATAAGCATTTCAAATGATTAATGAGTAATTGGTTAATGATTAATGGGTGTGAAACAGCGTTTGAATGTAAAATGTAAAACGCTAAATGTAAAATGTAAAAGGAAGATAAACGGTTAGTCAATATCATTTTCGTATAATGCAAAGACCATTGCCCAGCATACTTCTACATTTAGAGTTGGAAATTTTACATTTTTACATTTCTTTTTTTACACGGTTTTCTTTTAGTCAGGGCTTGAACCGCCCTGCTGCTACCCTCGCCTAGTCAAACCCTGACGAGCGGGGCTGGTTGGGTGTTTTGTGTTTCATAAGCATTTCAAATGATTAATGAGTGTGAAACCAAAGGTAAAGCTTTTGAATGTAAAATGTAAAACGCTAAATGTAAAATGCGTTGCCCTGAGTTTATCGAAGAGTAAAAGGAAGATAAACGGTTAGTCAATATCATTATCGTATAATGCAAAG
>Ga0334890_1001101_pt1 | contig 39387 bp, 28 predicted proteins | sample GraSluR1_MG_3_FD_207220 | JGI IMG/M metagenome (GOLD analysis project Ga0334890, IMG submission 207220) | Sludge microbial communities from methane-producing bioreactor in Wageningen University, Netherlands - Granular Sludge_31_08-R1 | ecosystem: Engineered > Bioreactor > Anaerobic >... | reverse complement strand
TCGCTCGCCCCCTTTCGCCTGCTCGCCTTCGCCGGGTGTTGCATCCATGCTTCGCCAACGCTCGCTTTGTATATTTATGCAACCCTCATGCAACAAAAGGGGTTTTTGCAGTAGAGTCAATATTACCTATGAAATTATAATTTTCATGGGTAAAAAGGTTACTGTAGGGGGTTTATATTCACCATCCTGCCGTAATAAAACCTCATAGCCGGCATGGTCCAGGTCTTAGGGATATTATAAGTTTACAAGCCTGCTGAATCAGTCCTCAACAAAATTTCTCTTCTTATTTCTACAGTTTCTTCTACACTCAATCCTTTTTTGTTATTCACCATAGTCTTCTCCCAATCGCCATACATTGGATTAGGTAAAACTATAAACTTCTTACCCCATTTTTCTTTAAACTCATCTACTGCTTTAGCTCTACCTGCTAAACCTAAAGAAGGTGAAAATGCATCAGAAAAGTCTTCTAAATTATCGCCCATTAGTAATACTAGATTGTGATCTTTTTCTGCTAAATTTCTTCTACTCTCTTTACTAGATGGAGTCCCATCTTCTCTTACCATTAAATATTTTTCATCCTTTGCAGGAAATCCAAGTTGTTTTAAACTTTCTAAAGTAGACCCCTTAATTCCAGGCCATCTATTTGTAATGTAGAATGCTTCTCCTCCATTATCCACAACATAATTCAGAAATTCTACTGATCCAGGTATTGCCTTAGGTGCATCGGATGCAATCCATTCTTCCCAAGCTGGAGTAGTCCATTCCTTACCACTTATTAATTGACATGTATAAGAAGTACTATCTATTATGGTATCATCAATATCAACAATAACTGCCAATTTTTCCTTTGACTTATTTTCATCCATAGCTTTATCAAACATCATCCTGGCTAAATTAAATGCTTGATAACTGTTAGCCCTATTTTCACTTGACATTAACCATAGGGTTCCCGAAACATTTTGCTCTAACAATGGATTACTTGATATTTTACTGCCATCTGTAATAATAACTTGATTATTTTTGCCATCCCAAGATACTTCTTTATTATCCTGTTCTGCAAAAGTTCTAAGGGGAACATAAGTTGTTCCATTATGAACAAATGGCTTTTCATCCTCGCCAAAACTTATCTCTTTGCCATTCAACTGAATTATAATATCACTATCGCTTACCTGTATGATTCTAAGTAATGGTTTAGCAAACACTGTGCTAGTCATGATGGCAATCATTAATAAAGTAATAATTAATGTCCTTTTATTCAAACTACGTTTCATTATTACCCCTCCATTTATAATAGTTTGTCAGAACATTGTGTTTAAGGCATGATAAGTAGGAAGCAAAAAGAACGTCCCCTTGCTTCGCAATTATGTTGAGTCGGCATCTCGATCCGGAACCAGATCATCCGGTTCTGTGCTTTGGAATACCTGTCTTTCCAGGGAAAACTGATGGGAAACCGGATTATATTGAACCATATCTACTGCCAGCAAACCGGAACCTGGCAACAGGTAAGCAATAGCTGCTGAATAGGAAATGCCCTTTTCCGAGTATAGGCCTCGTAAGCCGGAAGCCCCGGTAGTTCCAGGGTCAACAAAAACCCCGTCCGGCCCCTCTTCTATTCTTATACGATGGTCGTGCCCGGCCACCACCAGGCCGGCCAGCGGGGCAATTTCTTTCCCCAGCCGGTAATTATGCACTACCAGTATGTCAGGACGCCCCTGGGCCGCAACCGCCTCCTCTATCCTGCTTACCTGCTCTTTTAAGCTTTCCCGTTCTGCTTCCGGACTCTCATACTCTACAGCCTTTGATGCTGATAATGGGTCAGCAAAACCCAGGACCTTAACTCCTTTAAGGGTAATCATCTCCCCATTTAAAACCTGGCTGTCAGGCAGAGTAGTAATAAAATTGAGGGTTTCCGGACTATCATGGTTTCCGCCCACAAACAACTGGGGTACACCCACTGTGGCTAGATCTTGGGTAGCACCAGTTTCTAATTGTGAGCCCATATCAGTTAAATCCCCCGCATTTATCAGGAAATCTACCTTAAAACGGGCCGCCAAACTTTTACACAATACGATTCCTACCGGGTTGGAATGTATATCACTGACCAGCAGTATTTTAACTACCTGGCCTTGTTCCTCTGGATTGGCCATAACCGTAAGGCTATTGGAACTGGAAAAAAGCAGGCCCAGATTGGATACAATTTGCCGGGTGTTGTCACGGATCTTCTGTAAATCACTAAGGGAATCACTGGCGAACTTTATCGCTACCGGAGCCATGCTAAGAACACCCTTATATTCCGGCTCGCGAAAGGCTGCCGTATCATAGGAACGGAATACTCCAGCCAGGATTAATAATATAATAAGCGTAGATGCAGTAGTATAAAGTAAGGACTTGAGCAGGCCAGGACGCCAGATTAAAAAGACCAGCAAAAAGGCACCCAGAAATGCTACTGCCACCTGGCGCAGGGCAAAGACGGCTATTTTATTCCGGGCACTGCTCTGCAGCTGTTCTACCAGTTGTTTTTGATCCGGCAGATTATCTATATGCGACTTGAGAGTGTCACTTCGTATCTGTTCCAGGCTGATAAGCAGTTTCACCGGTCCCTGATGGGTTTTAGCTTCGACAACCCCAAAGGGGGGAAAGTGCAGTTCCGTTATACCGCTTCGGCCCGGAGTTAACCCGGCTCGAAATTCAATGCCTTCGAGTTCAAAGGCAGTGCTTCCCAACAGCCAAACAGCAAGTATAGCTCCAAGCAGAGCAGTTAAAAGAATGACAAGCATTTTAAGCAAGAATAATTTACTTGAATTAAACTCTGCCCTCTGAGCCAGCCTCACCAAAATTCCTCCTCCAACAATCTCCTCCGACATTCTTATTTTACTGCTTTACCAAGCCTGTTGGTACTTGTTTTTTCAGTATAACACGAAGATAAGCCTTATTTTTCTGGAGACCTTTTCCTAAACACAGTTAGTTAAGGTATAAGAAAAAAATCCATCCCAGTAACCCGGTTATGAGATGAAAGTTTCAAATTTTTACAATAATGGACTACTAAGTCTAATGGTAGTACAATAAGCCTACAATAAGGGTTATAGATATATGTCAAGATAGGCCCCTGCAGGAGGTTGTTTTGCGCTGTTCTATTGAGAGGATAAACCATCAAGGTGAAGGGGTAGCCCGCGTTGGCGGAAAGGTCGTTTTTGTACCACAGGCCCTACCCGGTGAAGTGGTGGAAATTGTCATTACGGATAATCGGGTTCGTTTTGCCCGGGCGCAGTTAGTGCAACTGCTGGAAGCCTCACCCTACCGCCTTACTCCGCTCTGCCCTCATTATTATGAATGTGGCGGTTGTGCCTACCAGCATGCGAAGTATGAAGAGGAGTTGGTTCTGAAGCGCCAGGTAGTAAAGGATGCGATTCAGCGTATCGCCAAGATCGCTACCGTGGTTGAACCGGTCCTGTCAATGCCGGAGCCCTGGCATTATCGCAACAAGGTCACTTGGCATATGGCCGCAACGGGGAAGCAGGAGCCTGTTCTCGGCTTCTTTCGTGAGGCCAGCCGTCAGCTGCTTCCCATTTCCCACTGCCGGCTTATCTCGGAAAAAATGAACTGCCTAACAGCCAGGGTAAAGGCTCTTTTACCCTTAATCCAGCCAGCTCCTGGCAGTGAAATAACCTTACGAGAATCATCCCTGGATCACTCAACCATGCTCATATGGAAGGGGTTGCAACGCTGGCCTGCACCCGAGATCTGGCCAGAGCTTAGTGCCATCAGTGATTCGCTGGTGGTCATAGAAAAAAACACCTGCCACTATATTTCCGGCCCTCAGCGCCTGCTGGACAAACTGGGGCAGGTGAAATTTGCTTTATCCCCTGGAGCCTTTTTCCAGGTGAATCACTGCCAGGCCGAAGAGATGATCAGGCTTATCCTTTCATTGGTCGATTTTTCCGGTAAAACAGTTCTGGACGCCTTTTGTGGAGTAGGCAGTATAGCCCTCAACCTGGCCCGGCAGGCGGAGCGGGTGATTGGGGTGGAGAGCTATGAACCGGCTATTCATGATGCTCGTTGTAATGCTATAGAAGCTGGCATATACAATGTAGAGTTCATTCACGATCTCTGTGAAAGAGCAGTGGCACGGATAGATGAGCCTATTGATGTGATAGTGCTTGATCCCCCGCGCAGTGGTTGTAAAAAAGAACTGATTCAGGCCTGCAGCAGGTTATCGCCCCGGGAAATCGTTTATGTCTCCTGCAATCCTGCCACCCTGGCCCGTGACCTGGCCCTCTTTGCCCAGTTAGGATACCGCCCTCTTTTTATTCAACCCATTGACATGTTCCCCCGGACTTATCATGTTGAGACAGTTACGTTGATAGAGCGGAAATAGCTTGAATTCTAGGGTTTCCGACGTTTCGGGCTTGATTTGAATATGAGTTTTATGTTCCCTCAGACGGATAGTGTGAGGGAATTTTAGTTTTAGGGGGGGGCGTACTTTTTCGCAGAAATGGATATAGGGGTGGGGAGTATTGGGGTTTTTGCGGAATTGTATAAGATGAAGCCCGGCGTACTATTTAATGACTGAATACCTGCGTCTATCATCTGATTAATCTGCAGATGAGTGACAGTGATAATAGAAAAGATGGTTTCAAGTTTTCGTATAATAGTCGCAAGATCTGGTTCGTATTTGATAAGGTCGTAGGTTCGAATCCTGTCATCCTGACCATTAAAGAACTTAATCTTTGATACAATAGAAAGTCCAGTATTGCTGGGCTTTTTGCTGTTTCTGGGGTTTTTCGGGATGCTTCAGACACGATATTCGCTCTCCTTTTTGCGTAAAGATGCACACTCCCGGTGCATTTTTCTCGGGTGGTGTGCACTTTTTAACGAAAGTCAGGATTACATACATGTGCTTGGTATAGAGGGTTTTATGGAATAATATAGAATATTATGGAAATAAGATGATTTTGTTTGTAGCGTAGTATTTAAATATTCGATGTATTAGAAATGAGGGGAGAAGGAATTTATGGATACTATCAACAAAATAGACCTAGCCATAAAAAGAATCTGGAAGTATGAGATCTCACGAGATTACGAAAGACATTATTTACTTGAAGAGGATTCTTTAAAGTGTGCATTATACTTCTATCTAAGGTCAGAATTGGGAGACGGTTGGTTAAACAGATACAGGATTAGAATATACTCAGAGCTTCATTTGGAAAACCAAAAAAGAGCTGACCTAGCACTTGTAAGAATTGCACCTAAAAACGAAAGAGAAGGCAAATTCCTTGGATATTGTATTGAAGAAGTACTCGCAATAATTGAACTAAAATATAAGGGAAGCAGTGTAGACAATAATGTATTTTATAACGATGTTTCCAAGCTGAAGAAATATGCAAAAGCTTATCCAAATGCTCAATTGTATGCTGGTTTTATTCAAGAAACCCTATATAATGATTTGAATTTCTCCTGGTTTAATGGCAGACAGACGAGTAAATGGGCAAAGGGACGGGTTACGGAATTATTAGGTTACTGGGACGAAAGTACAGAGGATTTTACTGTCAAGATAAATGCTTATAATGGTCTGAACCTAGATCCCTTATAACTAGGAGTTATGCTAAACACACCTACCTTCTTCATTTAGAGTTTCAGGATTAAGTTAATATGCGGTATTATGCTACTTTAGAAGTATAAATTGGGGTAATTTCATTTGGTGAGGACATTTTGTGTAATAATTAACAAATATGTTAAATGGGGAGGATATTTGCGTATTTGTGTTGAAGATAATGGTAATGAAATCCCCGGATAATATGACAAATGATTATGAGACTATCAGTCTCTCAAAAATATATTATGTTGTTGGCAATTAAATCATTAAATATGTAAGCTTAGTGATGGTTCTTAATGTGTTATAACTCGTAATTTGCTGCAATAAAAGGGGTTAAATAAACAATAGGTAGAAGATTTATTGGTTACAAAAGGGAGAATGGAGCACTGAATAAATGAGTCAGTATACGCCCTATCAGTCTCGCTATTTTCAAGAGCAGCTGACCTTAAGACGCCCAAGTAATAACGGGAGTATAGTCCCTGCCTTAGCTGGAGCCAAGGTTGATTTAAATCCCCATCAAGTAGATGCGGCTATTTTTGCCTTTCAGTCTCCATTAACAAATGGAGCATTACTTGCTGATGAGGTGGGACTTGGAAAAACAATTGAGGCGGGTATATGTATTGCTCAATACTGGGCAGAGCACAAGCGTAAGATCTTGCTTATTGTACCTGCATCGCTAAGAAATCAGTGGCTTTCGGAACTGGATGAAAAATTCTATATTAAGTCGATTATTATTGAGAGCAAAAATTTCAATCAAATGAAAAAGCGAGGCATTCGTAATCCGTTTGAACAAAGAGATCGGGTTGCTATCTGTTCGTACAACTTTGCTGCCGGGAAGCAAATGGAAGTACATAACCTTGCATGGGATTTAATCATTATTGATGAGGCACATAGATTAAGGAATGTATATAAACCCAGCAATGTAATCGGCAATAAGCTTAAAACGGCTTTAGAAGGAAAACGCAAGTTGCTTTTGACGGCCACCCCACTACAAAACAATTTGATGGAGCTTTATGGATTGGTCAGTATTATAGATGACCATGTTTTTAGCGATCCAAAAACCTTTCGGGAGAAATATGTCAATGTTGACAATGAAGAAGCCCGGAATGTATTCCTGAAAGCGCGGATAAAGCAATTTTGCAAACGTACGTTAAGAAAACAGGTGACTGAATATGTGCCATATACCCAACGGATTGCAATTTTAGAGGAATATACACCATCTCCAGAGGAGGAAACGCTATATAACCAAGTGTCTGAATATCTTCGATCTGAAACATTATACGCCCTGCCCAACAGTCAGCGAAGCTTAATGACAATGATACTGAGAAAGTTATTAGCTTCCTCATCCTTCGCAATTTCAGGTACTTTGGACTCACTGATTTATCGCTTGGAACAGTTGCTACAAGGTGTGGATGAAGAATTAAAGTTGGATGATTATGATTCCTTTGACGAACTGCTGGAAGAATACGAGACAAGCCCAGATGAGTTTAAAAGAGATATCATTCAAGAGCGCCAGGGTATAAGCATGGAGCTCAAACAATTAAAGCAATTCGCCAGTTTAGCAAAGAGTATCAAGACTAATGCCAAGGGACAGAATTTACTGCTTGCTTTAGAAAAAGGATTTGATGAAACCGAAAAGCGCGGTGGACAACGCAAAGCAGTCATATTTACAGAATCAAGGCGTACCCAGGAGTATCTTTATAATTTACTTTCCGACAATGGCTATGAAGGGGAGATAGTTTTTCTTAATGGGTCAAATTCAGATGCTGGGTCCAAGCTTATCTACAAGCAGTGGTTGGAGCGGCACAAGGGAGAAGATAAGATTTCTGGCTCAAGACAAGCGGATATGAAGGCTGCTGTAGTAGAAGAATTTAGAGACAGAGCAAGTATCCTAATAGGTACGGAAGCTGCAGCAGAGGGTATTAACCTGCAATTCTGCTCACTACTTGTGAATTATGATTTACCCTGGAATCCACAGAGAATTGAGCAAAGAATCGGACGTTGCCACCGGTATGGGCAGAAAAATGATGTTGTGGTGGTTAATTTCCTCAACAATAATAATGAAGCCGATAAACGGGTATACGAACTCCTAGATCAAAAATTCAAACTTTTTAACGGATTATTCGGCTCTTCCGACGAAATACTGGGCAGCATAGAATCCGGTGTGGATTTCGAAAAACGCATCGCAGATATTTATCAAAACTGTAAAACGGCAGAACAAATAAAAGAAGCCTTTGACAAAATCCAGGAGGAATATAAAGACCGCATTGACGCCACTATGTCACATGCCAGGCAAACACTGCTGGAAAACTTTGATGAAGAAGTTGCCAGCAGGCTTAAGACCTGCGATGAAAATACGATTAAAAGTGTGGGTCAGTATGGGCAATGGCTGTACCATTTTGTATTGTCTGAAGGCGGCGAAGCCAGTAAGCCATTGAATGGAACCCGTCTTTATTATGATGGAAGCGACCAATATACCGGCTTTTATAATCTCAGCTGGAAAGACAGCGAAGAAAGAAAAGAGCAGTTCCTGCGGCGTGAACATCCATTGTGCCAAAAGCTTATTGAACGATGCCAGGCTCGCTCCCTGTCGGTTAATGAAGTGTTATTTGATTATAGCAATTCAGGCAGAAAAATTAGCTATTTGGACGGAAAAGACTGTAAGTCCGGCTGGCTGACGATAAGCAAATTATCTAACGAAAGCTTTGAGACCGAGGAACACTTGCTGATTACTGCCTGGTGTGATGATAATACCGAACTTCCTGGAGATATGGTTAACCGTATTATGGAGTTGCCGGCCCTTTATACAGACAACAAGGATTTAGATATACCCGAGCATTTATATGTGTTGTCGGATCTGGCAAAGGAAAAAAAGCTAAAAGAGATTGAAGAGCAAAACAAGAAATATTTTCTTGAGGAATGCGAAAAACTGGATGCCTGGAGCGAGGAAAGAAAAATTGCCCTGCAGCAGGAACTTAAGGATATGGACAGACTTATCAAGGAGAAAAATAGAGAAGTTAGTTTATCCGCCAGTGATTGTTCGCTGGAGGAGTTAGTTGAAAAAAAGTCTGAGGTACAAAGGCTTAAGAAAATGCGGGAACGAAAACGCCGCGAGCTTTTTGAGGAAGAAGATAAAATAGAGCAGGAAAATGAACGGCTGCAGGAGGAAATGCGTCGTCGTATGCGGGGCAGAACAATAGTTGAACACATATTTACAATACGTTTCGCAATAGTGTAGGAGGATATCATTATGGATTATAAACAGAAGCTGGAATTGACCTGGATTGGTAAAGGGGATGAACCAAAGCTTGAACCCCGTATTCTATTATGGGATAAAGAAAAATCTTATGGCGATGAAAATACTGAAAATATGTTGATTCATGGGGATAATCTGCTGGCATTGAAAGCCCTGGAACAGGAATATACAGGTAAAATTAAGTGCATTTATATAGACCCACCCTATAACACGGGGGAAGCGTTTGCAGAATATGACGATAATTTGGAGCATTCAATATGGCTTCAACTTATGAGTCAAAGGTTAAAATGTCTGAATAAACTTCTTGCACCAAATGGGACTATTTTTGTTCAATTAAATGATGAAGAAATGAGTTATTGCAAAGTTATAATGGATGAGATATTTGGACGAAGTAATGCCATAAACCTAGTTTCTATTAAAACAAAAAATACAGCGGGTGCAAGTGGTGGCGGTGAAGATAAGCGCCTCAAGAAAAATGTTGAATACATTCTCATCTATGCTAAGAACTACAATGAATTTACATCTTTTAATGATGTTTATGAGGAGGAAGATCTATTTCAACTGATTGAAGACATGCGAGACTCCGGTAAAAGCTGGAAATATACAAGCGTCCTATGTGATTTGGGTGAAGAAATTGAACAAAGAATTGTTTTAGACGGTAGTGGTGATGAAATTTTAGTCAAGAAATACAAAGGAATCATAAGAACTACTATAAGAAAAATAATGCAATCTGGCAGTAGCGAACAGGAAGCTTATAAAGCGAACTTTGATAATATATTTTCAGATACAAATGCTCAAAGTAGTATTCGCGCACGAATAATTGAAGAATTCAAAGAACTCAAAGAAGATGAGGCTTTAGTCGCATCATATGTGCCAAAAAGTGGTCGAGACAAAGGAAAGAGAGTTTATCATTATTATATTAGTCCAACTATACGCAGAGTTATTTGGTTAAAAGATTCGGCTGAAAAGGTTGGGAATAGAATCGTTAAAAAGGAAAAAGCAGGAACATACTGGCAAGGCTTTAATTGGAATAATGTCAATAAAGAAGGAAATGTAGTTTTTGGAGGAGGAAAAAAGCCAGAGCAATTAATCCAGCGAGTTCTTGAGCTTGCAACTAATGAAGGAGATCTAGTTTTAGACTCCTTTCTGGGCTCCGGCACCACCGTTGCTGTTGCCCATAAAATGAATCGCCGCTGGATCGGAATAGAACTTGGTGACCACTGCTATACACACTGCAAGCCGCGCCTGGAAAAAGTAGTGGACGGTGAACAGGGCGGTATTTCCAAAGCAGTAGGCTGGCAAGGCGGCGGCGGATTTAAGTTCTATGAGCTTGCTCCATCATTGCTTAAACAGGATACCTACGGAAACTGGGTTATAGATAAAGGCCATTATAATCCTGAAATGTTAGCGGCAGCGGTAGCCAAACTAAACGGTTATCGATATGAACCTCATGAAACCGTATTCTGGAAGCAAGGTAAAAGTCATGAGAATAGCTATATTTTCGTTACTACTCAATACATTACAGCTAAATACCTGGATTTGCTATCAGCTGATATGCAGTATGGGGAGAACCTGCTTATCTGCTGTCCGGCCTATGATACTGGTTTGAATAACCGCTACGACAACATCATTATCAAGAAAATCCCCCAGGCGGTACTTGATAAATGCGAGTTTGGGGTTAATGACTACAATATAAACCTCAAAGGTGTCAACAGTGTGGAAGGGGAGGATGAAGAAGATGAATAAACATACCAAGTACGTAAATAACACCCTTTGCCTGCGTAACCCGCAAAGTGAAAGCCTGGAGGTTTTTGAGAAAATTTGTGATGTATTGGGCCTGGATAAGAATGTTGATCTGAATATGGAGTTGAAAAAAGTTCAAGCCCTCTGCTCTACACTATCATCATTTGAGCGAGAGTTCCCCTCCATATGTTTTGCGCTGGCAACGGGGATAGGGAAAACGCGACTGATGGGAGCCTTTGTAGCGTATTTATATTATGCCAAAGGTATCAGAAACTTCTTTGTGATGGCTCCGAATTTAACCATATATAACAAATTGAAAGCCGATTTTGGCAATCCGGGCAATCCCAAATATGTGTTTAAGGGATTAGATGCTTTCGTCAATGCACCCCGAATTATTGACGGGGATAATTATGAGGAATTCCGTCAAGGTTCCTTTGGATATAATGATGTCATTATCAATGTATTCAATATTTCCAAGCTCAACTCAGAAAGTAAAACGAAAGACGGAAAACCGGCTAGAATCAAACGTCTCAATGAAGTATTGGGAGAATCCTATTTTGAGTATCTAAAAAACCTGCCCGACCTGTGTATTCTTATGGATGAGAGTCATCATTATCATGCTGACCGGAGCTTTGAGGTAATCAATGAGCTAAAACCGATATTGGGTATAGAAGTAACGGCAACCCCCCAAATCCAAAAAGGCTCCAGAGCGATACCCTTCCAGAATGTAGTCTATGAATATTCACTCGCCCATGCTTTAAAGGATGAAAAGTATATAAAAGTTCCGGCAGTATTTACCCGTAAAGATTTCCGACCAGAGGAATATAGCCCGGAAGATCTTGATAAAGAGAAGCTTAAGGATGGGATTAAACTTCATATTGATACCAAAGAAGTCTTGGATACTTATGCGCGTACCTACAAGAAGCCGGTTGTAAAACCAATTGTTTTAGTTGTTGCCAGGGATACCGAGCACTCAAAACAGATTAAGGAGTTTCTTACATCGGCGGACTTTTATACAGGCTATTATAAAGATAAGGTGCTGGAGATCAACTCCAATCAAAGAGGCATGGAAAAGGATGAAAATATAGCGCAGTTGCTTACCCTGGAAAGCCCGGATAATTCAATTGAAATTGTTGTTCACGTTAATATGCTCAAAGAAGGGTGGGATGTTAATAATCTATATACCATTATCCCCCTGCGCACCTCTGCCTCTGAGACATTAACAGAACAGACCATTGGACGAGGGCTGCGTTTGCCTTATGGAGAACGCACTGGTAATGATAAAGTGGACAGGCTTTCCATTGTCAGCCATGATAAATATGAAGCCATTATAAAGCTGGCAGAAGATCCGAATTCACTGGTGCGCCGAGTATATTTTATAGATCCCAATGAAAGCCAAAAGGAAGACCAAAAAGAAACGGTACAAATGCCATCCCGTTATGATGAATTTACTTACGATCATTCATACACTGAACAACTGGCCCTGTTTGTGGCCGAATCGGTTGATGTGCCCAAAGAGACCAAGAATGAAATAGCCAAGTATGTTGCTGCTATAACCAACAAATCAGTAATGGAAATGAATAGGCAGGTTAAGAATATTAAAGAGATAAGCAGCCCGGCAATGAAGAATCTCCTGCAATCATCCATCTCTTCCTTAACCCAAAAGGAATTTTCTAATCTTAATTTAGCCAAAGAAGATATTGCTAAGATGGTAGAAAAGGCTATTGAGAATGCCGTACAGGCCTTAACTGATGTAGTAATACCAATACCACAGGCAATTATTCAGCCCGTTGTTGAAATAAAACAGGGATTTCACGATTTCACACTTAATACAAAAAGCATGAACTGGCATCCTTCTAATGATACATTGCTTGGGACAGAATTACAGGAGGATGGAAAAACCTTTGATTTAGAGCTTGCCGATGCCAATGTAACGGATAGTGATACCCCTGAAAATGCTATTTTGAAACATATTCTTGTTCATGAAAATGTGGATTATGAACAATGTGCTGACTTAATTTATGGCCTTATTGACCAGCTCAAGGCGCATTTCATATCTTACTTGGGAACAGATGATGATGTAAATAAAGTGCTGGTACAACGCAGGAAAAGTATTGCTGATAATATCTATGCACAAATGAACGAGCATTTTTATAAAGAAGAAGTCAGCTATGCTGCAACGGCCATGCGGCCATTTAGTAAAATTGAAGTTGGTTTCGGCGGAAAATATGTATCCGATGATATATATGATTATAAAGCTAACATTGCCCCGCAGGATATCAAGTCCAAAATATTTAAAGGTTTCAAGAAAAGCTGTCATTCTCTTTACAAGTTTGATAGTAATACCGAACGGATTTTTGCTATGGTTTTGGAAAATGATAGTGTTGTATTAAAATGGATGTGCCCCAATATTAGACAATTCAATATTTATTATGATCGTGACAGCAATAGCCAATATAAACCGGACTTTGTGGTGGAAACTGCAGATAAGATTTATATGATTGAGATCAAAGACAGCCGGAAGCTGGAAGACGCTGTTGTTATTAAAAAGGCCAATGCTGCCACCGAATATTGCAGAGCTGCCACTGAATTTAATAATGAGAACGGCGGTAAACCATGGGAGTATGTCCTTATTTCACATGATGATGTCAGGTCCAATTCGAGTTTTAATTATCTTTTGAAAAATGCTATCAAGTTTGAGGTATGAGGTAGTCATTAAATCATGAAAAAATTATTAGATTTTTTTAAAACTGAATTTCCTGGTAATGTAATCGAAATCCGCGATGGCATTGATCTGCTCTGTCAATGTTTGGATAATGCTGTGCAGAATATTCATGAGAAAGCAGGCAAGGCTTTTGTAAACAGAGATGCAGAACGAATATCAATCATGATGGATTGCGTAAAGCGAATCGATGAAATGCAGGTTAAGCTAGAGAGTTATTCAGCACTGTTGGATCTGGACGATACTGCCGAAATAGCTGCTGCCGAAAATGAAAATGGTGAAACAAGTGACCGGAAAATGCCAAACTATGCAGACTACGCAGTGGATAGCACCGTTCCATATTCCTTGATGGAAGATTTTACACACAAACGACCAGCGGCATTTAGCCTTAAAGGAAAACGAATAGAGATTACTGATTGGAAATATGTATTTGTGCAAACATGTGAAGTCCTGGTGAGTATAAATAAAGAGATTTTTATGTTATTTGTTTCCGACAAAACAATGCAAGGGCGAAAAATAGCCTATTTTACGAAAGATCCCACCGGTATGCGCAAAGCAGAACTCATTCAAGGAACAGATATTTACGTAACAACGAATTTAAGCGCTAATAATATCCGAAATATCATTCAGAAGATGTTGCGAAAATACGGTATTCCTTTAAGTGAGTATAAGATTTACTTAAAAGCTGATTATACTGCACTTCATGAATGATTACCTGGGTTGATTGCCATGATGTAAGTTGTTATTTTGATAGCCACAGAGACTTTCCTACATAAAAATGCAAAAGGATTAAAATGGAAAATTGAAGCTATTAGTATATTTAACCTTAAGGAAGAAAGGTAGAACCTTGTAATGGAATTAGTATTTAGTAAGGTCATAATAATTAACTTCAGATCCATTTCGAGATTAGAGCTTGAATTTCAACAGAATCAAATGGTTATCATCTGCGGTGCCAATAATGTAGGAAAAACAAATTTTTTAAGAGCACTGGATCTCTTTTTTTCATTGGATAAAGAAAAGTTCAATGCGGAAACCGATATTCCTTATCACATTGCAGAAGGTAGTCGTGGAAGAGGTTACAAATCAGAGATTACACTTGAGTTTAAAGACCAAGAGAGTAGGGATCGATATTTAGTTACAACTGTGTTTACACGCCGTAGAGATGTAGGAAATGAGATGTTGATTAAAGGTAAAAAGAATGGTACAGCAATCACTGAACAAGAAGCCAAGGAAATAGTCAGGCAATATCAATACATTTTCATTGAATCTAGTAATGTGGATCTCCCTGGATTAATAAAGGAGATTGTAAAGACAGATGTTCTTAGTGAATTAGATAGACTTAGACGTAGGCAAAGTGAACCTCTACAAAAACTCCGTGAATTCTTCGAATTATCACAACAAGCTGTTTCACAAATCGAAGATGAGTTGACGAGAAATTTTAGCAGATATTTAGAGGAAGTTGATGGTATTGATTCTACAACTTGGGCGCTTAAAATTTTCTTCCCGGAATTTGAATATTTACGAGAAGCAATATCAAGTATGGTTTACTTTACTGTAAGCGATACTAATAACCGTTCACTGGAAACCAAGGGTAGTGGAATACAACGAATTGTACTTTTGGCCTTAATCACGTATATATCAGAGCACTCCAATAAAAAGGTTATTTGGGCAATTGATGAACCTGAAGCATTTCTTCAACCGGGTCTTCAAAGAAAGGTTGTTGAGGCGTTTAGAAACATGGAAGGAACCGTTAATATAATAATCACGACTCATTCACCGCATTTTATCAACATTGGGAGTTTGGAAAATACATTTCTTTTTGAAGCAACATACGAAGAGGCGGTATATGCTCGTAGACCAAATCAGGTATTCAAAAAACTAAATACGATTATTGTAAATGAAAATCCAATCGCAAAGGCTGATTCTATAAGAAGGCATTTAGGGATTGAATGCAGTGACACATGGCATCTGATGCCATTTAATATATTAGTCGAAGGGGAGGAAGACAAGCAATACTTAACAGCTTTAGCTAGGTTGTTCGGCCTAGATGTGCCCAATATATTTGTAGCTGGCGGTGTTGACAAGATGCCCGCATATATTGAATTTCTCAAGGAATTTACTGAGGCAAATGTAAATTTTATTCCGACAGTAATATGCCTTCTGGATCATGATGGAGCAGGTAAATCGATGTATGATCAGCTTCGTACTAAGGCACAGCGAATGAGAGAATTTACGTTAATACCAAAATATGTTGATAGATGTGATGGAAAGATATTCACTCAGTGGGATTACGAAATAGAAGACCTGATTTACACTCAGCTAATATTTGATGCAGTAAATACGATTTTGAGAAGAAAACAGTATTCAATAATTCGTAGTAGAGAAAGAAGTGTACGATTTAATCGGGCTAATGAAGATACCCCAATACTAAAATATATCTCCCAATCAACAAGGGCTGCCAATCAAAACAGTTCTCCACTTAACTTTGAAGATACCGCTTTGAAAATTTTTTTATGTACTCAGATTTGTTCAAAACTTGGTACCGTAAGTGAACAACAACTGACGGAATGGGATCAGAATCAACCACATGTAAAAACGTTTGTGACGCAGCTTCTTACCAATGTTGTCGAGTAAAATCAAACTACCTAAAGAGGTGGACTTTCATGCGTGGTGACAAGGGGACGGGGGTATTGTCACATAATGATTATATATGGTATAAATTACCGCAGAGGTGATTTTTGTGCCAAGAGTGGCAAGGATAAAAAGTAAGAGTGGAATATACCATGTTATTATGAGAGGAATTAATCGTCAGATTGTGTTTGAGGAGAATGAAGATTGCGTCAAATTTATTCAAACCTTTCAGAAATACAAGGCGATTTGTAAATACAGATTATATGCTTATTGTTTGATGGGTAATCATCTCCATTTACTGTTGATGGAAGGCACGGAACCCCTAGGGAATGTGATGCGAAGGATATGTAGCAGCTATGTTTTATGGTACAACAAAAAGTATGATAGGGTAGGGTACTTATTTCAGGATCGATTTAAAAGCGAGCCTGTAGAAGATGATGGATATTTTCTAACAGTACTTAGATATATATTTCAGAATCCTGTAAAAGCTGGTATAGTAACTAAAATTAAAGATTATAAGTGGACTAATTATACCGACTACATTGAAGGAAGCAATAAAACCGATACGGATTTTGTTCTTGATATTTTTAATACAAATAGAGAAAGAGCAATAAGAAGTTTCATTGAGTATATAAACAAAACGAACGATGATAAATGTCTGGATATCCCAGGAAAACGGCAGTTAACGGATGAAGATGCTAAAAAAATAATCAAGGATCATTGTCATATTTATAATGCGCTAGATTTGTATAAGTTTGATGTTAATAAGAGAAATCAATACTTAAAAGAGTTGAAGGAAGGTTATGGCTTATCAATTAGACAAATAGAGAGGTTGACGGGAATTGGCAGGGGGATTATCCAAAGAGCCTAGTGTGACAAAACCCCCGTCCCCATGACACACGTAAATCTTGATTGTGACGACGTTCCCACTCTAACAGAATATATCGGGTGAAAACTATCGTTGTATGGGCTATGAGCATGTCATAACTCCGACCCTGATACTCGGTTCCCAGTTTCAAAAGACTTTTGGAAGCTTTGAAGAAGACTTCAATCTCCCAGCGCATACCGTAAATACGGACGATTTCTTTATCGTCCAGTGAAAGATCGGTTGAAGCCAAAACAAACCAATCGTTTTTCTTGTTACGGTGGCGGATGAAAACCAGTTTTACCAAGATACCGTCTTTGGTTTCGCACAACAACGAGCCGATGATATCAGACTTGTTTCCTGAAGGCAGGCATTTACGGATTTCAGCCAATTTCATCAGTTGCCCGTTGTAACACGGTAATTGCTCTTAACCATACCGATGACATCAAGGCCAATATTACGAAGGCCCTTAATCATCGGTTCGTTGGTAAACCATGTGTCCATCAGGACGTAATCAGCGGTGATACCAACATTTAAGGCATTTTCAATCAGCTTAAGCACAGTATCGGGCTTTGGCACATAGCTTCGAAACGACGTTTAAACCCATGGCTACGTTTATCAATGGAAGCAGAAGCCTCGTTAAGCGGTTGGTTTGGTTGGCTGAACTTAGCATGGCAAAATCTACAGGAATAAAGCTATAGCCGTCAGTCCAACCCAAAGTCAGCATGTTGAAGCCTTTTATGTAACGGCCCTGGCTGTGGTCAAATAATCTAGCTAAAAGTTCTGCCTCCCTGCTGCGATTCCGTGCAACAGGTGAGTCGTCAATGATAAAGGCTCTGACCCTTTTGTCCGACGTTAGGTGATCAAAAGTATCAGTGACTTTAGATGCTAGCATAAGCAGGAAACGTCTCCATGCATAGTATGGATTGTTTAGGAAATTGTAATAAACATCTTTCCCGGGTAAGCCTTGACCACGCTTGCTCTCCAGGAATCTATACTGATTCTTGCCAAGTAGAGCAAGCAGAAAAATAAACTCAATAATCTGCTGAACACTGATGCCACGCGACTTTCTAATGTTAACTGTGCGAAGCAGTTGATTAATTTTAAGATTATTAAAGAGCTTTTGGATTTCGTTAATAACCTTTTCATACGGATCGATTTGATGTAACATGATATTGTGCATCCTTTCTACGTTTGGCCGTGTTTTTGTGCTTATTAACATTTTACCAAACGGGGATGCACTTTTGGCGTCAATATGGTTTTTTTAATGATTATTATATTGATTTATTGGGCTTTTCAGCCGGATTTTTTAGTCAGAAAGTTGAGTTAATAAGAGAAATCAATACTTAAAAGAGTTGAAGGAAGGTTATGGCTTATCAATTAGACAAATAGAGAGGTTGACGGGAATTGGCAGGGGAATTATCCAAAGAGCCTAGTGTGACAAAACCCCCGTCCCCATGACACCCGCATGACACCCTAAAATATCAGTTTCGAATACATTACACGAAAAAATCATGTCACGTACCGAAGCCAGACCTAAACGTTGGCCTATTATGATCAAGCGCTATACCGCAGCCTTTGCTTGTCTTGCAGTGGTCTTGCTTGGAGTATTCACAATACCAAAGTTAACGCAACACAATGTAGCTCCGGCACCGGGCAATAACCCATCTGTCTTAGAGCCTGGTACGATCACACCTGCGCCTGACTCTTCAAGCAAATACACTTTGTATTTAAATGAAGCTGATTCTCAGTCCACAGCCAAAACCGATATCGCTATTCGAGGCCATTTCTGGCAGGAACTGACCGACGAAGAGCTAAAGGCAATTTTTCCCCGTCTGATAAAGACGCACATTGTTACGGCCACCGCTAATTTTCAAAGCGACGAAAGTAGAGCCTCCCTATTCAATATTGATGCCCAAGCCGTATCCTCTGCTGGGCTTAAGACATATATCCAACTTGCCCCTGGTGAAGTCGTACTTGACTATGGGTTTAACGCTGAAACAAAAGCCTCAGATGTCTTCGGAACAGCGGTTACAGCTGGGTATTTTGAAACCAAACCGAACAGTAAAGGACTTAAGAATGTTACCTATTTTGCGACTTTCAAACTTTCAGATGTAGCTTATTATGTCGAACTTGGCGGGGCAGAAGCAGAAAAGGAAGCTCTTAAGAATGAGATATCAGAGATTATTGGCCTGTTGATTGATGGAGGTACGGTCGACCTTGATTTGTTTCATCCTGTCATACCGGAGTTGCGTAATGATTCCCTAAGTCTTGCTGAAGCTCGAGCAGACGCCGATTTCGGTATGTATATACCTGAAACTCTCCCTAAAGGGTTTGGTTTCGAGAACGCAACACGATTTATCAATCAGGAGAGAAACACACTGTTTGTCAACTGGACAAAGGGCATGAGTTATATTAGCTGGAAAGTCTCGCTGTTAAAGGATAATGATAAAACACGTATTACTCATGTTACTGATACTAAGAATTATGACCTTGCGCTTTATCCGATTCCACGAGCTGATTCTGTACCTGACGAATTACGCGAAATCGTGGATAATCCAATTTTCTTGATTGATGAGTTGACACTCGATGCAGTACGAGCACGGGCTTATGAAGTTTTGGATTCAGGTGACGAACAAGGACCTCGAATGCGTTTTAGTGTACTGTATGGAGATACCTTGGTGAAGCTCAACGTAAAAGGTGCTACACCTGAATCAGTGCTTGAAATGTTACAGCAGATTAAGAAATAATATAATTAAAGCGGTATGTTTAAAACACACCTTATCCACAATCATAATTGCCCGAGCTAAAGAGCTTAGTATCCAATGGCTCTTAAGCCTGGAGCAAACCGATGCCGAATTGGAGAAATTATTTTTTCCCAAAGAACCAGCAGAATCTTATCGCAAGTATCCTGATGTGGAATACATCCACAAGGAGCTTATGCGTAGCGGAGTAACATTAAAACTGTTATGGTAGGTCCGTATTTGTCCGCAATTCCTGAATGGCCCCATTATGCATTACCCGATCTTCATATATCGCTTCCCGGGCCGCTCCTGACCTTTTCTTCGCCAAATACTCTTCAAGATATATACGCCCATCCTCAAGCGTTTTAAAAAAATCATTCAACATAACACGCTATTGACAAATGTGGTCTATCATAATAGACTCAAAGTATGGTTTATCCAGATAGACCTAAGGAGGTTGAAATATATGGAAAAGTTTAAGTTGTATGATGCTGAGTATAAATTTACAAGTATTATCTGGGACAACGAGCCCATCAATTCGACTGAACTTGTACGGCTGTGTGCAGACAAACTCGGATGGAAGAAATCCACCACCTATACAGTGTTAAAAAAGCTCTGCGATCGCGGAATCCTGAAAAATCAGGATGCGGTCGTAACCGCACTTGTCAAGCGGGAGGATGTGCAAAAGTATGAAAGCAATACAGTTGTGGAAAAATCTTTTGATGGTTCTCTTCCAAAATTTCTAACAGCTTTTCTTGACGAGCGAAAGATTACCGAAAAGGAGGCTGAGGAGCTTAAGAAAATTATTGAGGAGGCGGTAAAATGAGCAACCTGCAAGGAATGTTTACAACCATTCTGAACATGAGTATCACCGCATCCTATGTGGCTGTCGGCGTTATTCTTGTTCGAATACTTTTAAGAAGAGCTCCGAAAATCTTCTCTTATGCCTTATGGGCGGTGGTGCTGTTTCGGCTGATTTGCCCTTTCTCCTTTACTACAGCCTTTAGCTTTTTGGGACTGCTGAATGTGGATTCTCAGAACAATGCGGGTGTGCTGGAATATGTGCCCAATGATATAGGTTTTATGCAAACACCAACTGTTCAATCCGGCATAGGCAGCCTGGACAGCACAGTGAATTCATCCTTGCCCCAAGTTACGCCAATCGCAAGCGTAAACCCTATGCAGATATGGGTGGATGTTTTAAGCATTATTTGGCTTGCAGGTATTGTTGTGTTGCTTTCCTACAGTGTAATCTCATATATAAAAATAAGGAGACAGCTTCTAACTGCTACTTTGGTTAAAGACAATATTTACGAGTCAGATCAGATCGGTACAGCGTTTGTCTGTGGGTTTATTCATCCGAAAATATATGTGCCTGTTGGCGTCAGAGAAGCCGACCTCTTCTATATATTGGAGCACGAACGCACACACATCCGCAGGAAGGACTATCTCCTTAAGCCCCTTGCTTTTTTCACCCTCATTCTCCACTGGTTTAATCCGCTTGTGTGGTTGTCTTTCGTACTCATGAGTCGGGATATGGAAATGTCTTGTGATGAAAGCGTTCTGCAAAAGATGAGTCATGATGCCAAGAGCGGTTATTCCAGTTCCCTGCTTACACTTTCAGTAAAAAGAAACGGGCTTTTTGCGGCCAATCCTTTGGCTTTTGGTGAAAGCCATGTAAAGGCGCGGGTTAAAAATATATTGAATTATAGAAAGCCGACTTTTTGGGTGATTGCTGTTGCATTAGTTATAGCCATAGTTGTTGGTATTGGTCTGTTTACCAACCCTATTTTACCGAAACCCGATGATAAAAGTCTTGCCGCACAGTTTTTAAAGTTTAAAACCGAGTATGCAGGCGATAACTCAAAGGTTGGAGGTGTCATTTCTTTATTAACGTTTCCAGAAAACATAGCGTATGATTCCTTTGAACTTTTTACTGATATTGAGCCTTATGCAATAACTGTCAATCTAAAGACGGATACAGAAACCCGAAATTTATACAGTGGCGAAGCAAATCAGCAGCAGTTTCAAGATAATGCTATGATTATGTTTGCTCTGATTGGAAATGTAGAATATATCGATTTCAGCCTGGATGATGGGTTAGCCCCATATTCTATGCAGTACACGCGTAGATGGGCGAATCATAAATGCGGAAAAGATGTGCGTGATTTTGCCAAAAGCAAAGAGGACTTTGGCAAGTTGATTAATGCAACATCTACTTTTGGCAAAAATATAGACATTGAAAAGCTTGTGGAAGACAATTTGAGCGTTATACTCTCATCCCCAAAGGAATCTTCCAATCCGCAGGATTATATCAATGCCCACAAAAATGAATATGAAAACTTCTTTAAGTATGGCGGTGAAGACGCCCTGCAATACATGCTGACCCAGTTTGAGGTTGGCAACGCAGAAGGACTGCGTGGGCAGATCATGATGCAGTTGTGCAAAGAGCTTTTGGGAGCTCGAAATAACGTTATTGATGAATCGCTGTCTCCCAAAGAATGGTACGATGCCCTTGACATCCGCCAGGAAATTATGCTGCCAAATTATGAGTATGATGGTCAGGATCCAATTGAAAAGCTTGTCTATGATACCGAAATAGAAAGGGATTCAACTTCTAACAAAAGAGGCGGTTTTATAATTGTTGCTCCAAAGGTATTCGGAAGCTATGAGGAAGAAGATTTGCTGAAGGTCTTTGTAACCACTTACAGTGCAAGGTATAAACTTTATGGTAATGCTTTATCACAAGAAGGGGGCAGCATCATTCCGACGGCAATTACCTATCGCAAAGATGGTAACGGCAGTTATGTCCTTGAGAAATACGAGCAAGCACGAGATGGCTCGGAATTTGGACCATCCATCAGGGAATATTGCACGATGCCTGTATCCGGAAAGGAAATCAAAGGGCTTGCAGATAAAATCTTTAAGCATTACACAGATTGTGAAGATATCCGCATTCTACTGCATGATAACCTGTTTAAGCATTTAAAGAAAAACGGTATTACAGACGCTACGCTTACCAATTCCAAAGGTGAAATCAAATTTTCCATGAATAATCCGAAATACAAACCTTTAATTCAGTAATACTGAAAGAACAGAAACTTTAATACAAAGGGGGGAGATATTGAAGAAAAAGGTAATTAGAATCGCCATTATTATTATAACTTTAATTTTGCTGGTTCCAATTCCACTGCGCTTTAAGGATGGCGGAACTGTTAAATACCAAGCAGTCTTATACAGCATAACAGATTATCATGCGCTTAGAGGTATTGATGGATATGATACTGGGATTGTAATTAAGGTGCTTGGGATAACAGTGTATGAAAATACGACATTCGAACAGTAGATAGTTGCCCCTGAAAAACTCCAAAATTGAGTTAGTCAGATTAAAACTGGTTCTTTGAAAAAAAACTAGATAACCAAAATAACTATTAGAACTTACAACTTGGTTTTTAAGCCATCAAAGTTGCAATTCTTTTTAAATTGTAGGCCAAGATCCCATAACCTACCCAGGTTTGTGTTCCATGTGGCTTACGAGATCGACAACGATTTAGACCATACTTACGCTTAAGCAGGCTGATAATGGCCTCACCGCCAGCCCGCCAGCGTTGTAGGCGCTTAAACCATGGTTGTGATTGATATTGTTTGCGTTCGGTCCCGATTTTCCCCTTGCGGGGAAGAATACATCGCTTAATACCCAGTGTTGTTAGGGTTTGCTCGTTCTTTGCGGTACCAAAACCACGGTCAGTTGCTACATTCACCGGCACACGGCCTACACTTTTGCGTGTCCCCCATGTAACCCAAGAAAACAATTCTTTTCTTGCAATAATTTGCTTATAAGTGTAGAATTTTATAAAATACATTGGTGATTCACAACATTTACATACTTTTTCCGAACTTGAGGACCTAAAGTAAATGCCATGGTATCAAGTCATTGGGTATACCGGGAAACGGGTGTGCCTCCCACTGTGGAAAGGAGAACCTATATCCAAACGGATGCTATTAAGGGGCAAGTTTGTTCTTTCACAGACTTGCCCTATTTTAATAGTTATTCCAGCCCGGTACTGCTTTCTGCCGGGCTTTTAGTATTTCTAGGATAATTAACATTCTAACTGTAAAATATGGAGGAGATTAACATATAGATAGTATAGGATTAATTAAGTCGATAATACGAGGCGAGAAGCTTATATTGAAACTTATATATAGATAGAGATATTAAGATAGAGAAAGATTGGGGGGATTAAAATATGCTTTGTATATTTCAAAATGGGGAATATTAGTTCCTCTTTTTTAGTTTATAGCCATATCGCAAGTTGTTACATGTAGTATTTGGATAATGACAAGAAAGAGATTAATATGGGGAAATGAGGAGGTGGCAAACCACTACAGAGGAAAACAAACCTAAGATAAAACAGGAAAGAGGTGGGTTTTATGTTGAATAAGAAAAAAGGGTGGGGTAAATTAGTTGCCCTGTGCTTAATGTTTGCATTGCTTTTTGGGTGTAGCGGCTTAATGATGCCGGATACGGTTGATGCTACTGGCAACAATAATCAGACAAACAATGACATTATTAGGATTGCTGAGGCATCGACAATTGATGTTCTCTTCGATGGTGAAATTGCTTTAACACCGAATGAGACCTTTAGCTTGACTGCTTATACCTCAAATGAATCTTATACTGTCAGCAAAACTACACCACTGGGTGCACTTCAGGCAGCCGCAACTGCCAGTGGTTTTACCTTTGACATTACTGACAAGAAATATGACTCATCAAAGGTTCTCCTGTTAGATAATATAGGAAACTATAAATATGTTAAGGGCGGGAGTAAGTGGTATGCTTACGTCAATGATGTCTATAAAGATGGCTATGACAATGCTGCTGATGGCTTGAACCTGATAGAGCTCGTAGACGGGGACCGGGTGGAATTCTATTATGCTGCCGGTATTGCTACTCCCACTGACTATAATGCGGTTAAGGCAGCAGCTACCGCAGCCGTAAAAACCGTTGCCCGTACAGGTGTTGCCCCAACGGAATGGACCCTGCAGCTCTCGGGGGCGAAGGATGAAAAGGTAAGCAAGGCGTACTTCGAGAATGGTCTTGCCTGTGCTTCCTCAACCCATAAGGTGTCCTGGACCGACGCTGATGGTAATGTCTGGGGAGGCGTACCATTATGGTTGCTAGTTGGCATGGTTGACGATAACCCCGATGTTGGTGTTAAGCACTTCAACTTTAACGATGACCTCGCTGCCCAGAAGTATCAGGTTAATGTTATAGCGGGAGACGGGTGGAAGGCCACCCTCGATAGCGATAAAATTGCCCGCAATAATGGGTATATTATCGCCAATACCCTTAACGGCGAACCTCTCCCGCAAAAGCTTGATTCAGGAAAAGGTTCCTGGCCTTTGCATCTGAAAGGTGAGGCTATTTTTGGTGGACAACAGGTAGGCAATGTTGTTAAGATCGAGCTGTCAAATCTTCCTCAGCCAGCTGCGGGATGGACCCTGGAATTGAGCGGGGAAGTAGGGGATACCATCACCCAGGAGGAGTTTGAAGAAGGACTGGCCTGTACGGGGTCAGGTCATTATAAAGAATGGACTGATAAGGAAGGTAATGTCTGGTCGGGTGTCCCCCTCTGGGTACTTTTGGGTGCGGTAGATGACATCGAGAAAGGTAAGCATTGGACTTTTAATGAATCCCTGGCTATAGGTTATACTGTAAAAGTTAGTGCAGCAGACTTTAGCAAGACTTTTAACGGGGCTGATATAGCTAAAAGTGATAACTATATTATAGCTAACAAGATGAACGGTAAACCTCTTACCGACTCATATCCGTTGCGCCTGGTTGGTGCTGGTGTTACTAAAACCGATGGTTCAGGGGGACTTGGGGGTAAAGCTGTCGGTAACATTACTAAGATAGAAATACCAGAGTTGCAGACTCCAGCGGCTGTCGAAGGCAGTTGGAACCTTACTATGACCGGCAAGATTAGTGATGTTTTTTCACAAGAAGAGTTTGAGGCTGCTCTTGCCTGCCCAAATTCGGGCCACTTTGTACAGTGGACTGACGGCAATAATGATGTATGGTCCGGCATACCTCTATGGTACCTAACCGGCTGGGTAGACGATCGGCAGCCTCATAAGTACAATGCTAATCTGGCCACCGCTGGTTATACGATACTGGTCAAGGCCGGAGACGGCTATACCAAGGATTTTTCCAGCAAGGATGTAGCCTGGAGTAATGACTATATTATTGCAAATAAATTAAACGGAAAACCCCTAACTGATTCATGGCCACTGCGCTTGGTTGGTACCGGTGTTGCTAAAGCTGATGGCTTTCTAAGCGGTACCAGTGTTAGCAATATTGCGGAGATTGCATTAACCTCTTTTGAGACTGCCGTTCCTATACCAGAAGTGCGTATTATTAAGTACGGCGAGGATCATACCACTATCCTCCAGGAAAAAACCGTTGATTATTTATGGATGCAGAGTAATCTGGAAGTGATTGGCGACGGCACCACGGTATATCGCTACGAGGGAATTACCAACAACCCGGATGATGTTTGGGATGCTGACGAGACCTATCCCGGCGGTTACAAGGTAGCCAATGCCGTAAAAGGTAGCCGTATCAAGGATCTTTGCGAGCTTGTGGGTGGCATGGGCGCCGGTACTGAAATAGTACTGGTTGCTAAAGACGGTTTCGAAACCAGGCTTCCTTACTCCTCCATATATACCGACCCTTCAGTGCAAGCACGACAGGGGGATGCGATTTTGGCCTGGTGGGGTGATGGGAAATATGTACCCGACTATGCAGATGGTATGCGTTTATTCTTCACTCCGGAGGGTGACAACGTTTACGGCCAATGGGATATGCATGAGACCCTTCCGGAAAAATACTGGCACTACTATTATGGTGATGGTGTCCAGTATCCTTCTTGCGCTGGTTTATCAGCCAAGTATATTTCAGAAATCAGGGTATACTCCGTACCTCAGGGTGATTGGACACTGGCGTTGGATGGTCAGGATATAGGTGGTTTACAATATGAAGTAAGCAAAACCTATTTCGAATCGGCTCTCGCCTGTCAGTTTGGCGCTAATCACAAGGCAAGCTACACTGATTCTAAAGGGCGGGTCTGGGAAGGTATGCCTCTGTGGTTCCTGCTTGGATTCGTTGATGATGCTGATCAACACTCCAGTAAGGCCTTTAATGATGTACTGGCCAAGGCTGGGTACCAGGTAGTGATTACCGCTGATGATGGTCATTCGATAACTATTGATAGTAGAGATATTGATCGCAATAACAACTATATTATCGCCAATTCGCTCGATGGGGCGCTTATACCTGAGTCTGATAGCAGCTGGCCGCTCCGCCTGGTTGGAGCAAATGCCAGTGGAGCAACATCTATTTCCCAGATTGTGAGCATCAAACTGCTTAAATCCTTTAAAGACTGGCCACTTAAATATGAGCCGGTTCACAGCACACACGATTGGAATATTATATTCAGTTTGCCAGTATCAAAAAACCAGAACCTGGACGATCACATTTATGTAACTAATGTTACTGGTAAGAAGGAACCTGTTACCTGTAGAGTCAATCCGGAAAATCCCGAGGGTATCCAGGTATTACCACCCCAAGGAGGCTATCAGCCTGGGGCAAGCTACACTTTGTGGATTAATGGTAGTTTAAAATCTGAGGCTGGTAAACCCCTTAAACAGGCGTACAAGCTTCAATTTACGATTGCCAATTAAGCCCGATAAGATGAAATATTCTTCGTAAGCCATATTAATTGTTACCTCCGGAAAAAGAGGCGGCCTAAAGAAGCGTTCACTTAGGGATTGAAGAAAAACTTAACTGAACAGCTTCAAGCGGGACAAAAAAGATCAGTCATGTTCAAGTGTAATTGCTTGTAGTGACTGGTCTCTTTTTTTATACAATTATTTACGTATAGCTCCAACAATTGAACTGGTATTCCACTTAACAATTTCATCAGCTGCATTTTTAACGACTTGTGAAGTTCGTTCAGAGCCCCAAGGCTCAATTGCAATAATCCGTTTTGGAGTATAAAAACCATTTTTCGCAAGGTCTATTTCTATATTAATCCACTTACTATATGTAGAATAGACACCAGCAAGAATTAAAACACAACTGGCAGGAGCCATTTGAGCTTTAATGGCTTCTTTTAGCTGCCACTGTGTCGGGGCATTGTGTATAGGGTCATCCTTAGGCACAGAATAATTTCTATACGAGAAATAGCTAGCGTTATCTAATAGATCAACCAATCTGTCATATGCATCCGAATAAGTCCATGAATGGCTTATAAATAAATTATACATTTTATTAACCTCCTTAGTATAAAATTTTTTTCATGTATTATCGTAATACTACTGTACAACTATTGCTCATGTAAGTATTCATTTAAAAATACAAATTGCCACTTGCCAAAATATGCATATTATGTAGAGGATAATAAAAAGCCATGGAAGAATTCGTTCCAGATGTGTAAATCGCCTATACTTTTTATTATCTCCAAGCAATGACCATTCATAGGCATATGGAGATATGGGCAACTTTTTTTCGATTTCATTTATTATTTGATATTTAACACTATTAAGTTTCTTGTAGCTTATTATCGAATTTAACCACAGTATACTTACAATTGCTCCGACCATAGATAGAAGTATGCTTTTATAATCAAACGTAAATGAAATCAACGCAATAATAGCAGCATTGACTGTGATGTATACATTGTTAGTACTGATTCGTCTCTCACTATTACAATTAGCCATTTCAACACAGGTTTTCCATTGTTCAAGTAAATGATCCTTATATTGTTCTCCATATTCTTCACTTTTCAAGTTTTCTATTTCCACTGTCTTCCCTCCCCCCCCTAAAAATTAGCATAGCAACTATAATGCTAATTATAATTAATGATCGTAATGCAAGTTGCTACACCAACCCTAAATACTTCTCAAAGAATATCATTAGTTTTTCGATAATTCCTTGCTTTTTCGCGGCTCTGCCTCCGCCAAAGCGAGATACAGGTGGCATGATTTTATCTATAGCTGTACCGGTTGTTTTAAGCGTCCCGTCTCGGAAAGCATTGTCGATGAAACGGCGGGTTTCTTCAGGCTTTAATCTTTCTTCTTCTATAATTGCTGAAATATCCGCTTCCTTACGCTCGTGGAGGAATTTGCGCCAATCCTCATCCACTTTGGTCGAAACATTGACTTGCTCAATAAATCGCTCGATAAGCTCTTTCTTGCTTCGAAGTTCAATACTTGAATTGATAGCCTTATCAATGGTCGTAAGAATGGTTTTATCCTTGCAGTTGGATTGTTGATATTTGGCTACAAGCATAAGGATGTAGTCAATATTTACCTCTATCTGTTTGACCAGTTCAATCTCGAAAACTATGTCATCATTGATAGTTTCTTTGTCACCATCAGCACCTTTTCTGTATTCCTGATACAGGTCAATATAAATGCTCTGATAGTCCTGAAAATCCCTTTCAGATAAAATCTCATTTCCTTCAAAGTCATCGAAGGAAGTAAGAATATTTCTGAGTCGAAGTATTGCTCCATATAACCTGATAAATTCTTTTTCAGCTTCTTCTCCGAGAATAGGTTGTCCAAGGGGATACTGTGTTGTAAGGGTTGCAATCAGTTCAGCATAGCCCGGCTTGTGTTCACCTTTTTCATCATATCCCTTATAATATTCATCGAATGTTTTTAGCAGTACAATACCGCCTGCATCCTTATTGCCGAATAGTGCAATAGCTTTGTCTGTTTCTTCTTTCAAATCTCTAAAGCAAACGATATTACCATAGGTCTTAACGCTGTTTAGGATGCGGTTAGTTCTTGAAAAAGCCTGAATCAGTCCATGCTGTCTCAGATTTTTGTCTACCCATAGCGTATTCAGGGTTGTTGCATCAAAGCCTGTAAGAAACATATTAACAACAATCAATATATCAATCTCCCGATTCTTTACACGAAGAGAGAGGTCTTTATAATAATTCTGGAACTTATCCGAGGAAGTATCGTAATTCGTGTTAAATGTGGAATTGTAATCTCGGATAGCCGCCTCAAGAAAATCTCTGGAGCTCTGGTCAAGGTTTTCCATATTAAAATCCTCTTCAGGAAGCAATCCATCTGGCTCTTCTTCATTTGCACTAAAACTGAAAATAGTTGCAATGGTAAGGTTACGGTTCTTTTCCGCTATCTGCTTCTTAAACTCATTATAGTATCTGATTGCCATTGGGATGGATGCAGCAGCAAATATGGAGTTGAAACCGGCAACTCGCCTTGTTTCACGCTTTTCTATCATCTTTTTAGGGTTGTGCTTATCTGCTTCTTCCCATTTCGCAGAGAATGTGTAATAACTATTGCGCTTCGTCTTCTGATCAAAGTGTTCAAGAACGTAAGAAACAATTTCACTGATTCGCTGTGGATCTGCTAAGGCTTTTTCTCTATCTATGCTATAGACTTTTTTATCATTAACGTAATCAGGCATCTTAATGGTATTGATAAAATCTATTCTAAAAGGCAGAACATTCCCATCATTGATGGCATCCACAATGGTATAAGTATGCAGTTTTTCTCCAAAAGCCTGCTCGGTTGTGCGAAGCAGTGGGTTACCTCCTGAACTGGCATTAGCAGCAAAAATCGGAGTTCCCGTAAAGCCGAAGATATGGTAGTTCTTAAAACTCTTCGTGATAGCTTGATGCATTTCACCAAATTGGGAACGGTGGCACTCATCAAAAATCAGTACCACATGTTTCTTGTAAATATCATGCTGTTTGTTTTTACGGATGAATATATCCAACTTCTGAATAGTGGTTACAATGATTTTGTATTCATGAGGATTTCCTTTTTCATCCCTGTCCTCCAATTGTCTTTGAAGAACTCTTGTGGACGTATTACCGTTAGCTGCCCCTTTTTCAAAACGATCATATTCCTTCATGGTCTGATAGTCTAGGTCTTTACGGTCAACAACAAACAATACCTTGTCTATGTAAGGCAAGGCAGAAGCTAATTGGGCTGTCTTAAAACTGGTCAATGTCTTACCAGAGCCTGTTGTATGCCAGATATATCCTCCAGCTGCAGTTGTGCCCATCTTCTTGTAGTTTGTTGATACTACAATACGTGATAATATACGTTCTGCAGCAGCAATTTGATAAGGACGCATTACAAGGAGCAGATCCTCAGATGTGAAAATACAATATTTTGTTAGTATATTTAAGAGGGTATGCTTGGCAAAAAATGTTTTAGTAAAGTCCACAAGGTCAGGAATAATTTTGTTATTTGCATCTGCCCAAAAGCTGGTAAACTCAAAGCTATTGCTCGTTTTTTTACTTCTTCGTCGCTCACTGCTACTTTGCTCCTTGATATGAGCATTTCTTGTGGTGTTGCTATAATACTTTGTATGGGTGCCATTTGAGATTATGAATATTTGTACATACTCAAATAAACCAGAAGCCGCCCAAAAACTGTCACGTTGGTATCGTTTTATCTGGTTGAAGGCTTCACGGATAGCAACACCACGACGCTTTAACTCCACATGAACTAGTGGAAGTCCATTTACAAGGATTGTTACATCATATCGAGTTTCATGCTTGCCGCCTGCTTCTTCGTATTGATTAATAACTTGCAAGCGATTGTTATGGATATTCTTTTTATCCAAAAGGTATATGTTCTTTGTTGTTCCATCTTCACGTTTTAGAATCTGGATATAGTCATCCTGAATTTTTCTGGTTTTTTCAACAATACCCTCATTTGTATTGGCAATACACTCTGTGAAAAATCTATCCCATTCGCTATCAGTAAAAGTGAAGTCATTAAGCAGTTCAAGTTGCTTTCGGAGATTTGCTATCAATGCAGCTTCATTGTGCACTGAAATATATTCATATCCTTGGGAAGTCAGTTGCCTAATAAACTCCCGCTCAAGTTCTGCCTCACTCTGATACTTTTCAGGACGGACATTGTATTCAGCTGCATATTCAGCAACAACCGTTGCTTCGTCAGTACTTGCAACGATATTGTATATACTCATGCCTTCACCTCCTTGAAAGATAACAGTTTATCCCTGTAATATTCATATTGCTTTTGCCGTGCTTCGATTTCGGCAGGTAAACCACTGGTTAGGTCATTGCAAAGAGCGTCAAAGCGATCGAGGATAGCTACGATGCGCTCTTGTTCCTCAATGGGAGGGACAGGAATCCGATAATCCTTAACATTTGCGTCGGATATTGCTGGATAACTTGCACCTTGTTGATACTTTTCAACATGATAATAAAAAGAAGAAGATGCAATGTGATATAAAACCCATTTTTGTAGAACAATATCTGTATTTGCCCTTAAAACACAAAATCCAGTGCTACATATTTGTCCATCATACTCACTATCAATTAAACAATATCTTTTTAATAAAGGTCTTGTAGTAGCGAACAAAATATCGCCTGCCTTTACGATTTGTTGTGCCCTACTTGGTGCATTGTTTTTATTGATTTCCTGTGTTTCAGTAATATAATGTAGTTCTCTATCAACTGACGTTAAATCAATATATTTGTAAGTTGTTGATTCATCTTCCAAAGACCATTTTATATTTGATGTTGGTAGGGTGCATTCTTTAAGCGAAATCCATTTAACAGTATCTTCGTTAAGATCAGTCAATAGTAGATCCCTATAATACTCATACTGTTTTCTTCTTGCTGTAAGCTCTGCTGTAAGCTCTGCTGTAAGCTCTGTGAAATTGTCCAGAATACGGACAATTTCCTGCTGCACAGGTAGTGGAGGGAGGGGAATTACAACTTGCTCCATTTTCTTTTTGGAAACATTAAACCTTGTTACACCATTAGCCGTACGCTTAATCTGCTTCCTAATATTTTGTGAACGAAACAAGTATTTAGAAAAATCTGGAAGCAGTAAGTTATTGTCCTTGAGTCTAAAGCCAAAACAAAAACTGTTTAAATAAAACTTTTCATCTGATACTTCTGTTAAAACAGAAGACATCCCACACTCGTCTGGGGTTTCTGATGAGCCTGTAAAAAGAATATCACCATATTGAACTGTGTTTTGTTTTTCGTTTTCTCCAATCCTAACCAAGTCACTTATATCCGTATCTATAGCCAAATTGGTAAATACATTCATATATGTGATAAACTTTGCATTACCATTAGTAAAATCTTCTTTAGATTTTCCACTTAGCCCCCCATAAAAATACCCTAATTCGCCGAGTGTCTTGTATGGTACCCCATCAGGGCAAAGTTCAGCAATCAATTCATCTAACTTACTCATTCGCCCACCTCAATTTCTGCAATAATCTTATCTATTTCTTCCCTTAAAACCTGCTCTCTCGCCACAATCTTTTCTATCTCAGCATTGAGGGCAACAATATCAATCTTTTCTCTGGTATCCTCCTGTTCAACATAGGTAGAAACAGAAAGGTTGTAATCCTCTTCAGCAATTCCGCTGTTTGGCACAAGCCTAGCAAAATGCTCTATATCTTTTCTATCTTTGAATGCGTTAAGAATGGTCTCAATATTTTCCTGTGTTAGTTTGTTGTTATTCGTAACCTTGACAAATTCCTTTGATGCATCGATAAATAAGGTGCTATTTTCTGATTTAGACTTCTTCAGCACCATAATGCAGGTAGCAATGCTGGTACCATAGAACAAGTTATCCGGTAACTGAATGATACAGTCAATATAGTTATTATCAATCAGGTATTGTCTGATTTTCTTTTCAGCGCCTCCGCGGTACATTACACCGGGGAAACAAACGATAGCCGCTGTTCCGTTTGTTGCAAGCCAAGAAAGGCTATGCATAATAAAAGCAAGATCTGCCTTGGATTTAGGAGCCAATACTCCCGCTGGAGAAAAACGGGGATCGTTAATCAAAATAGGATCATTGTCGCCCTTCCATTTAATAGAGTATGGAGGATTTGATACAATGGCTTCAAAAGGCTCATCATCCCAATGTTGCGGATCTGTTAGCGTGTCACCAAGGGCAATATCAAATTTGTCATAATCAATATCGTGCAGGAACATATTAATTCTGCACAGGTTGTAGGTTGTGATGTTGATTTCTTGACCGAAGAAACCTTGACGTACATTTTCTTTTCCTAAGATTTTTGCAAACTTTAGCAGTAGAGAACCAGAACCGCAAGCGGGGTCATATACCTTGTTGACTTCAGTTTTTCCTACTAATGTTAAGTGGGTAAGGAGTTCAGAAACCTCCTGTGGCGTATAGTATTCACCACCACTTTTTCCTGCATTGGAAGCATACATACCCATTAAGAATTCATAAGCATCACCGAATGCATCTATTGTATTGTCTTTGTAATCTCCTAGCTTCATTTCTCCAACAGAATTCATTAGCTTAACCAGCTTTTCATTACGCTTTACTACAGTGTTACCTAGCTTATTGCTGTTAACATCAATATCGTCAAACAGGCCTTTGAAATTATCTTCGCTTTCTGTTCCTTGCGCAGATGCTTCTATATTACTGAAAATCTGTTCCAGTGTTTCATTTAAGTTTTCATCGTCCTTTGCACGAGCTCGGACATTTTCAAAAAGCTCGCTGGGTAAGATAAAGAAGCCTTTTGTCTTAACTAAATCCTCTCGTGCTTGTTCTGCTTCTTCGTCGGATAGCTTGGCATAATCAAATTCCGTATTGCCAGCTTCCCATTCTCCGGCGTTAATATAGGCGGTAATATTTTCAGATATGTAGCGGTAAAACAGCATACCTAGAACATATTGCTTAAAGTCCCATCCATCTACACTGCCTCTTAGATCATTTGCCATATTCCATATCGTGCGGTGTAATTCCGCCCGTTCCTGTTCTTTTCTGTTATTTTCCATAACTCTACTCCCTTTCTTCAACCATATTAGGCACTAATTCCATGATATCTTTAAAATCAACGCCAAGCGCCGTACAAACCTTTACAAGAACGTCCATACTGACATATTCGTTTTTAGAAAGCTTTGAAATTGAAGATGGACTTATTCCCGCAGCAGCTTGTAAATCTTTCTTCTTCATATCGCGGTCAATCAATAATTTCCAAAGCTTTTTATAGCTAACGGTCATCTTGGTCACCTCTTTATATATGTTTTTTCCATTATAGCACATTTTCTTCAAAAATAACATGATAATTCTGTGTTTGTGAAGTAATTTTACAATGTTAATAAAGATAATGATTGTTGTGTATGCCTTTATTTTTGATTTTTATTTAAATAAATACTTTTAGACAAAAATGTCTGTAAGTTATTTGTAAAACCAAAGGCAAAGTTATAACATTAATCCTTCTTAAACTAAATATCACTTCCGCTCAAATTTGAGCAAAAGCATAAGCATTACAGCAGTCTTTACCGGAAAAAAGACAGGCTGTTTTTTTATTTTAAGGGTTCGAATCAATAGAATTCTTCGCTTATGGATGAGGAAGAAAATTATTTTTAGAAAATCCTCAACTAATGTGCCCTACCGTGGCTATAAGGTGAGAGGAAAAATAATCCCCCAATGAAAACATAGTTTTTCTCTCACTGCTCCTTGACAACTGAATACCCCGAAATGCAAGAGATACTTCAAGCAGAATATGCCATGACGATAATTCCGAGCGTATTCCTTGAAAGATAACGAGGTTGTGTCAAACAAGGCAAACCCTCTGGAACCGTAGCGTTTCGGGTCATTTATAACAGGCAAGGAGGTGAAATAACTGAAAACAAAATATGATAACTTGCCACAGGTGCTTAAAGATAAGCCACAGTTTTGCTGTTGGAAATATGAAGAACGAAGTGGTAGAAAAACCAAAGTTCCCTATAACCTGGTAACAGGAAAAAGGGCAAAAGCAGATCAGCGGAGTACATTTAAAGATTTTAGTTTGGCGGTAGCTGCTATAAGTGATTATGACGGTATCGGATTTTTGGTGGGTAATGACATTTGTGTTATCGACTTAGATGATTGCTTTGATAGCAGCGGTAAGCTTAAGCCTATTTCCCAAAGTGTTGTAGACGCTTTTAGTGGTTGTTATATGGAACACAGTCCATCTGGGAAAGGGTTGCATATTTTCTTTAAGGCCACCGGCTTTAACTTCGACAAAACAAAATACTATATCAACAACAGAAAGCTGGGAGTTGAGGTCTATGTGGCTGGAGCAACAAACCGCTTTGTTACCGTAACAGGTAATGTATATGCAGATGGTGATATAGCGGAAAAATCGTATGAATTACAGATGATACTAGACAAGTATATGCTGCGTCCTACCCCTGTGAAGCAACTACTGGATACAGAAAGTCAATCCTATCTATCTGACAAGGCTGTTATTGAGAAGGCATTAAAATCGGCAAACGGAGAAAGGTTCAAAGCATTATGGGAGGGTGATACATCAGGCTATGCTTCTGCCAGTGAAGCTGATTTGGCACTTTGCGGTATGCTGGCATTTTGGTGTGGCAAGGATATTGGACAGATGGACAGACTTTTCCGGCAGAGCGGCCTAATGCGAGATAAATGGAATAGACCACAGTCCAGCAGTACTTATGGAATGATAACCATAGAAAAAGCTATCGCAAATGTTACCGAAATATACAAACCAAGTGGTAAGCGTTCATCAGCTGCAGAAGATTTTGGAGAATGTTCCCTTGCTGACTTTAAGCCTGAGAGTAACGATCGTTACCCTTGGACGGATATTGGGGCAAGCAGGCTGTTTGCTGATTATTATAAATCTTTAGCCCGCTTTGTTCCCGAAAGGAAAATGTGGTTTTGCTACGAAAATGGCATTTGGATTCCTGATATCGGTAATCTAAAAGTAATGGAAATGTGTAAATCATTGGCTAACCAACTACTAACCTATGCTTTGACTATTCAAGATGAACATCAAAGAAAGGCATACATTGACTATTGCCGAAAATGGCAGTCAAGAAGATACCGAGAAACGGTGCTTAAGGATGCACAGAGTGTATATCCCATATCAATGGCTGAATTCGACCAAGACCCGCAGGTACTCAACTGTGCCAATGGAACATTGTTTTTAACATCCATGGATTTTTGTCCCCACAACAGCGAGGACAGACTTACTAAGATATCTGGTGTTAAATATGACCCGGAAGCAAAAAGCGAGCGATGGGATAGATTTATTCATGAGATTATGAGCGGAGATGAGGAAAAGGCAAAATTCCTCCAAAAAGCCTTTGGCTACAGTATCAGCGGAGACACTCGGTATGAATGCCTGTTTGTTCTCTATGGTGCTACAACTCGAAACGGTAAAGGTACGCTATGTGAGAGCGTTCTTAAGGTATTAGGCAGTTATGGCTGTACCGCAAGGCCGGAGACTATCAGTCTGAAAAAGAACAATAATAGTTCAAGTCCAAGTGAAGATATTGCCCGGCTTGCAGGAGTACGCTTTGTGAATATCTCCGAACCTAGCAGAGGACTTGTCTTAAATGCTGCACAGGTAAAAAGCATGACGGGTGGTGACACCATCAACGCAAGATTTCTACATGAGAATTCTTTTGACTTTTCGCCAAAGTTTAAGCTGTATATCAACACCAATTATCTGCCAGTCATTACGGATATGACGTTGTTTTCTAGTGGTAGAGTGGTAATTATCCCTTTTGAACGACACTTCGATGAAAACGAGCAGGATAAAAGCTTAAAACGTGAATTTGCCAAACCGAAGAATCAGAGTGCTATCCTCAACTGGCTAATTGAAGGCTATCAGCTGTTAAAGAAGGAGGGCTTGACTTTACCTGATTCCGTTAAGACAGCAACAGAGGCTTATAAACGTGACAGCGATAAAATAGCATTGTTTTTCGAGGATGCCTTGGAGGAAAGTCCTAATAGTGAGGTGCGCACATCCGAAGTGTATGCCCGGTATCAGCGTTGGTGCAGTGCCAATGGATGTTATTCGGAGAATGCAAGAAACTTCAAACAGGCATTAACAGCTATCGCCCGTGTAGAACGGAAACGACCACGTTCTGGTGGTGGAATGACCACAATGCTTATCGGATATAAGCTGACAGAAGAAGAATTTCTTCTTATTTAAACACAGTGTAGCAGCTTGTAGCAAGAAAAACAGGTTATATAAAAAATCGCTCTCGTATAGAGAGTTTAGTTTTTACCTGCTACATCTTGCTACAAAGCTTAAAACCACTGAAAACACTGGATACAACTCCATGTGTTAATACCTACCCCTAGGGGAGGTTAAATCTCCACACCTTTTCATCTGGATAACGGGCGTGGGGCAACGTGTAAAAAAACGCAGTTTCAAACGGGGTATATACCCCACAATCCATTTTAATTTAGGAGGTAAACGATTATGGCAACATCAACAACTTATAATAGAGCGTTTTGGAATGTTATGAAAGGAAAAGAAGAAAATAATCAAAATCTAAGCGAGGGCTTTGATAATGTAGGAGCCTATGTCGCACCAGATGAGTTCAGAGAAGGCTTTAACACTGCTTTGGCAAAGGAGAATATATTCCGCAGATTTGCTACTGTTATCAATCTATCTTCTGCAGAAGGTAAAATTCAAGCGGTATCCTCAACGGGTACAGCAGATTGGGTTGAAGACGGAGATCCAATCCCCGAAAGTGCCGATACATTTACACAGTTTCTAGTGAAATCATACAAGCTGGCATCTCTTGTCAAGCTAAACCGCTCATTCGTCACCGATATGAACTTTAATCTTGAAAAATATCTGATGGGTGATTTTGCGAAGCGTTTTGGCAAGGCTGAGGAAAATGCATTACTTAATGGAAATGGCACAACACAGCCAACAGGTATCCTTACAGCAGATGCAGATGTAACTACAGCAGATAGTGCTACCATCTCTTTTGACGAGATTATCTCTCTGTATTTTTCATTAAAAGATGAATACCGAAATAACGCTGTGTTTATCATGCACGATAATACAGCTATGCTTCTTAGAACCCTTAAGGATACAAGCGGCAGTTATCTGTGGAATCCTTCAGATAACACCATCTTCGGAAAGCCTATAGTTACCTCTCCATATATGCCTACAGTATCAGCAGGAGCAAAAAGCATTGTATTTGGAGATTTATCATACTACTGGCTGATTGAACGTCAACCAATAACGATAAAAAAATTAAGTGAGTTATATGCATTGCAGGGGCAAATTGGATTTTCTGCTTACGAGAGATTGGATGGCAAGCTAATTCAACCAGATGCTCTGAAAATATTACAAATAAAAGCTTAAATAATGGATTAGGTACTGGGTCATCAATTCGGCTCAGTGCCAGTTCCTACCAACATCGGACAGGAGGTCACGATATGGAAAATCAAAGTAACAGCCGCACAACCAAATCCGATATCGGAGGTACGGTCTATGTGGTGGAATCACGAGTAAGTGATTCAGCAAAGGAAAGTGCATATTCCAAGCTTAAACGACTGATTACAGTCAACGCAAAAAGCCTTTCAAAGTTATCAGATAGTTCATATAAACCCACGGAAATCAACTCGACTTCTTCAAGGTAGTACGGTAATATACATAGTGCTAAACCGCTTGAAGACTGTCGGAAATGGAGGAGAAAAATGAATAGACAGTCAACATTTAGCACTATACGTAAATCAACATTAGCATTTGAAGAAGCGAAAATTACTGCTCTTTACTGCAGACTTTCCCGTGATGATGAGCTTGCAGGAGACAGCAACAGTATAGTAAACCAGAAGGCAATTCTAAAGAAATATGCTGAGGACAACGGTTTGTAACTGTCAAGTAAAAATGAACAAAAAATGATAAATAACTTTGGACACCTAGTTATTCCCAAAAATGGTTTGGCGGTGTTTTAAACGATAGCTGTCACCGCTTAAATGGATAACCTCACTTTT